>Ga0315295_10002518_pt1 | contig 15510 bp, 14 predicted proteins | sample YL17G14_0_MG_FD_204453 | JGI IMG/M metagenome (GOLD analysis project Ga0315295, IMG submission 204453) | Sediment microbial communities from Yellowstone Lake, YNP, Wyoming, USA - YL17G14_0 | ecosystem: Environmental > Aquatic > Freshwater > Lake > Sediment | place: USA: Wyoming | collected...
GTCCCCTTCCTTGAGGCCCGCGGCCTTGGCCATTCGCGTGCCGATCAAGGCCGGAATTTCCTCGCTCTCCTGGTCCAGGACCGAGGACGGGATGGACAGGACCTTCTGGGCCGGGTCTATGCCTTTGAGCAGCACCGACCGCATGCGGCCTTGGGGGTAGATGGTCGCCTGAGTGACCAGAATGGCTGTGGCCCGGCCCTGGCTGACCATTCGCTCCAGCGACTCGGGGAGGACGGCCTGCGCGCTGTCTAAAGACAGCGGGTCCAGCGGGTCGTAGCTTTCCTGCCAGTACTGACCGTTGCCGTATTCGGCCTCTACCGAAGCACGCCTGGACTGCTCGTCCGTTCCGAGGAGAAGGCTCTGGTTCCAGATGGAGGCCACCAGGGCCAGAGAGATGACGAAGGCGTTCAGCCAGCTTCGGATACCAGCTCCCAGTAAGTTTTTGACCGCCAGTCGGAGAAGGATCATGATCGGCCTCCGTCCGGCTGAAGCGGAGAGAGGGCTTCATCCCTGGCCACCTTTCCATCCACCAGGATGATCTTGCGGCGCAGGTAGCCGATGACCTTCTCGTCGTGAGTGGCGAAGAGGAAGGTCGCGCCCAGCTCCCGGTTGAGCTGTTCCATGGTCCGCAGGATGTGGTGGGAATTCTCGGCGTCCAGGTTGGCGGTGGGCTCGTCGGCCAGGAGAATGGCCGGACGTTTGACGATGGCCCGGGCAATGGCCACCCGCTGGCTTTCTCCACCGGAGAGCTGGGCGGGCCGGGACTTGGCCCGGTCCGAAAGACCCACCCATTCCAGGGCGTCCTGGACGGCTTTTTTCCGTTCGGCGGCCGGCATCCGCTGAAGCAGCAACGGAAATTCCACGTTCTCAAAAGCGGTGTAAACCGGCAGCAGGTTGAATGTTTGAAAGATGAAGCCGATGTGCCTGTTCCTTAGGGCGGCCGCCTGCCGGTGCGAAAGCTCTTCGACCTTCAGGCCCATGACCTGGGCGCTTCCCTGACTGGGGATATCCAGGGAGCCGATGATATTGAGCAGGGTCGTCTTGCCCGAGCCGCTAGGGCCGACCAGGCCGGCGAACTCCCCGCGCCGGAAGTTCAGGCTGACCTGGTTGAGGGCCCTGATCTGGGAACGGCCCATGGAATAGACCTTGCTGAGGTTTTCCGTTTTGATCAGATAGGAATTATCCATAAATGCCTCCCCGGTGTGCTCTTGGTCAATGATTAAAAACAAGCATGACCTGGAAACCTTTTCCGGAAAAAAAATTGCTCCCGGCCTGGGTACTGAAAATCTGGAACCGTGATGGATTCCAGAAACCGATAACGTACCAACCCCAGCGGTCATAGGTCCGCTGCCAGCTCAAGAAACTGTAGAGATCCCTGTTCTTCCAGTCGTAATAGACGATCCCGGACAACGTGTCCAGAAGCCCGAGGGGATATCTCAAGGATAGGCCGGAAAATCGCCAGCTTTGGCCTCGGCCCAAGACCCGGGCCGAGTCCTCTCTGAGGAAATGCTCGGCCAGGACGGTAAACCCGTTCCCCAGCCCAAACGTCGTGTCGGCGCCCAAAGTCAAAGCCGTTTGACAGGGAAGCGGAATTTCCCGGCTAAATTGCTTGAGGATAGATCCTTCGAGCCACAGACCGATTCCGGCATCCCACTTGCCATCCAGGGCCAGTCGTTCCTCCGGGACAATAGGATCGAGGAGCGTACTGCTTCCGGACAGGTTGTGGCCCAGGTCGGCTTGCCGATGATGAAAGGTTATGGCCATCTCTCCTTTGAACAGAGGCCATTGAACTCTGCCGCCGAACTCCGGCCTCCGCGCGGCTGTCACGGCGGATTCCCAGCCCTTGGGCTCATCGTTGCCGTAAAGACCCCACAGCCAGAGGTTGGCGTTGTTGAGGAAATAATACCTGAAAAGAAGCCCGCTCGCGCCATCCGTGATCTGCAGAGGGTCGCGGGGGTCCAACCGGTCGAACCACATCAAGGGCCGAAACAGAGAGGCCGACCCGAAATTGATTCTCTGCAAGCCGAGCCTGGCCTCGAAGCGAGAAGAGGACAGACGCAGCCACATGCGGTAGAGCTTGACCCGTCCATCAGCCTGCAGGTCCCGCCAATCCGGCGCGGCGGCCGAAGCGAAGGCGTTGACCGCCAGCTCGGCGTCCAGGGAGAGGGTGCGCTCCCCGGCCCGGCCCAGGGACAAGGTCGGAAGGTAGCGCAGGCCGAAACGGGGCGTGGACGGCTTCTCGTCGTTGAGTGCCAGCCAGCCGGAGAGCTGCCCTTTAAAGCTAGCCTCCTGGGCCCAAAGCCCGCCGGCCAGGAGAGCCAACCCGGCCAGTAGCGCTGCCGCCGGCCGGGTTAAACGCTTCTGAACAGTCCTCCGCTCATCCCTGTTCATGCTTTGATTATCATCCTATAGATATTCTGCTTCTTCAAGCTTTTTTCATCCTCTCTCTTGGCAGCCCTAAGATTTATCTTTGGCCAGGGGTCTTGGCCGCGGCTCTATGCCTCGTTGACATCGGTCAACGTCCGGGAATATGCTTTTTTCGTCAAAGGAGAACAAATGCGAAGGTTCACATTAACAATTTTATTTATTTTTTTCCTGTCCCTCTGGGTGCGGCCTCTGGCCGCAGGTTCGAATCTCAACGAAAATGAAAAAGAGTGGCTTAAAAAAGGATACAGGCTTGATTTGAACGGCTGGATCTTTCTCCATATCGAGGGCAAACCTTTTGAGAGAGGATTCCAGCGGGGCTACTTGACCGCCGCTGAAATAGAGGATTTTCTAAAGACCATCGCTTATGTTGAGAAGTTCCAGACCGCCAAAGAAATTCGCTTTTTTGTCGAGGCTGCCCCGAGGCTTTTCAAGGATAAGGTCTCGGAAGAATTTGTTGAGGAGATGAAAGGAATGGTGGCCGGGATGGAAAAGGCCGGCAAGAAGGTTAGCTATGAAGAGATGCTTCTGATGAACGGTTTTATCGATGTTCTTTGGCACTGGTGGCCGCAGCAAGTCCAACAGGAAAAGGCCATCGGGCCGGGCTGCAGCGCTTTTATCGCCACGGGAGAGGCCACGGCCGACGGGAAGATTGTCATGGCTCATAACTCCTGGTATTTTTATCATACTCTCAGGTTCTGCAACATCATCGTCGAAATTTTTCCTGAAAGGGGCCACTGTATTTTAATGCAGACCTGGGGGCCCTGCCTCTACAGCGCCACTGACTTTTTTATCACCGGCGCCGGCCTGATGGGCACCGAGACCACCATCGGAGGCTTCACCGGGTTTGACCCGAAAGGGCTGCCCATATTTGAAAGGGCGCGCAAAGCCATGCAGTATGCGAACAGCATCGATGACTGGGCAGCCCTGATGATCGAGAAAAACAACGGAGCCTATGCCAACTCCTGGCTTCTGGGCGATATCCGAACCAATGAGATCGCCCGCCTGGAGCTTGGCCTCAAAAACCACAGCTTTGAAAAAAAGAAGAACGGCTATTACACCGGCTCAAACATCGTCGATGATGTCAAGATCCTCAGGGAAGAGACGGAAGCCGTCTACGATGACATCAGGGATTTCTGTGTGGCCAGGCGTGTCCGCTGGCAACAGTTGATGAAAAAGCATTATGGCCGGATCGATATTGAAGCGGCCAAAGTGATGCTCGCCGACCACTACGATGTCTATCTGGAAAAGGAAAAGCCGAGCTTCCGGACAATCTGCGGCCATTGGGCCCTCGACGACGGGAGTGTTCCGGGAACATTGGGCGCCTACCTTCCTGGAGGAGCTGTGGATGGAAAAGTTGTTGACTCAGGCTTGGCTAAAAACTGGAAGCTCTGGGCAAAGTGGGGAAGCTCCTGTGACATCGGCTTTGATGCCGAAGAATTCCTGGAAAAACACCCCCAGTATGAATGGATGGAAGGCTGCCTCAAGGACCTCCCTGCTTCTCCCTGGACGCTATTCCCACTGGAGAAGAACAAAACAAATTGACCGGATGCCGCCCGCCTCATTCGGCCTTCAGGCCGGCTAAAGACTGGGGCAAGGCGATCCGCTTCTCGGTGAAGGCCAGATAGTCGGCCAAGTTCTGGGCGATATCCAGAATGACCTCGCGCCCGAGCGCAACGCCCTTCCCCTTGAGAATCGAGCCCCCCTGCTGATAAACCTCCAGCAGGCGGGCATTGCGGTCATAGCTCGCCCGGGCGAAATCCATGGCCCAGCGGTAGATGTCTTTGATTCGATTTTTTCTGCTGAAGACGATTTGCTTCTGCCCGCTTGTGTAGGTTGGCCGCCAGATCCTGTCGAAATCCTTCTCGAGCCGGCTGTGGAGCTTGTCCGTCCAGCCGGCCAGAGTGTGCGAGGGAGAGCTCACGTCGATCAGCCAATGGATGCTCTTGGCCAGCTCCAGGGCGCAGACCCGGTACTCTTCCTCTTCCTTCCATTCCTTGATGTCGCGGGCCGCATACTTCAGGCGGGCCACCACCGTGGCCTGGTCTCCTCCCGTTTTGGCGAATTCGACCTTGAACCCCTTGTCCGTCTTTCGGAGCTTGTAGGAGTGGTCGTTCTTCAGCTTCGAGCCGTGCTTGTTGCTGTCCGGCATGTCCATCCAATCCTTCAGGAATCTCTCTTTGGTCCCTCGGCTCTTTTTCCATTCTTTTTTGGCCACTCCCTCGATCAGAAATTCAAGAAGCTGCGGGTTGGGAAAATCGGACAGGACCTGAAAGGCCATCTCCCGGTGAATGATCGATTTCATGGTGTCCCCCTTCGGCTAAATTCCCGGTCCCGCCTGACCCTCATAGTATAGCCTCGGGATGGAAAAAAAGACAACGGAGTGACCGGTGTCTGGCCGCCGGGCGGTTTTTTAGGTTATCTCTTTCGATTCCCTTTCGAAGAGCGTTTGGAGAAAGGTGGATACCTTTTGGCCCATCGTTTTGTAGTCGCAGGGCTCCGCCTGGCTTTTATTGATTTCTCCGCAATGAACCAGGTAGTTTTTGGTCCACCAGCCATAGTACTCCTTGGCCAGCCGGTTGCATCTTTGGCGGGCGGCGCGATCGTTCCCCTTCTTCGCCCCGGCGAATAGCCCAAGGGCCATATAGCCGCCGGTCAGATAGCCGCACAGGTCTTTCTGCCCCATCCCTCCCCCGAACGGTGTGGCCACCCGGACAAGTTCCTCCGGCTGTTTGAGGAACTTGACCGCGCTTAGAAAAATCGAATCAGCCGACCAAAAGCCTTCGTTCAAGTGCCGGTCCGTCAAGTCAGTCATGGTTCCCTCGGCGGCGCCGGATTGAGGCCGAAAGCCCGTCGCCTCCAGAACGGCAAGACCTCCCAGGCCAGCACATGATTTCTCCAGGAACGTTCTTCTTTTCATTAGCATTTTTTTGTCCTTTTTATATTGTCGGCCCCTTCAACGTGGAGGGGACTCGATTCCCACGGAATGGTCTCCACCTGATTCGTCAGGGCCGCTCGGAAAGCCTGGACGCCCCTGGCGGCCAAGACGCCGAGCGGCGGGCTAGCGGGCTTTGACGGTATAGACTTTCATCGTCTCGGGGATGATGACCTCTGTGCCCGGCAGCGCGGATTTGATTTTTTTCTTTATTCCCCCATATTGGGCCTCCGAGCCGTGGATGGCCACCACGACGCGGGGTTTGAGGTCCTGGGCCATCCTCAGGGCGTCGGCGGGCGAAGCCGTGGGGGATGGATCTCCCGCGGGGAGAAAGGCCAGCCCGGCGCCGAAATTCTTGAGGGGGACATAGGCCGAGTCACCGCCGTGAAAAATGCCGATCCCTCCCGCTTCGAGTTTGAAGAGAAGGATGGGGCCCACGTGCAACCCCCGGACGGGAGTGATCGTCCAGGCGCCCAGGGTTTGGGGACGGCCCGAGCCGAAATCGATGATCTTGCCAGCGGGGATCGCTCCGCCTCTTCTCAGCGCTCGGGTGACTTCACCTCCTCCGCAGACCGCGGCGCCAGTCGCCTTGGCCAGCCCGACCGCCGTCTTGTAATCGAAGTGATCGCCGTGCCCGTGGGTGTAGAGCACCGCGTCCACTTTCTTTCCCCGGAAAATGTCCATGTCCTCCTCCAGCAAAAGGGCGGCCGGGTCGACGATGACTGCACCCTTGACTGTCCGGACAATGACGGCCGAGTAGCCGAGAAAGACGAAAGCCGCCTCGTTATCGGCCAGAGGCGCCGTAAAAATGTCATGAAGAACGCCCGTCTGCCCGGCTCGGGCCGCGGGCGGAGCGGGCATTCCCAGGCTGGCCAGAAAGGCCAGAACAGCGAGATAGGGCAGGAGTCTTCTCATTTTGTCAACTCTCCTTTACGGTTCTCTTCGAACTATACATGTTTCGGGCCTGTACATCGCGATTCAGGAACCTTTTCCAGGATAAGTTTTCCCGAACGAAAGTCGAAATGGACGCGAAGGCCTAACCCTTGGCCGCAAAAGAAAAATGCTGCTGGACCATCACCCAGCGGCCGTCTCTTTTTTCCAGGACGCCCGTCCAGCGGGTGTTTTCCCAGTTGGCCGGCTGGCCCTTCCACTCGTTGATGTCGTCGAGGAGGCAGAAGAACCAAGCCACGTCGCCGGATTTCGAAAGCTTGATTTTGAGGTCCCGGACATCATACCGCACCGCCTTGAAATCGGGGCTTCGCCATGTTTTCTCCGCTTTCCGGAATTCCTCGAACCCCTTGACCACGTTGCCGTCCGGGTGCACCTCGAGGAAATCCGCATCGTTGGCGACGACGCTGTAGAGCAGGCGGAAATCCTTCGTCTTGGCCCAGCCGATGCAGGCCCGGATAGCCTGTTCGATCGGCTCGAGCTCGTCCCCGCCGGACGCTTGGGGCTGGCCGATACGCTCACCGGCGGCGAGCGCGGCCAGGCTGATGGCCAGGCCGAGACACGGAATCATGAGGAATGAACGCTTTTTCATTTCTATCTTCCTTTCGGCAGGCAGATGTAAATATTATCCTCCTGCATGGAGGTGTCGATCGTGACCACCTTGAACCCGGCCTGGTCCATCTGCTTGATAAAGTCCTCCTTGGTGGTGGCCTCCTGCTTGTGGGGGCTTCGGTCATAATCGCGTTCGACGATGACCAGGCGGCCGTTTTCCTTGAGCGCGGGGAGGAGATTGCGGACCAGCTCCACCGGCTTTTCCAGATGATGGTAGGTGTTCGTCATGAAGGCGATGTCCAAGGCTTTTAAGGGGAGCTTAGGGTTAGTGACCGTGCCCACAATCGTTTGAACGTTGTCCAGCCCTTCTTTGAGGCAGCGTTTCCGCAGATGGTCCAAGGCCGCGGCGTCAATATCGTTGGCGTAGATCATGCCTCGGGGGCCGACCGCGTCAGCCAGCCAGACCGTCACCCGCCCGGTGCCGGCCCCCACCTCGCCGATGACCATGCCCGGCTTGAGGCCCATGGCTTCTATGACCTGGGCGATGGGTTGACGTTCGTTGATGCGGACCTCCCAGGCCTCGACTTCGATCTTTCTCTGCTCCGCGAAGGCCAGGCCGCCGGCAGCGAGCAGCCAGAGAGCGGCGACAACGATCACGAATCTTGCCAATCTCATGGTTCCCTCCCTTCTTATTCGTTCTCTTCAAGAAACAAGCCGTCCGATGGCGCCGGGCGGGGCTTCGCGCCGGTGCCGCGATTAAGACCCGCCAGTTTCTGATTGATTTTTTCCAGAGCTTCGATAAATATGCCGAGGTGGGGCGATGAATTTTCGACCGCTTTTCTATGGGCTGTTTCCAATGCGTCTTTCGCTTTTTCGAGCTGATCTGCCGATTCATAGGCCCGGCCGAGCTGCAACCATGCCATTTCTGAGTTCGGGCTATATTCCAAATTGAATTTAAGCAGCTCAATGGCTTCTTCGAGTTTGTTTTGTTGTTTGTAAGAATTGGCTACCTTCCCAAGGGCGATAGATGAGACACCAATCGCATATCCATATTTTTTGTTTAGCCCGGCTGCATACACGCGGATGGCTTGTACGCCTCTCCCGGCAATGTCCTGGGGAATATTATTCCAATCTGAGTAAGTAAACTTGAGTCCATGGTAGATCACTCTATTGGCTATGGAACCGTGATCCTCGTCAAAAAATGGATGGTACTCCCATTTCAATCCTTTCACGTTCGCTCGACTCAGAACATCCACAAATTTATCGAGAACGGGAACCAGCATTGGGTCGTTTTCAACTCCCAGGTAGAGAAATCGGCCCTCATAATTGCGGCTGGCCAGATAGGATTGGACATTGTTCATGATCAGTTGGCTGCCGCCTTCATAGTCGATGGCCGGCGTGGCCGCCAAATAGGCATTGAACGCCTCAGGCTGGGTTAAAAGGGCATAGACGCAAAATCCCCCGCCGAACGAGCCGGAATAAAATATCCGGAAGGGTTGGGTACGGTAACGGGAATCGAGTTCAGGAATCAGCTCGTCCTTAAAAAAAGCGATAAACCGATCGGCGCCGCCGGAATTCGGATGACCCTCAATTTTCTCCGGAATAAAATCCTCCGAAGAATAGTTCCGCACGCTGGCGACAATAAGTTCCGGCGCGCTATTCTTCCAGGCAAGATCCGCGGCGATGCCGCTCACATGCAGGAAATGACTCTGACAGGTGAACAGGACGGGATAATTTTTGGTTGACTCCCGATATCCGTGGGGCAAATAAATATCGATAATCATTTCCCTGTTCAGCTGCTTGGAGGAAACCGTGATCGTCTGGCCCATAATGATCATGCCCTGGGAAAGGCTTGCCTGTCGGCAGGAGAATAAAGCCAGGCATCCGAGCACCATGATGAGAATCCAGGCCATCAGTGCTTGTTTTTTCATCTCGATTTTGCCTCTATTTTGATTTTATAGGCCTCCACTCGTCGATGATTCTGGCAGAGCCCCAATAGGCGTGGCTTTCGCCGTCGCGCTGGCTCAAGAAGAAGAGGTACTTGCCGTCGGCGGTGACAACCGGGCACAGCTCAATCGACGGACTGTTGACCTCAGGACCGAGTTTGACCGGCTCAGACCACGAGCCGTCCGCCCCGCGAAAGCTAGCCCAGAGGTCGTACTGGCGCGAAAACAGGAGATAGCTCCCATCGGGCGCGATGAAGGGCGTGGTCTCTTCGGCCGCGGAATTAATGGGCTCTCCCAAGTTGACGGGTTTTTCATATTTTCCGCCGCTGAAGCGGGCCAGATAGATATCGCCCAGGCCGCGGCTGTCAGGCGCTTGTCCCGCGAAATAGACATTTCCCTCGCGGTCCAAGGAGAATTCCCAATGCATATTCATCGAGTTGACGTTGGGGTCCAAGGGCCGGGGCTCGGACCAGCCGGCGGCCGTCCTGTCGGCAAACCAAATCTTCTCGCTTCCGCGCTGCGTTTCGCCGGGAAGCGGCCGGCGGGAAATAAAATAAATCGTTTTCCCGTCGGCGGAAAAAAATGGGACATCGTCTTCGCCCTTCGGGCCGGAAAACGGCGCCCAGGCCGGCGCAGTCCATCGGCCGTCCACGCGTTTCATCATCAACAGTCCGCCCCGGGAATAAATTTCCCCCGGGAAGGTCATCATCGGCGCCCAATAGACCTCGTTCCCATCCGGGGAAAAGACAGCCGTGCTGTGCAGGCCCCAGATCGAAGAGATGATGCCCGGCGCGAACAGCTCAGGGCCGCTGGCCGGCGGTTTCTGGCCGAGGTAATCGCCTTCCAGGACAGGGAAACGGATGCCGGACTTTTCGGCGCCCCTCTCCACCAGGAGCGCAACCACGGCCTCCATCTTCCTCTCCTGGGCAACATTATAGGCTGTCTGGCCCATGACCGTCCGGGCGTCGATGGCCGCGCCCCGCTCGATGAGGATCCGGGCAGCCTCGGTCCGGCCGTCCCGGGCGGCATAATGAAGCGGGGTCCAGCCGAATCGGTTGGACCGGGCCGGGTCGAATCCTTTAGCCAGGAGGAGGTCGACGATCTCGACTGACCCGCCTGACGCCGCAGCTTGAAGGAGCGATTCACCCGAGGCCTCAACGACTTTCATATCTTGATCCTTATCGGTCAAGCGCCGGAAGAAGGACGTCAATCCTTCGGAAGCGGCCATGAACAGCATCTGTCCCCACTTCGGCCCGCTCTCCGGCACCCGGGCTCCCTTTTCTAGCAAGAGGTCGATGAACTCTCCCTTGCCGCGCCAGGCCGCAAGCTCAAGTGAGGTGGATCCGAATTTATCGACGGCGTTGACATCCGCGCCCGCTTCTATCAGGAGCCGGCCCGTGGCTGCCTGGCCGCGCTCACGGGCACAGAGGATGAGAGCTGTTCGCCCATAATCATCCCTCGTCTCGAGGGCGGCACCCCGCTTGAGGAGAGCGTCCACGATTTCCCGGCGGTCATTGCTGGCGGCGATGTGGAGCGGCGTGCTGGACCGAGCGCCGGCGAGCTCGAGCTTGGCGCCCTTATCGATCAGGAAATTGACGAGGCTGGGGTCTTGTCCGAAGGCGGCGTAGTGGAGCGGTGTCTGGCCGTCTGCGTCACGAGCATCGACAAGTTGCGGCGTTTTCTCGATAAGCGCCTTGGCCGCCGAGATGTCTCCCTTGCGCAGCGCGTCGAAAATCTCTTGCGACAGCGCCGCCACTGTAAGGACCAAGAAGAGGGAAAGAACCAGAATCGATCTTTTCATTCGAAGGACTCCTTTCCTGTTGGCCTCTCTCGGCCGGTATTATCTCTGGTGGCTTAGCTCGATCCAGTACGAGTAGCAGAAGCGTTGGTTCATGGCCACGGCCGACAGGGAGCCATTCAATTTGTCGCCACGAAGTTTCGCCGCAAGAAGCAGAATATGCGGGAAGCGCGCCGTATCCGCGGTCTTCAGGCTGGCCACGAACGGCGCGAGCAGAACGCCGTCGCGGAAGCGCAGCGAGCCGAGCGGAGTCGGCACGGTAAGCGCGGGGCTCTCTTGGCCGGCAAGCTCTAGCTTCACCTGCCCCGCTTTCTCCACGGTCAGCTTCGCCGGAAGATCCGCGCCGTCGGCCCTGACTTTGCCCTGCCAGACCCCGACGAGGGAATCCGGCGGCGCAAATGCGGCGGGCGTGGCCGGCGGAGGCGTCCTCTCCGGCGCGTCCGGAAAGCTTGTGACGACGGCTTTGAGGATCTCCCACTCGACGTCCCACAGGTCCGTACCCTGCATGCTCGAGGCAGCGTTGGTCAGGACCACGCAGGCCGTGTTCTTCTCGGGCAGGAGCGTCAGCCTGGCGCCCACGCCGAACATACCGCCGCTGTGCGAGACGAAATGGATCCCAGAGACCCTGTAAGAAGACCATCCTATGCTTCCTGTGCTCTCCGGCGTCCGGGGGCGGTTTTCTCGCTGCATGGCGACGATGAGCTTTGCACTCAGGATCTGCTTCTGGTCCGGGAGGCGGTTCCCCAGGTGGAACATGCCGAAACGAACGAGGTCGTGGGCGCTGGCGTACACGGCCGAAGCGCCCCGGTGGTCGAAATCAAAAAAAGGAAAAGGTTTTTGCTGCTGCGTGTAGCGCTGGGCGACGTCGGCCTCGGGCCCAGGCTCAAGCAGCACAACGCTCCGGGTCATGCCCAGGGGTGCAAAAACCTCAGACTTCAGGAAATCAGCGTAGCTTTTTTGGGATACGCGCTCAATGATGCGCTCGAGGACGCCGTAGCCGAGGTTGGAGTAGGAGAAGCCTTCGCCGGGCGGCGCGACGAGGATGCCGTAGCGCCGGATCGTTTCATCCATGTCGGAGCGTTTGTAGGCTTCATCGGCGAAGATGAGGTTCCAGTGCAGCGGCAGGCCGGCGGTATGCCTCAGCAGGCGCCGGACCGTGGCCGCCTCCGGCTGGGTGCCGGTCAGCTTGCCCTCTCCCAGATAGAAGTTAGCGGGCTTGTCGAGGTCCACCAGCCCGCGCTCGACGAGAAGCATCAGGGCCGTGGCGGTGATGGGCTTGGTCGTCGAGGCCAGGGAATACATCGTCCGCGGGGTGGCCGGGATCCGTTTCTCGATGTTAGCGGTACCCCAGGCCTCCTCCCAGATGATTTCGCCGTTTTGAGCTACGGCCACGGCCAGCGAGGGCAGGCCCCCTTTTTTCATCTTCTCCAGGATGAGTGTCCTGGCCGGTTCGAAACGGTCCGGCGGCGAAGACAATAATTCCACGACGGCCAAAACAAGCAGGCCGACGGTCAACGCTGTTCTTTTCATTTCTTTTCTCCCGTCTGGCTCGATGATGGTTATCCTTTTTTGCAGAAACTCGACTCTAATAAGAAATAGATCTCTGTTTTAATACCCACAAGCTCGCCTTGAAAGCCTTCGCCCGATCCGGCTTTGACAGCAACCAGGTTATAGGCCTGCTTTGTCTTTTCATTTATTGAGCCAAGGTTGTCCACAGCACCAGCTCTTTCATGGACCAAACAACGGCCCCAGGCTATCGAAGGCATTGGCGGACCAGAGGGTGACGATGACAAGGATCAAGCCGATTCGCCAGAGAATCTTCATCGAGCCTCCTCTTGGCCCTAAGCGCGAGTCTTATTTGCACAATCTCCAGCGGTCGCCCTTGTTCTCGGGGCACAGCACCCGCGAGGGGAGGTTTTTAGCCGTGGCTTCCCGGGCGAAGGCCCCGTACACGAATTCCCGGTTAAAAGCGTGCATGGGAAAAACAACTTTGGGTTTTAGCGATTCGGCCTGCTGGAACTTCCCGATGAAGGCCAAGTCGATTTTTCCCGCCTTGGCCAGCAAGTAGTCCATGTCCGACCGGTAGCTATCGAGCGGGCCCATGTAATCGCCCGAATGATAGATCGAAAGCCCGTCCACCTTGACCAGGTAAGCGACCTCGGGAACGTCGTTGTGTTCGCCGTTGACGGTGAAGACCTCCATACCGTCAATACTGATCGCGGCCCGCGGCGCCGGCATATCGATGGCCCGTTCGCCCTTTCCTGCTCTCCAGCCGAAGAAATATTTTATGCTCTTCACCGTCTGCTGCCAGGAGAGAATCACGGGGTCAAAATGATCTCCATGGCTGTGGGAAACGAAAACCACGACGTCCTGGTCCTTGATCTCCTCCGGGTCGATTAAGCCGTTGGCCAGGGACGGCCTTTCCGGTCGCGCATAGCCTCGGCTAAAATAATCGAAAATGAGGAGGCGGCTTTTGGTTTTGACCGCGAAACCACAGTGTCCCAGGGACCAGACGATCGCCTCTCCTTCCTTCAGGGGCTTGGCCAGGAGCGAGGCGACGTCCTGAAGATTGGATCCTGGCGTCGGTTCAACACCGGCGGACTTGAGAACCGCCCTGACCTCGGGATAGCTATATTCGCCGGCCAGGTCGAGCGGAGTCAGGTCTTTTCCATCTTTGGCCTTGGGGTTCGCGCCTTTCTGGAGTAGGAAGCGGACCATGTCGGTCCGTCCTTTCTTCACCGCCAAATGAAGCGGAGTGGATCCCTCCGGGTCCGGGACGTCCACTCTGGCCCCTCTATCGAGAACCATTTGGGCGATCTCCACGCTGCCCCCTTGTGCGGCCCGCTGGAAGGGGGTCCGGCCGGATTCGTCTATCAAATCGATGGGCACGCCTTTCCCCAAAACGAACGCGGCCGCTTGGGTCATTCCCAGATAGGCGACCCGATGAAGCGGATATTTTTCCAGTAAATCCCTGTTCTTGAGGGCTTCGGCCCGGGGCCAAAGCTTTTCGACGAGCCCCACAAAACCGTTTCCCAGGGGAAAGGTCAACGCCGTTTCATTCAGCTTGTTCCGGGCATCGAGCCTGGCTCCGTGTTCGAGAAGCCAGTCGATGACCTCCTGGCGGCCGGCCTGGGAGACATAAAGAAGGGGCGTCGATCCTTCTTCGTTCAGGGCGTTGATATCGGCCCCGTGTTTGACCAGGACGTCGAGAAGCCGGAGGTTGCCGGAGAACGTGGCGTGATGCAGCGCGGTCGATTGATAATAATCGCGGCTCATGACGTTGGCTCCGCGCGAGAGAAGAAATTCCGCCGCGGCGTCCGAGCCGGCCGCGGCGGCTTTGAGGAGAGGCGTGCGGCCGTAGCGGTCGGGGCCGTCAAGGCGGAACCCGTCCTTGATCAGGCGCTCCATCAGGTCCACCAGCCCGCCGGCCGCGGCGCAATGGAGAAGGCAGCGCCCATCGCGGCAAACAGCTTTGAGGTTGGCGCCCTTGGCGATTAAGAACTCCACCGCTTCCTTGTGTCCGGCGGAGGCGGCCATATGGAGAGGCGTCTGGCCGACGTCATCAATGGTGTTGACGTCCGTGCCAGAATCAATCAGCTTTCCGGCCAGGTCAGTCAACCCGCCCGCGGCAGCCGAGTGGAGGAGCGTTCCGCCCAAGTTGTTCTTGGACCCGGAGTCAGCGCCCTGATCAAGCAGATGCTTGACGAGCGACAAAAACCCGGCCGAGGCCGCCCGGTGAAGCGGCGTGAACCCATCCGGGTCGGTCGCTTTGACATCCGCGCCGTTGACCACAAGAAAGCCGACGATTTCCATGTTTCCCGCGTCGCAGGCAAAATGGAGCGGAGTCCGGCCCCGGCCGTCTTTTTCATTGACGACTTTGGGATCCTTGGCCACAAGCGCCTGGACCTTGGCCAGGTCGCCCGCCCGCACGGCGTCATGGATCTCACCGGCGAATAGCGCCGGAGAAACCCAGGGGAGGATAGCTATAAAAGCGCTGACGAGTATTCGTTTTTTCATGTCTAGCATTCCTTTCTGCAAATCCTTGCCGGTCCGCGTCCTTCCTTTTATCCTTTATTGCTTGCCGGCGCGGCGATTCTCTCCCAGATGGCCTCGATGTTGTTTTCATGGATGTTCGTTCCCCTGACCGCTAGAATTTTATCCTTGAAATAAGGGAAATCCCGCTCGATCGTGAATTTCTGCTTGGCCTCCTCCAGCGTAGCCCCCTGGCTTCGCAACTGGCCCAAGCCATCCCACAGCGTCTTAAGATATCGGTACTGTTGTTTGAACGTTTCGACGCCAAGCCTCATGTCCGAGTGGGCGAAATTAATATGCTTGATCTCTCGCCCGCTATCGACGATCTTTCCCCAATTCTCAAGAATGAAACCGAGGTCCCAGGGCGCCTTCCTGTGCAGGTAGGGAAGCATCTGTTCCGGCCACATGTCGCCGATCGCCACCAGCCCCTCCTCGGGAACGAAGGCCATGATGTCGCTCGTCGTGTGGGTTCCGCCGACCGCGTAGAGCTCCACGGTCATGTCGCCCATGTCGAGGATCAGGCTTTTATCGAAGAGGACCGACGGAAAGGTTGGGGTGAAGCCCGTCTGGAGTTCCTCAATGACCGAGTTAAGCAGGATGAGGCCCTCCCGGAAGAAATGGAATTCCCCGGAATCCGGGGCGGCCTTCTTCTGCCTCTCCCCCCAATCCTGGACCATCCCCTTGAATTTGTCGAGCTGCTTGACCAATCCCTCTCCGGCGAGCTCGCCCTTCATCCCCTCGGGAACCGTCCGGTGCCCGACGACGGTCGCGTCGGCGTAGACCTGATTCCCGGCGGTGTGGTCATGATGGAAGTGAGTGTTGATGAGAAACTTGATGTCCTTTCGTCCAAACTCCTTCTCGATGGCCTGCCGGAT
>Ga0315295_10002519_pt1 | contig 15510 bp, 12 predicted proteins | sample YL17G14_0_MG_FD_204453 | JGI IMG/M metagenome (GOLD analysis project Ga0315295, IMG submission 204453) | Sediment microbial communities from Yellowstone Lake, YNP, Wyoming, USA - YL17G14_0 | ecosystem: Environmental > Aquatic > Freshwater > Lake > Sediment | place: USA: Wyoming | collected...
TCGGGTACATAGTGGCCGGGCTGTGTCATAGCGCCGTTCTCCCGGAAGAACTCCGTTCTTCCAGGATATTTGTCGGCTTGAACCCTTTGAAAACAGCAATTTATCCATGTAATGGTGCTACAGTCTCTCCTGACACAACCATTTTCCAAAGCGCGGTCGATCAACTCCGCCATGTGCATCGCTGGGATCGGCTGGCCCCTGCGGCTGGCATACCCGGTGATGTTCATCGCGCAACCGGCGTCCGCAAACACCAGCCAGCCCGCGTTGGTGTGCCGAATATCGTCCACCTTCCGGCGCACCATGACCTCGCTCACGTGCGGGTACACTACGGAAAACGTGCCCCCGAATCCGCAGCAATCCTCCGTCCTCCGCAACGGGCGATACTCCAGGCCGCCAATCTGACCCATCAGGCGGATCGGCTCGTCGGTGATTCCCAGCATCCGGTAATGACAACTGCGATGAAATGTCACCACGCCCTCGAACCGGGCGCCCCAAGCCCGCAGGTCCACCTGCATGATCTTCACGAGATACTCGCAAAACTCATAGGTGCGCCGCCCCACCTCCTCGGCCTTCTTCCGCAGGTCCGGCGCCCCTTGGAATAACCGCGGGTAGTGCTCGCGCACCATGGCTGCGCACGAGCTCGAAGGAGCCACAATGGCCCCGGACGTCTCGCTGAACACCTCCACGAAATGCCGCGCCACCTCCGCCGCCTCAGCAAAGTACCCGGCGTTGAACATCGGTTGCCCGCAGCACGTCTGTTTCATCGGACAACCCACGCTGCCGCCCAACTTCACCATCACCCTTCTCACCGCTTGGGCCGCCTGCGGATAAAAAGTGTCCGCCAGGCACGTGACGAAAAGGTTGATGGGCGCCATCTGCCTGTCTTGTCCCGGAGTAATAGCCTGAACCTTGCTTGCCGTCATGTGATCGGGCCTTGCGCGCCTCCCCGCCAGGCCCGCCGCGTGCCGCCGTGGCTGCCGGTGCGCCTGGGGATCATAACCCGCCGGTCGCTGCTCCGCAATGTCATTAACCTGATCGCCTCGTGACACCGATGCTAATGTCCGGTCCTAACCGGATGGAGCGGTCCGCCGGCGCGGGGCGGCCTGGCCTTTCCGCTCCCCTGGCCCCATCAATCATCCTCCCGCCGTTGCACCGCCGCCACGGCCTTCTGACACGTCTTGGTTGTCGTCCACACTTGCGGATACGCCTCGAACGCCAGCCGCATGTTCGCCAAGGCCCGGCTAAACTGTGCCCCCTGGCGCGTCAGGTCCACCACGCTGCCGGCCTGTTCTGGCCGGGCCTCTTCGAACGCTTTCTGCGCCACGTTGTACCAGCCCCGCTACGAAAGGAATCGAGAAGAACGCCGGGATCGCTCTGAGCGCCGTCATCTGGTAACCGCGTTCGACCAGGCGCGCTTCGCCTAAAAGCGCTATGACAAGCAGCGAGGAGGCCAGCAAATCCATAGCAAAAGCCTGTGCGTGGCCCAGCCGCCGGACACACAAGCGGCGCACCAGGAACCCCAGCAACATGACGGCCAGGATCAAGGCGAGAGCAGCCATTCTCCAGAACCATACTTTGCTGGAATAGTCTGCCTGGCTCAGGTAGAGCCCCTTGCTTCCGGTCCCCGGCTGCCAATGGCCTGGCAGCAACCTGGACCAGAAGACGCGCTGCTGCCACAATTGGTTCGCGGCCCGAAACCTGTCGGTGCTGAGCTGCGGCTCTTCCTGAAGCAATTGCTGGAATGTTACCACTTTGACGTCCGGAACCCCGGCTAATCGGGTAAGCACCTGCTCCAGTCGCTCCAGGCCGAAGTAGTAACGCTGAAACGCCGCCGGAAACTCAACGATCTCGTAAGGGTGTAAGCACACCACGATCACGCCGCCCTGGGGATACGCTCCCTCGCTCAACATGCCCGCCAGCTCATCAGGTACTACGGTATAGGGAATAATGGTCAAGTCCCTGGCTGACTCATAGTAGTAGTAGCGGTCGCCGGATAACACCTGGAAGCCCAGTTCACGAAGGGCCCGTCCGGTGTTGTCATCCCACCCGTTCCACGGCGGCACAAACGTCCGTACCTCGCACAACTGGCAGGCGTCCAAGAGGATCTCGCGGCCCCTGCCGAGGTCTTGCCGTTGATCGGCAAAAGAACGCTCTCGAAACTCCCCCGACTTGTGGTTCTTGCCCGCCCAATTTCTGTGAGAGTATCCGTGCTGAGCTACTTCCACCCTCCCTGCATGCAGCACGTTTCGGATGAACTCCGCCTTTTCCGTATCCTCCCCAAACGATACCGCGTGTCCCCCCTGCCCGACGCCCCCAAAGCCGGCGGTGGCGTGCGGAATGATGGCGATCACGTAGGGCATATCCCTCGCCGCGAAAAGGGAATCCATCCCACGTTCCGCGTCCCATATGGCGCGCCGGAGAGAATCCTGCTCCCGCACGCCAGGCTGGTCCCCGGCAAAATCGTCGTACCGGAACACAACACGTAGGGTCCCCTGAGCCCGCGCAGGCAGCGCCCCGAGCATCCACAGCAAGAAACCGTAGCCTATGAGCCGCGCCTTCTTGTCGCCCTTGATTTCCCTACTCCGCGATGAACTGCTTGTCACAGTGCGCTCCCTGAGCTGCCGTCCCCCCCACCGCCGCCCACATCACCACGCCAATCACCAAAACCCAACCTGCTGCCCTTCGGGGCCTAACACGACTCCTCTGTCTGCCAAGGACCATGGCATCCTCCTCCCTTCGCACCCCTGCTACCCTAACAATGCCCATTTGCCGCTTGACTCGCTCGGCCCGCGCTGGACAGACACTCCCCGGCGTGTGCCCGATAGCTTCTCACTTGCTCGCCCCTTCGCCCTCTCCCAAGTCTGGTCCTGCTGCTGTTACAGTACCCCCAACACGCCCCAAATGCAACAGAAGAAAAGCCTCACCGGCAGTTACCCGACCCCCGGTAGACAGAGGATTCCCGCCCTCGCCCCCCTTTTGCCGCCCTCGCCCTATCCGCCTCTATCTCCGCTCGCCTTCTTCGCGTCTTCCCTATCTCTCCTCTGCCTCTGATGCTTGGGCCCCGTTTCGCATTTCGATACCCGTGCTTGTCTCGTGTTTCAGGCTTCCAATTCCGGATTTGCCACCTTCCCCAGCGCCTGCTTACTGACCCTTCCGGCGAATGACCCGTGCTGGGCCGCCCAGCAAGTCTCCGCCAAAAAGACCCTTGTCCCGGTCCAAATCAGGAAATCGCCTCCTCTTTCTCCTTCGTCGCCTTTCGTTCACAAGTGCCGGCAGGCACTCATTTTCAGTGCTGCCCGCCACCATGTTCCCAGAAAACCGCCCACCCCTGGACTGGCAACCGTCCCGCCCCCGCCGGCGGCGGCCCATTTTTCAAGTTTTTCCACCCCCCCCGACGATACACCCATTGGCTAAAGCCTCACGCCGGCAGGGGTTGGGTTCCAGCCAACCGCCCGGCCGTGGCCCAGGCCAGCCCAACGGGATAGAATGTTGCAGAGCAGAATAGACCCACAAGGAGCGGGCATGAACAACATCCGCGGTATCTACTCTAACGGGTTCGGCGGGCCCGATCCCATCCGGCCGCAAAAGCCGGCTGGGTCCAGCACCCCACAAGCCGCCGCACCGCCCGGCGCCGCGCCGGACCAGGTGGAAATCTCGCCTATCGCCCAACTGCTGCACAAGATCGCCCAACTGCCGGACATCCGCGCGGAGCAGGTGGAGCAGATTCGGCAGCAGATTGCGGCCGGGGGCTACGAAACTCCCGAAAAACTCTCTCTCGCCCTGGACCGATTGCTGGAGGAATACCAGACAGGCTGATGAGTGGCCGCGGGTTCGAGCGGTCCCCGCGGCCGGATCCCCTTTTCCTTGATTGAGGGCAGGCTCTGCGGCGAGCCTGCCTTTTTTCTGCGCCCCAGGCTGTCCTTCCCGTGACGGCATGTCCCGTCTGACAGGGCGCCCTTGCCGCCGTTGGCGGGCAAGTTGTCGGGGCAGAGACAAAGGAGCGGCGGGCCGGTAGAATAGCGGGATGGGGCGAGGGCTGGGAGCGCGAGGCGATGGCGAAGCGGGATTATTACGAGGTGTTAGGGGTGCCGCGGGGAGCGAGCCCAGAAGAGATCAAGAAGGCGTTTCGGCGCTTGGCGCGGAAGTACCATCCGGACGTGGCGGGCAAAGACCCGGCGACGACGGAGCGGTTCAAGGAGGTAAACGAGGCCTACGAGGTGCTGGGGGATGCGACGAAGCGCCAGACGTACGATCGGTTCGGGCACGCGGGGGTGAAGATGGGCGAGGCGGGAGCGTGGCCTGGGGGGCCGGGGTATCAGACGTACACCGGGACGAGCGGGCCGGGGCCGGCGGATTTTGACCTGGGGGAGGCGTTCGGGGACCTGTTCGGTGGGCTCGGCGGCGCCGGGCGGCGGGTGCGGGTGGACCTTGGGGGCGCGGGCGGCGGCCTGGAGGACATCTTCGAGCAGGTGCGCGGGCGCGGGCGGCGCGGGAAGGCGGCACGGCGGGGGCGGGACATCGAGCACCTGCTGCGCATCGGGTTCGAGCAGGCGGTGCGGGGGACGAGCCGGGAGATCACGGCGACGCTGACGGGGCCGGACGGGAAGGAAAAGACCGAGCGGATCAAGGTGAAGATTCCGGCGGGCGTGGACACGGGGAGCAAGATTCGGCTGCGGGGTCAGGGCGAGCCGGGGCCGGGCGGACAAAACGGCGACCTGATCATCGTGATTGAGGTGGGAGAGCATCCCTATTTTCGACGGGACGGGGAGGACGTGTTTCTGGAGGCGCCGGTGACGCCGGCCGAGGCGGCGCTGGGGGCGAAGATCGAGGCGCCGACGCTGGCGGGGCGGACGACGGTTACCATCCCGCCGGGCAGCAGCAGCGGGCGGAAGTTGCGGCTGAAGGGCAAAGGCGTGGTCTCGCCCAAGACCGGCCAGACGGGAGACATGTACCTGGTGTTGAAGATCGTTACGCCGGAGCAGTTGGATGAGGAGTCGAAGCGACTGCTGGAGGAGTTCGGACGGCGAAACCCGCCGGCGAACATCCGAGGGCATTGGCCGCTGTAGAAAGGCGAACCACCCAGGCGCCAGGACACGAAGACCAAGAATTCGCAGATTTCGCCGGAGGGTTTGGGGCTGCGGGAGAGACAAGCGGCCCATCGAAAAACGACCAGGAAAAAGGCCAAACCAGAAGAGAACCGTCCCGAGCTGCTGATGAAGGCGGGGTTGATTTGGGGCCGGGGCGGGGATAGGATGGGGGCCGGCGGCGGCGGGAGGTTGAGTGATGTTGCAGTGTGAGCAGTGCGAGTTCTTCTGCCGGGAGGAGGGGACGGGGCGGATCCAGATGCGGTGCAACCCGTTCGCCACGATCAAGGAGCCGGAGTGCCTGGCGAAGCATCAATTGCTGCGGCTGGAGGCGCTCCTGGGGGCGTACCATGCGACGCTGCGCTGGTATCAGAAGCTGGGGCCGATGCAGGAGAAGATGTTCGAGATGATGAAGCGGGAGATGGAGGACCTGGACGAGGCGGAGCAGTGGAAGTACGAGAGCCGGGAGCGGAAGGGAGACGAGGACGAGGAGCAGGACGACGAACCGCTGCGGCCGGACAACGACGACGAGAAGAAGGAGCAGGACGACGGCGGCCGGGATGAGGACGGGTTCAGCCGGCCGTATCGTTGAAGAGCATGGGGCCGCCAAGACGCAAAGGCGCCAAGAAAAAATTGTCGATATTCCTGGTCAGGATTGCTCGGTGCTTCTATTAGACCAGGCCGGCGCCCGTACCGGCGGCGCGGCGGAAGAATAAGGGGCAGGCGGAAAAGTCCTTACTTTGGGTCTTAGGGTCTTGGTGGCGGGGAAAGGATGCGGCGGGCATAATGGATGAGACGATTTTCAAGGCGTACGACATTCGCGGGATTTATCCCGACCAGGTGAACGAGGAGGCGGCGTGGAAGATCGGGCACGCCGCGGCGCAATTCCTGCGGTCGCTGCTGCACGGGTACCAGCGGGGGCAGGAGGCCGCGCAGTCGGTGATCGTGGGGCGGGACATGCGCCAGAGCAGCCCGGCGTTGGTGCGGGCGCTGATGGAGGGGATGACGGGCAGCGGGGCGAACGTGATCGACATCGGGATGATCGACACGCCGCAGATTTATTTTGCGATCAATCATTTGGGGACGTGCGGGGGGGTGCAGGTTACGGCCAGCCACAATCCGGCGCAGTACAACGGGTTCAAGATCAGCGGACAGCAGGCCCGGCCGATCGGCGGGGACACAGGGTTGCAGGAGATCAAGCACATCGCCACGGCGCTGCGGCACCTGAACGCGGCGGGACAGGGGAAGGTGACGACGGCGGACCTGACGGAACCCTACCGGCGGCACGTATTGAGCTTCTTGGCGAGCCGGCAGCGGCGGCTGAAGGTGGTGCTGGACGCCTCGAACGGGATGGCGGGCCCGTGGGCGCCGGCGATCTTCGGGGGGCTGGACCTGGAGCTGACGCTGCTGAACGAGCGGTGCGACGGGACGTTCAAACACGATCCCAACCCGCTGGTCGAGGCGAACCTGGCGGAGCTGAAGCAGACGGTGCGGGCGAAAGGGGCGGACCTGGGGGTATGCTTTGACGGGGACGCGGACCGGCTGGTGGTGGTGGACGAGCGGGGGGAACCGGTGGGGTGCGATCTGATCACCGCCCTGCTGGCGGGGCACTTCCTGCCCCAGAATCCGGGCGCGACGGTGGTGTACGATTTGCGGTCGAGCTGGGCGGTGAAGGAGGAGATCGTGAAGGCGGGCGGGCAGCCGCGGCGCGAACGAGTGGGCCACGCGTTCATGAAGAAGGCGCTCAAGGACACCAAGGGGGTGTTCGGCGGAGAGCTGAGCGGGCACTTCTATTACCGGGACAATTTCTTCGCCGACAGCGGGATGATCACGCTGGTACACCTGCTGAACGTGCTGTCGGCGGCGGAGCGGCCGCTGAGCGAGCTGATCCAGCCGCTACGGCGGTACGCGGGGAGCGGGGAGAAAAACTTCCGGGTGGAAGACAAGGAGGGCATGATGCAGCAGTTCGCCCGGAAGTACGCCGACGCCCAGATCGACTGGCTGGACGGGGTGACGGGGCAGTACGAGGATTGGTGGTTTAACTGCCGGGCGAGCAACACCGAGCCGCTGCTGCGGCTGAATGTGGAGGCGAAAACGCCGGAATTGCTGCAAAAGAAGCTGGCGGAGATGCAGCGGATGATGGGCGAGCCGGCGGCGCATTGAAGACAACCGCCCAGGCGCCCAGGAAGAGCAGACGCAGCTTGACCCCGAGGAACGCTGATTGGGATTAGGAACCGCCGGGGCGGCGGGGTTACACGGCCATGATTTCGTCAGTCTTGGTCTTGAGGACCTCGTCCACCTGGGCGATGTACTGTTTGGTGAGTTTGTCCATCTCTTCCTTGGCGGCGTCGCGTTGGTCCTCGGTGAGGAGTTTGTCCTTTTGGGCCTGGTCGAGGGCCTTGTTGGCGTCGCGGCGGGCGTTGCGAACGTGGACGCGGGCCTGTTCGGCCATTTGCTTGACCTGATTGGCCAGTTGCTGGCGGCGTTCACCGGACAGGGGCGGCACGACCAGACGGATGACCCGTCCGTCGCTGTTGGGCGTGAGGCCCAAGGGCGAGGCGAGGATGGCCTTTTCGATGTCCTTGATGACGGCCGGGTCGAAGGGCTTGATGACCAGGAGGTTGGGTTCGGGGGCGGCGACGGCGGCGAGTTCCTTGAGGGCGGTGGGGGTGTCGTAGTAGAGGACGCGGATGGTGTCGAGCAGGGCGGGGCTGGCGCGGCCGGTGCGAATCAGCCGAAACTCGCTGCGCAGGTAGTTGACCGCCTTTTCCATGGCCTCTTCCGCTTCGAGAGCGATTTCTTCCGCACTCATGGTTGAGCCTCGCTGTCAGGAACTGGTGATGAGGGTGCCGACGTGTTCGCCGCGGACGACCCGGCTGAGCGAGCCGGGGTCGCGGAGGTTGCACACGACGATATCGATATGGTTTTCGCGGCAGAGGCTGATGGCGGAGTGGTCCATGACCTGGAGGTCCCGGCCGAGGACCTGGGCGTAGGTAAGGCGGTCGTAGAGGACGGCGTGGGGGTCCTGGTTGGGGTCGGCGGAATAGACGCCGTCCACCTTGGTGGCCTTGACGAGGACGTCGGCCTGGATTTCGGAGGCGCGCAGGGCGGCGCAGGTGTCGGTGGTGAAGAAGGGGTTGCCGGTGCCTCCGGCGAGGATGATGGCGCGGCCGATGCCCAGGTGCTTGAGGGCGCGGCGGCGAATAAATGGCTCACAGAACTGGGTTACGGCGACGGCGGAGAGGACGCGGGTGGACGTGCCGAGGGCTTCCAGGACGTCCTGGAGCGCCAGGGCGTTCATGACGGTGCCCAACATGCCGATCTGGTCGGCGGTAACGCGATGAACGCCGACTTCCGGGCTCAGGACGGCGCCGCGGACGAAATTGCCGGCGCCGATGACGACGGCGGGCTGGACGCCCATCTCGCGGAGTTCATGGATTTGGGAGGCGACGGTCTGGAGGGCGGGGCCGTCCAGGCCGAAACCCCCGGGGCCACAGAGGCCTTCGCCGCTGATCTTGAGCAGGACGCGCTGGTACTTCAGTTGACTCATCGTTGTCCGGGCGGCACGCGCGGGCGTCAAGGCCCAGCAGGCCACCGGCGGCGCGGCGGCGGCTCAGCCGATCTGGACGCGGCCGAAGCGCTGCACGCCCACCGGGCCGCCGGCCTGCTTGCCGGCCTCCGCGAGCAGTTGCTGGACCGTCTGCTTGTCGTCCTTGACAAAGGGCTGTTCGAGGAGCACGACCTGCTGATACCACTTGGCGAGCTTGCCCGCCACGATCTTTTCGACCATGTCGGCGGGTTTGCCCTTGATCTGCTCGGCGGCGATGTCGCGCTCGCGGGCGACGAGCGCGGCCGGCAGCTCGGCACGGGAAACGGCCAGGGGGTTGGTGGCGGTCACCTGCATGGCGAGGTCCGCGGCGAGGGTGCGGACGGCCGGGTGGGCGGCGATGGCGTCGGCGCCGGCGGTCAGGTGCACGAGGGTGCCGACCTTGCCGTTGAAGTGGACGTAGGCGTAGAGCACGCCGGGACCATCGAGGTCAAAGCGGAAGAACTCGCCGAGGGTCACGTTTTCGCCGGTTTTGCTGACGATTTCGCTAATGACCTCGGCGATCTTGCGGCCGTTGACCGTGAGTTGGCCGACGGCGACGGCGTCGGCGGCCGGCTGGGGCGCGGCCAGGAGGGCCTGGGCGAGCAGTTCAGCGGCCCGCTGGAACTCGTCGCTCTTGCTGGTAAAATCGGTCTCGCTGCACAGGGCCGTCAGGACGGCGCGCCGGCCGTCCGAGGCGACCTTGCCCACGAGGCGGCCTTCCTTGGTCTCGCGGCCGCCGCGCTTTTCGAGGACGGTCAGGCCTTTCTTGCGCAGGATATCGATGGCCTTTTCGACGTCGCCGTGGGCCTCGCCCAGGGCCCTCTTGCAATCCATCATGGCTTGGCCCGTGCGGTCGCGGAGTTGTTTGACCAAGGTGGCTGAGATTTCGGTCATGAGTTGGGTGCTCCTTGCAGGTTCTGTGGCGCGGCGACCCGCGACGGGAAGGCGGGCGGCCGGCATCTCCGTCACGGTTGGGCCGGGGCGGCCCACCCCGGCGGGTTGGCGGGCAGGGGCACGACGGGGCGAGGCGGTTCGGGCACGGCCGCTGGGGCAGCCTCCGCCGGGTAGGCGGGAGCGGCGGACAGGGCTTCCGCCGCCCGGGCGACCGAGGCGCGTCGGGAGCGCGGCCGGGCCGCCTCTTCCGGCTGCGCTTCCTCCGCCGCGGACCGGCCCGCCTTGCCCTCCTCCACGGCGTCCGCCAATTGGGAGACGATGATCTCAATCGCCCGCATGGCGTCGTCGTTGCCGGGGATGGGCAGGTCCACCAGGTCGGGGTCGGAATCGGTGTCCATCAGGCAGAGGGTGACAATGCCCAGCTTGCGGGCTTCGAGCACGGCGTTAATCTCGCGGCGGGCGTCAATAATTACCAGAGCGCCCGGCAGGCGGCTCATGGTGCGTATGCCGCCGAGGTTGCGGCGAATCTTGCGCAGCTCGCGGCGGAGGGTGGACTCCATCTTCTTGCTTTCGGCGGCCAGCACGCCTTGCTCCTCCATAGCCTCGAGCTCCTCCAGCCGGCCCAGGCGCGCGCGAATGGTGCGGAAATTGGTGAGCGTGCCGCCCAACCAGCGTTCCACGACGCAAGGCATCCCGCAGCGATTGGCGTGCTCCAGAATCGCCTGACGGGCCTGGCGCTTGGTGCCAACGAAGAGCACGTCCTTGCCGGAGGCGACCAGGCTGGTGAGGAACTTCTTGGCGCGGAGCAGGCCGCGGAGGGTTTCCTTGATATTGATGATATGGATGCCGTTGCGGACGCAGAAGATATAGGGCTTCATCTTGGGGTTCCAGCGTCCGGCGCGATGGCCGAAATGAACGCCGGCCTCAACTAACTCACGCACGATGGCATTATCCAAAACACGTCCTCCGAAAGACCGCTCGTTGCTCGTAACCAACCTTTCCGCCTTTCTGCAAAGGTATGGAGCAACGTAGCATAGAAGCGCCTAGCACGGCTGTCAAGCGTAAAGCCGGGGGGAATAGGCCGTGCCTCTCGGGGCCAGTGGGGAAGCTGCAAGTAATTGCAAATACAGTGGTTGCATCGAGGACTGGCCGCGGCAACGCGGCGGAAGGCAGATGGAACGGCTGCTGCAAGACCGGTCTGAACGAGCCGCCGCCGGGTGTTGATCGGACGGCCCGGCGTCGAGGGCGACGCGGACAGCCGGCGGCGCGGAAGATGACTGCCGAGGTCCCCAAGACGTCCGGCCAGCGGGCAGCCGGCTTACGGATACATGAAGTCCAGCAGTTCCTCGCCGAGGCGTTCCAGGTGCACGTGACGGACGTCGTCGTGCCAGTCGGGCAGATCGTTAAGGAAATGCAGGTCCTCGCCGGCAAAGTAAGCGATGCGGACGTCCGACCGCTCGCCAAGGTAGAAAGGCGGACGTAGTTGGCTGCGTTCGAGGGGGTCGCCCAGTTCGTCAAAGGCGATGATGATCTGCGGCTTGAAGGGGTTGGCGCGGTTGTGGGCGACGACGACGGCCCACTGCCCGTTGGCAAGCTTGAGCTTGGCGCCGATGGGCAGCGGCTGGGTGATGCTGGCGAAGACCTTGAGGATGACGGGGTCATAGAGGCGGGCATAGTCGCCGTGCAGCATTTCGTACAGGGCGCGGATGGGGGACTTGGCCTTGTGATAGGCCTTGCGGGAAATGGCGGCGGCGTAAGCATCGGCGACGCGGAGGATGCGGGCGAAAACGGTGATTTGCTCGCCGTGGAGACCCTGGGGGTAGCCGGAGCCGTCCTGGTTCTCATGGTGGGTGCGGACCACCAGGCGGGTCATGGGGTCGATTTCCGCCGGCAGCAGCTCGGCCCCGCGCTGCGGGTGGGCCCGGACCAGGGCTTTTTCGTGGTCCGTGAGCGGCTCGCTTTTCTTGTACAGGTGCTCGATGGGCACCATGCCCAGGTCGTGGAAGAGCGCCGCGGTCGCCAGCGGGGTGAGGTCCATAGCGTGCGGAATATAGCGGAGCGCCGAGCAGCGTTCGCGCTCCTGCTTCACGTAGTTTCGCAGTGTGTTGCCGATGACCAGGCTGACGTAGAAGACGTTGGCGGAGTGTTCCTGGAGGTAGGCGTTCCAACGGGCGCTTTGCTCGATGATGGCCATGGTGACGGGGTTTTCTTCGAGGTAGCGGATCATCTCCTGCACGACGGCCTGCATGCCGGCGACGTTGGGACCCTCCAGGGCCATCCCGGCGCGCACGGAGTTGCCGACGTGGCGCACCACCGAGGCGATGTTGCGCCGGACCTCGCTGGAGACCTGCCGGTCGTGCGCGTCTTCCTGGAAGTCCACCACCTCGTCCAGAACGGGGTCGATGACGGGGACCAAAGCCTCGGGCATCTTGCGGCGGAGGGCGGAGATGTCGTATTCGGTGAGTCGGCGGCCGCGGGCCAGAAGCACGCAGAAACGGTTGATGATGCTGTTGGCGAGCACCATTCCCGGCTCCAACTCGTCCACGCGGAGCATGATGGGCATGGTTGGCGACTTCCTGCCGTGTTATCGGTCAACCGTCGGCCCGCGTTGCGGCCGGCGGGCGCACGGACACACAGGCCTCTCATCGGCAATCCGGCCCCAAGGGTGCACCGGCGGGGCAGGCCCGCGCGCGTAAATCGGCGCCAGCCGTCGCACCAGGGAGTGGCCCGGAAACGAAGTCCGATAACCCTCGGGCGCGCCGAGGGCCAGAGCGGGGGGCGGGGCAGGTCCCACTTGGCCAGGGTAGCAGCGGGTGTCGGGGCGGAACCTAGAACGGGCGCCACAGAACGGGTAGGAGGCCCAGGTGATGCAGATGCTCGACGAGGTCCGCTAAGGGAGGGATCAGCAGCACACAGACCAGTTCGATCGCTCCACGCCGAATGGCGCGGAGCGATACGGCCAAAGTGGCGCTGCTGCGAAAATGGGCCCAGGACGGCCAGAAACGCGAGACGGCGGCACAATAGCGGGCATACGGCTCGCCGAAGCGTTGGGCGAGCCGGCGTTCCTCGTCCCGCACGACCAGCAAGTGCAGTGGAACGTAGAACAGTAACAACGCCAGGAGCAGGACGACGCTCTCCAGGCACAGGGCGACGCCGACGACGATGACCAAGGTGCCCAGGTAGAGGGGGTTGCGGCAGAGGGAGTAGGGGCCCTCCTCCACCAGTTGTACGGATTTCCGGGCACCGATGTAAAGAGTGGCCCAGAAGCGAATCAGGACGCCCGCCAGGATGAGCAGATAGCCGCCCCAGTCGAGGGCATAGTCGGCCCAGGAGCTGTCAGACCACGTGCGCCCGACAAAAAGCGCGATGGGCAGCAGGGGCAGAAAACTCAGGCGCAGCAGAGCGATGCGACTTTTGCGCAGCGACATGATCGGGTCCTTCTCCAGACGCGCTGGGCCGGAAAGTGGCGTTCCCCGGCCACGATGGGACCGGCCGGAGGCTGGACGCATAGGATTGGCCTTGGGGGCCGCAGCGGCCAGTGGGTTGGCTCGGCGCGGCGGCAGTACCCGCCGGGCAGGCCAGGTTAGCCGGCGGGCCGGAAACAGGATTTGAGGGGGCCGAAAGTCTCATGGTCTAGCCGATGCCCGGCTCGGGTATCACTCGATCCAGGCCCGGGGCGGGCGAGGACGCCGGCGGGGCGCCCTGGTCGGCAGGTTGCCCGGTGCGCTGGCGCTCCGCTTCGAGCAGGTCGCGCACCGTCGGCCGGTCGAGGGGTTTGCCTGCGATGATCTGGCGGACCTCGTCGCCGTCCACGGTCTCGTACTTCAGCAGGGCGTCCTTGAGGGCTTCGAGCGGCAGGCGATTCCCCTGGATCAACCGCTTGACCTCCTCGTAGGACTCGTCCATGATCTTCTTGATTTCCTCGTCGATCAGTTGGGCGGTGCGTTCGGAGTACTCGCGCTGGGAGAAGAACTCGCCGTAGCCGGGCATACTCTCTTCGCCGCCGTAATGGATGAAGCCCAGGATGTCGCTCATGCCCCACTCCATGATCATGCGGCGGGCGATCTCGGTGGCCATTTGGATGTCCCCCTGGGCGCCGCTGGAGATGTCGCCGCAGCAGAGCTCCTCGGCGACCCGCCCGCCGATGTCCACGCTGATCATGGCCAGGCAATGGCGCTTAGTGTACATGGTGCGGTCTTTTTCGGGCAGGCTGAAGGTGGCGCCGCCCATGCGGGCGCGGGGAATGATGCTGACTTTGTGGACGGGGTCGGCCTCCGGCAGCAGGGATTGCACCAGGGCGTGCCCGGACTCGTGGTAGGCGGTGGCGAGGCGTTCTTTTTCGTCGATGACGCGGCTGCGGCGGGCGCGGCCCCAGCGCACCTTGTCGCGGGCCTCCTCCAGGTCGCTCATGTCCACCCCTTCCTTGTTGGACATGGTCGCGGCCAGCGCCGCTTCGTTGATGATGGCCTCCAGGTCCGCGCCGCTGAACATCGGCGTCCCGCGGGCCACGCGATGCAGGTCCACGTCGGGACCGAGACGAACCTTCTTGGCGTGCACCTTGAGAATCTCGTAGCGGCCCTTGATGTCCGGCAACGGCACCATGATCTGCCGATCGAAGCGGCCGGGCCGAGTCAGGGCGCGGTCCAACACGTCGGGGCGGTTGGTCGCGGCTAGGACGATGACCTGGTCGTTGGTGCCGAAACCGTCCATCTCGACCAGGATGGCGTTCAGGGTCTGCTCGCGCTCGTCGTGCCCGCCGCCGGCGATGTTGATCGAACGTTTGCGGCCGACGGCGTCGATCTCGTCCAGAAAGATGATGCAGGGCGAGCTGTCCTTGGCTTGTTTGAACAGGTCGCGCACCCGGCTGGCGCCGACGCCGACGAACATCTCGACGAAGTCGCTGCCCGAGATGCTGTAGAAGGGAACGTCCGCCTCCCCGGCGATGGCCTTGGCCAGCAGCGTCTTGCCGCAGCCGGGCTCCCCGATCAGCAACACGCCGCGGGGGATGCGCGCGCCGAGCCGCTGGAACTTCTTGGGGTTGCGGAGGAACTGAATGATCTCCTGCACCTCCTCCTTGGCCTCGTCGATGCCGGCTACGTCCGCGAAGGTCACCTGGCTCTGCTCGCGGGTGGCCAGCCGGTGCCGGCTCCGACCGAAACTGCCCAGCATCCCCGCGCCGCCGGCGCTGCGCAACTGCCGGAATACCAGAAAATACATCAGCACAATCAACACCACCCACGGCAGCACCAGCTTGAGGACCTCGTAGAAGCCGTTGGGCGTCTCGTAACGCCACTCCACCCCGTTATCGTTGAGCATCTTCTGGAACCACTCTTGCTGCGCGACGCCGGGGTTGAGCTCGACGCGAAAGTGGGCGGGGGACTGGGGGCTGCGCCCGCGCAGAGCCTCCTGCCGCATCTCACCCTTCAGTGAGTCCTCGGCGACCGAAACCTGCTTGACCTCGCCGTTGCGGAGCCGCTGCTCAAACTCAGTCATGCTGATCAGCTCGCTCCGCGGCGAGGCGTCCCGCAACAGCGCCAGGACCATCAGGCCCACCAGCACGAACAGGGCCCAGCCGTACACCCCGCGCGGTCCGCGTCCCGGACCCGCCCCGGGCGGCAACGGCCGGTTCAAGGGATTGCGCGGGTTGCGTTCGTTCTGGTTGTTATCCATCGAGCGTTGCGCTCCCATGCCTCAGACCGGGCCTCCCCGAGCCCTCACCAGGGGGCTTCCATCGCCTCCACGATGCGGACGGCCAACTCGTTGGCGGCCTCGAGGGCGGCCGACTCGCGCCCGGCGCCCAGTAACGCCGCGTAATCCCCGCTCACACGCACCCGCCGATCCTGAAGGAGATACTCGCCGCTGCGCAGGTCTTTCCAGGAAAAGGTTACATTAAGCACGACCTCTTTGGCGAGGGGGCGATCCAGCTCCCGCTGGCTGGCTACG
>Ga0315295_10002520_pt1 | contig 15510 bp, 18 predicted proteins | sample YL17G14_0_MG_FD_204453 | JGI IMG/M metagenome (GOLD analysis project Ga0315295, IMG submission 204453) | Sediment microbial communities from Yellowstone Lake, YNP, Wyoming, USA - YL17G14_0 | ecosystem: Environmental > Aquatic > Freshwater > Lake > Sediment | place: USA: Wyoming | collected...
GTACTCTTTTTATCTTTAACGTTAGTATGTGCCCGTATTGAAAAATTAATGGTGAGCTGCCGTGCTCCTAAAAGGTTGGCGCCAAAACTCCTTAGTATCTTGCCTCCTATGCCTTCTTCCTCCCTTACGAGGCCGAGAAAGATATGTTCACTTCCAATATAATTGTGACCGAGGAGCCGTGCCTCTTCAACAGCGAGTTCAAGGACTTTTTTAGCCCGGGGTGTAAAAGGTATATCACCGAAGGTCATAATGTTTGATCCCTGAGGAAGATTCCTCTCGATCTCCAGACGTACTTCATCCGAAGTAATACCCATGCGTTTCATTATCGCTATCGGTAACCCGTCATCTTCTTTTAAGACAGCGAGTAAGAGGTGTTCAGTGCCAAGGTAATCATTCTGACGCTTTTCAGCCTCTTCCTTTGCATAGATGATTACCTTTCTTCCACGCTCTGTAAATTTCTCAAACATTATTTAAATCATACTTCTTTTAGCCTTTAAAGTCAACAATACCACTGCATGTAATACCACGATAAATCTTTATATCTTATGCATATTAATGATACAATTTTATATAAGCAATTAAAAAAGGGAAGATAGCATTTATATTAAAACTAAGAAAGGACTGAAAAAGAACCAACGAAACTCCGCAAAGAAATTCGGCCAGAAAATTTCCCTTGAAAGAGATATAAATATATGCACAAATGCATCATGCCGATTGAGAAAAGCAGGATGCAGAGGATTTGAAGGATGTCTCGGCTACATGTCAAAATAAAAATTTGTTTATTTATTACTATAAGGAGGTTCTGATGAAAAAACTGATGTATCTGATTTTTGCTGTTATGGTATTGAGCATCTCCGGATGCGGCTATAACACCATGCAGGCAAATGAGGAAGCTGTGAAAGCAGCATGGGGTGATGTTGAGGCAACATATCAGAGGCGATCCGATCTTATCCCGAATCTGGTAGAGGTTGTGAAGGGATATGCGAAACACGAAAAAGAAACTCTGATGGCCGTTACAGAAGCAAGGGCGAAGGTTGGAACTATACAGATCTCAAAGAATATCACCGATGATCCCAAGGCATTCACCCAGTTTCAGGAAGCTCAGTCTGCAATGAGCAGCGCACTATCAAGACTTATGGTTGTTGTTGAGAGATATCCAGACCTTAAGGCAAACCAGAATTTTCAGGACCTGCAACATCAGCTTGAAGGTACAGAGAACAGGATTAATGTTGCGCGCGTGCGATATAACAAGGCTGTAGAAACATACAATACCTCGATCAGGATTTTTCCCAATAGTATTACAAATTCACTTCTCCTGCATCTGAAGCTCAAGGAAGCATTTAAGGCTGAACTGGGAAGTGAAAAGGCGCCGCAGATAAAGTTCTAAGGAAATGAGACATATAAAAGTAGCCGCAAACTTTAGTTTGCGTGATATTTTTGTTATTAAAGCATTCAAAATGCAGGCTATCGCCTCAGGCGATCCGCCGAGGCGGAAAGCGTGCGGCTACTTGAAATTATTTTTTTGCAATATATGTCTGATTTTCCTGACTCTGTTTCTTTTTTCATCTGCCTATGCCCTTGATGTACCAAAGCTTCAGGGGTATGTCAATGATTATGCCAATATGATATCTCCTTCAGCAAAAGCTCAACTCGAAAATGAGTTAAAGGCGTTTGAACAATCAGATTCAACTCAGATCGTTATCCTCACAATACCCTCCCTTGAAGGTGAGGTCTTGGAGGAATTCAGCATTAAGGTTGCAGAATCATGGAAGATAGGCCAGAAAGGAAAAGACAACGGAGTAATCTTTATTGTTGCGAACCAGGAGAGAAAAACAAGGATTGAAGTTGGACGAGGACTTGAAGGAAAGCTGACCGATCTGATGACAGGAAGGGTCATTGACCTTGTTGTTAAGCCGAGGTTTAAAAGAGGTGACTTTGACGGTGGTTTCATTGCAGGAGTTTCCGCATTGATTGATGCAACACGTGGAGAGTTCAAGTTCGACGATAATCACCGTCCCCAAAAGCATGAGAGGTCCTCACGGATTTTTACTTTCCTGATTTTTGGCGGGTTTATACTGCTGTTTCTCGGAAGTTTCTCGCGCATCCTCGGAGGTATTGGAGGTGCTGTAGGATTACCGCTTTTCATGTATCTCGCCGGATTACCTGCTGGGCTTGTTACATTACTCATTTTCGCTGTTTTAGGATTAGGAGCAGGGATCTTTCTTCCTGTTATCTTCTCTTCAGGAGGACGGCATAGAGGTGGAGGGGTCTGGTATGGTGGTGGTTTTGGCGGATCAGGAGGCGGTGACTTCGGTGGAGGTTTCAGCGGCGGAGGCGGTGATTTTGGCGGCGGTGGAGCTTCAGGAGACTGGTAATGAAAAAGAAGGTAAAGGCAGAAAAGTTTTTTAAAAGGGAAGAACTGGAAAGGATAACAAACACCATCCATGAAGTTGAATCGCATACAATCGGGGAAGTTGCCGTCATGGTGGTTGACAGCAGTGATCATTATATTGAGGCTGAGATACTCGGCGGGATATTCTTAGCCAGCCTTTTGTCGCTCGTTATGACAACTTTGAATTTTCATTCATCGATCTGGGCATACATCTCATTGAGTTTCATACTCTTTTTCCCGTCAAAATATTTGTTTGATAAAATTCCGGTACTTAAAACTGCATTCATGGGAGTAAAGAGAAAAGAGACTGCAGTCATGCAGAGGGCTGAGAGGGCATTCTATGAAAAAGGGCTGTATAAAACAAAAAAGAATACAGGGGTTTTATTCTTCCTGTCCTTGCTTGAAAGAAAGCTATGGATTCTTGCGGATAAAGGCATTTATGAAAAGATTGATCAGGAGACATTGAACAAATTTGCAAAAAGTGTCTCTCAGGGGATAAGAGACGGAAGAGCCTGTGATGCATTATGCGAGGCTATCAGAGAATCAGGTGAACTGCTCGCAAAACATTTTCCAATCACACCGGATGATACAGATGAACTGTCTGATGAAGTAATGACCGAATGAAGGTTTGTTTATGATATGGTATAATAAATTCCTTTGAAAGTTGTATTTTGGGGAGTCGTCCAGTGGTAGGACGGCAGGCTCTGGATCTGCTTACAGGGGTTCGAATCCTCTCTCCCCAGCCATTGGTCCCATCGTCTAGAGGCCTAGGACGTGGCCCTCTCAAGGCCGTAACACGGGTTCGAATCCCGTTGGGACTACCAATACCGCAAATAAAATCAAGGGCTTAGGGCATTCTTCTGAACCACTTTTGCCTTAGCCTTGTAGATTCTGGACATTTTCACACACAAAAGAGGAAAGCTCGGCGGTGCAGGAAGTCCCAGGTGCAGTTCATTATTTAGACTTCGCGCCGAGTATATCTATCATTAAAACTTATTCAAAAAAGAAACGCTGAAAAAAAGAAAGGTGTCATGTCTGATATTTCAAATGTCATATTATCAAAAAAGGCTTGTGAAAATATTATTAAAGCAGCTAAAGATGGATATTCAACACCTTACAAACAAGAGCGGTTTGGGATTTTGCTCGGTCGCTTAAAAGAAGATACAATATTTGTAACTAATGCTATTTTATATAAAGGCGGTAAATATACAAGAACGTCTGTATTGGTGGAAAGTTACAGTATCGAAGAATTTATTAAGAAGTTGGTCAAAAAACTTCATCTTAGATTTCTCGGATCATTTCATACTCATAATGAGGTAGCAAATACCATATCTTCTGCATTATCAGAGGATGATAAATGCCCAATCTCTGAAAACTACAAGACTCTTCTTGAAATTACTGCAACAATCTGGATGAGTGATAGTCCTTTGCAGCAGTCTCTTTATTACTGTCAAGCAAGGTCTGGGAAGTATAGAATCAGGATAGCTGCCTATCGTTCCGGGGGATCTTTTCCAATTATTCCTGTAAGATGCAAATGATTGAGGCTTATTTATGAAAAGAATCATCATTATGCCCATCGGGAAGGTGGATCCTGAATTTCTTCTGAGTATCTCTGCTGCTGTTGGAACTAAATTTCATACAAAAGCCGAAGTAGATCGAAAGATGTCAATCCCTCCGCATTCCTACAATGCCCTGAGAGAACAGTATTACGCCGCTGCCGTTCTCAAAGAGATGATCGTCTATAAACAGAGAAACATGGAGATTCTGCTCGGTATCATAGATGCTGACATTTATGCCTCGAAGCTCAATTACGTTTTCGGAGAGGCTGATCCATACGCAGGAGTTGCCATTATTTCTCTCAGGAGACTCAGACAGGAGTTTTACGGGCATCCTCGGGATAAAGATCTGCTGATAGAGCGGGCCGTTAAAGAGGCAATTCACGAACTTGGGCATGTTTACGGCCTTGACCATTGTTCTCATCCCGAATGCATAATGTATTTCTCTAACAGCATCAGTGATACGGATAAAAAAGGTCCGGGATTCTGCGATATCTGCAAAGAAACTCTTGGCATCTGAAAGGAGGTTAGTATGGCAAGACATGGAGAGATCGCCGGGAGGATCTTGGATTATCTGGAGCTTCTCATTGCATCCGCTTAAAAATACTTTTCATAGGGTTCCAATATTGCGGATTAACGAGATTAATGCCGCCTCTGGACCAATATCTCCACCCCTTTCACCTATAGTGGTAGCAATCTTCCCGAACATACCAACCTGATTTACCATCTCGATCCTGAGTGTTATGCTGTAACTCGGGCTTGGCGTCCTCATCATATGACAATTATACAAGTAAAAATACTAATAGTGAAAACTCAATATTTATACCTAACAAGCTTATTCTTTTCTCTACCTCAAAGGATCCGGCGACGGCTATTATTTTTATTCCTAATATTGAGTGTTAATCGTCAATCACCCGATTTCCGACAGAATTTCTTTGATCATTTCAATTTGAACCTCAATATTATATTTACTCTTCAGCTCACGCCGGATATCCTCGTCGCAATATAACCCCGTGGCCTTTATATTTTTAATAAGGCCTGTCAGGTCTTCCCATACGTGCCATGGGAATATCACCCATCGCCATTGAGTTATTTTTCTTACATAGTAGTCGGGCAGAAAATCCGAAATAATTTTATGTATAAGCACGGCAGTTCTTATTTCCTTCGGATTAAATTTTTTTAGATGCTCAAGGGAGACCCTCAATGTATCTCCGGTATCTGTTATATCATCCACAAGTAAAACACGTTTATCTTTTATGTCCACATAGAGGGGGAATTTGATGACTGCTTTTTCAGTCGGCGTAGCAACCATCCCCCAGTGTTCCACTTTAATGGTGGTCAAATCCTTAATGTGAAGGAAGTCACACACAAGCCTCGCCGGAACAAGCCCTCCTCTACATATTGCCACGACTATATTAGGATCATACCCGGTATTTTTGATTAAACTCGAGAGGGTTTTGGAATCCCTAACGACTTTTCTCCAGGAGGGCATGTCACATCTAAATCGCCTTTTATTAGGTAAAAACACTTATCACCTCATCAAAAATAAGGAGTCAGATTATCCTCCTAAAATAAAAATAAATATTATTCCACCGGCAAAGATTAAAGGAGCAGGTTAATTTTTCTTCAGCCACTTTTATCCTCCTCCTTCAATGTGGCGATTGCAGCCTTCATTGTGGCCCCGGTGGCGCGGGCAATTTCGAGCCCTGTGACTGCCCCGCCCCGCGGCAATGCCAGAATAAACACACCTTTGCAGCTCTTGTAATGTTTTAGCTTTTCAGCGAGCTGAAGCCCCGCATCCCTTCTATCAGTGAACATATCAACTCCAAGATAGATAAAAAAACATCTTACAAGATAATTCTATCACTACTTCTTGATGTTTGCGAGTCCATGATGGAATCAGAGAGATGATTTCGCCCTCAAAGCTTGGTGATGATGAATAAGGGAGATAATCTGCCCGGAAATAGTAAAATAAAAATATGGAAAGAGAGGCATACTTATATAGAAACGTCAAAGAAGACAAGGTCGAATGCCTTACCTGTCAGAGGAGATGTATTATCAGTGTAGGCAAGAGGGGCTGGTGTCATACGAGAGTAAACAAGGAAGGTAAGCTCTACAGCCTGATTTATGGTGAGGTATCATCACTTTCAATAAACCCGATAGAAAAGAAACCGGTCTTCCATTTTTATCCTGGATCGAGGTGGCTTTCTCTCGGGAGCCTGGGGTGCAACTTCAGATGCCCCGGCTGCCAGAACTGGGAGATAGCGCATTGGAAAGAAGGGGCGATGTATTCAGAATATCTCTCTCCTGAGGAATCGGTATCCAAGGCAAAAGCAGCGGGATGTGTCGGCATATCATGGACATTCAATGAGCCGACCCTCTGGTTTGAATATACACTGGACTCAGCAAAATATGCCAGATCTCAGGGACTTTTTACCAATTATGTTACAAATGGATACATGACGGAAGAGGCACTTGATACCATAGCACCGTTTCTTGATGTTTACAGGGTTGACATTAAAGGCTTCTCCGAGAAGACATACCAGAGAATAGGGCATATTAAGGGTTACAGAAAGATACTTGAAATAACAAAAAAGGCTAAGGAACACGGGATGCATGTTGAGGTTGTCACAAATATCATTCCGAGGATCAATGATGACGAAAAAGAACTCCGAGACATCGCTTCATGGATAAAGGATACTCTCGGACCCGAAATCCCATGGCATGTTACACGGTTTTATCCCCATCTCGAACTCAGCCACTTACCGCCGACACCTCTTGCTGTCCTTGAAAGGACATGGTCGATAGGAAAGGAGGAAGGGCTCTGGTATGTCTATGTCGGCAACGTCCCTGGCCACAAAGGGGAAAACACCTATTGCCATACCTGTGGAGAACTCCTCATAGAAAGACACGTCTTTGACATTGTCAAAAATAAGATCAAAGTTGGTAAATGTTCTCATTGTGGCGCCACCATACCAGGAAGATTTCTCGATGTTTGATCCTGTAAGACTTGCAGAATTAACCAGGAAGGACGTCTGCAGAGATGATTTGAGAAAATACTATCGTTTCAGACCTTCAAGATTCTATGGTGGAATATCAACGGCAGACTGTGTGGGGTGCTGCTTGCGATGTGTATTCTGCTGGGCATGGAATGTGGTTTCAAGGCCTATCGATTTTGGTAAATATTACCATCCGGAGGAAGTTGTAAGGAAATTGTCAAGAATTGCAGAAAAGAAGCATCTCAGACAGGTACGTATCAGCGGAAATGAGCCTACCATCGGATGGGAGCACCTCATGAAGGTTCTCGATCTCATAGATGGGAATTATCTTTTCATTCTCGAAACAAACGGCATCCTTATAGGCGAACATAAGGAATATGCAAAGGATCTGTCGAGATTCAAAAATCTCCACGTGCGGGTGAGTCTGAAAGGGACATGTGAAGATGAATTCTCAAGACTCACCGGTGCCATGCCTGAAGGGTTCGGGTTACAACTGAGGGCCATAGAAAATCTTGTCCGTCACGGAGTGGATTGCAATCCGGCGTGTATGACAAGTTTCAGTCTACCTGAAAACATTAAGGTATTGAGAAGCAGACTCAAGACTATTCATGCCGGCTTAGAGGACTTTGAGATAGAGGAGATTATCCTTTATCCCCATGTTGAAGAAAAGCTCAAAAGACTCGGTATTCCATACTACACCGCCTATAGACCGGGTAATATTCCATCAGAACAGATATAAAGATACTCGCTGAAATTATTCCTTAATCTCTCTGCATTCACACTTCATGGGGCATCTGTCGCAGAAGCCTTTTCTACAGTAATCCTTGCCCAGCCTTAAAAGAGCTGCCTCGAAATCCGGAAAGTCTTTTATCTTCATGTCTTCATAGGTCCATTTCTTCTTCAGAAAAGCAAGAATTTTCTCTCTGTCCTTATTACGCACAGAAATTATACGCATATGCTTTGCTGCCATGACCACAAGGTCAGAGGGAAGGGGTTCGGCCTTCTCCCATATTCCACGCATCTCTCTTAGGAAGATACTAACTGTGACATCGCCGATGCCCTTGGCGAGAGCCTTGAGTCTGACCTCAAGGTCTCTCGGTCCTGAGGCAGTTAAATGAAGGACATTCAAGTCACCGTTATACTTGTCCATGAGCGCAGCGCTTAGATCAAGGAGCTTCGTGGCCGTTTTAAAGTCATACCTCACATAGCCGCCCCTGTCGAGAATTTCTACGAGTCCATCCCATCCGGTATTGAGGATTTCTGCAGGTGAAAGGATGCCTTCCTTCTCAAACTCTTTGTATGTCTTTATCACGATTTTCTCCGATATCCTGGTGCCAAAGAGGACTGACGCAAGGAACCACTTGAAGATTTCCGCCGCATTTTGTGAAGAAAGATCGATACACAGGGCAACGGAAAACCTGCCTCCAACATTTTCTATCAGTTTTTTTAGAATCTCTCTGTCATCCATTTCTCCCTTCCCTTACCCCGTACTTTCCCTTCAAATGAACATATGCAAGCCAATAAAAGGCCAATACCCTTTCCATCTTTTATATTATTGTATTAAGATTAATGTATCGTGGCAAAAATGGCTAATCTAAGGAAGCTGTTTAAGGTATATATCCTATCTGTTAAAACTTGCAGAGTTTTTGCAAAAAGGAGGTATTTATGACATTCAGGGCATCGTTTCATTTTGATTTAAAGCCGGAATGGGAAAAAGATATCCGGGAAGGGCGCAAGACTATAGACGTCAGGATCAATGCTCAACCTTATGCTGACGTGAACAAAGGAGATATCATCCAGTACCGTTCTGCTAAAGTGAAAGTTACAAAGATTCGTGCCTATCCGGGTTTGTCGGATCTGCTCGCTCATGAGGACTACAGGAAAGTAGTTCCATCGGCGAAAACCCATCAAGAAGCACTTCAGAGATTATTGGAAGAAATTACACACATGGAACCACCTCACGGAATATTGGCCTTTGAGATAGAGAGCGTAGAATGAATTGTGAGCCAATACATAAATCGGTGAGCAGATGAAAGACTGGAATGTTGTTGTCAGCGTCAATGAGAAGGGGTTCAGCCAGGCAGTAAATATTCTCAAAAAATTTGGGCCAATCAGTAAGACAGAATTCTTCAATGTCCTGGTGATGAAGGTGGAAGATATAGCAGGGATGTGTGATAACCTTCAGAAGCGCCTGGAAGAGGACCCGTCCTTTTTATCTTTTCTTTCACGGCTCATCCCGGTCACAAAATCTTTTACTTTTCAGACTCCGGATGAGTTTGAACAAAAGGTGAAGGAAACAATATCAGAATGGGTACCGCAACTGGAGGGGAAAGGATTTCATGTGAGGATGCACCGCCGGGGCTTCAAGGGAAGACTTTCCAGCCTTGAAGAAGAGAAGATGCTGGACGAATTCCTTCTTGAATTGACAAAAGAGAGGGGCAACCCCGGCCATGTTACCTTTGAAGGGCCGGACGTCATAATTGCAGTCGAAACCGTGGCGCATAGGGCAGGACTCTCCCTTTGGACTCATGAGGATTTACAGAGATATCCATTTGTGAGGGTAGAAGGATAATTCAATCATAGTACGCATTTATTAGAGTGTCGCAAGTGCGCGTAATGCGGCCTTCGAAGCGTCGCTGGTATGCCGTTCATATTGGGCGATGAATCTGTCCTCACGACGGTTATCAATCACGACGCAGACAACACCGGCTCTATAACCAAGAGCACCCATAAAATAGAGCAGGAAGCTTGCTTCCATCTCCATGTTTTCTATTCTCAATCCTTCTATACCGGTGTCAACAATAGAGAGTACACCGTCTATTTCGGAAACTGTGAGGGGAACCCTGGACAGAGTCCTCCCCTGATTTGCAAAAAAGCCGGAATTGGTCACTGTTATCCCGCGCTTGAAGTTTACCCCAAGAGTCTTAGCCTCCCTTTCTAATGCTCTTGTGACATCCTGATGAGCCCTCGAAGCATATGGATAGATTTTGCCTTTGAAACGAGAATTAACAGGAATAGAACCATCAACAGCATCTCTTATCTTTCCCTCGAGTATTTCCATGTTTTTCTCTGAATAGGGACAATCATAGAAGAATCCTGTATTGTCAAGTCCGACGGCATACTCGGTAATAATCAAAGTGCCCAATTCAGTATCAGGCTGAATGCTTCCTGACGTGCCTAACCTGATTACAGTGAGCATATCGTAGACAGATTTTCGTGTTCTCGTATGAAAATCGATCTCATTTAACGCTATGATCTCATTAAGTACAATCTCAAGAGAAGGCGTTCCCATTCCTGACGTTACAATCGAAACCCTCTGGCTCGTATCCCGGGCAATCCCTGTTATTGTCCTTAACCCTCTATGTGATCTATCGATTTCTATTCTGCTGAAGTGTTCTTTTGCGATGAAAGAAACCCTTTCAGGGTCCCCAACGATGAGAATATTGTTCGCCAGCTCATCGGGTTTCAGATCCAGATGATATACTCTGCCTCCAACAATCGGAATGTCAGAAGTTTTGAAGTGAAATTCTCTTTTCATAAAATCCCGACAATAAGAACTGAATATGCGAAACTTCACATTGTAAAGTCAAATACTTTGTAAGGTCTAACAGACAGGATATATGCCTTTACTCAGTTCCATGCAGAACTGATTCATTCTTGAAAGTTCTTTCGCAAAAACTTCTTCTGCCTTCTTCGCAATCTCGCTGATTCCTCTTCCTCTTTCAAGCAGTACCCGGGCAGTGGCCATCTGCGGGGTATCAATGGGAGTCCCGATTCTGCTTAAGAGCATAACATATACTTCTTTTATACCTTCATTTTTTTCATATATTTCTTTCGCTATTTTATGGGAGAGGACATTATATATTTTGCCAACGTGGCTGACCGGATTTTTCCCGGCTGCTGCCTCGGTACCCATCGGTCTATTTATTGAGATAAGTCCGTTCACTCTGTTGCCCCGTCCGACTTGCCCTGAATCAGCATCTTCGGCAGAAGTCCCTAAAAGACTTAGATAAATCCCGCTTAATCCTCTGCCTTTTTTATCAAGAGCATTTACGTGGATATCTATTTCCTTAAATTCGGAGAAATCCTTACAAAATTCTTTGATCTCTCTATATATTTGTTGTTTTTTCCAAAAATATTCTTTCTCTGAGTGGATGTATGAGGCGATCAACGGCATTGCAACGGTTAACTCCAGTTTATTTCCTATCCTCATTCCCATTACTTTTATATCTTCTCCGGTCTCAGGGTATATGTCTTTAAACTCTTTTGAATTAAGGTGCCGTTCAAGGGAAAAAACCACGTGCTCAGTCGAACTCAAAGGATAGTAACCAACAGCTGCGGAGGTGTCATTGGCAACCTTAATTCTGCCCGGTCTAAGAAAGATATCAGTGAGCTCCTCTGAACCCGGTGCAAGAACAACACGGTATTTCAGGTGTTTCTCGGGATTGACAAATCTTATATTATTTTTGATCCATTGCTTGGCAGCAGCTATAGCGATATCGGCTACCGGTATTTGCCTGCCTGCAACCCCGAAAGTTGCTCTATCTCCGATAATCAATTCCATGGGCTTTACGACCCGTCCTCCTCCAAATCTTTTGTCCACTTTTCCCGCAGCAAAAAGTCCTTTATCTATGTTATGGTGAAGTATTGTTCCGAATGCCCTTATATACTCCTGTGACAGAGTTACCGAGATAGCCTCCATAATGGAATCGCACATATAATCAGGATGACCTGTGCCCTTCCGTTCCACAATCTCTATCGGGTGTTCAGTTACTGATTTCCCCTTAGATGTTTCTATAACAATCATTTTTTGACCTTTCCTTTACAAGTGTAAAACTGTTTCTTTGTTTTCCTCTACCATTATACCCAATGCCGAGAGAGTTTTTTTATTCCCTTGCTTTATATTATTGCAAATAAAAACAACCCAACTAAGATCAACTCCTTCCAAGTACTAAAAGAAAAAAAAGCTAACGCAGTTGAAAATGCTTATCCACCATTGAAAACTTTACAGAAAGTCTTTCTTTCTGATAAATTCTATCATGTGTGAGATCAAATATGATGAACTTGGCCCTTCAAAGGTTATACATCTATACTCAAGAAAAATCTCTTTAAGGGCAGTAGTTGTTGTTGACAACACTGCTTTGGGTCCTGCTATTGGCGGCGTCAGGGTCTCCCCGTGGGTAAGTACCGAGGAAGTCCTTAGGCTTGCCAGAACGATGACCTTAAAGAACGCCGTTTCAGGGCTGCCGCACGGCGGCGGAAAGGCGGGCATCATGGTAGACCCTAAAAGCGATGAAAAGGAACACTATTTCAGGGTTTTTGCAAGGCTGATTAAAGAACTTCAGGAATATATACCTGGCCCTGACATGGGAAGTGATGAAGAGTCTATGGCGTGGATCTATGATGAGATAGAAAGGGCATGCGGGCTTCCCGAAGAGATTGGCGGGCTACCGCTTGACAAGCTTGGCGCCACCGGCTTCGGTCTTTCTGAGTGTGCTGAAGTCGCCTGCCCCTACGCAGGGATCGATCTAAAAGGGGCAAGGGTAGCAGTACAGGGCTTCGGAAGTGTAGGAAAGGCAGCAGCAAGGTTCCTCTCAGAGAAGGGAGCAATGCTGGTCGCTGCAAGCGATACAAGAGGAACCATATACTGCCCGGAGGGGATAGATATAGATAAGCTTATTTATATTAAACGGAGCACAGGAACAGTTATAAACTATCCTGACACACTACGTATAGGGACCGGGAATCTCTTCTCTCTCGATTGCGACATCCTTATACCTGCGGCAATCCCTGATGTTATTAATGAAGAAAATGCATATACCATAAAGGCAAAACTAATACTTCAGGGTGCCAATATTCCGGCAACAAAAGCTGCTGAAGAGATTTTAATGAATAGAGGGATCCTTTCTGTGCCGGATTTTATTGCCAATGCCGGTGGTGTCATAATGGCTGCAATGGAATACGCAAAAAAGACCGAAAAAGAGGCCTTTGAGGCAATTTCTTCAAAGATAAAGATAAACACAAGGCAAATACTTGAAAATGCAAAAGAAGGAAATATCTTACCAAGAATGGCGGCTGAGGAGCTTGCAAAAGAAAAGGTTTTGAAAGCTATGAGATGCAGGGGATGCTAATAATAGCGTCCGGAAGATATCAACGCTTTCCTGCTTTTAGTATGCACTAACATTTCCAGTATCAGGATTAAGTTATCGATGAGAAGCGCTGGGTGATGAAAGCCTCCAATAGCTATCTACCATCTCCTGGATTTTCTTTACTGTCTCTTCCTGCCTTTCCGGTTTAAAGAGATGGCTGAATCTTCCCTGTTCTTTCAGGTACTCTTCAACAGGTTTAAATTTTTTTGGGACAACAGTATGGATAATGTCTCCATAGACTGCCTCTTTCAAAGGCCAGATCCCTGTATTAACTGCTAATTTTGCAAGACTGATTGTATGGGATGGATCCATTCCCCATCCAGGAGGGCATGGAGCAAGAGCAATAAAGAGTTTGGGGCCTTTGAACTGTTCAGCCTTTTTAAATTTGCTGGCCAGATCAACAGGATGTGCCGGCGAGATAGTGGCAAGATAAGGAGGTTTCTGGCTTCTCCATATTTCAAACAGATCTTTTTTATGAATCGCAGCTCCTGTGTGACTTATTTTCCCCGCTGGTGTTGTTCCAGTCCTTGATCCGAAGGGTGTAGCTCCTGACCATTGAAAACCGGTATTTCCATATGCCTCATTGTCATAGCATATGTAGTAAAAGTCCAGGTTACGGTGAATGGCCCCGGATGTGGATGAAAGCCCCATATCATAAGCTGCTCCATCACCTGTCAAAACTACAACCTTCAGATCTTCAGCAGGATCAAGCCTTCCTTTCCTGATCAGTATATCAAGGGCATCCCTTACGCCCTGTGCGCCTGCCGGGGCACAGGCCATTGCTGTATAAAGCCAGGAGTTCTTAAAGGGGGTAAACGGATATACGGAAAGAAGAGTAAAACAGCTTGCAGCATTTACGATAATAGTCTTTTTCCCCAAGGCCTTAAGGCAATGCCTCAAAGTAAGAAGTCCTCCGCAACCCGCACACACAGGAGTACCTGGAAGCAGGTTTTCTTCAAGGGAAATATCTTTGATGGATTTCACGGGCTTCTCCATATTTTTATCATCCCTTCCCTGCTATTCTCTTCAGTCTTTCTACTTCCTTCCATTCTGACTCAGTATAAAGGAGTTTCTCCGGGGGAACCTTTCCTGTTTCAGCCGTTTTTATCATACTGTCAAAGATAAAATCAAATTCCACGGGACTTATGTTTTTTCCTCCGAGTCCGCCGATAAAAGACAGCATATAGGGGTTCGTTTCATCATTATAAAGGCAACTTGCAATCTCAGAATGGAGGATTCCGCCTTTGCCTACACTGATATTCTGGTCTATGACAGCTACGGCCTTCCTTGATTTCATTACTGTCGCTATATCCACCCCTGGAAATGGCCTTAAAAGCCTTAACCTTAAAAGCCCGGCCTTTATCCCTTTTTCCCTGGCCCTCTTTACGGCAGCTTTTCCCAGGGTAGAAAAAGAGTTGGTCATAACGAGTACATATTCGGCATCATCAAGCATATAACCTTCACAGACACCGTGTTTTCGACCAAAGGTCTTTCTAAATTCATGAGAGATCTCATGATAAACCTCCAATGCTTTCAAGCCGGCAAGGTGCATCTGATATTTAAAATAAGAGTACAATGGCCCGCCAAGGGCTGCCACTCCCTGGGCCATGGGTTGACTTGCCTTGAAAAAAGCATGTTTTGGTCTATAAGGTGGCAGAAACGTTTTGACATCCTTTAAGTCCGGCACCTCTACAGGTTCCCTTGTAAACGAAAGATAAAATCCGTCCATGTTCACGATAACCGGCAAAAGTACCCTCTCGTCCTCTGCCAATCTGTATGCTATAAGGATTGAATCCAAAACCTCCTGACATGTCTCGCAGTGGATCTGTAAAAATCCTGAATCCCTTGTCGAAAGTATATCGTTATGGTCCGGTTCGAGGGTAATGGGTGAGGATAAGCCCCTTGAAACATTAACCATTACCAAGGGCACCCGCCATCCTGCAACCGTGTAAAACATTTCAAAGCCATAGAGGATTCCCTGACTGGATGTGGCTGTAAAGACCCTTACTCCTGTTGCTGAAGCTGCACCTGCTGCAGTAATCATCGAATGCTCCGAGTCCATAGTAACGAACTTTGCATCCATAGACCCGTCACATATCCATCTTGCCAATGTCTCGATAATCTCTGTCTGCGGAGTTATAGGGTAAGATGGAACGTAATCAGCCTCTGCCAACCTAACACCCCAAGCGGCTGCAGCATTCCCTGTTAGCATCTCTTTTCTCACTCTGTCACCTCTCTCTATGAAAAGGCAATACGCGTCTTGCACCGATCCGGGAATGGAGTCTTTGTTGACTGCCGGCATTACTACCAGGCATGAACCTCACGCTCCCTCTCTATGGCTTTAGCAGGACATTCTTCAACACACACCATGCAACCTTTACAGTTATCATAATCCGTATATGGAAAGCCATTTT
>Ga0315295_10002521_pt1 | contig 15507 bp, 23 predicted proteins | sample YL17G14_0_MG_FD_204453 | JGI IMG/M metagenome (GOLD analysis project Ga0315295, IMG submission 204453) | Sediment microbial communities from Yellowstone Lake, YNP, Wyoming, USA - YL17G14_0 | ecosystem: Environmental > Aquatic > Freshwater > Lake > Sediment | place: USA: Wyoming | collected...
ACGAAGACCCCGCGGCCTTAGCTGCAAGCTCCGTGGTGCCGGCGCGCTTGTCCCGAAGCTCCCGAAGTATTGATCTAATGGTGTCCATAAGTTATACTGTGAGCGTCTTTCAGAACTCACCGTCCTGATTGACACCCGCGGCTCTTGGTTGCCTAATCGCGCTGGGGGCCGTTTCTATTTGTGCCGGTTCTTGACCCAGTTTCGGATCCCTCGAATTGCGCCGTAGACAAGCGTGATAAGTGTCAGGGCTTGCGAAAAGTCCACCTCGACACCGGCGATTTTCCCAAGTTGCTCGACTCCCGCGGCCGCAACCGGCAACAGACCCGGAACAATGGCCTTCTGCAAAGACTTCTTTGGACTATACATAGCTGCCCCCTCACTTCGGACGGTTGATTTTCAAGGCTTTTAATACCGCGTCGGTTTTGTCGTTTCCTTGGCTCTTGTCTAGGAAGGCGATCACCCGCGAAAGCTCCCGGTTGTCCCGAACCAGCTTCTTGAAGACGGGAAGCCCCTTCACCGTTTCCCGGACGGCCGCAGAAGCGACCCCGCGGCCCAAGAGCATTGGGACGTACTTTTCCAGCAGAGGCGCGATCTGCTCGACTATTCCCGGTTCCTCTTCGTCTTCGCCTTCGTCAAAATCGGCGACTCCGCTTTCTGTGAGGCGACGGCGCTGGACTTCCCCGATCATTTCCTGAGTGTCCAAAAGGTTTTGACGCATAATACCGCTCATGGTTTTGTACGTTTCGGAGATCATTGCAGAGGGATCCGCGGCTTGGGGACGAACAGTGATCAACGGAGAGATCAGCTTGATCACTTCGGCCATGTACTTCAGGGGATCGGCGACCGGGCCAGGAGCGGTTGCTGGTGGCTGGAAGCCCGTAACCGATCCGCCCGTGACCCCGCCAAGGTTTGGCACCGTGCCCGCGGCCTTCGCGCGCTCTGCCAGATCATCATATCTCGGATGAAGACGGAACCGATAGCCCTTAATCGGCCGGATCCCCTTGTCGGTCTTTGGAAGCGTGACAAGCAAGAGATACCTTCCCGATCCGTAGATCAGACCCACGTCATGCGGATCGGGGATCTGATTGCTCCACTTTGCGCAAAGCGCCTTGTCTTCTCCTGAAGTCGGGTGATCGAACCTATACAAATGGCATTGCGCCGAAGTGAGATCGTACTGTTCACGGGCGACCCAACCATGCAGCTTGTCCTGGAAAGATAGCTCTTCTGTGCTTTCGTTTGTCTCGCGGATCTCTTCAAGACCTTGCGGATCTCCCTCGACTCCTGCCGGCAACGAATCACCTACCGGCCTACTACTTGTAACTGACCTCTTTGGCCGTCCCCTCTTCGCCATGATGCACCGTCCTTTGTGTTGTGTTGTGTAAACCACCATACCGCGCCGGCAACCAGAAGGATCCCGGCGACGATTGCCGCGGGAGGGATCCGCTTGACCCGGCGCACATAATCACTGACCGTGATAATGCCAGGATTGACCGCACGTACGGCCGCGGGGAAGGCGCGAACCAATGGCCAGTTACGCGCGGCCGGATAGAAGACTGCCATGTACAAAGATTGCTCTGTGGGGAATGGACGAAGGGGATTCAGATAGGCAAAGACCGGGCCGGCAAGCTGCGCGGATGCCGAAGGAAATTTCGATACCAGATCGTCGGCCGAAGCATAGCCCATTCCCCGCGCTGTAGTATTGGTGAATTGAATCAGGCCACGCGCGCCGCTTATTGGATTGCGGGCCAGGGGATTGAAGCCCGACTCGAACGAGAGCAGGCGATCCAACCAGAGAGACGGGATCCCGAGATTCGCGGCCAGGGAGTCTAGGGCGATCTGCGTGCTGGCGATCATATCATCCTTCCGGCGACGAATCCGAGTGCCAGAGCGCCGGCAAGATACGGAATGGCGCGCTTGTAAACATAGGGCATGACGATAGAAGCCGTTTCAATCTCCACGTCACCGGGCTTCCCGGAGATCTGGGCTTCCATGAATCCACGCAACCGCACCCGCTGATCCGGAGTCCACGTAAGGGAAGCCCGGGACGGCCCATAGGAAATTGTCGGCCGCTCTCCGGTTGCGCGCTCAATCGCCAGGGCAATCGCTTGTGCTTTCGCTGCTGCCTGAAGACTTGCCATAGTTCACCACGCTTCACCCGTGAAGGTTGGGGACGGACAAAAGCAAAGTATACCGACATTATCACGAAGGAACTCGACAAGTTCCCAATAGAAAGTTCCTTGATCATACGTTCCGGCTTCGCGGTTGATCTGTGCTTGTGTTGCGCTGTTCAACTGCCCGCGGCCGAATCCGGCTTTTGTGTCACTTGTCGCAGAAGAGCTATTCCATTGCTGATGGAAAATGCTTTGGTAGATCATGAAGGCGCGCGCAACGTCGGCCAGGGCAACCGTGATCGTCTTGCTTGTGTCACCAATAGCAAAAGCCGTCTGAAACCGCGTGACGGCAACCGGATCGGAGAAAGACACCACTTCAAGCGTGGTCTTTCTGACCGAAGTGTCACCGTAACCCCTCACCCATGATACGGTGGTGGTTGCGGAAAGATAGCAGACCCATTCTTTGGAGGGATTGAAAAATCCGGTTCCTTGCTCTGTGCTGCCATTGAGGGAGATCATTGTCTTGCCGGTTGTCACCGCGCTGATCGTAGTGCTATCGGTGGTTCCGCTGCTGCTCATTGTCTTTGTGCTTCGCTGCACTGAGCAGCTATCATACTCGACAACTTCCCACCGGAAAAGCGAAGAATACGCGCGAGAATTGTTGTTGTAAAGTGCTAGGTTCGTGGTGGTGGTGAGAGTCCCCTGGAGTGAGGAATCCCACGCGATCCCGTACTCATAGCCATTGTAACCATTGAGAAGGACGAAGGACTTGGCAAGCGTGACCGCGGAGATTGTGACATTGCGAGTGCCTTGGATATTGGCTTCTGATCCGCGCTGGACGGCGACACCCGAGGAGAACTCGACCACGAAGTATTCTATGTTGATCGGATCGTCATCGCTTTCCAGTCGCTCGAACTTTACTTGCGTTGCGGAATTGAGATAGCCAATGGTGTCAAGGCGCTTGCCTTCGCGCTCGACATTGCCCGTAAACGTGAATTTAAGGAAGGTTTTTGCGAGATCAACAGAAGTGATCGTAACCGTAACCGAAGTAGCTCCACCGGCAATGGTGGCTGATCCGCGCTGAATCGCTTTCAGCTTGGCCAAGGGAAACCTTCTTTCAGAAAGCTAGAACACCGTCAACCGTCTCGACACCCCAAACCCGGAACCCGGCCGCACGTTTCTGACTTGCGGGAAAAGTCCACCGGCCGGCCTGAGAAGATACCACCGGCTTGACGCACGATCCAGCCACGAACGAACAGCGCAACAGAACCACCGATCCCGAGGGAGAAACGATAGGGATATCTTCTGTGCTGTTCATGTTGCCGGCAAGCGCCGTCTTGTCAGCTTTCCAGATCTCCACCGTGACGGCAAGAGAGGCGACGCCATTGGCAACGAAGGAAGCGGCCGCGGGAGTGAACCGGATCCACCGTTTCGACTCTTCGCCGGCGAAGTCTACATCCGACAAAGTAGACCCCGACCATATCAAGGCGAATGAGTCCCCGTCTTGAATCCGGCGCGCTTTGGCGATCCCGTCCTGGATCTGAAGGATCGAAAAGTCTGCCGGCGCACCGCCCGCGCTTTCTACGGCCGCGGCCAGGATCACCGCATCAGAAGGAACCGGGGAGATCTGGCCGGACGTGTAGATCAGGGAGTGATCGGAGATCTTACCCACAATGTACATGGTTGCCCCTCTATTAGAATCCGAAGACCTTTCCGACAAAATCCCATTTGTCATCGACTTCATGGTAGATGAATCCGAGATAGTCGGTCTTCGCGGCTGTGGTCGTGAGAGTCGGAGAAGGCAGATCGGTACTGAATCGGTACTTGGTGTCATAGGCAAGCGTGCGGCTTCCCGTCCCGTCTTGCTTAATCCGAAACATGATCTTCTGTCCCGCGGTTGGATTGCTGGGATTGCCCAAGGTGCGATTCCCGCCAAGAGTGACCCACTGAAGCGATCCCTTTAGCGCGTCAACGGTAATGGTTGCCGCATCAGTCAGGGCGACGATCTGAGAAGCGGGGACGATCTGATCGTAATCCCATTTGTCAGAAACGGGATCATAGGTGAACCGCAGAATATCGACCGCAGAAGGGATCGTAGACAAGAGCGGCACATTGTTGAATCGGAATCGGTACTTTGTGCCGTAAGTCAGAGTGCGGCCGCCAGTACCGTCTTGCCTGACCCGAAGAATGATCGTCTGGCCGGGGATATTGTCGGCCGGATTCGCAAGAGTGCGATTCCCCCCTAGCGTGACCTCGAAGGTGTTGCCTTGGTAGTTCGCCGGCGTTATGGTTGCCCCGTCCGCCATGTAAACGATCTGCGAGTGATACGGATTATCTTCTGCACCATTGGCATTGTCGGCGAAGTAAAGGCGATCAATCTTGGCATTCACCGAAGCGCAAAGCTGCGCAACTCCGAACACCGAAGATTGCGTACCAAAGAAGCCCGGCGTAGAACCATTTAGCAGAAGCCACGTTCCGCCGATTGCTCGATAATAGCCGTAGAATCCGCCATCACGATAGGAAGCCCGAATCTCCAAAGAAGCAACCGGCATTCCCGTGACCGTTGAGATCTCTGTAGCGCCAGGGATCGACCATGCACCAATGGTGCCAGTGTTATATACGCGGATGTAGAAGGGATTCAGAGAACCGCGGTTAGTGAATTGAAGACCGACATAGCCCGCGCCGGCAATCGACTTGACCCGAAGGCAATAGTCAAATTCACCATTGACCCCATGCCGGAAGGCGTCGGCGATCCCTGCGGCCGTGGTCACGTCATAGCTTCCGGCACCGAAAGCCCAATGCCCCGTTTTGACACAAGCAGAATTGTCAAGAAGCGGCTCAGTGACTGAGAAGTCAGACCACCAACGGGATCGCGTGCGCAAGTCCACGTAACCGATTCCGATATTCCACGCCAGGGCTTTCTGCATGGAAAAACCAGCTTCGATCTTGTCAAAAAGATTGCCCGGGATCGGATCGGAAGGATCCACGATCACAAGATTGGTGTCAGGAGCAGTATTGCGGATCTCCAAAGTCTCATTTCCGCCAGGAGTCAAGATCGCCTTGCCGATCCCAGTACCGGCGACGATCTTGGTATTCAGGTAACTTGTGGTCGTGTCGGCCGCAGATACCTTCGCCTTCTCATCAAGAGACGGCGCGGCCGCGGGAGTCGGCCAAGGTTGCTTTGCCGATCCGCTGCCGTGATAGATCAGAGATTCCGACATAGCCTATTGCCTCAGAGATTGACCGATCCAGGGAGTCAGGCGATCACGTACTGCCTTGGCGTACGCATTGTCTTCTATCGCGTAGACCGACAAGCTCACCGACAACTTCAGAGTCAGGACGCCAACGGTTGCCAGGACTTGATCCAGAATGCCGGAAAGGGACATGGTAAGAAAATCATTGTCCTTGTCCGTCCAGACCCACGCGGCGAACTCCTGATTTTCAAGGAATGTCACAATCGGGAAGGGACGCGCATAGACGTTTTCGCCCGTGAGGGACTTGCCTAGCCTCAGAAGGGGAGTCGTGCTGATCGAAGTCAGGTATGTTGCATTGTCAATAGTGCCGGCAATTGTCAGGCGCTCGATCAGGTATATGCTATTGCGCTGGATCGGAATCACGTTCTGATTTTGATTCCCGGCGATCCCAAAATCGTACTTCCCGAGAGTCGGCGTGTTGAAGGTTGCGCTGAAGATATTTCCCGTTTGTATTGGGCGCGCGGTCACTGGAATCTGGAAGAATACCGACATGGATCCCTCACACCATTGAAAGTGTATGCATGACCTTCATAAACGGGATCGGATATTGTACCACGCCATTAAGGGCCGCGGGAGATCCGATCATGGATACCGCGCCGGCCGTCATAATGCCACGCATGGAATACGGGCCGACAACCGCGGGGATCGTCGGCTTCGGCACAAGGATCCCCAAGGACATTTCCGCGTCGGAATACGGAAATTGAAGCTCTCCGTCTTGTGACAGTTGGCCGTTTGTGTAGGGCGTTGCATTGGCGTAGAAGTCGATCTTGATCCGAAGCTCTGTTGTGGATCGGATGAAGTGATAGGGGAAGGCGATCCCCGCGGAGAGAATTGTCAGGTTGTCAGCATCATTGAACCGATAGAAGGGCGCGCCGACCTTGCAGAAGATGAAGCGCCATGCCGCGGCCGCGACGTCAATGCTGACCTCGTTCACTGCATTATTCGGAGTGAACGTGTTACGAGTCGTGACGGCCGCGGGATTGCCGGCGACATTGGCGACGAACTTGCCGATCAGAATGTCAACGATCATGATGCACCCCACAAGCCGGATAGCTTTTCGGGAATGTAGAAGCCGCACAAGAGAAGATCCAGGGCAACAGGATCGGCCAGATCTTGGCCTGTAATCTCGACCTTAAGCGTTGACTCGTTCGGATAGATGTAGTTCAGAACCTTGTGAGATCCAAGCTGCGAAGCCGTGAAGTCGATACCCGTGCCGACCGGCGCGGCATGGCTCTGAGTACCCAACCAGCGAACCGCCGCGGCCGGCGCGCCGGCGACCGCGCTTTCCTCGGCGACTCCAGCCGGCGTGGAGATCAGATCGACCGGGATCGGGCGGCTTTGCCGTGATATGTCGGGACAAGTAGAAAAGAACTCCACGCGGAGAGTCGGGCCGTACTTGTTCGCTGCACCAAGCAAGACCACCGGATAGTTGACGGTGATGAAGCGAAGCAAGTAGACGAATCCAAAATCATAGGACAACGTGAAATACTGGCGCGCCTTGCCCACAAGATCGATCCTGGAGTAGAACCACCGCGGATAGACGCGCGCAGCCATGTCCGTATCAATACGCTCCATTGCCTTAAACATGATAGATCCCTCCCCGAACGTGACGAAGCGACCGACCCTTACCTTGCCCTTCTGCCTTGCGTCGGACGTTGCGCCGGACGAACCGGAGAGATCCCGCGCGTACTCACCGAAGAGAGAACGCGGATCCCGTGAAAGACGATCTCGTAAGAAAGGGCTTCGTCGGAATCGTTCTTCACGTCAAGCTGGATATCACTATTGGCCGTGAAAAGATATTCAAGCTCGACCGGGTAGAAAAGCGGATACGGCTGGACGGCTTGAGCAGCGACCACAACACCACCGGCGAGAACGTCGGCTAGGACGTTAAGACAAGGCGCGGCCGCGGTTCCGTTGTGGCGAGTCCTGCCAGGGGACAACCAGAGATCGAAGGGGACGTAGTCAGAGAAGATCTTCCTCTGGCCCGCTCCGTCAATCAATTGCCCGCGAAGGTGATTTACTCCCTCATCGACTCGACCCACGCCGGCAAGCGTGCGCGCTGTCTGGAAGTGTCCCGTGACGTGAGTGCAGAGGAAGTGCCCAAGGTTGGAAACATTGGCCTTCGCCAAGCTGCTTTGTCCAGCGGAGACAGTATCGGCCATTGGGATCCGATCTGAATACTGATACTGCTGAAGAGCGAAGAGGGCTTCCGTATCAACCCGCTTCAGAAGAGCGTGTATCATAAATCACCTTCCGGGAGAGGGGGAAAGAGAGGCGGGCTTGTTGTCCCGCCCCTCCCACACAACAACACAACGAACAGAACAGAAGGCCGAAGGCACCTTCCCTAGCTTGACCGGCGAAGCGTGCCAACAAGGCCGATCCAGATCAGATCGTCGGCCAGAGCGGCCGCGAAGGCGGCACCCGCGGCCGTGACCCGGATCTCGAAAGGTGTCAGGGCCGCAAGGCGGATCGGCGTGTTCAGCGGCATGATCCCGTGATACCTCGGCTGTATGATCGGGATATTGTCTCCCGCTGCTGTCGGAGTCTCAGCACAAAGCGTTGCGGCTCCGAGAAGCTGCATCAATGGCCACTGGCCCATTGTGTCTTTGCCGGGAATGATGAACTCGACTACCGTCTTTTTCAAGGCCGTGTAGAAGCTCTGAATATCAACCGTTGCGAAAGCGTTCGCTGTCGTGTAGTTGATCTGCAAGGCGCGGATTACGTGCTTCTGGCCTTGGGGAATCATGCCGGCCGAAAGCATGTTTGTCTCGTCAAGCGTTCTGCTGCTGGAAAGCGGCGCTTGAAACATGCGATAGACCGTTGTAGCGACCACCATTTTGAGCGTGTCGTAGTACGTCCAGTCAAGGACTTCCCCGCCCTTGCCGTAAGTCCCGGACTGCAATTTCTGAAGGCTGTTTCCTCGACCCATAGCGAACCTCTTTCTGTGGTGTCCCGCTTTCAGGGCGCGACGTGTTTAGTTGATCCGACTCACCGGCCTTCACCCTCTTGACTTGTGGAGCCATGGCGATCAGGCGTCGGCCGAAGTAGCGAAAGCGCCTTCTCCACCGAAGCCCGCAATGTCGTCTTCTCCGACCGGCTCGCCTGACTGCCAGTCGGATTCGCCGTCCATGTCTTCGCCGTCCATGTCTTCGCCGTCCATGACTTCGCCGTCCATGACTTCGCCATCATACGCGATCAGAGATTGCGGATCGACCTCGACCTCTCCGGCAAGAAGCGGCATTGTCGGCAGGAATTGACGGAGAAGGGAAAGCCCGCCGGCGACCATCATGCCAAGACCCATAGCTTGGAAAACCGGCTTGCGGCCGAACTTTGTCATGGTAAGACCGATTCCGGCGACAAGGGGAAGCGCCGGCTTCAGCTTCGCGGAGAGAGGAACCATGTTCGCGGCATAGCTTCCGGCGACGGCTCCACCAAGAGCGGCCAGGGCGATCTTGACTGCCGATCCCGTCCCGGAGTCCACACCCAGGAAGCGACCCTTGCGCCGGGACTTGCGCCGGCCGGCGACTCCCTCGAAGCCGTACCTTCTGGCCTTGCGCTTCTTGCGCTTTCCCTCGAATCCCTCGAAGCCGTATCTTCGTGCCTTGTGCTTCTTGCGCTTTTTTGCTGCTGCCATGATCTTGACCTCTTTCATAAAGATAGGTGGTTGCGCCTTCTTGCGCTTGTGAGTCCGTACCTTCGCGCGCTTGCCGGCGACCTTCGCCTTGCGCGCCTTCGCCTTCACTGCTCTTGACTTTTTCATACTCTTGTGGCCCTTTTTGATACGTTACGAATTGCCGGGCCTCCGAGATAGGCCACAAGACCAAGCCCGAGAAGAGCGGCCGCGACGATCCCCGCTTTCTTCGCTGTTCCGATTGCGGCAACATTCCGCTCGAACCATGTTTGTTCTGTGCTGAATGCCTTCTTTGCTTGCTCTGTCTTCTGGAATCCGGCCGGATCGTATTTCTCATGCGGGATCGCTCCGGCCTTGTCCAGATTGTATAGTGCCATCAAGACGGCCGTGACAACCAAGGCCGGCTGATTTGTAGTAGAAGAGATCGACCGAATCAGAGCGCCACGTTGCGCAACGTCCGCGGCCGTGAAGGTTGGGGGACGGCTCCCCGTTGCCAGGGCCGCAAGATACGAAGCGTGAATCGTTTCCACCGCTTGCTTCGTTACGTTCTTGCTCTGCGTTGCCGTCAATCGGCTGGACGTTTCCGAAAGTAGCTTGTCCAGAAACGTCAAGCCAAAAGCGCCAAGATTAGCGATTGCCGACATATCAACTAGACTCCCAAGAGGAAAGCTAAGCCAAGTAGCCCCGCGGGGATCGCTGCTTTGGCCAGGGCGCTTTTCTTCGTCGGCTCTGCTCCGGCGTCAGCCGGTTGCTGCCCTTCGTCCTGCTGCCCTTCGTCCTGCTGCCCTTCGTCCTGCTGCCCTTCGTCCTGCTGCCCTTCGTCCTGCTGCCCTTCGTCCTGCTGCCCTTCGTCCTGCTGCGTGCGGGCTGAAGGCGGAATCTCTTCTGCCGGGACGTCAACTTTCCCGGTTGCGGCCGCTTCAATGGCTTTCGCCTTCGCTGCTGCAAGCCGCTTCTTTCGCCGGCGACGAATGGCAAGGGCAATGCCGACGCCAGGGATCAGGGCCGCGGCTGGAGCCAGGGCAAGACCCGCGGCGACCTTCGCACCTTTGGATAGCTTTCTCTTCTTTCGGCGCTTCGCTGCCAGGGCGATCAGGCCGGCCGGCCCAAGAGCGAAAGCCGCGGCCGTCCCCGCTGCCTTGCGTCGGCTTCGCTTCCTTCCCATAAGTTCGGGGGAGTCGTCCCCGAATCCGTATTCTACTCGCATAGCTCATTCCCTTCTGAAGTGCTGAAGCTACTTCCGTTTCATCAAGAGAAACAGCAACCCGGCACCTACCGGAACGTACCAGTATTGTTTGACCATTCCGAGAATGTCGGGAGAACCGGATCCTGGAGTCCCTGGAGTCGGCGCGGCCGCGGCCTTCTGAATGTCAAGACCTTCCGGCCCGATTCCGACCGTACCTTGCGGGGAAGTCAGGGAATAGGACTTCTTGGACTTGGCTCCCTTGATTGCGCCAACCAGCTTCTTGAAGATGTTCTTCCCCATTACCGGCGAACCATAGTAGCTCCTGACAACTCTCCCATTGATCGGCCGGCAACGTGCTCTAAGCTGCCCATCCTGACCGATCAGGTCGTCATCGGATGTATAGCGCATAGGTGGACTACTTTCTCTTGCCCTTGAGAGTGATACCGACAACAGCAACCGCGGCGACGGCTCCCGCGGCGATCATCATCATTTTCTTCTTCTTTGCTGCTGCCGCGTCGGCGATTGCCTGATTTTGCGCTGCCACGTTCGCGGCCTTGGCTTGTCCCGCGGCCTTCTTGCTGGCCTTGGACTTCTTGACTGCCTTGGCGATTCCCTTGACCCCCTTGGCGACTCCGGCCGCGGCCTTCACAAGCCAGGGCCAGATCCCGAGAAGCTCAGGATTTTGGGCAAGTGCGCGCCGGCGCGCTTCGGGTGTCATGTCGGGCCAGGATTCGGCAATGGATCGCGAATGAGGGGGAAGCTCACCGAAGAGAGTGACAAGAGCGGGAGAAGCCATAGGGGATCCCTTCTCAGAGTATTTCCGCGGCCGTTACTTCTTTGTGTTGATAAGGGCGATAATGCGGATATGTTGCGTCAATGTTCTGCCAACGTCCCGAGATCATCGCCTGAGTGAATACATGGTGGATCCGCTTGTCAGGCCGGCGTGAGGAGCCAACGAAGCGCCAGGGAATCCGCTTTCTTTGGCAATATGCCGCCATTGCGATCCCTTTCTTCTTGCAGTCGGCACCAAGAGAACGGTTCTCGAAAGTGATACGGGGACGGGCGACCACCTCTACCGGCTTCTTGTCCATGCGATAGGGAATGTCTTTGACAACGGAAAAATACTCTTCCAAGGTGAGAGAAGAGACCGGAACCATTTTCCGGTTTTTCTGCACGTAGACGTGATCCAAGTCTTTTGAGAACCGGCGAACAAGGAACTTCATAGCGGCCGCTGTTTGCGCCTTGTCTTCCAATGGCTCGACCGTCTCATGGTACTGCATATCACAAAGCTACTATGATCGGCGCGCTGGGATCAAGCGGAACGGGCTTTTTTGTGGGGATCGGCCGGTTTTGTGCTTCTGGCCTTCTGGCCGGAGAACGTAGAAGATCCATACCTAGACTCTAATCCTTTGCGCGCGCTGTTGCATAGCTTTCGCTTCAGTGCCTTAAGATCGATCTCAATGCCTGAATAGAGCAGATCGAAGACCTCGCTTCTGTCATTTGCAAGCGATTCCTCGAAACGGGCAAGCTGCGCGTATAACTGGCGCGCAGCTTGCCGCTCGATCCACTTCTGGATCCTTGCTTGCATTATGCGGCTTTCTGTGCCGGCTGCGGGGGAAGGATCATCCTGACAATCGCCTTGCTTGGGTAGATAGAGAACCATTTCCCGGAGTCGGAGATCACCACTAGCTGATCATATTCCTTCGTGTCGGAAGCGTCGGCCGCGTCCTTTCGCGGCCGGATCGTGGACATTGTTGCCACTATCGGATACCACCGACCTTCAGCAAGGCCGTACTGTTCCATGCCTGAGATCTTCGCTTCAAGAATGACTTTTGCAGCAATGTTGATCATGACCTTCGTCCCTTCGTTTGTGTTGTGATACCAGAGCGTGACAGAAGACGGTGAATCAGCGAACCGATAATCAGCTTTCTTGCCAACGTGCCAGGGGAAAGACCTTCCTCTTTTGCTGCCTTTCTCAGCGAAGACCATGACGAAGACGGGAGAGATACGTTGACCCTCTTGGGTATTTTGACCGCTCGCTTGCTTCGCTGCATGTTAGCCCCTTCCCGAAGTAGACACCACAATACCAGAGATCTCTTGTGCAATCTTAGAAAGAGACGTGTCGATCCCCGAAAGGATCACGGAGAGAGATTCAAGTCTTACGCTTATTCCCTGAAGCATAACCGCGGAGACCTCGACCGCGCGGGCTTGCTGTGCGGACTCAGAACCGAGAACAGCGATCAGGCAATTGCCGGTTGCCGGATCATACATTGCGCAATCTGCTTCCCGGCATGTCGATCCCCACAAGGCTTTACTTTCTCCCGGGCCCTGTGTCCAGCCAAAAGGACAATCACCGGGATCATGATCCTGATCCGCGGATTGCGCTTCGCTTTCCAAGACGGAAGGATCCGACACCTTCGCGGGATCCCAAGTCCCGGCCTGTATTGGCTCCTGGAATGGAAGTCCAGTCAGGGGATCGATTATTCGCTGTTTCATTGTTCACCTTCTGACTTGTTAAGGTTTAGCACTTGTCTATGTGACCGTGAGATCGTTCGGATCAATTCCTGATCCGCGTCATTACTCGAAACGTCCTGACCGTAGGACATTTCCCATTCAAGAGCACCGAAGAGACGATCCCGATAGGCAAGCATCTCCTCTTTCTCCTTGCTCACCCAGAAGAGGAAGTGACGTGCCAGGACAAGCCCGCATTCAAGTGAGTACATGGTATGTTCACTTCGCTGGTGGGGGAAGGTTCTCCGAAGATCGATCCTGTAGGTTCCTTCCTGGAAACTGCCGGGAGTGATCCGCTGTGCTTCCATGTCGGCCGCGGCCTTCTCACACCAAATGATCCCGCGATCCGTTTCCGACATTTCGGCAAAGATGATCTTCAGGCGTTGCCGCTGCTGTTCTCCGATCATAGTTCTTTTCTCCTTTCTCCGTTAATGGTTCCTGACTTGCGGGACATTTCAAGCTCATGCACCCGACATTTCTTACATGTCAAATAGAAGGCAACTCTATACTTTCCACAAACAGCACAAGGCCGGCCCTTAATTCTGTAGCCTGACATTTTTCACTCTTCTGTGAAGATTGATAGCTGCAAGGTTTTCAGGGCTTCCCTTTCTTCATGGATCCGCGTTCGCTCTTGCCTGATTGCTTGCCAGTTGACACAAGCGCCATTTACCGTATTTTGCTCAATCAGATCTTCCACCACCGAATCTAGCCCCTTGCCGTGATTGCGACCACCGCAAATACATCGACATGCCGCGGGATCGCTATTGGCGTGATAACATTTTGCATCACAAGTTCCGAACTTCGTTTGCAGAATCACCATACACAAAATGTAACATATTGTCACAATGGCGCGCAAGTGCTTTTTTGTCAATATTTGCGATCCGGGCTTTTCGGGCTTTTTTACCGAGGATCTCGAGCTCTGCCTTCCGGCCGCATCCGCGCGGATCGTCCTGGGCGCGCAAGGGCTTTTCGGATCGGCTTGCCGGGGATCCCTTCGTGCCTTCGCGGGACGATCCCCGCTCTACCGCGCCGGCCTTCCTCGTGCCTGTGCCAGTTAATGGCCTTGTATCAAGAGATAGACTCTCACTCTTCCCTTCAAGATAGTCGTGCTGCGTGTTTCGGGCTTGCTTTCGATCCGATAATGGTTGAAATTGTCGGTTGGCTCCAAGTAAGGGAAGACTCTTTGACGGTGGGGGGACGGTTGCGGGGACGTTCTCAATGCCGGGGGACGTGCCAGGATTGAATGAGGCGAAGGGAGAAGGGCCAGGAAGGCCGGGAGAGTGCCGGCACTACTCGGGGATCCCCCAAGGCGGATCGACTCCAAGGATGCACCACGCGCGGGATTGTTTGAAGTGCTCCCAAAGTCGGGAAACCTGACCTCGAAAGAAGTCCTTCCGGGAGTCCAGCATTTCAACAACCGCGGCCGGCGACAAGACGCCACGAAGCCCGCAGAACTCCGCGCGATCCCGGCGATACTGGCCAAGTAGCTTGCCTTGTGCCGAAAGTGTCTCAGAACGGAGAGAGTCGGCCAGGGCGCGCGCTTGCGCGATCTCGACCGGGACGGGATCGGAATAGGATCCGCGGGACTTGTTCCACGCGATCCGATAGATCGCAACCGCGGGCGCGCCGGAGTCAGAGAGATCGCTTCCCTCGAAGTCTCGGGGATCTTCCGGCCGGCCGTCCTTGGGATTGAAGAAAATGCCATAGGTGGAGAACAAGCGCCGGCCGTGAGTGCCGACAAGCACCCGGCAAGTGAAGTCGGGATCCATGAAGTCAAGCATACTCGTATACTTGAAGATCTCCCTTGTTTGCTCGCAGATCGACCGCTCATAAGACATAGCCTGAAGTCGCCGGCGCTTCTTTGCGCTTATTCCGCGCGGGCCCTCGTGGTGAACCGGCCTAACGTCCACGTTGCAGGAGACACCGCCAGAAGCGTCAAGCCATTCCTCAGATAGTTTTGATACGGGGATCGTGGTCGTGACCGCATTGCCGGCGAAGTCCCAAGATAGGAGCTCCCGGTACCGGGCCGCGTTGCGCGCGTACTCTTCGCGCGGGATCTGGCCGGCTCCGTGTTCTCTATTCAAGGCGTTGCGCCGGGAAGCGGCCAGGATCTCAATGTCAAGCCTCTCAGAGCAGAAGGCCAGGGCGTGAAGGTGGACGTGAGGAAGGCCGGAACCTTGCCCTTTCTTGATCTCAATGCGGGCGACCGCGCCGGCGACCTTGCCCCATTCCCCGCCAGAGTAATGATCCCCGCGCCGCTGCCCCTTCTTGCGGAAGGCGCGGAACGTGCTTTGCAGCTTGTCAATCTGGCGCTCCACGTCATCGCCCGGCGCAACCGTGAACGTGAGAAAGTAGGGCCTCAGAACGTGCCGGCCGTCCGAATCTGCCAGGGCCGCGGCCGCGGAGATTGCCGGCGCAAGACGATCCCGGCGACGGCTCTGCACCCGATCAGCGCAGATCTCACAGATCGCCGGTTGCTTGCAATAGTGCGCATTGTCTAATCTGTGCTGGCCGTCTCCGTACTCCTTGAACTCGATCCAGTCGGCACAATCGGCAAACCGTTGCAGCTTGCCGGCAATGTCAGTGCGAGTCAGGCCAGAGTCAGAAAGATAGTCGGCCGGGATTCCCTGCAGGAACGAAGACCCCGCGGCCTTAGCTGCAAGCTCCGTGGTGCCGGCGCGCTTGTCCCGAAGCTCCCGAAGTATTGATCTAATGGTGTCCATAAGTTATACTGTGAGCGTCTTTCAGAACTCACTGTCCTGATTGACACCCGCGGCTCTTGGTTGCCTAATCGCGCTGGGGGCCGTTTCTATT
>Ga0315295_10002524_pt1 | contig 15501 bp, 21 predicted proteins | sample YL17G14_0_MG_FD_204453 | JGI IMG/M metagenome (GOLD analysis project Ga0315295, IMG submission 204453) | Sediment microbial communities from Yellowstone Lake, YNP, Wyoming, USA - YL17G14_0 | ecosystem: Environmental > Aquatic > Freshwater > Lake > Sediment | place: USA: Wyoming | collected...
TCAGGGCGATCAAGCTGATCACCTCGAAGATCGCGGGTGCGTTTCTGGAAGGGAAAAAGACGGCCGCAAAAATCGCATCGCTCGAAGCAGAGAAGGCGGCAATCGAGGAGAAGATCCAGGAGGAACAGGCGTCTGAGGGCGCCAAGGATGTATCGTCCACTGGAAAGCAGGCCGTAAAGAGTACCCAGGAAGAAGTTGCACCGGGGGTTAAAGGATGACAACGATTTCGGCCGAGATGGTGAGAGAACTCAGGGAGAAGACGGGTGTCGGAATGATGGACTGCAAAAAGGCACTCACAGAGGCGCTGGGTGACTTTGAGAAGGCCTTTTCCCTGCTGAGGCAGAAGGGTCTCGCAACGGCAGCAAAAAAAGCGGGAAGGACCGCCTCGGAAGGTGTGATCGGCTCATACATCCACATGGACAGGATCGGTGTACTCGTTGAGGTGAATTGTGAGACCGATTTTGTCGCCAGGACTGATGACTTCAAACAACTCGTCAAGGATATCGCGATGCATATCGCAGCATCGAATCCGTTCTATATCTCGCGACAGGAGGTGCCGGAGGACTTGATCGAAGGCGAAAAGGGCATCTATCGGGCGCAGATCGCCGATAAGCCTTCGCAAATCATCGCCAGGATTGTTGAGGGGAAGCTTGAAAGATTCTATAACGAGACCTGCCTCCTCGAACAGGTCTTCATTAAAGATCCTGATCAGAAGCTCATGGTGAAAGACCTTATTGCCGAGAAGATCGCGAAACTGGGGGAAAACATCGTGGTACGCAGGTTTACGAGGTACCAAATGGGCGAGAAAAGCTGACAAGACAATCCATTCCTAACATCTGCACCGACAGGAAATAATGACTCTGAAATATAGAAGGATTCTCCTGAAGATCAGCGGCGAAGCGCTCTTGGGTGACAATGCGTACGGCATAGATTCCGTTATAGTCAATTATATTGCGTCTGAGATAAGGGGGATCGCGAAGAAGATTCAATTGGCCATCGTGATAGGCGGGGGCAACATCTTCAGGGGTGTGGAATCGAGTGTGAGGGGAATTGAGAGGGCCTCTGCTGATTATATGGGCATGTTAGCGACCGTGATCAATGCCCTTGCACTCCAGAACGCCCTTGAGAAGATCGGCATCCAAACGAGGGTGCAGTCGGCTATAGAGATGCAGGAGCTGGCTGAGCCCTATATCAGGCGCCGGGCTATCCGGCACCTCGAGAAGGGCCGTATCGTGATATTCGCTGCAGGAACAGGGAACCCATACTTCACAACTGATACGGCTGCTGCGTTGAGGGCGATGGAGATCGGTGCGGAGGTGATCCTTAAAGCAACAAAGGTGGATGGTATCTATTCATCTGATCCGATGAAAGACCCGAAGGCGAAGAGATACAGGTCCATAAGCTATATCGATGTGCTCAAGAGAGGCCTCGCAGTGATGGATTCCACAGCAATCTCTCTCTGCATGGACAATAGCCTGCCGATCATCGTGTTTAATATGAGAAGTAAAGGAAATATACTAAAGATCATCGAGGGGAAAAGGATCGGTACCTTGGTAAGGGGATAACAATGCAGAAGGAACTGAGAAAGAAGACCACCGAGAGAATGGACAGCGCCCTCGAGTCCTTGAAGAAAGATTTTGGTGTGATAAGGACGGGAAGGGCCTCTTTCGTCCTCCTCGACGGCATCATGGTGGATTATTACGGAACACTTACGCCTCTTCAGCAACTCGCGAGTCTCAGTATCCCGGAGGCGAAGCAGATCGTCATCCAGCCCTGGGAGCAGAAAATCATTCCCAACATCGAAAAGGCGATCATGAAATCAGATCTCGGGCTCACCCATGAATGACGGAAGGGTGATCCGTATCTCCATCCCTCCCCTCACCGAGGAGAGGAGGAAACAGCTCGTAAAGGTTGTGAAGAAGAGGGCTGAAGAGGCGAGGGTTACGATAAGGAACATCCGTCGGGATACGAACGACGAGATGAGAAAGATCGAGAAGGAGCAGCATATCAGTGAGGACGAGGTAAAGAAATTCTTCGACGAGATACAGAAGATGACGGACTCCTATATCTCGAAGGTCGAGGAGATCCTGAAGCACAAAGAAAATGAAATTATGGAGGTTTAGATGACCAATGCCAATTTTATGCTGAAGGTGCAGGACGCGAAGTCGGTGGATATCCAGAAGGCGCTGCAACAGGCTGGCATCCGGGTAAAAAGCATCATCGAGGTCTTCAAGGAGGAGGAGAAGGGAACGGTTTCTCAGGGCCCTAAGGAATAACGCTACCAAGGTGAAGCTCCAGAGGTAACAATGTCAAAGAAACCTACCACATCATCGAAAATGGCGGACACTGAGAAGGAACATGTAAAGAATGGACCATCCGCAGAGGAGAAGTCGCACCTGGAGAAACTGACATCCTCGGGCAGGGCAGCCGAGGCAGGACAATCTTCAGCAGAACAGAAAAGGCAGGTGAGTGGCCCTTCCAAAGGGGGTACACCGATGCAATTGAGCAGGGAGGAACTCCTGAAGAGGCACCTGATCCAGCACCGGGAAGAGATCGTAAGAGAGGCCAAAGACGAGATAGTGAGGTATACCAAGGGGGAGACGAAACAGCTCGTCGATACCGCACTCGATGACGGGGATTGGTCCGTGATTGATATCTCAGAGGATGTCAATCTGAGGAGACTCGAAACCCACAGGGGGAGCCTCCTCAAGATCGACGAGGCCCTCAGGAAGATCAAGGAGGGCAGCTATGGTCTCTGTGAGGATTGCGGCGAAGAGATCAGCGCAGCCCGGTTAAAGGTCATGCCCTTCGCCATCTACTGCAAGGACTGCCAGGAGAAAAGGGAAGAGTTCGAAAAGATCGAGCGTGAAGAGCTATAGTGAGGGAGCGTAGAAGACCCTTTCGAGGAAAAGACCTCTTGCCGGCGCCATCGGTCCGGCGACCCTCCTGTCTCTTGATGCGAGTATCTCTATGATCTTTTGAGGATCTGCCTTTTCCCTTCCCACCTCGACGAGAGTGCCGATAATATTCCTCGCCATATGCCTCAGGAATCCGTCTGCTTCTATCGATAGCCTGATAAAAGTCCCCTTGAATCCCACAAAGAGAAACATCACTTCCTCTTTTTTTTCCAATCCGATGGAATAGATTGTCCTCTCCGTGTTTCGTGAACCGCACTTTGCCCCCCGGAAGGAAGAAAAGTCATGTCTACCCATGAGGTATCCTGCAGCAGCGTTCATCTTTGCAGTATCAAGGGGAAACCTGATCCCCCACATATAGCGCTCCATAAAGACTGGTATTTCTTCCATATTTGCGATGAGGTACATGTAACGCTTGCGGCAAGCACTTTTCCTTGGATGGAACTCAGATGCCACCTCATCGAGACCGGTAACCCGTATATCATCAGGGAGAAGGGCGTTGAGGCCTCTTTGCAATGCTGGTGGTTCAATCCTTGATGAGGTGTCAAAGGAGGCAATCTGTGCCAGGGCATGCACCCCTGCATCGGTCCTCCCTGCACCGATCACCTGCACCCTCTCTCCTGTCAATCGCGATATCATTTCCTGCAGGAGACCCTGAATCGTGGTGCCTGTCTTCTGCACCTGCCATCCCTTGTAGGCTGTGCCGTCATACTGGAGTATCATTCTCATTCTCCGCATCATGATCCTTTCACTGAACCTGCCAGTTGCAAAAACTTTATCGACAGAGACATGGCGGATGTCCAGAAAAGCCTTTATCGACGATACCTTGAAGTATCGGAAGCCACGTTTCAAGCTCTACTGAAAAACCACTCTGCAGGTTATGTACACCATTACAAGCCGATTCTCAATTTCTCATCGCCTCATAAAGGCGTTGAGGGATGTCTGCCATGTCTTTTTTGCAACACTAAGGTGAACTCAGGAAAATACCTCTGTTGTCTTCAGAAGTTATAGTATACCCAATCCTCTTACGTTCTTTATTTGACTTTTTGAGCGAATTCTATTAATCTGATCACATTAAGTTTACGCACTGCGCCGAAGAGGATTTGCATGAATGATTCCGCGATTCATTTGATCTTACAGGCAGGTTACGTTGTGAAGGGGGTTCTCCTGATCCTCCTCTTTTTCTCTGTCGTTTCCTGGGCAATCATTTTTTACAAACACCGCTATTTTACAAAGGCATCAAAAGAGTCTGAAGCCTTCTTGAGGATTTTCAGGGCAGGCCGTGACCTCAAGGGCCTCTTCAGCACTGCAAGGAATTTACGCATCAGCCCGCTCGCCAGTGTCTTCCAGTCCGTATACTCTGAAGAGGGGCGCACGAGCAGGGATGAGATAAAGAGGATGCTACGCAGGTACGAGGCACTTGAAGCTGCAAAACTGGAGTCCTATCTCAACTTCCTCGCAACTACAGGTTCTACCACGCCCTTCATAGGGCTTTTCGGAACGGTATGGGGGATCATGAACGCCTTCAGAGGAATAGGGCAAGCCGGTTCTGCGTCACTGGCTGTAGTGGCGCCGGGCATCGCAGAGGCACTCATCACCACGGCGGCTGGACTCGTTGCAGCGATTCCCGCAGTAGTGGCCTATAACTACTACCTCAGCCGCGCACGGAGGCTGATCATCGAGATGGAGGACTTCTCTGAAGAGCTCCTCGACCTGTTTATGCGTGAACCTGGGCCCATTGAGGAGGTCCACGCATCCCGTGTGAGGAATTCGAGATGAGGGCCGAAAAGAGCAGGTCCGTATTATCTGAGATTAACGTGACGCCTCTCGTCGACGTGATGCTTGTCCTTCTCATTATCTTCATGGTAACGGCACCGCTTCTCCAGCAGGGCATTGATGTGAATCTCCCCAAGGCGAAGGGGAAGGATCTGCCGACGGAAGAGCGGATAACACTCGTCATAAAGAGGGACGGAAAGATCTACATGAACGACAACCCTGTCTCCATATCCGATATGAGGAAGAAGCTCCAGGCGATAAGCAAGCTGAATCCCAATGTCTTTCTGAAGGCCGATAGAGACATCTCCTACGGGCTTGTGGTTCGGGTTATGGGGGAGGTAAAGGATGCCGGGATAGAAAAACTCGGAATGATTACGGAGCCGTCGATACGCATTCAATGATAGGACACTCTCTGCACCGTTTCACCCTGTTCTCCCTTATCATACATATTGTTTTTTTAGGGTTTGCTATGCTCGCTCTCAAAAGGACATCTCATTTTCTAATGCCCTCACCCTATGTGGTGGATCTCGTCGGCACGGAATCCGTGTCTGTCCCTGGACCGGCTAAGGTGCTCGAAAGGGCGCCGTTCCCGGAAAAGAAACCCTCTGAAGCACCTTTGCAGCCAAGGCATCATAAGGAAATCCAAGAGACAAAAAAAGATCAGAACGTAGATAAAAGGAACGAGCAGTACCTCTCCGAGATAATCGCAGCGATCGAGGCGAAAAAGAAGATCGAGAGGATCGCGAGGCTCAGGGAGGTCATCACACTCAGAGGCAGCGCTGAGGGAAAGGCACAGGCTTCGCAAAAGGCACAGGCATCGCAAGGTTCTTCAGCAAAGAGGGAAGGTTCGGTGATGGATGCCTACTATGTACAGATCACAAAACAGATCTGGCAGCACTGGGTTTTCCCTGACACGGGAGTGAAGAATATAGAGACCGTGGTCTCGATGAGAATATTCAAGGACGGCTCGGTGCAGGTCCAGGGCATCGAGAAGAGTTCCGGGAATCCCCTCTTTGACCGCTCTGCGTTGAAGGCAGTTGTGAAGGCATCTCCACTCACTCCTCCCCCTTATGAGATGGAGATAGGCGTGAGGTTCTATCCGTGAAGAAACGGTCTGCATTGCAGGGAACGAAGTGCAGGGTTGTGGTTTTTCTTTTTTCTTTACTCTCTGTTCACTTCTCATCGTTCAGTGACCTGGATGCGAAGGTTTACATCGACATCAATTCGCCTGCCTTCAGGAAACTCCCGATCGCCGTATCTGATTTTTCAGGGACCTTTGGAAGGGATATACCGGAGGTCATTATCGATGATCTCGATTTCACCGGCCTCTTCCTTTGTCTCGACCGCAGTGCCTTCATAGAGGCCCCTTCCAATCCATTTCAGCAGAGAAACTGGTCTGCCATCGGAGCTGAGGCTGTGGTGAAGGGGATGGTCAGGAACGACAGGAATCTCGTTGTAGTAGTTTCTCTCTACGATGTGATAGAGGGGAGGGAGCTTTTTAGGAAGGAGTATCAGTCGGAGCCGTCGCTCCTCCGTCCCCTGGCGCATACCATCGCCAACGATATCTATATGCAGCTTACGGGTCAGAAGGGCATCTTCAGGACAAGGATTGCGTATGTGGTGAGGAAGAGTGGTTCAGATGAACTCATGATGGGTGATTGGGACGGCATGAGGACATACAGAATGGGAGTGAAGGGCAGGGTCATGCTCGGTCCCCGATGGGCTAAGGATGGTTCGAAACTCCTCTATTCTTCAGAAAGGAACAGGCAGTGGGGGATATACCTCCTCGATTTCGGGAAGATGTCCGAGAGGAACGTCTTCATTTCAAAAGGAACGAACATTGCCGGAGATTTATTCCCCAACCCCGACGAGTTCGTAATGTCCTCGTCAAAGGAAGGGAATCAGAATATCTATACGTTCAAGATATCTTCATCACAGCTCAAGAGGCTCACTGCGTCAAGGGGTATCGATGTGACACCCAGCATATCCCCTGACGGGAGTCTCATCGCCTTTGTCTCGGACAGGGACGGGAGCCCCCAGATATTCACCATGAGCAGAGAGGGCTTCGATACAAAAAGGATCACCTTCAGCGGTTCCTATAACACCTCACCTGCCTGGTCGCCGAAGGGTGACAGGATCGCCTTCTCAGGGAGAGTAGGCGGGAAGAACCAGATCTTTACCATGAACCCTGACGGTTCCCTGATGACGCAACTCACGGACAAGGGGAATAACGAAGACCCATCATTCTCACCAGATGGGAGATGCATTACCTTTTCCTCCGACAGGGATGGAGAAAAGGCGGTCTATATCATGCGTGCAAACGGAGAGGCGCAAAAGCGCATCACGCCGAAAGGCATAAAGGCCTTTGCCCCTCGATGGTCACCAAATTAACTCATAGGAGGAGGTCGTTGAATGAAGAATTTGTTTGTAGCAGTGACAGTGATGTTAGCCCTGTCGTTGTCAGGATGCGCGAAAAAGCAGGTGGCAGGGCCTACGGAAATGCAGCAGCCCACAGCAGCGGAGCAACAGGTTAAAAAAGCACCTGAGAAGATTACCGAGGAAAAGGTCGCGAAGGTCGAAACGAAAGAGTTACCCTCGAAGGTGGAGGAGATATCCGGAATGTTCGAAGACATCCTTTTCGATTTCGACAGATATGATATCAGGGAAGATGCCAAACCGGTGTTGAAGAAGGTATCCGATCATCTCATCAAGAACACCGCACAGGGTATTCTGATCGAGGGCCACTGCGACGAAAGGGGCACGAGTGAATACAACCTCGGTCTCGGAGACAGGAGGGCAAAGGCTACAAGGGATTACCTTGTCTCCCTCGGTGTCCCTTCATCCCGTATCGAGATGATCAGCTATGGGAAAGAGAAGCCTTTTTGCAATGAGCATACTGAGGAATGCTGGGCAAAAAACAGGAGGTCCCATTTTGTTATCATGAAGGGAAAGATGTGACATGCGATTGAGGATTTTTCATTTTGGATCTCTGGTGTGCGGGTACCGACCCGCACACTGCAGTCTTATAACTATGATCCCCGCCATGCGGTCTGCGGTTCTGGTGTCTTTGCTCGCACTTTTTTTTGCCGGATGCGTCTCGACGACGGACTTTCAGGCCATGAGGAGCGATATCAACCAGCTCAAGAAGGAGAACCAGGAGATCAAGAGGACCCTGTCCGATACTAAAAGGGGGAAGGAGGACTCTTTCACTGCCCTGAGAGAGAGCCAGTCCTCGCTCCTCTCGCAGGTGAATGATATCTCGAGGGAGCTCCAGACCCTCCGTGGCAAGTTCGATGAGAACAAGTTCACTGTCGAAAAGTCCCTGAAGGATAGCTCCATCGAGAGAGACCTTCTCCGCGCCCAGCTCAATACCCTCGAAAGCAGGGTAAAGGATATGCAGGGAAGGACCGTGAAGGGAGGCGATGCAGGGGTGGTCCCCTCAAAGGTTACAGAAAGCAAGGAAAGGAAAGAGGATGAGCAAGCGGGTGAGGCACCGCTGAAAAAGCCGAGAACAGACGGTGAAGGAATAGAAGACAACCCTGTGAGTGCCTATGAGGCAGCCTACACCCTCTATGAAGAGAAACATTACAGGGAGGCGAGGGAGAGGTTTAGCTCCTTTATCAAGAAATTCCCGAAGGCGGCGCTTGCAGGCAACGCACAGTTCTGGATTGCCGAGACGTACTATGCCGAGAAGGACTTCGAGAGTGCGATCTTGGAATATGAGAAGCTGATCAAGACGTATCCAGGTAATGAGAAGGTCCCGGGCGCCATCTACAAGCAAGGGTTGTCCTTTCTCGAATTGAAGGACAAAAAGACAGCGAAGGTGATTTTTCAGAGACTCATCGAGAGCTACCCTGGCTCGAAGCATGCCGAGATGGCGAAAAAGAAGGTGGCGGAGATCGACAGGAAGCAGCCCTCGTCCAAAGCGACGAGGAGTCAATAAATTCATGGAATTCACCCATATCGACAGAGAGGGAAAGGCGATGATGGTGGATGTCTCTGCGAAGCCGTCCACAGAGCGGGAGGCGTGTGCGAGGGGTTCCGTCATCATGAAGCGTGAGACGATACGCCTGATCAGGGACATGGGCATCCCGAAGGGTGATGTGGTTGCGGTGGCCCGTATCGCCGGCATCTTGGCAGCAAAGAGGACACCGGACCTCATCCCCCTCTGCCATCCGCTGCATATCGCCTCTGTCTCGGTAGATATTACCATTGACGAGGGGAATCATAAAGTGGACATCGAGGCAAGGGTGAAAACCATTGGTCAGACGGGTGTCGAGATGGAGGCCCTCACCGCGGTCTCGGTAGCGGCACTCACCATCTATGACATGTGTAAGGGCATGGACAAAGAGATGGTGCTGTCAGACATCATGCTCACCGAAAAGCGGGGAGGGAAAAGCGGGGAATGGCTGTTATCTCATCGGTAATTCCTGCTTCCGGGGAATAACGGAGAAGAGTTCGTCATTCTTCTCCGTTATGTAATTGTTTTTCACCAAACGCTTATAGGCAGAGGGTGTCACTTTAGTGAATTGCTTGAAATAGCGGTTGAAGTTGCTGATGTCATTGAAGCCCACCTCTGTGGAGACCGTCGCGATGGTGAGGTTGTTCATCCTCAGGAGCTCCTTCGCCTTCTGAATCCTCATGAATATCACAAACCTCATTGGGCTCATCCCTATGATCTTTTTAAAGATCCTGCAGAAGTGGAATTTACTGAGCTTTGCGATCTTTGCGAGGTCTCCGATAAAGATGTCTCTTGAGATATTTTCGTCAATATAGTGGATCGCGTTCAAGATGTTAGAGGGCATATCTGGAGTCGTTGATTTGAGGATCTCAACGATATTGTTCCTCTCGGTCAACATGAATGGTACCCTTCGCTCCTGTGACGATCTCTTGACCTTTAAAAGGTTCTCGATAGCCCCGGCGAGTTCAAAGATGTTTATCGGTTTTTTGAAAAAGTCCCTTGCCCCTTTCCGGAAAGCTGCTATTGATATCTCTTCTGAGCTCACTTCGGTGAGAAACACAACGGGGAGGTCCCGTCGGATCGCCTTGATATTGCAGAGAAGCTGGAGACCTGCCTTGGGGTCATTGCCACAGTCAAGAATGACCATGTCGGTATCACAATCCCTTAAGATTTCGAGTGATTCACCGAAGGGAAGGATTATTATCCTTTCATCTCTGATTGGTAGGTTCCTGTAAAATTCATGTTCTTCCTTGCTCGCGATTACGAAAATGGGTTTCTTGCTCATTTCTTGATTAAACCTCTCATTTCAAAAAATAATAAATTCATTGTATCTAAGGTTTTAATGCACAGCTTTTGAGAAAGAGCAAAATTTATACCATAATTTTACTAAACTAGAGGTGGAGAAGGTGGATAAAGGTGGAGAAAGTCTTTGCATATAAAAAAGAAACAATAATTCTAAGTCATTGCCGTACAATGGTTTGTCATGAGAAAGTGGAAGGTTCATCATTTATAAGAAACGCCATACTCTACACCCCGCAGCATGCAGGCACTCCTTTTTTATTGCATAACTGTATCCAATAGAAACAGCTCCATGAGGACATTTTAAAAAATATGGATAATTGTAACTTTTGGTAACACCTAAGGGGATTCTGGTATCCCTATATATATCATCATTTTTACATTAAATGGGTGTCCGGTGTTCCCAATGGTTACAATTATTAGAGGAACCACAAACTATTGATGCGGGGATGGAGATTGATGGCTTCGTCAGTACCTCTATCTCTTCATAATGCCTCCCTTGAGTTGACCGCAGGCTGCAGAGATGTCTTGTCCCTTGCTCTTTCTTATTAAGGCTGTAAGGTCTCCTTTACGGAGAAACTCCTGGAAAATTAATATCCTTTCGTCTTCAGGCCGTTCGAATTCGGTACCCTCATAAGGGTTGAAAGGGATGAGGTTTATCTTTGAAGGGACCCCCTTAAGTATCCTAATGAGCCTCTTCGCATCCTCCGGAGAATCATTCACATCTTTGATAAGAACATACTCAAAGGTAATCCTCCTCCTCCTGGGCAGAGGGAATCTCCTGCATGCATCAATCAGCGCCTTGAGCGGGTATTTCTTGGTGATCGGCATGAGATGTTCCCTCACCTCATCGGTGGTCGCATTGAGCGAAATAGCGAGATTCACTTCGGGGGCCCTGACGGGGAGTTCGAGGATCTTCGGGATGATCCCAACCGTCGAGAGAGTGATCCTCCTAGAAGAAAACTTCATGAAATCAACGATTCTCCACAGTGCTTCGATTACCTCGTCATAGTTTGCCAGGGGTTCACCCATACCCATGAGCACGATGTTGGTAATCTTTCTTGGCACTATACTTCTGGTTACCGTCAGTACCTGCTCGACGATTTCATGGGACCTGAGGTTCCTCTTGAACCCTAATTTCCCGGTGAGACAGAAAAGGCAGTCCATGGCACATCCTACCTGGGTAGAGATGCAGAGGGTAAGCCTGCGTGCATCAGGGATGAGGACACTCTCTATTGATTCACCGTCTTCGAGGCCGAAGAGAAACTTTTCTGTCCAATCTGCCGACACCTGGCTGTTGAGGAGGGTGAGTTGACCGAGGTATGCCTTATCTGAGAGCACCACCCTGAGATCCTTTGAAAACTCTGTAATCTCCTCAAGAGAGTTGGCAGACCTCTCGTAGATCCAATGGATCAATTGCCTCATACGGTATGCAGGAAGGTTATGTGCTCTCAAAAAGTCCTCTAAATCCTTTTTTGAAAGGGCATGGAGGTTTGTCTTTGTTCCTTTTTTCATTGTGTTGTCCTATTATAGCAACTGTCAGGAGAGACAGGCTTTGAATCCGGCATTTTTTAGTTTACTAAGGGGATGTTCTGTGATACAATTTTCTTATGAGATATCTGTTCGCGCTTATAGTGGTGGTACTTATCCCCTTCATCTTCGCTATAAATGGCGAGAAGAATGACATGAGGGTCTTTTCGGTGAAGGCGCACTCGTACATCGAAGGACTGAAGATAGTGGATAAGAATAACGGAACAGAGACATGGGTGATCTCAGCAAAGAGGGCCGATTTCACGGAAGACGAGAGGTTCGCAAAGATGGATTCGGTGACCATCACGATTGTGAAGGAAGGGATTATGGTCCATGCGCTGAAGGGGTCATACGATTTCCTTGCAAAGGTCCTCTGGCTGCAGGATGGTGTCACAATGGACTACAGGGACTCTGTGCTCACTGCAGGGGAGATCTCCATGGACATTCATAACAGGAGGCTCACATCCGAGGGCGTGGTGTGCATGAAGGGGAAGAAGTTTAGAATAGAAGGGGAGGGGCTCAGCGCAAATGATGAACAGAAGGTGAGTCTTTCGAGAAATGTCAGGGCAATTTTTTTCTAGAGTGAAAGAAAAAAGGGGTGTTTTCACGTGCATCATGGCTTCGTGCCTCGTTGGATCCCTTTTCTTAACCATTTCCATTGCTCAGGAAAAACTCATCGAGACGAGGGGACCGACCACGATAACCGCATCAACCCTCACGGCCGATAACAAAGCGAGAACGGCACTCTTTGAGGGATCAGTGGTAGCGAAGAACGACGCCATCACCATCCAATCTGACAGAATGCTTGTCCACTATGCCGAAGCAGGGAAAGTGACAAAGATAGAGGCAACGGGGCATGTGAAGGTGATCAAAGGCGAAAGGATCATCACGTCTGATGACGCAACCTACTTTGCTGATGAGGAGAAAGTGATCTTCACAGGACATCCGAGGGCGATGGAAGAAGGCAACGTGGTGTCGGGAACGAAGATGATCTACCTGGTAAAGGAAGACCGCTCCATTGTGGAGAACAGTAAGGTATTCATAGAGAATAGGAAGTCACGATGACCCACTCCCTCCAGACGAAGGGGTTTTCGAAGACCTACAGGGGCAAGCGGGCTGTGAACAACATTAGCCTCTCCGTATCGACGGGTGAGATCGTGGGTCTCCTCGGCCCGAATGGCGCTGGAAAGACGACAACCTTCTACATGATCGTAGGGATGATTAAACCGGACAGCGGAACTATCACCCTCGATGATGAGGATATCGGACAATTGCCGATGTACCAGAGGGCGCGGAAGGGTATCGGCTATCTCCCTCAGGAACCATCGATCTTCAGGAAACTCACGGTGAGGGATAACTTAAGGGCGGTGCTCGAGATCAAAGGATGCCCGCCTCGTGAGATCGATAAAATGATAGAGCAATTCCTAGAAGAATTCAAACTCGGGGAGTGTTCCGAGAGGCATCCCCATAAGCTCTCGGGAGGCGAGAGGAGAAGGACGGAGATCGCCCGGTCGATCGCTACCAACCCCACCTTTATCCTCTTCGATGAGCCTTTCGCCGGCATAGATCCTATTGCTATAATAGAGTTGAAGAAGATGTTGCGGTATCTCAGAGGGAAAGGGCTGGGAATACTGGTTACCGATCACAATGTGAGGGATACCCTCTCTATTACCGACAGGGCATATATCATAAGCGAGGGAGCGATCCTTGATGAGGGAATCCCGGAAAAGCTTGTCACCAATCAGAAGGTAAGAGAAACTTATTTAGGAGAGGAATTTAGACTCTAATGGCCCTTGAAACTAGGCTGGAACTCAGACTCACCCAGAGACTCGTGCTCACCCCACAACTCCAGCTTGCGATAAAACTGCTCCAGATGCCGCAACTCGAGCTCTCAGAAGTCCTCTCTCAGGAGCTTGTGGAGAATCCTCTCCTCGAGGAAGTGGTGGAGGTTAAGGAGGATCTCACAAAGGAAGAGATGGAGAACCTCGAAGGCGCCGAGGGTCAGGATGACGCCGAGGCCCCGCTGGAGAAACTCTTTTCGAACCTCAACGGTTTCAGTGTGGATGACTATTTTGACGAGCGTGGAAGTGATGGACGGGATCTCGGTTATTTCACCCCCGGAACCATGGAGCAGCCTTCATATGACCAGTTTGCGACGAAGGAGCCTGACCTCGCTGACCATCTCCTTTGGCAGTTGAGACTCACCGATGCGCCTGAGGAAATAAAACAGATCGGTGAGATCATCATTGGCAATATCGATGAGATAGGGTACCTGAGGGCTACGGAAGAAGAACTTGCTGAAGCTGCCGATGCCGATGGAGAGAAGGTAAGGGCTGCGGTCCAAATCGTACAGGGGTTTGACCCGTCAGGTATCAGTGCGAGGAGTCTCCAGGAGTGTCTCCTGATACAGCTTCGTCATCTCCATCTCTCTGGCAGCCTTGTGGAAAAGATCGTGATCCATAATATGAGTGACATGGAGAAGAGGAGGTACCAGCAGATTGCGAGGCAATATGACACCACCGTCGAAGACATCATGGTAGCCGTGAACGTTATCGAAGGGCTTGAGCCCAAACCTGCGAGAAACTTTTTCAGTGGCACACCGACCTATATCGTTCCCGATGTCTTTATTATCATGACAGAGGACGGATACCAGATACTGTTGAATGACGAGGGACTGCCGAGGCTCAGGCTCAATGCTTATTACAGGAAGCTTCTCCAGTCGAAGGCCTCCCTTTCGAAGGAGGAAAAGCAGTTTTTTGAAGAGAAGCTACGCTCTGCAGTCTGGTTGCTCAAGAGCCTTGACCAGAGAAACAAGACAATTTATCGGGTAACGGAGACTATCCTCAATTTTCAGAAGGACTTTTTCGACAGGGGCGTTTCCTTTCTGAAGCCCCTGAACCTCAAGGATGTCGCCCAGGTTATCGGGATGCACGAGAGTACCGTCAGTAGGGTTACCTCGAACAAGTACCTCTCATGCGACCATGGTTTATTCAGCTTCAGGTATTTCTTCAGCAGCGCACTCCAGAGTGCCGCTGGTGCCGTGTCGTCAACCTCTGTGAAAGACCTGATCAAGAAGTTCATTGCGGAAGAGGACGCGGTGAAACCATTGAGTGATAAGCGGATCGTTGAGCTCCTGAAGATGAAGCATGTCACCATTGCGAGGAGAACCGTTGCGAAATACAGAGAGGAACTGAGAATCCCTTCCCAGGGGCAAAGAAAACGGACTGCCCTTTGACCATCGGCAGTGTTCCCTGAATACTCACAAAAAAGGAGAAGGACCTATGAACATCATCATGAACGGGAGACACCTCGAGATTACCTCTGCACTGAGGAACTACGCGGAGGAGAAGATAAGGAAGTTTGACCGGTATCTCTCGAACATCAATGAAGCGGTCGTGACACTCAGCATCGAGAAGAAATACAGGCATAAGGCTGAGGTCCTGCTCAAGGCGAACGGAGTGATGATACAGGCCGAAGGGGTAACGGGGGAGATCTACTCCGCCATCGATGAGGTGATTGAAAAGCTCGAGAAGCAGGTCAAGAAATACAAAGAGAAGCTCGTGTCCTACAGGAAAGGGGAGGGCAAGGCCGTAGTCAATGTCCCTGCCTCATCGGAATCGCACACCGAAGTCGGAAAGATCATAAAGAGAAAACGCTTCGATATGAAGCCGATGGGTCCGGATGAAGCAGCAATGCAGATGGAACTTCTCGATAAGAACTTCTTCGTCTTTGCGAACGACACGACAGGAGAGATTAACGTCATCTATCGAAGGAATGACGGCAACTACGGGCTCATAGAACCGATAAGATAACGACTTTGCTTTCTCACTGAAGCCTTCCCTTCACGGAGGCTCAATGTGCCAATTCTATATAGCCTCATAGAGGGCTTTATGGGTAATTCTGATTCCACAAAGAAAATCGTAATCGTTCACCCCCACCTTTGTCCTCCCCCGTCGAGGGGGAGGAAATTGGAATTTTGGTGTGGAGACACGCACGTGCGTGTCTCCACCCCACGTAAAA
>Ga0315295_10002525_pt1 | contig 15498 bp, 13 predicted proteins | sample YL17G14_0_MG_FD_204453 | JGI IMG/M metagenome (GOLD analysis project Ga0315295, IMG submission 204453) | Sediment microbial communities from Yellowstone Lake, YNP, Wyoming, USA - YL17G14_0 | ecosystem: Environmental > Aquatic > Freshwater > Lake > Sediment | place: USA: Wyoming | collected...
ATTCTAGATTTGTGGAACGAAGATAAAGGATACGCAGACTATCGAGTAAAATTGAAGACATTTATTAAAAAGTATACTCAAACTATCAAATTGTCTGATTATGATATTGAAAATGTGATTAACTTTTCCATAAGGTATTTATATTCTGACTACAACTGGTTTACCTATTGGAATAAAATTCGGGGAGGACATGACAAAGACTTAGATAAGACAAGAAAAAAAATACAGTTGCTTTCGCAACATTTTAGTTAAGGACTTTTGGAAAAACAACTTGAATAACACAAATAATCAATTGTATGGGAAATGGTATCGGAGGTTCAAATCCCGCCCTCATCGTCCGAGCGTTTATAAATAAACATTTAATATAAATGATTTATTAAAGCAACCAGAACGGATCAATATAAAAATTCACTAATAAACCATGATGTGGCAAGCTCAGGGCGCAATTATAGATATTTGGGCTAATATTGATATGTTTCTGCAACCGTTATTACAAAACCTAGATCCATCTCTGTTTCAGAATATCATTCTGGGGATTTTGGCAATTTTTATCCCATTCGCAATCGTTTTTCTTACCGATATTCTAGGTTCGAAGAAACAAAGAAGTGAGTTTGAGAGGATGGTTTTAAACGAAAAAGTACTAGGAACAAAAAAAGTATTTTGGCTATCTATAATTGGGATTGTTTCTCTCGCATTTTTCACTGGCAAAGATATATCTATTCCTGCAAAATTGGCTGCGATAATTTTTTCGATAGTTCTTATATTGCTTTTTTGGAATCCATTTAAAAGAATCTTGCGTTTTTCTGAGGGACATAAGCCTGAATTTGAGATCAGCTTTCTAAAAAGTCTAAATTTGTCAAAAATATTCAGTTTTAGAAATAAACTAAAAATGGAAAGGATGGTTAGGGCGTGGAACTCTTTTTGGGCGGAAAAATCAGAACACAACGAAAGAGAATTCACAAAGTCTTTTATTAAACATGTTGATGACGCCGTAGATAGCAAAAAATATGATTTGGTTGTTTTACTTGCTCAAGCATACCAAAAAAATATCGATAAGAGAGATGGGTTTTCGATCGGATACGAAGTGCTACCTAATCTCTTTAAATGGCATGAAAAATTTTGGGAAGCACAACAAGAGTGGCTAAATAGGAAGAACTACGAAGAGAAGATAGAGAAAGTATTTCCATCAAAATATTTCCCAACATTTAAGAAATGGGCTTTTAGTTTGTTTAAAAAAGTTTACGGCAAAAATGATTTATTCTGGAATTGGCACTATTTCCAGCAAGAACTTTTTCCGGCAGTGGAGAAAATTCTGTTGCATGGCGTACACGAGCCATATCAACTCTTTACTTGTTTCAAGAAGTATATTGATAAAACTGAAGCAAGACTGGATAAAATTAAGAATGAAGATAGAAAGCAATGGTGGTGGAATTACATTATAGGTTTATTTGGTAGCTTCTGTCCTGTGTTTTTTGAAAGCATCGATAGTGTATCTAATAAGTTTGAGATTTGGGAACACTATTTCCCCAAAGATTGGAGGGTTACTGTCGCAAATTCAAAAAAGAGGGTGCCGAGGATTATTTTGAATGAGTTTCTACAATGGATGCAACAGCGCGTCTTTAAGGAAGACGGAACAGAACATGATAAGGATTTGACCGAAGTGGTGGGTGGAATTTTCCCAAATGCACACCATGACTTATTCCCGGCATTTCTAATACTTCTTGTTTCTTCCGAAGTAAAGTATGCAATTCAAAAAGAACCGAGTTTCTTTTTGACGAACATTATCATTTCATGGTCAGGTGAAAAAAGCGACGAGGAAATCCAGCAAATGTATAATCAGAGAGACCAATCACAAAAAGAGGAAACAATAAATATGATCTTTAAGTACTTCGGACACTGGAGATTACTCAAATTATACAAGGACGATATTACAGAAGAAGAACTTACAAACTGGAGCGGATATTCTGAAGATCAACGCCGGTTAATTGTTGATCGAGTTAGAAAAGTTAAATTGCAAAAGGTGCTAGATGAGTTAAACGGTAAAGAAATAATAGATTTGTGCAAAGAATCAGAATGTCGTGAGGACCAAAGAAAAAGTTTTGTCGAATTGATTCAGCTTTTACTTAAACGGATACCATAGGGAGTGCCTCCGTAACCCACGTGTCTTAAATCTGTTCCAATTTAATGTCAAAAAATAATTAATGAAAAGCAACCTTACACAAAGGGTTTACCCTGTTAGATAATAATTTTGTTATTTTTATTAAGAATATGAACTCTGTGTTGGGAAATTTTAAATCTAATAATGTTATGCCAAGTTTTTCTAACAGGGTTTATGAGGTGGTGGCAAAAATTCCGAAAGGTAAAACACTGAGCTATAAGGAAGTGGCAATAAGGGCAGGCTCGCCACGAGCCTGTCGAGTGGTTGGAAATATAATGAACCGACACAATATTAAAGGACTACCCTGCCATCGGGTTGTCGGCTCTAATGGCAGAGTCGGCGGTTATAAATGGGGAATAAAAAGAAAAATAGAAATTTTAAAAAAAGAGGGAGTAAAAATTAAAAATGGAGGAGTCGCATAGTGGACTAGTGCGGCGGTCTTGAAAACCGCTAGGTCAGAAATGGCCTCGTGAGTTCGAATCTCGCTCTCTCCTCATCAGGGTATTTAGCAACTCAATATCTAATTTATTTATGACAAAAAGAAAGCTTCTCTTTATTGCCGGAATTCCTGGTACTGGTAAAACTACTATTGGTGATTTTTTGGCAGAAAAATACAAATATATACACATAAACATGGAGAAAGATCATCGCGCGTCAAAAATTATGGAAAATTACGATAAATTCATTACTGATTTTTTCTCCGGAACATCTAATATAGTAATTACATGGGGATTTAGTCCCGATCAGGAAACTACGGATATTATAAATCAATTACGGAAATACGGATTCGGCATCTTTTGGTTTGATGGTAATCATATTTCTGCTCGTAAGGCTACTATGAATCGAATTGATTTTGACGAAGAAGTACTCAGTCGACAAATGCACTTACTCGATGTCTGGGATGCACCTAAAGAAATTATGGCTAAAACAATTAATGTCTTTAATAAAGATGGAAATTTCAGAAACTTGAAAGACATAGTGAGAGAGATTGAAGCGATTTAGTATTCGTATTACTTAACCTAGGTGGCCCGAAATGTAATAAAAAGAAAAATAGAAATTTTAAAAAAAGAGGGTGTAAAAATTTATGCGTGCAGAATTTTATCGCGAACAACATAGGGGTTTCCACACGGAACATGATTTGCTGGGAGATATCAAATGGAAACCGATTTTGGAAAAAATCCAAGTTCCCAAAGACGGATATTCCAAAGCAGAATGGATGAAAATCTCCAGAGAACAATATCCGGCAAATCGCTACAATCCTCCTAAAAAATGGGGCAAGGACTTATTATGGTTCACTGCTGACCATCTGGGTGTAGATTTAAACGAGCATCCAAAGGCATTGGAAATGATTATTACCGCGGGACAAGAAAATCCTTTAGATAAAATGGGGTGTGATTTTTTTGTCTGCTTTAAAAATCCAAAAACAGGAAGAGAACAATGTGCCACCTGTGACATAACCAAACAAGAACTCAAAACTGGTTGGAAAATTGACCAAAACAAACCCAGTGAATGGAACGCCAAAAAACCGAAAAGTATCATCATTGATGCCAACGAATTCCCCGACCCCCGCGAAAACTTGGATGACTATGTTGAAGTAATGAAAAAGTATTCCCAAATATTAGCCGAAACCTTAAAAAGAAAAACAGAACCTATTCATTAAAATGAAAAATCAACAAATTAACGCTTTTAAAAAAGAAAATCAGAAATTAAAAAAAGAAATTGAAAAACTGGAAAAGTTGATAACTGTTGATTTTTTAACCAAAGTTTATAATCGTCGAGCTTTTTCCCAATTTTTAAAAAGGGCTTGCCGCGAAGTAAAATGGACGGCCAAACATCATACCCGACGCCGAAAAGGAGATTATTTTTCTCTTCTTTTGATTGACATTGATGATTTTAAAAAATTCAACGATAAATTCGGCCATCTTTACGGAGACAAAATTTTAATCAAAACAGCCAAATTTCTTCAAAATTCCGTACGCGATTTTGATATTGTCGCCCGCTGGGGCGGTGAAGAATTTGCCATAATTTTACAAGAAGCCAATTTGGAGCAAGTTAAAAACAGGGCGGAAATAATCTTAAAAAACTGTCGGAAAAAATTGCCCATTACTTTTAGTATCGGAGTTATTGAATCAAATCCGCAATATTCCGCCAAACAGATTTTTGCTAAAGTTGATAAAGCATTGTTAAAAGCCAAAAAGCGAGGCAAAAACCAAATTATTGTCGGTTAAATGTCCCGCGAAACGGGACCCCGCTACGCGGGGGAAGCGTGCCAGAGCGGGGTTGGAGTAATTGATTTTAGTGACTAAACGGAGGTGTGACAGAGTGGACGATTGTGCTTGTCTTGAAAACAAGTAGGCCAGAAATGGTCTCGGAGGTTCGAATCCTCCCGCCTCCGTTTAGTCACTAAAATTGCAGGTTCTGGGCTCATCTTTGTGAGCCCACCAGCTCACGAGCGTAGCGAGATGAGCTGGGAATCCTCACCCTCACCGCTTTGCTGTCAAAATTAACTATTAACTAAAATAAATCTTATGACCGAACAAATAATTAAGTCGGAGACAAAAATAAACAATGTTTTATTCTGGATTTGCTTTTTTATTACACTTTTAACAATTGTCATGGTACTGGTTGAATTTTTTACCAAAGGAGAATATCCGCCAACAAATGTTTCCCTATTTTATGTTGGTATTTTGACAATTTACTCTCTTCACAAAGAAGCCATCCGCTTTTTAGAGCACGCATCACCAGAAAGAAGCCAAAGAAAGGGAGAACTTTTTGTTTACTTCTGGATTATTATGACTGCTGTCCTCTATTTAATTAATTTCCTTACCAAAAATTATTTCTCCTATACTGAAAATGGCGAGGCAACAAGGGGATTAATAGATGCCACTTATCTTACCTTGGAAGTCGGGGGTGTTTTTATTCTGGCTAGAATATTAAAATTATTAATGATTAAATTTTTCTACAAAAATGGAAACAAATAAAGAAATAAATCTCCAAGAATTCGAGTGGGAAGCGCCGGAGTTTGAGAAAAAAGAAAAAAGCAAATCCTGGTTTATCGCGCCGGCAATTGTTGCTATTGGCCTTGGGATTTTTGCCTTATTGACTGATAGCGTTTTGTTTTTAATTGTGATTTTACTGGGATTTTTCACTTTTTACATTTACGCCAAAAAAGAACCGAGAATTATAAAATTCAAGATTAATGAAAAAGGAATTGAAATTGACGATAAGCCGCATGATTTTGATTCTTTGCGTTCATTCTGGGTTTTTTACAACCCGCCGGAAGAAAAAGATATCAGCTTCAGAAGCAGAAAAACTTTTTTTCCGTATATCAGAATTCCTTTGGCTGACCAAAATCCGAACGAAATCAGAAAATATTTATTAAGATTCCTCCCCGAAAAACACCATCACGAGTCAATTATTGATATTTGGATGAGAAGAGTTGGATTTTAAATGCGCCCATAGCTCAGCGGACAGAGCGTTAGCTTGCGGAGCTAAAGATCGGAGGTTCAAATCCTCCTGGGCGTACTTGGCAAACTTACATTGATTTGCTATAATGTAAATATAACAAAAGGAGGCATCGAGATGCCAAATGTAACAGTCCCGATGACGCGGTTCCGAACCAAGAGGCCAAAGCTTTCGAGCCTTGGCTTCTGGGCGAAACTCCGCATGATCCTCAGGTCATTCATCGGCGAATGACCCCTCGCTCGCCCTCGCCCCTGACCTTAACCGGTCGGGGGTTTTTTATCCCGAGCGCAGTCGAGGGATTTTTTAAAAGTTATAAAAATGATAAACTGAAATTATGATACAATATACTCTCGACACTCCAATTGCCAAATTGCCGAGAATAAATGAAAGATATTTGAAAAAATTCCACAAACTCGGACTGAATACGGTCCGGGATTTATTGTATCATTTTCCGCATCGTTATGATGATTTTTCAAAAATTATTACCATTGATGAATTAAAAATCAATGAAATTGCCACCATTCAGGGCGAGGTCTTAAAAATTGAAAATATTTACACATTTAGAAAAAGGATAACTATAACCGAGGCGCTAATCAAGGACAGAACCGCTTCGGTAAAAACAATCTGGTTTAACCAGCCGTTTTTAATAAAAAATATCAGAGAAGGCAAAAAAATCAGTTTGTCGGGAAAATACACTATAGGTAAAAATGGACCGTATATTTCCAATCCCAGTTATGAATTAATGACTCTCGGCAAAGTGCTCACTCATACTGCGGGCTTAGTGCCGATTTATCCGGAAACAACCGGCTTGAGTTCAAGATTTTTAAGATATTATATTAAATTGATTTTACCGACCATTGGCCAGATTAAAGAATTTATTCCCTGGGACATCTTAAAAACTCAAAAACTACCCAATATCCAAACTGCTTTAAAAAACATTCATTTTCCAAAGAATTTAAAATCAGCGGAAGAAGCAAAAAAAAGATTTACTTTCGAAGAATTATTTTTACTGCAATTATTTGTTATTAAACAAAAATTAAAACTCAGAAAAGAGAATGCTTTTTCAATTCCTTTTAACAAAAACCTGATTAAAAAATTTGTTGATAGCCTGCCCTTTAAATTGACTGACGCGCAGAGAAAATCCGCTTGGGAAATATTTTTGGACATAGGAAAAAACCAGCCCATGAACAGGTTATTGCAGGGCGATGTTGGCTCTGGCAAAACCGTAGTTGCAGCAATGGCTGCCTTGGAGGTCGCTAAAACTGGCTCGCCTCGATTCGGCGAAGCGGGATTTCAAGTTGCTTTTATGGCGCCGACGGAGATTTTGGCACAGCAGCACTTTAAAGAAATCAATAAGTTGCTCAAAGGATTTGATGTAGAAATCGGATTGCTCACCGGAAGCGAGAAAAAAACTTCTTCTAAAACAAAAATTTTTGTTGGCACGCATGCACTCATACAAAAATCAGTAAAATTCAAAAATTTAGCATTGGTAATTGTTGATGAACAGCACAGATTTGGAGTTGAGCAAAGGGCCACATTAATCCGCGGAGAAAAAATGCCACATTTACTTTCAATGACCGCAACACCTATTCCCCGCACATTGGCATTAACCATTTATGGCGACTTGGATATTTCTTTAATTGACGAAATGCCAAAAGGCAGACAGAAAATTATTACAAAAATAGTTCCGCCGAATGAGAGAAAAAGCGCATATGAATTTATCCGACAAGAAGTCAAAAAAGCCAGACAGGTCTTTGTAATTTGTCCAAGAATAGAATTATCGGAAAATTCCTCGACTACGCTCGGAACAAGCAAATTATTATGGCAGGAAGTAAAAGCAGTAAAAGAAGAATACGAAAAACTGGCAACAAAGATATTCCCGGATTTAAAAATTGATATGCTGCACGGAAAAATTAAGGCAAAAGAAAAAAACAGGATAATGACGGATTTCAAAAATAAAAAAACCGATATTTTGGTTTCAACATCGGTGATTGAAGTGGGAATTGATATTCCTAACGCAACTGTAATGATGATTGAAGGAGCTGACAGGTTTGGCTTAGCACAATTGCATCAATTTAGGGGCAGGGTAGGAAGAAGTGAACACCAGTCATATTGTTTATTATTCAGCACATCGGGCAAAACAACAACAAGATTACGTGCTTTGCAAAAATGCGACAATGGATTTGAATTAGCGGAAAAAGATATGGAAATCAGAGGTCCGGGTCAATTTTATGGAGTTCAGCAATCGGGTCTGCCCGATTTGGCAATGGATAGTTTAAAAGATTTAAACCTGATTAAAACCGTGCGCCAAGAAGCCATCAATCTATTAAAAAAAGACCTCGACTTAAGGTCTCATCCCTTACTCTCCCAAAAACTTTCCGAATTCAAAAAAACAATTCATTTGGAATAATTATGTTTTTCGTTTTTTGACGGTGACCCAGAAACCCATATACTTGCCGAACATTAGACGGGTTTGGGAAACAAGTGCGGGTATTGCGCCCAAAACAATCATTGCTACTGGAATAAGCATCCATTGAAGCACCATCCAGACATATCTGCTGTGTCTGTATTTTGGGGGAAGCGGCGGAAGAAGCCGCAATCCATAAAAAGCAGAAAGAATCAAACCAAACATCATCACTGTCATAATGGTCTGGGTTGTACGCGGCAAATTATAAGAGAGAATAGTTACATTGAATCTTTCGCCACCAAGAAAAATAGGCAGCCACCCCAAAAAGAAAAGCAATATAGAATTAGTTGCCCAAGACCAAAATGCTTCACCGTGATTGAATGCATGATAAAGCTTCTTTTTAAATGGCATTGCTTTGTTTTTTATCGCCCCAAAAATATAATAGGGCAAATTTTCTACTCCCCAACTCCAACGCGTCTGCTGCCTAAAAACATTCTTAACTGTTTGCCAAAAGGTTTCTGCCAAATTAGCATCCATAGATACGGGATAATACAAAGGAATGGTTTCATAATCTCCGTCATAAAATAAAAATGCTTGCCAAAAAATACGCGAGTCCTCATTAACATTTTTTACTGGCCAAAAATCCATTTCTACAATTGCCTTAAAGCTCATAGAGTGCGACGAATAAGTGTAAAGTTCCTTGGTTCTTTCTTGCTGGGTCATATGCCAAAATGTTGAACCCATTGCCATTACGCGGGAAATCGCAGGTGCGTCCCAAATATTATTATTAAATAAAGGAATAGGCTGAAAACTGGACCTGAATGGCTTATCGCAAGTCAAATAATGATAGGTTAGACAAGCAAAATAGTAAGGATAAGCCTGCGTATCAATATCAAAAGAAGAAACAATAATACTCTCGTAGGGAATTTTCAATAAATCAATAATTTCTTTTTTTGCAATTCTGCCAGCCCAGGTTTCATTAGAGCCCTTGCCCGCCAATTCGCCTTCAATATCCTTGGGATGAACAGTAATTAAAAAACGGAAGAATTTATCGCCAAATTCTTTTTTTATTTCTTCTGCCAATAATTGCGCTTGCTCGCCAGCCATCTCTTCAATGGCTAAAACTACAATAAATCTATCTAAGGGATATTTGGAATTAATTAAAGCTGAAAAAGTAGGCCTGACAATTTCCAATTTTTCCTTATAGGTTGGCAAAATAATTAAATGATATATATCGCGCCAATTTTCAATTTTCAATTTACAATTTTCAATTGGTAATTTTTCTAATTTATCAATCCAATCTATTTTAAAATTTCTTTTGGTTTTTTTATAAGAATTTATCTGATAAATAGATAAAATAACCAATCTGAAAAACCAATAGATATCAAAACAAATAATAAAAATTGCTATCCAGACTGGCTTTTGCCAGGAAAGGAAAATTACCAAGATTAGGGTTAGCCAGCTCAAAGTTCCGGGTAAAATCTCCAAAAATCTAAATAGCCGCCTATCTTTAGGGTTCTCTATATCTCTTGAAAATCCGATTTTAATATATTCTTTACCCATGTTTACCAAAAAAGTATTCCCACCATCGAATGATGTTAGGAATTGTTTTCTCTTCTTGCTGGATGAGTTCTTTCATCTCATTCTCCTGCTCCGAAGCAATAATAATTAATTTCTCTCCTACTTTTACTAAATTTAATTTTTTGCGCGCTTCTTCTTCTAAAAATTTCTGGGATTGAAAATATTCTTTTGTTAGCGCCAATTCTTCGTTACTTTTCTTTAACTCTTCAATTTTCTTTTCTAAATCATTGATTTCCCTACTAACCATGTAATGACGATAACTCTCTTTGCCAAGAGCAATTATTACAAAAACAAGAATGACTAAAAGGACAATAATGGAATATTTTGAATGAATTAAATTCTTCTCCATAAATATCGTTAAAATAGAGGAATTAGAAGGAAAGCAATCATGCTTAAAGTTACAATTACCACCGCGATAAACCAAAATATTTTCGCCAATTTTTTCATCTTTCTTTTAATACTTTTAAAAATACTTCTGAAGGAATGGTGATTTTGCCGAATTGTGCCATGCGCTTTTTGCCTTTTTTCTGCTTTTCTAACAGCTTTCTTTTCCTGGAATAATCTCCGCCATAAAGATACCCGGTCACATCTTTGCGCATTCCTCTTTTACTTTCTCGGGCAATAACCCTGCCATCGACTACTGCCTGAATTGGCACGGTAAATTGATAATAGGGAAGGTTCTCTTTTAATAATTCAACCAGTTTCTTTCCTTCTCGATAAGCATCTTCCCGCCTGACAATTCTGGAAAATGCCTCTATTTTTTCCTTATTGATTAAAATATCCAAATTAACCAAATCCGCTTTTTTGTAGCCAATTAATTTATAGTTCATAGAGGCATATCCGGAGCTGACATTCTTTAATTTATCATAAAATCCCCGCAAAATCACGTCCAGCGGCGCTTCGTAGATAATCAGAATTTTTTCTTGGGTCAACCATTTGGTGTCTTTAAATTCTCCTAGGAAATTGCCGAGCAAACTATTTACTTGACCAAGATACTGACTGGGACAAATAATTTCTATTTCCGTTCGCGGTTCTTCCCCGACCTTATAAACCACGCTTGGCGAAGTAATGATTAAATCCAATCCATAATCTCTTTTTAATCTTTCACCGACAATTTCTAAGTGCAGCATTCCCAAAAATCCGCAGCGAAATCCCCGACCAAGAGCATTTGATGATTCGGGGGTAAAATTCAAAGAAGCGTCATTTAATTTTAGTTTTCTTAAACCGTCTTTCAATAAATCGTAATTATCTGAATCAGTTGGATAAAAACTGGCGAAAACCACTGATTGCGGCTCAACATAGCCCTTTAGAGGATTAATTTTTCCGCCCGAGGCGAGACCTCGCCCCTTTGGGGCGGGGAATTTTGTTATGGTGTCGCCGACTCGGCATTTTTCTATTTCTTTCAAGCCCGTAGCAATATAGCCGATTTCTCCTGGTTTTAATTCCTTTCCCTCGACAAGCTCGGGGTTAAAATATCCCAATTCCAAAACTTCGGCGTTTGTTTCTGTCTGCATTAAATAAATTTTGTCTTCTTTTTTAATTTGACCATCAACAACTCTGACATAAGCAACAACCCCCTTGTAAGTATCGTATTCCGAGTCGAAGATAAGGGCTCGCAAGCCCTCATCTGATGACTCGCCCGCCGAATCCCCTGCCTCGCCGACAGGCGGGTTGGCGAAGGCGGGTGCTGGTACTTTTTCAATCACTCTCTCTAAAACCTTTTCCACTCCCTCTCCAGTCTTTGCTGAAATTAAAATAATTTCTTCTCTTTTAACATTTAAAAGCCCTTCAATTTCCTTTATTGTTTGCCCAATATTTGCAGTTGATAAATCAATTTTATTAACAACCGGTATAATGGTTAATTTTTCGCGTCTGGCAAGTTCCAAATTACTTAAGGTCTGAGCCTGAATTCCCTGCGTAGCATCAACCAATAAAACTGCTCCTTCAACAGCTGCCAAGCTTCTGGAAACCTCATAAGAAAAATCAACATGGCCCGGAGTATCTATCAAATTCAAAATATAGTCCTTCCAAATCATACGGACTGGTTGCATCTTGATTGTAATGCCTCTTTCCCGTTCGATTGCCATACGATCAAGATACTGTGGCTGCATTTTTCTTGGATCAATTGTTTTAGTAATTTCTAAGAATCGGTCAGCCAAGGTTGACTTTCCGTGGTCAATATGACTAATTATACAAAAATTACGGATGTTGTTCTGGTTCATTGGGCGGAATTAATGGTTGATTATTTTTAAAATGAAATAATCGTTTTATAAAAGACATTGGCTCTGGTAATTTTAAAAGCAAAGAAATCAAAAAATAAACCGCTATTCCGACTCCGGCAGAAATTGCTGTTTGAATAAATAAGCCGATAAAAGTTCTGTTATTCACGAACAAACTCAAAATATGTAAAAATCCATAAATCACCCCAGCCATTAAAATACAAGAAATGATAATTTTATAAACAGAATTTAAAATTAATTTTAAATTCCAATTCTTAACCCTTTTATTGAAAAATTTCATTAAAACAAAGAAGTTAAAGATATTAGCCAAAGAAAAAGCCACAGGAAGCCCTAAAACCGCAAAATTCTTAATCCCACTTAATTTTAAAATATTCGAGAAAAAATGAGAAAATATATTTGCGCCATTTAAAATCCAAACGAAACCAAAACTCAGGCCAATATTCAAACCAATACTGATTAAACTAATTGAAACCGGCGTCTTGGTATCGTGGAGTGAATAAAATGCTCTGGAAACCAGAGGAATTAAACTCTGTGCAAAAACACTAATGGCAAAAATCCCCAAAGCAGCTGCGGTTAATCTGGTATCAGCCCAGCTAAATTGACCTGTGCCCAAAATTAATCTGATAATCTGGGCTCGCAAAACAAAAAATAAAACCGTAATCGGCAAAACCAGATAAAGAATCTGACCAAAAACTGAGGAAAAATTATGAGAAAATTCTTTCTCATCTTTTTCAGCCGAAGATTCGGCTAATCTTGGAAAAACAGCCATGGCAAAAGAAATTCCAATAATTCCTATGGGCACATATTGGAGATTGTTTGCTAAATTAAAAATAGCAATACTACCGACTGCCAAACTTGAAGCAATAGCTGTAATCACCACATAATTAATCTGGAAACCAGCCAAGCCAATTGTTCTGGGAACCGTCAGTTGAAGTATTTTTTTAATCCCCTTGTGAAATTTCAGATTTAAATTTAGTTTAAATCCAGAATAAAAAGCGCTGGGTAATTGGATTAAAAAATGTAAAAACGCTCCCAAAACCACACCCCAAGCCAAACCAATCAATCCCCATCTTGGAACAAAAAATAAAATGCCAAAAATAATTCCCAGGTTATATATTATCGGCGCCAGAGAATAAACAAAAAAGCGGCGAAAATATTGCAAAACGCCGCTTAATATGGCGCTCATTCCCAGAAATAATGGACTAAGAAACATAATTCTAGTTAAAGTAATGGTCAATTCCTTTTTCTCGCCAGAAAATCCCGGAGCAATCAAAGAAACCACCCATGGTGCAAAAAAAATAAAAATTACTGACAGAACCATTAAAATTAAAAGTGCCCAATTAAAAAGCCCGCCGGTTAATTGCCAGGCCTCCTTTTCATCCTTTTTAAAATATTTGGCAAATACTGGAATAAGGGCTGAAGAAATCGCTCCCATGATTAAAATGCTGTAAATCAAATCCGGCAGACGAAAAGAAGCAAAATATACATCCAATTCATTTCCGGCTCCGAATTTTCCCGCCAATAACCTGTCTCTAAAAAGACCCAACAACCGGCTAATTAAAGCAGTAACAGCCAAAATAAAAGCAGCTGAAAATACTGTTTTTGATTTGTGATTAAGTAATCCTTTAACCATAAAATTGTAATTCTATTATATCAAACCTTTATTAAACTCGCTACTTGAGTTATGATAAAGTTATGAAACATAGGCCACATTGTTTATTGGTTGTATTGGTAATTTTTTTGATAATTGTTGTTTTTTTTGTTGTTCTCAATATCGCTAATGCTGGAAAAATAAACCGAGGAATGAAAATCGGCAATATTTCTGTTGGCGGATTGGATAACGAAAAAACGCAAGAAAAATTAGCATCCGCAGTCCAACAATTCCTTAATCAAGATTTTTATTTAAATTACAAACAATTAAAATGGAAAGTGAATTTAAAAAATTTAGGCATAGAAATCGATGTGCCTAAAACTATAAACTTGGCATTGGAAAGAGGGCACCAAAAGAATTTTCTAATTAATAGCTGGTGGCAAATGGTATCTCTTTTTGGATATAATTCGACCCCGCTTTGGCAATTAAATGAAGAAAAAATGGAGTTATTTTTACGCAATAATCTTTTTTTAATCCATCAACCAGCAAAAGATGCGACTCTTGTTTTCAATAAAGAAAAAAATGAATTTATCGTTACTTCCAGTAAACAGGGAATCATTATCAACGAAAAAGAACTTAAGAATAACCTATCAAGAACAATAAAAGCTTCCAAAATCACGGATATCAAGCTTTTTCTAATTAATGATTATCCCGAAGTTTTAGAATCTGAAACCGAAATTGCGCACCAAAAAGCAGAAACTCTTATAAAAAATGCCCCGATTAAATTATTTGCCGAAGAAGAAAAAGACAAAAAGGAAATTGATATTATCAACCAAGAAGGCATTTTAAATTTAATTGAGTTTAAACCAGTGCCGGAGAAAAATAAATCTAATAATAAAATTTTGGGCGCAGAATTAGATGCACAAAAAATTGAAAATTATCTAATATCTATTTCACCCCTAATAAATCACGAACCAATAGATGCCCAATTAGCGATAAAGGATGGTCGAGTAATAACCTTTGCCCTGTCTCAAGATGGCATAAAATTAGATTTAGAAAACAATATTGATATTTTAAATAATGGAATTTTAAACGGAGAAAAAGAAATTACCTTAAAAGTAATCAGAATAAAACCCAAAATTACCACTGAAAGCATTGATAATTTGGGAATAACCGCTCTTTTGTCTCGGGGAATTTCTAATTTTTCCGGCTCATCAGCTAGCCGCATCCATAATATTAAAATTGGAGCAGCCAAATTCAATGGAGTTTTATTAATGCCCGAGGAAAAATTTTCTTTTAATACTATCTTGGGCGATATAGGGCCAGAACAAGGATATGAACCAGGATTAGTGATTAAAAAAGATAAAATGGTATCCGAGTACGGAGGTGGATTATGCCAGGTTTCTACTACAACATTCAGAGCAGCAATTCTGGCAGGACTGGAAATTACCGAGCGCTATCCCCATGCTTTTCCTGTAAAATACTATAATCCCCAGGGTTTTGATGCCACAATTTATCCGCCTTCTCCTGACTTAAAATTTATCAACAACACTCCTGCCAATATTCTTATTCAGACAAAAGTTAGTGGCTACGAACTTATTTTTGAATTTTACGGCACTGAAGATGAAAGAAGAGTTGAAATTGACGGACCATATCAATACGATATCAAGGAAGACGGATCAATGAAAGCAAAATTTACTCAAAAAGTTTATGATAAAAATAATAATTTGATTATCAATAAAACCTTTTATTCTTTTTATAAATCACCGAGCTTGTTCCCGGAAGAAAAGAACCCGTTGCAATAAAAAATATGTCCGAGGGGAGAGTCGAACTCCCATGGGTTTCCCCGCTAGGTCCTAAACCTAGTGCGTCTGCCAGTTCCGCCACCCGGACAACATTTCCATCATAATCTAAATATCTGTAAAAATCAAATCGCCACACTCTTAAAGAGTGTGGCGATTAGCTTCGAAGCTAAACTAAATTTTATTTAGAAACCGCCGCAGGGATTACCGAATGGATTAATCTGGACACCAGCGCCAACAAGCAACCCTTCAAC
>Ga0315295_10002526_pt1 | contig 15496 bp, 10 predicted proteins | sample YL17G14_0_MG_FD_204453 | JGI IMG/M metagenome (GOLD analysis project Ga0315295, IMG submission 204453) | Sediment microbial communities from Yellowstone Lake, YNP, Wyoming, USA - YL17G14_0 | ecosystem: Environmental > Aquatic > Freshwater > Lake > Sediment | place: USA: Wyoming | collected...
CGACAATATCTTCCGAGGTAATCTTGTTGATCTTGCCGCCTCCATTTCGTGGGTCCACGAAAGTACCAAGGCCCACTGTTGTGATTGTACGGGGTTTGTGGGCAGCACTATCTCTAAACATGTGGGAGATGACGCCCTGGGGCAGGTTGTAAGCCTCGATCTTGTTGTCAAAGGCGAGTTTTTGAAGTTTGGGGACCAGTCCCCAGTGACCCCCAACCACCCTCTTGATGAGGCCTTCATGGGCGAGTCGGTTAAGGCCTCTATCTCTCCCGTCCCCCTGACCTGCGGCATAGATCAGGGTAAGGCCCTTAGGCTGTCCGGTTTTCAGAAAAAGTTCTTCAAGTTTGATCGCGATCTTCTCAGCAAAGCCGATACCCACGAAGCCCCCGGTAGCTACAACGTCACCGTCCCTGATAATGCGCACCGCTTCGTCCGCTGAAACGATCTTACCCTTCCTCGCTTGTTCAGGTGTCAGTGTTGAAATCATCGGATGGACAAAACCAGTGATATTTTTTGCCTCTGTCATAGTACCTCTCCTTTCCCAAAAACTGTCTTATTACCTAAGTCCCGTTGTAATAGTTCACCCCCACCCTCCCCCATCAAGAGGGAATTGTATTATTGGAGTGGAGACAAACATTTGCGTGTCTCCACTCCTCTTAAAATATCTTTCCTCCCCTTGTGGGGGGTACTAAGAGGAGGGGGCTACATGGCAGATGTCCAGAAAAGCCTTTATCGGCGATACCTTGAAGTATCGGAAGCCACGTTTCAAGCTCTACTGAAAAACCACTCTGCAGGTGATGTACACCATTACAAGCTGATTGCGCGAGTTGAGCAGTGCCCGAAGGGCATCTGTCTCGAACTCCTGGTTCTCCCCGAAGCGGAGCGAAGGGGGAACAGGAGTTCGCTGCTCAACTCGCGCATTCTCCCCGAGCGAAGCGAGGGGAGAATTTCAATTTCTCATCGCCTCATAAAGGCTTTGAGGGATGTCTGCCATGTCTTTTTTGCAGAACTTAGGTCAAGAAGAAACTGTCAGGCCATGATATTCACACCGCCGTCCACGTACAGTGTCTCTCCGGTGAGACGTCGTGCAAAGGGGCTTGCGAGGTACGCACAGGTGAAGCCCACATCCATGATGTCGACGAGCTCTCCAAGCGGCGCCCGTGCTGCCGCCTCTTTCATTGTAAGATCGAAGTCCTTCAGTCCTGAGGCGGCACGGGTCTTGAGGGGGCCAGGAGAGATCGCGTGCACGCGGATCTTCTGCGGCCCGAGTTCATAGGCGAGATAGCGACAGGCTGCCTCGAGGGCCGCTTTCACAGGCCCCATGACGTTGTAGTTGGGCACGACTTTTTGAGCGCCATGAAAGGTCATCGTGAAAAGGGTCCCGCCATCCTTCATGAGCGGAGCGGCAAGCCGTGCCATGCGTATAAATGAATGACACGAGATGTCCATCGCCTTGGCGAACCCCTCGGCAGAACAGTTGAGCAGTCCTCCCTGCAGATCCTCCTTCGGAGCAAACGCCATGGCATGGACAAGTATGTCGAGCCGGCCCCATTCCTTTCCTATTTGTTCGAACAGGGCTTCCAGCTCTCCAGGCTTTGATACGTCGAGGGGCATGAATATCCCTGCCTCAAGCTCTTTGGCCAGCGGCTCGACGTATGTCTTTGCCTTTTCGTTGAGATAGGTAATTGCAAGATCGGCGCCCAGCTCCCGGAATGCCTTCGCGCATCCATACGCGATCGAGTGTTCGTTTGCTATGCCGGCAACCAGCGCCTTCTTTCCCTTAAGTGTGAATTGAGGATCTTCGATTCCCATGCCTTGTCCTCCTTCATTCAAGCACACGTCTGGTATGACGTGCGATCATCAGTTCTTCATTGGTTGGGATTACCCACGCCGACACCCGTGCTCCTGCAGTGCTGATACGGGGGCCTCCGCGCGAATTTGCACCTGTGTCCAGTTCCACCCCCAGCCAGCCGGCATCACGGCATACACCCTCACGTATAGGCACGGCGTTTTCTCCGATTCCTCCTGTGAACACGATCGCATCGAGGCCGCCTAAAGCAGCTGCAAGCGAGCCCATCTCGCGCCGGATGCGATAGAGGTAAAGGTCGACGGCGAGCCTCGCCCTTGGCTCATCGCTCGACAGCAGGGTGCGCATATCGCTGGAGATGCCCGACACGCCGAGCAGTCCTGACTGGTTATAGAGGAGCTTCTCGATCGCACGGGCGTCCATCCCGCGCACGTCCATGAGGAACAGGACCACGCCGGGGTCAAGGGAGCCGGAGCGCGTTCCCATAGGCAGCCCCTCCACGGCAGTGAAACCCATGGTGTTCGCAACGCTCCTGCTGCCTTCCATAGCACACATGCTTGCACCGTTGCCGAGATGCAGTACGATACACCGGCCTCCTGAAGCCTTCGTATCGTACTTTGGCAAAACGGACGCGATGTATTCATAGGACAGGCCGTGGAACCCGTAGCGTCGGACCCCCGCCTCGTGCAACTCAGCCGGCAGGGCAAACATCTGGGCGATCTCCGGATTGCTGCGGTGGAACGAGGTGTCGAAGCATGCCACTTGCGGCAACTGCGGCACACGCTCTAACATGATGCGGATCGGCGCCAGATTGTGAGGCTGGTGCAGCGGCGCAAGCGGAATGAACTTTTCAAGGATTGCAAGCACCTTCATATCCAGCCGGACAGGCCGTGTATAGTCGAGACCGCCGTGCACCACCCGGTGACCGACACCGACCAGGCGGTGCTCCGCCAGTTCAGCACGCAGATACGCGACGAGATAGTCGAGTGCCCCTTCATGGCCGAGCTTCGCGCCCTCGGACCAGGACTTCTCGCTTATTGTCATGCCTTCCCTGTCCTTGGCTGTGAAATGCGGCGCGGTGTAGAGACCCTCGATCTGTCCTTTTACATCCAGATCGAAATCCTCTCCGCGCAGGGCGAACAGGGAGAATTTGATACTCGATGAGCCCGCGTTCAGGACTACAATGGCGTCTTCCATAGGTTTGCCCTACTTCTTTCCTGTTGCTGCGAGTTTTTTGAGCTTCGTGTGGTGTGCCACGAGCGCCATCACCGCAGTGGAGGCAAGCCGGGTTCGCACGCTGTCGGCCCTGCTTGTGAGCACGATCGGGACACGGGTCCCGAGAACAATCCCTGCGGCATCAGCCCCGGCAAAGTACTGTAACTGCTTGGCCACCATGTTGCCCGCCTCCAGGTCCGGCACCAGCAGGATATCGGCCTTTCCGGCCACGGGGGAATCTATCTTCTTGATCCTGGCTGCCTGCTCGCTTATCGCGTTGTCGAAGGCGAGCGGCCCGTCCAGTAAGCCTCCGGTGATCTGTTTCCGGTCGGCCATCTTGCAAAGGGAAGCGGCATCGATCGTTGAGGGGATGTCGGGGTTCACCGTCTCGACCGCCGAGAGGATCGCGACCTTTGGCTCATTAATCCCCAGCACATGGGCCAGATCTATGGCGTTCTGGACGATGTGCACCTTTTCCTTGAGCCCGGGGGTGATGTTGATGGCTGCATCCGTGACAAGGAGCAATCGTGGGTAAACAGGGACGTCCATGAGGAAAACATGACTTATGCGCCTGTCAGTGCGCAACCCCGCTGCCGAGGGCACGACGGCACCCAGAAGCTCATCGGTGTGCAGGCTCCCCTTCATCAGGGCCTCCACTTCACCCGCACGCGCCATCGCCACCGCTTTCTCTGCCGCTGCGTGGCTGTGTTCGGCGTCCACGATGCGGTATGGAGAGAGGTCCACATTCGCAGCCTGCGCAACCCCGCGGATCTTTGCCTCCGGCCCCACGAGCACGGGCGTGATCAGGTTGCGCCTCGCTGCTTCGATGGGACCGAGGAGCGAGTCGTGGTCGCAGGGGTGCACTACGGCGCAGACCACCGGAGGGATGCCATCGCAGGCCTTGATGAGGCGGGCGAAGACGTCGGTTCGGCGGAATATGACCTCCGGAGTGGCGATGTCAGTGTAGGAGATACGCTTGGTCGGGGCAGCGACGGTGGCCGTGCCTGAAGCGATCACTTCGCCTGTCTGGTTCGTGCAGCGGCAGTCAAACACGATGATACTACCCTCCGGCCGCTTCTCCTTCGCGCTAACTGTAGCCTCGAGAGTGTCTCCCATCGCGAGACGGCCCCTGAACTCGAAGTTGTGGGCGAGGATCGTGGTTCCCGGGCCCGGCAGGCGCCGGTTGAGGAGATACGAGAAGAGAGCCTCCGCTGCTACCGGCTCGGTCGCTGAGGCGGGCTCGATGCTTTCAGCCTCTTCCACATGTGCCTGGTCTATGTCCCCGGACACGAGGGTCAGTGCCTCGATGTCGGTCCTTGATAAGGTACGCGATACGGTTAAGGTCCTGCCGACCTGGATCTCGTCGAATGTCGTATTGGTGAAAGAGCTCATTATTTCGACTCCTTTCTAAGGCGCGGCAATTCTTCTGCTTTGACAGAGAGCACATTTCCGATGCGTTTCAGCATTGCGCGCTGCTCCTGCGTTGCGCCTTCCAGATTGATACGCTTGTCCGAAAGCAGGCGGTCAACCACCGTCAGCAGCTTTTTCCTGTCTGCCGGGTCACTCAGGAGCTGCGGAAGGGTTTCAACGGCCTTCTCCGGCTCATACCGGATGACGATCTCCTGCTCGCCCCTTATGCGACGCATCTGATCGCGCGGAATGTCAGGCAGGAGTTCCCGGTATTCTCCTATAAGCTCTTCCTTGAGTTCCATTCGGGACAGCGGGATCGGCTGGCCGCGGCGTGCAAGGAGTGCCCCTACGCGGGCCAAAGCCTCAGGATAGCCGCCCTCACCTATGGACGCAAGCGCCTCCCGGACGAAGGGCAGCTCGCGAGGTTCGCTGACCCCTTCGATCTCCCGCTCCTCAGGCTTGTGCTTGTCGGCCAGATAGAGTAAGAACATGTTGCCGTATGTCTGGAAGAACATCGCCTCGCTCATGGCATCGCGCATATCGCGGTAGAAGTCGAGCGATGCGCTCACAAGGGCCGAAACCATTTTCTCCGCCCTGCGGAAAGACTGGTCCGGGCCCACCGGTTGGCGCTGAGCCTTTACTGTTTCCGCGGCTGGCCTGAGCCACCAGAGCCAGGGGTTCTTGTCCGAGAAGACCCAGCGCTGGAAGCGGAGCGGATGAAAATCCCGGACCGTTTTGGCGATCTCCTCGTTCGATAAGGCCTGCACCAGCGGCTGTGCAAACAGCTCATATGCCCGCTGGTTGAAATCGGAAACTGCGGCCACCGCCTCGAAAGGCTTCTCGTCGGCGCGCTTGAGCCGGTTGAGACGCTCCATGACCTCCTCGAGCCGGTGCTCGACGAACTCGACGTCGTAATGGACCTTACCGTCATCACCTCTCGACTCATTAATCTTCATACCATAGAGGCCGGGAGGAAGGGCCTCGATCGATTTCAACACCGACACGATCTGGGTATGCTCCTTCTTCGCAACCTTGCCCGAAACGAATATACCAAGGTGTCCGATGTCCTGGTGCAGCAGGCCGACGATCGTCTGGCCGCGGGACTTGATCTCGTCGGTGGAGCCATACACATCCGCAACCCAGTTGAATGCCTGCTGAGGCGGGGTAATGTTGTCTCCCATGGAGGCGAAGAGGATGATCGGCGACCTGATCTCACGCAGATCAAAGGCCCTGCCTGCTTTATCCCGCACCTCGCCGGTCCAGAGCTTGTTTCCGACAAAAAGGTCCTGGACGATCCACTCTATCTCCTCCTTGTTAAGGAGATAGTATCCGCCCCACCAGCGCTCGAACTCAAGGAAACGCGGGGGCTCTGTATCCACATTGGCAAACACATGATAGTATTTGTCCCAGAAGGTGTTCGCCGGGTTCAGGTTCTCCATGTTCTCGACCAGATAGGCACCGTCGAACAAACCGTTGCCGAGGTCTGCGGTCAGCGAGGCCAGCCAGGTCCCGCCGAGCATGCCGCCGGCGTAGCGCATAGGATTGTCTCCCTCTCCCTCCCGAAAGGCGCCTCCCCAGTAGGACATTGGCGCCCCGTTGATCACGATCGGGCCGGTCTCCTCTGGGTTTGATGAAGCGAGCATCATTGCAGCCCATCCGCCCTGGCAGTTGCCGAGGATAGCCGGCTTCGGGCTGTCCGGGTGCAGTTCACGCACCTTGTGCACAAAATGCGCCTCGGCATCGCAGACGTCAAGCAGCGTCTGGCCGGGCTCCGGTTTGGGAAAGAAGATGACGAAGTAGACCGGATGCCCTTCGCGGATCGCAACGCCGACCTGCGAGTCGTCCTTGAACCCGCCGATTCCAGGGCCATGGCCGGCACGCGGGTCGATGATGACGTAAGGGCGGCGCTTCGGATCAACGGTCACCCCCGCAGGAGGGATGATTCGCAGAAGGGCGTAATTGACCGGCCGCTTGAACGTGCGGGCATCCACCACTATTTCGTAGTCGAAGTGCAGCACCGGCGGCTTGCCGGCCCGATCATGTTCGACAAAAATATTGCCCCGCTGGCGTATCGTGTCCAAGAACAGGAGTGAGCGCTGCGCGAAGTCTATGGCATACTGCAGCCAGTTCGTCCAGATGTCCCAGGGTGACATTGGCTTCCCGATGAGGTCGGCGATCTGCTCCTTGTATGCCGACTGAACGCGTCCGCTGAATCTCTCCTGCGCAAGCTGCACCCGCTTCTGGAAGAGCCGGCTGACCTTTGCCGAAATATCGTAACTGTTCTCAAGCTTCTTGGTGATGTCTTTCATGTTGAAGTTCTCCTTTAATGTTTATTTATATCATATTGCAAAATAAGTATATTTTTTGAAATACCCTGCTCTATCTGAATGTTTCTATAATATAATTCGCAATCGCCGTAGCATCCTCATAGGCGATTGTGTCCGGATTGAACCTGCTTTCCCCCAATCCTGTGTCATCAATTCTTTGGGTGTGTCTCCCCATTTTTGGGCTGCTCGACTGAGATTGAAATTGCCTCAGCCGCTTTTCGGTCCGCTTCGATTACCCATCCTCCGCCCATTGCCTTGTAAAGATTGACCAGCGACTGGAAGAGGGTTCCTTGTGTTTGCGCATGTGTCAACTCGGCATTGTAAAGCCTGCTTTGCGCATCGAGGACCTCGAGATAGCTCGTGTAGCCGTTATCGAAGCGCAGCCACGCAAGGTTCGCATATTGGCGAAGGGACCCCACCTGTTGAACAAGGGCGTCCAACTGCTCCCTCGTCCGCCTCTGGTCAACGAGGGTATCATCCACCTCACGGAAGGCCGTCTGAATTGACTGTTGATAAGTGAGCAGTGCCTGTTGCTGCAATGCCTCGGCTGACTTGACCTGTCCTGCAATGGCTCCACCGGTAAAGATGGGCGCTGTGATCGGTACCGCCCAGCTCCAGGTCTTTGCCGGGCCCTTGAAGAGGTCCGACAGGTCATTGCTCGCGAGCCCGAGAAGCCCGGTGAGGGAGATGCTCGGGAAGTACTGCGCCTTTGCAACCCCGATGTTCGCATTGGCGGCGATAAGGTTCTGTTCGGCCTGGCGGATGTCCGGACGGTTTACGAGGATACCCGAAGGCAGTCCTGAAGGCACCGCAGGAAGCATGAGTTCATCAATAGTCTTGCCGCGCGGAATGGGGCCGGGGTTGCGCCCCAGGAGCACACTCAGTGCGTTCTCCTGCTGGCTGATGAGCTTCTCGAAGAAGGGGATGTTCGAAAGGGCCTGTTCATACTGGGACTTCGACATGCTGACCTCTACTTCAGAAACAATCCCATACTCGAAACGGAGCTTGAAGACATCGTACGACTCCTTGTAGCTCTGTGCAGTCTTTCTCGTGAGCTCGAGCTGCTTGTCGAGGTCACGGAGGTTGATATAGGAATTCGCCACGGAACTGACAAGGGTTAATATCACTGTCATTCGGGCCTCTTCCGTACTCAGCAGGTTCGCACGCGCTGCCTCTGTTGCACGCCTCAGCTTGCCCCAAAGATCGATCTCCCAGGCGGCATTGAGGAACAGATCGGAGCTGTTGAACGTCGGGTTCCCCCCGCTTTGCTCGATGGGGCTGGGCCCTGTCAGTTCGCTTATCCGTTGTCTGCCATAACCGGCACCGGCAAATACTTGCGGGAAGAGAGCTGCACGGGTAGTGCCGTACAGTCCTGCGAACTGTTCGACCCTGGCGGCGGCGATTTTCACATCCTTGTTCTCATGGAGGGAGATCAGGATGAGATCGTTCAAGGCTGGGTCATTAAACTGCTCCCACCACGCCGTGTTGGCAACGTCCTTTGCCTCCTTATCTTCGAAACGCCAGGTCTGAGGAATGTCCACATGAGGGCGCTGGTAATTGGGGCCGACCATGCAGCCGGAAACAAGAAGGGTAAAAAACAAAAAAACAATAACCTTACGCATGGCTTTCTCCCTCCTTTATCCCGGCATGTCCGGTCGGCGGTGCCCCATGGCCTTCAGCCTCTCCGCCAGACGGTGGATGGGCCCCGGTGTCCCTCTTGTGTCCCAGCTTCTCCACCACGTAGAAGGTGACCGGGATGAGGAAGATGGCGATGAAGGAGGCGGCCAGCATGCCGCCGATGACCGTGATGCCCATCACCTGCCGGGAGATGGCGCCGGCCCCGCTGGCGATGGCCAGCGGCACACAGCCGAGGATGAAGGCGAAGGAGGTCATGAGAATCGGCCGCAGGCGCAGTTTGGCCCCCTCCAGGGTCGCCTCCACCAGCGGCTTGCCCTTCTCATACTCCATCTTGGCGAATTCGACAATAAGGATGGCGTTCTTGGCCGCCAGACCGATCAGCATGACTAGGCCGATCTGGGCGTAGATGTTGTTCTCAAAGGACCGGAACAAAAGCCCCGCAAAGGCGCCGGCAACGGCGACGGGGGTCCCCAAGAGGACCGAGAACGGCAGCGACCAGCTCTCGTACTGGGCCGCCAGGATCAGGAAGACGCAGAGGAAAGAGAAGGCGAAGATCGCTGCCGGAGACACCCCCTGCTGGGCTTTCTGCTCCTGGAACGACATGCCGCTGTAATCGAAACCCATCTCCCTGGGCATGGTCTGGGCAAAGACCTCCTCCAGTGCCTTCATGGCCTGGGTCGAGCTGAAGCCGGGTGCCGCCGTGGCGTTGATCTGGGCCGATCGGTAGAGGTTGTAGCGCATGGTGAACTCGGGGCCGGTTATGTTGCGTACCGAGGTCAGCGCCGAAAGTGGCACCGTCTTTCCTTCACTGTTGCGCACGTAGAACTGGCCGATGTTGTCGATGTTGGTCCGGTAATCCCCCTCCGCCTGTATGAATACCTGCCACTGGCGGCCGAATTTGTTGAAGTAGTTGATGAAGCCGCTCCCCATAAAGCATTGGAGGACTTTATACACATCGGCGACGTTGACCCCCTGCTTGAGTACCTTATCCCGGTCCACATCCACGAAGAGCTGCGGCACGGTGGGGGTGAAGGTAGTGGTGACCCGGCTCAGCTCTGGGCGCTTCCTGGCGGCTTCGAGAAACTTCTGCACGTTTTCCGCCAGGAAGGCGATATCCTTGCCGGCGCGATCCTCGAGGATGAAGGTGACTCCGCCGGAGGTGCCGACCCCCATGATGGCAGGCGGCGGGAAGGCAAAGCCGACCGCCCCGGGTAGTGCGGCCATCTTTTTCGAGATCGACGCTTTGATCGCCTCGTACTTCTCTTCCGGCTTCTTCCGCTTGGCCCATTCCTCTAGAGAAATGAAGAAGAAGGCGCTGTAGGTGTTCTGCACCTGGCTCAGCATGCTGTAGCCGATAATCGACGAGCAGTACTTGACTCCCGGGGTCTTCATGATGATATCCTCGGCCTGTCGGGCCACCTCGCCGGTCCTCTGCAGCGAGGCGGCATTGGGGAGCTGGATGCCGGCGAAGATGAACCCCTGGTCCTCGTCCGGGAGGAAGCCAGTGGGAATGCTCTTGCCCGAAACGCCGGCCAGTACCGCTACTCCTACGAGCAAGAGGAGGCTTATCTTGCTCTTCCTGATGGCCGTGCCACAGATCGAAACATAGCCGTCGGTGGCCCGGCCGAAAACCCGGTTGAACCAGTCGTAGAACTTCTGGAGCGGACCGGTTCCCTTCTTCTTCGGCTTGAGCATCAGTGCGCAGAGGGCCGGGGAGAGGGAGAGGGCGTTGAAGGCAGAGAATATGACCGAAACAGCGATGGTCACCGCAAACTGCTGATAGAGCTGGCCGGTAATGCCGGGGATGAAGGCCGTCGGGACGAAGACCGCCGCCAGAATGATGGCGATGGCGATGACTGGGCCGGAGACCTCTTCCATTGCCTTCAAGGCTGCATTCTTAGGTGAAAGACCCTTCTCTATGTGGTGCTCCACCGCCTCCACCACGACGATGGCGTCGTCGACGACCAGGCCGATGGCCAGCACCAGGCCGAACAGTGAGAGGGTGTTGATGGAAAAGCCGAGCATCGGGAAGAGTGCAAAGGTCCCCACCAGCGAAACCGGCACCGCCAGGAGCGGGATGAGGGTGGCCCGCCACCCCTGGAGGAAGATGAAGACCACGAGGACGACGAGGAAAAGGGCCTCGAAGAAGGTCTGCTTGATCTCCTTCATCCCTTCAGTAACCGCCAGAGTGGTATCCAGCGCCACCGTATAGTCCAGGTCCGGCGGGAAGCGTTTCTTCAGCTCTTCCATAAGCTTCTTGGTGCCATTGGCTGCATCCAGGGCGTTGGTCCCAGGCATCTGGTATAGAGCGATAAGGGCGCAGGGCTTGCCGTTCAGACGTCCTTCCAGGTTATAGGTCTGGGCACCAAGTTCGATGCGGGCCACATCCCTGACCCTGACGATGGAGCCGTCGGGGTTGGCGCGCAGCACGATATTGCCAAACTCTTCCTCGCTCTGGAGACGTCCCTGGGAACGCACAGAGTACGTGTATTCCTGCCCCTTAGGCACCGGCTGGGCACCGACCTGGCCCGAGGGGTTCACGGTGTTCTGGGCGTTGACGGCGTTCATGATATCGGGGATGGTGATGTTGAGCTTGGCGAGCTGGTCCGGCCTGACCCAGAGACGCATAGAGTACTGTCCGGCGCCGAAGACCGTGACGCTGGCGATTCCCTTGATGCGGGTCATCTGGTCGTTGATGTTGATATAGGAGTAGTTGGCCAGGAAAATGTTCTCGTAGGTGCCGTTCGGGGAGTAGAGGGCGAACATTATCAGCGGGGAGGAGGTGGATTTCGCCACCGTCACCCCATAATTGACGACATCCCTCGGGAGCTGCGACTCGGCCTGCCCCTCACGCATCTGGGCGAGGATCTGGTCGGTGTTGGCGTCGGTCCCAAGTTCGAAGTAGTTGTAGAGGGTCATCATCCCGTTATTGGCGTTGATGGAGTACATGTAGTCCAGGTTGTCCACGCCGGACATCTGCTGCTCGATGGGAGTGGCCACCGACTGCTCAAGGGTGAGGGCGTCGGCGCCGGTGTAGGTAGCGTTTACCTGGATCGCCGGTGGCACGATGTTCGGGAACTGGGCAATGGGGAGCCGTGCCATGGCGACCAGTCCCATGATGACCATGAGGATCGCGATCACCATGGCCACGATAGGGCGATTGATGAAGAACTTTGACATAGCGGGCTACCTCTTCTCGGCAGGCTGGGCTACTGGTTTCGTCTCAGGCTTGGCCGCGGCCGCTGGAGCATGCATTGCTTCGGGAGAGTGGGGCTGCGGTGCCACCTGCATTCCTGGTTTGACCTTCTGGGTACCCTCGGCCACCACGGTCTCGCCCGGCTTCAGTCCCTCGGAGATGATCCAGTCAGATCCGATCCGTTCCGCCACCTTCACCGGCCTGATGTCCACCTTATTGTCAGGTCCCACCACGGCCACCAGGTATTTCCCCTGAAGATCGGTTACGGCCCGTTGGGGAATGAGCAGCGCTCCTTTCCTGACCGACATAATAGCCCGCACCAGGCCATATCCGCCGGGACGAAGCTTGTTGCCGGGGTTGGCAAAGAGTGATCCCACCTTGAGGGTGCCGGTAGTAGGGTCAATCTGGCGGTCGGCCAGTGCGAAATGACCTTTATGGGGATAGACGCTGCCGTCGGCCAGGATGAGTTCCAGGGGAATCTTTTCGGAATCCGGGTTTGACTCTCTGACAGTGAGGTACTCCTGCTCACTGACATTGATGTAAGCCTTGATCGGGTTCACCGTGGAGACAGACGTCAATTCGGTCTGCATGTTAGGCCCAACCAGGTTGCCGAGCTGGGCCTTGGCGATTCCGGCGATGCCGTCAACGGGGGAGGTGATCTTGGTGAACTCTAGGTTAAGTTGGGCTTCCTCGACTGCCGCTTGAGCGGCCTCGACCGAGGACCTGGTGGAAAGTTCTGCGCCGATGGCATCATCAAGGTCCTTCTGACTCACCGCGTTCTTCTCCGCCAGAGGTCTGATGCGAGCCAGGTTGGCCTTAGCGGTGTCATGCCGCGCCTGCTGTTGCGCCAGTTGCGCCTTGGCCTGGTCAAGGACAGCCCGGAAGGTCCGCGGGTCGATCTCGAAGAGTACCTGCCCATTCTTGACCAGTTCCCCCTCCCGGTAGTTCTGCTTGATGAGATAACCGGTCACCTGGGGACGGATGACGGCGTTGACGTAGCCGTCCAGGGCTCCGACCCACTCCTTGTAAATCGGGACATCCTTCTGGATCACGGTCATCACTTCCACCACCGGTGGCGGCGGCGCTGTCTTCTGTTCCTCACTGCATCCGAATAAAAGCATTGAACCAATGATCATGATGATGAAAAGCGGGCAATACCTTTCTACCTTAGACATATATACCATAAAGAATTCCTCCTTCTCACAAGCTTTATGATTCATGAGCCAATAGAACAGCAACGTAATCTACTCTATAAACTATATCTTACCCAAATTTGATGGACTCGTAAAAAGTCTGAAAAAGTGCTTTTTTGTCATTCCCGTGGAAACGGGAATCCAGTCTTTTCAAATAGTTGTATGCTCTCTGGATACCCGCTTTCGCGGGTATGATAGTAAAGAAAATCTCTCAACTTAAGAGGCGCTTGCAAAAGTCCTAAAAATGTCACCCTGAACGAGGTGAAGGGTCTCTTAACACCTTGAAAAAGTGAGATTCTTCGCTTCACTCAGAATGACAGAAGAGGATTCAATCATACTTTTGCAAGAGCCTCTTATGTCTTAATTATACCCAAATGTGCTCTACGATACCCAGGCTCTTTCCCTTGCCGGTTCCCATCAAGTATCCGGGCTCAGGTCCCGTAGTGATCCTCTTCACCGCTCTCAACCCAGGCACTGAGCAGCGTATAGCTGACGGCGAGCACCACCGGGCCGATAAACAGCCCGACAATGCCGAATGCGATCAAGCCGCCTATGACCCCGGCAAAGATCAGCAGCAACGGCAGATCCGCACCCTTCCTGATGAGGACCGGGCGCAGGAAGTTGTCAATAGTGCCGACGAAGATCGTCCACACGAGCAGGACGGTTCCCCACACAGTGTCACCCATCCAGTAGAGCCAGACGACTGAGGGCAGAAGCACAAGGTATGGACCCAACTGTGCGACGCAGAGCAGAAACAAGACCCCGGTGAGCAATGCCGGAGCCGGTATACCGGCAACTGTGAGGCCGATGCCGCCGAGTGCCGATTGGATGAGGGCAGTGACGACGATTCCGAGGGCTACACTGCGGATTGCCCTTCCGGCAAGGATGGCGGCGTCTTCACCTTGCTTGCCTGCAAGCTTCAGGGCAAAGCTGCGAATCCCGCCGGCAGCCGTCTCGCCTTTTGAGTAAAGGACTGCAGAGAGGATCACTGTCAGAAGGAACTGGACAAACATCATCACAGCACTCCCGGCTTGGGCCACAAACCATTCCACAATCTTTTTGGCATAGGGAGCAAGTCTCACAGACAGCTCCTCAGGGCCGGAGGAGGCAATCTCCCGCCATGTAGTGGAAATCTTCTTGCCGACAAGGGGAAGCTTTTCGACCCATTCTGGCGGCGGCTGCAAGGTGAGCTTCGAAAGAGACTTTACCCAGCCGTGTATCTCATCCGCATTGTTCACAATGCTTCCTACGGCAAATGAAAACGGCAGCACGAAAACCAGCAGTAGCGTAAGTGTCATTGCAACTACGGCGAGTGAGCGTTTCCCTTTCAGCCACGCCTGTACACGAAGCATGAGCGGCCACGTGGAAACAACGATCATGGTCGCCCATATCAGAGAGGACAGGAACGGCTTCATGACCCAGAAACTGGCGGCAATGAGCATGCCGATGAAAAGCACTGCAATGGTGATGCGGGTGATGTCGCGGGAGACAGGCAATTTACGCTCCATATGCCCCGGAACCTCCTTTTTGGCAAAGTTATGGGTAATTTTATAGCATATTCATAATAATGTCTGCAATTTTTTTCTGCGCCACCATGGGGCTGAGATCATTTTGGCTTGAACTGGTAGATGAATTTGGTGCAGTTAGAACCATACTTAATTCCCCCTGCTCTTCATCGAGGTGTAACTTTGTGTGTAAAGAGGGATTTTCTGTTGGGTGTTCCGCTCATCTGAATCTGTCGATAAGTTTCTGGGTCCCGACAAAATAGAGGGTATAGACAATTCCCTCCTGCTTAAAGACACATCTGCAGAAATCGTCAACATAAAATTCCCAGTAGTCCGAGCCTTCGAGTCTGTGGATTTTCAAAGACGGATGTTTGGGATTCTCTTTAAGAAGGGCTATCTGTTTCTTAAATTTCTTTTTTATTTCTTTGGGGAGTTCGTCATACTGATGCAGGAATTCGGGTTCTATGGAGATGAGAGAATGGCTCAATCTCTCTTTTCCAGTTCCTTGACGAATTCATCGATCGGGAATTTTTTCCCTTTTCCCGCTCTGAAGTTCTTTTCAGCCTTCTTAACCTTTTGCTGTACCTTCTCTGTCCAAAACCAGGCCTGGGAGCGGGGGACATTGAAGGAAGGCTCAAGGATGAGTCTTCCTTCCTTTATCTCCAGAATAAGCTGATCGCCTTCCCTTATGTGGAGCTTCTCACATACCTCTTTCGGTATGGCTATCTGTCTTTTCGGAGAAACCGTCAAGGTTTTCATATTCCATCACCTCTGATCTATCGCTATGTAAAATAGTAAAATTATTTTACTTTTCTGTCAAGCGCTTGGGAAAAGATGCTTAACTCACTGACCGGGCTTTTGTACCGCTTTTGCCCTCACCGGGTTCAGTACCACATAGCGGCAGCTTCCAGAAGGTAGCGCTCCTTGTCGGTAACGATCGCCTCGCATCTGCTCTTAACCATTTCGTCACAATTACGTCCTTGGCAAGAAGCTTTGCTCTTTCACTCCGGCTTTATAATGAAAGCCTTTCTTCCTTGGATACGATACGCACTGAAGCCTCTCGTATCCAAGGTAAGAACCTCATCGATCCCTGTCTCCTCTGCAAGGACAACAATCGTGGCATCCGCAAAATCCATCGGTATGTCTCTATATTTTTCCATTACTACAACAGCCCGTGAAAGACTTTCTGTCGATTGGGGGACAAG
>Ga0315295_10002527_pt1 | contig 15496 bp, 14 predicted proteins | sample YL17G14_0_MG_FD_204453 | JGI IMG/M metagenome (GOLD analysis project Ga0315295, IMG submission 204453) | Sediment microbial communities from Yellowstone Lake, YNP, Wyoming, USA - YL17G14_0 | ecosystem: Environmental > Aquatic > Freshwater > Lake > Sediment | place: USA: Wyoming | collected...
CCTGCGGCTGCAACTGGATTTGTGACGTAAGCTGGGCATTCTCCGCTTGCAATTTCTTGAACGCAGTGGCGCGTTCCGGGGCGGAAAGCTCGTTGATGTCTGCGACACGCTTATTCGCTTCAGCCGCCGCTTGCTTGCGCTGCGCCGGCTTCACCTGGATCTCGTCCAGCAAGTTGCTCATGTCGGCCACGCCTTTGGCGTGTGCCTGCATGGACGCCTGCATGACCTGGTTCAGCGCCGACATCGGATCGCGCGGCACAGCCAACTCTTCGAGGTTGGGCTGCAATGGAACATACACGTTGGCTGCCATAAATTACTGTCCTGGATTGCTGAATTGCGACTTGTAATAAGTCAGGTCCGAATTGCTTAGGTTTGGCGTCCCTCCCGAGCCACCGCCGCCCATCCCGCCTATCGCGTTCCCCAGGAAATTCGTCGCTGCTCCGATTTCCTTGCCCGTGGTTTCGGCGTTCATGAGTTTGTTGCCCGCCGCGGCGTTTGCAAGATCCATCATCTGCTGATTCTTCATCTGAATCTGCTTCAGATGCAAGTTGACCACGTCGCCGCCGGCCAACCCGATGCCCGGCATCGCGGTTTCTCCGAGCCTAGAGGCCAGCCCTGCCCGGTCAGCCCGCGCATTCTGAACCTGCACGAGGGATGAAGTCAGATTGCCGAGAATCTGCGCTCGGGCGGAGTCCATGTTCGTCACCAGGCCCAGCTCGCTCTGCGCTGTCGCCTGGCGCTGCTGCTTCAAAGCTTCGCCCTGCACGCCGATCAATTCCCGCATGCGCACTCCGACCGGTCCCTCTGCCGTCGGCCGAACACCACTGCCCGTCGAAAGTCCCGCGCGCACAAGCTCCGCCTCGTATTCCGGGGACAACGTCGCGCCCAGGTCCAGGTTCTCCTTGGCCTTGTCCAGCAACAAGTCCCGAACTGCATTGCGCTTTGTATCCGCCGGCACGTTCTCCTTGACCATCTGCGCCAGCACCGAGTCTTCTTGATTCTTGTGCAGGTCGTCCTGCAAGATGTCTGCCAAAGCACTGGCGCCCGTCTCCCGGAGCTGGGCCAGCAACGGATCGTATTTCTTCTGCGCCGCAATGCTCCCTTTGAAGCGATCGAGGTCCGCCTGTTTCGCTTCTGCTTTTGCCGTGCCGGTGTCAAGAGAGGTCTGTTTCTCGACCGATTGCTTGATGATCTTGTAGGCCTTGTTTTGGGCATGCCTGTTCATCTCGGACGACACTATCGTCCCCACCATGCCGATCATACTTCCTGCCATGCTCATAAGGCTCCTGTCTGTTTTAGAAAGGTCAGTTCCGTCATCCGAAACCCCTTCTTCAAGTAAATCTGGGCGACGCTGCGGCCCGGCTGATTCATCATGCAGCCGGCGCTAATCAACTTCACGTCCCGACGCGCAGCTTCCGTAAACAACGCGTTCAACAACTCGGCGCCGTGCCCCCGGTATTTGGGCCGGACATACCAGTGCACCACCGTCAGGATTTGCTGGCCCGTCATGATCTCCCGAGTCGCGGTCGCGCACAGCATGCCCTCGACAAAATCAATTTCCAGCAAGAACACTGCGGCGGCCAAGGAATCAAATGCCGCAGCCCACCACGAGCAGTAGTGCGCTGCGCTAAACTCCCCGGGGAAGCCTCCTTCGGGAAAAGCCTCCCCCGCCAGCACCGCCATCTGCGGTATGTCCGCCGTTGTCGCGCGTCTGATCACACCTTTATATTGCCTCTTTCCACGATTTAGTCCAGTTACAACAACGTAATCTGAACCGCCATTAGGAGTGCCTCACCAGCCGGCCCGAGGTTATCAAGCGCCGACAGATTCGCAAGATGATAGTATTGAGTAATCGCCTGCACTTCGTAAGTGGTATCATCTACGGCGTGCAGCACTCCCGACGCCGATACCAATCCGATTCCGGCGTTATCCGGGACGGCACTCCCACAAGGAAACCCAGCCGATCCAACTACATCCCCCGAATCCGATCCGTTTTCTACCGCACGGCTGTTCGACACGTCGTAAAGCCGCAACCGCGGCTGCGCAAACGAGGACCCCGCAAAAATCTGTATCCGGTACTCTCCCGCCGGCAACGTAAACTGATCTCCAGAAAAATCAAGACTCAACGCATCCGGGTCAATGATCGAAGTAAGCGGCACTCGCGTCCAAATATCGGAAACAGCCCAGCTAGTTAGTTGCCAAGGAGGCCCGGCTTGAGTGAACGCAATAGTCGCCACTTTACGAGTCTGCGCCGGCACGACGATCGCAGGCATGAAGTTTATCACCTGCCAGCCTGTGCCGTCGAAAGCCAATTGATAAATGCGATTCGGTTGCAGTTCGTTCGCCCCTACCGCCACCGTCGCGTCGCGGCGAATCGGGTAGGCCGGCCCGCCGTTCAGCGCCAGGGTGGCGCCGGCTGCGTTCACGTATTGAAACTTCGCCAGCAGCCCGCAACTGGTATTCACGCCGTCCCCCAGCGCCGGTGTCGCAATCGAGCCGTCGGAATTCCGCAAGGCCGCGGTGTAAGTCGTGGCCCCCGCCGCGAACACGTAAAAACACGAATTCCAGTGCAGCTTCGGCTGAGTCACGATTCGGTCGGCAAGACATTCGGTGCGCCAAACGACTCCATCCCGCAGCTTCCCGTTGCTGTCAAAGACCAAAGCGACCAGCGCATTAAGGGCGTCCACCTTGCGGCCCGTGGGGGTGTCGGAAACGTCAAGCGGAACGTAACGCCGCGTCACGGAGTCCCACACCCGCCACGACAGTCCGCCTTTAAGCCAGGGGCCGACGTTCTGCCGAGGCTCCACGTCTCCTACCACAAACGTCAGGAACCCGAAGGGGGACACAATCCGAATCTGTTGCAGCCACTTGTCCGCAAACTTCTGCGGCGTCCCCGCGAAGGTCGGATCGAGGGGGGCCATCTCGATTAACAACTGCGAAGGAATCGGGATTGAACTCATAGCTTGGTTATCTGAAGCCGGGCAAGAGAACCGACCCCGGTGTCTGAACACGTGTCGGTCAAGTATCTCGCACCGAGCGCGATCATCTGCAACGAAATCGTGGTAGTGCCCGCCAATCGCGCCTGGCCAATCAAGAAAATCTCATCCCAGGTAGCACCCCAAACAAAAGACGTGTTACTCAAACAAGTCGGGTTTCCTCCACCATCGACAACTTCGGTGCCCGCCGTTACGTTATAGAGTCGCAGCCGGGCCGCGCCGTTTGCCGCGCCTGCACACTTCGCATGCGCAAAGATTTCGTATGAACCTGCTGGCAGGGTAATCTGATACCCGGCAAAACCAGTCGTCATCGAGTTAGGATCGCACAGATCCGTCAGAGGAACGTCAGACCAGGCCGCGGGAATCAATTGCTGAAACAAGTTCCAAGGAACGCTCGTAACCTTGAAATACGCCAGGGCGCTCGGGTGCACCACGGATGCGCCTCCCGTCGCTGGGTCGAATCCCATGATCTGCCAGGAGGTGCCGTCAAACACGATCTGGTAAATCCGGCCCACCTCGATGTTGCCCCCCACAAGCGGAGTGCCGGTGCCCGCCACGATCGGATATGCGGTGCCCCCGTTCAGAGAGAAGGTCGAGGCGCCGGTGTTAGCGTTCTGAAACTTCACGAAGATGGCCAAGCTATCCGTGATGCCGTCTCCAAAAGTCGGTGTTGCAACACTTCCATCCGAGTTCAACAAGTTGGCGGAGTAGCCATTCACTCCAGTTGCCAGCACGTAGAAACACGAGTTCCAATGCAGCTTCGGCTGGGTCACGATTCGGTCAGCAAGGCACTCGGTTCGCCAGACGGTCCCGTCGCGCAACCGCCCGTTGTTGTCAAACACCGCATTGAAAAGCGCGGTGAGCCGGTCCACCTCTGCCGCTAGAGTGCTGTCAGAAATGTCGAGGGGAACGTAAGTCTTCAGCACCTCGTCCCAAACCCACCACGCGGTGCCGTTCTTGAGCCAGGGACCGGCGTTGAAAAGCGGCTGCGTGTCGCCTACGACGAAGGTAACAATTCCCGACGGGGAAGAGATCCGCACCCGCTGAATCAAATGCGTCGCGAAATCTTGCAGGTTGCCCTTGAACGCTGGATCGAGAGGGGCCAGCTCGACCACCAATTGAGTTGGATTCACCATAATCTTACAGGGTCATGAACACCGTTGCGCCCGAGCCGGACACCGGGGCCGACGAGGGCAGCCCGGTCGGTTCGCCGAAGAACGCAGGGCTCTCGTAATCGTCCGGGATTTCCCGGCGGGTGATCGGTCTGGAAACTTCGTCGTTCATTTTGTCATTGTGTGCACGTCCACGAGCACCCCGCCCTTGGTGATGCACGTCAGCGTAAACGTCACCGGGGTTGCCCAGATTCGCATCGCAAAGTTGTCCGTGCTGGTTTCCGAATACCGGACCACACTACCCGGATACACCAGCGCCGGGTTGAACAGTCGCATCGTATTCTGGCCGCCGCCCCCGCCCGCAATGAAGTCGCAGCCACCAATCACCAAGCGTTCATAAACGTGCGAATGCCCCGACAACACCAAATCCGCGCCCCACGCATGGAACGGCCAGCGCAGCCGAAGCTGGCCTGGATAATAGTTGTTGGTCGTGGTGCCCGAGACATACGGCGCCTGGTGCATGACGACAATCTTCCACGGCGCCGTCGAACTGGCCATAGCCGCCTGAAGCCAGAGCGCCTGCACCGAGGTCTCATCGTTACCGTCGGGCTCGCACACCGGCAACCCCGTGCCCGAGCTGGCGGTGTTGATGCCCGTGCTGAGGACGAACACCTCGATGTTGCCCACGCGCCGGGAGAAATACCTCGCCTGGCCCAGGAACCCAAACAGGAACGCGCCACACCCAAGATCGAAGTCGTGATTTCCCGCCGCGGCGATCAGCGTGCCATTCGTCACAAAAGACGAGTAAGCCGCCAGCGCCGGGGTGTAATTCGCCGGATTTGCCGAGTCGTTGATGTCCCCGCCCATGACCACGAGGTCGGGATTCCAGCTCAACACTTCGGCAGCGACCGAGTTATGATTCGCGCTCGGAAGCCCGGTGTCCGAGACGAAAGCAATCACCGTTTGGCCAGCCACAGGGACCAACGGCGCCGCCGGCTGCCCCACGAACAACCCAATAGAATAATCCGGCGGACAAATCGCCTGCAAGTGCTGCACAGCGCGCTGCGTCGCAATTTGTAGCGCCACTTTGTCCGCCGTCTCCTGGCTAATGTGGGACCGGGCCACGGCCGTTTGCGTGGTAGTCCGACCTTTGAGGGCCAAGGTAATCGACTGCATCGAATCGTAAACGTCCGCGCTTGCGTTAAGCGGCGTGAGATCCCCCGCCGCCGCCGCACCGTCAAATCGCACCGCTCGAACAGTAGATTCATCAGCCTCGCAAACACCCTCAGCCTGCTCCGCCTTCATGTCCGCGAAAGCCCGGCACTCCAGGATCGCCGCCTGGCCACACCACGTGACCAACAACTGAAACGCATAGTCCCGCTGCTCCTGATCTGCGCTTTCCACTCCGGCGGAGGAATCGAGCAGCTCATACGTCGCCCGAATGTCCGCGGTCCGGGTCCACCGGGACTGCTTCTTGTAGGCGAACACTTGCGAGGCCATCGTCAATTGCGCCTGCGCATCTAAATCTCCTGTCGGCGCCTCCACCCGCTTCAGCAACGCGGTCTTGTATTTCCCCCGCTCCGCCCCGGCCCACTGGACCTTCATGTCCACCACGCCGCTTAGCTCCCCCCAGTGAATGTCCGCGTAGCGGAGGTGCTTCTTGCCCCTGGTGCCGAATTGCAGCGCGCGCATCTCCACCCAAGCGGTAATGTCAACGCCATGATCCTGCCGCTCAGACTGGAAGGCCTCCCACAACCGGTTGGTGCCGTCGTAGTCCACCGAAATGTGGAAACAACGCTCCTGCCCGTTCACGTCTCCGCTGGCCCACTCCACCGGCCGGGTGCCAGTCCAGAACGCATTCCACACCGCCGGAGACTTCTCCGTCAGCGTGGTGAGCACGTTGTGATCGAGAACCCACGTATGGTGGTTGTAGGCATCGTGCACCGGAACACTCACCAAGAGGTAATTCTCGAACCGAGAGCACGCAATAAACTCCTGGCGATTCCACATCCTCGACTTGCTGTCTGCCATTTCGTTGTCAAGAATGAAAAACTCGCTCGTCTGCTGCACGGACCGCGCGGCGTCGTAGGAGGTCAGCCCGTATTGCGAGAACCAATAAAGGCGGCCGTGCAAAGAAATCACTGACCGCTGCGATTTGCAACCGATGGTCGGAAAAAGAGTGGTCTGGAAATCCTGGATGCTGGTCCACAAGTTCCGCTGCAACACCTGCGACTGAAACATCGTGGTGTCCTTCTCCGAAAACACCAACAGGTTTTGAGGAGCGCCCGATCCCCCCACGTTCGCCATCGCCGTAACCTCGTGCTCCAACATGAACGCATCCGTGCCGCCCAGGTAAAGGTTCTCGGTATAGTGAAACGGGTCCCAGATGTCAGAGGCGTAGATTAAATTCCGCTGCGCCACCCACAACCGATTGCCGCTCCAGCACATCGCAGTGCCCTGGGGCACGCCGTCGGGGTCTGTGGTATGCCCGCACGCGCTGCCGTCATACCAAGCCGGCGGCGCGTAGCCGTCCTGCATGAACAGAATCAACCGGGGCCGAACGAAAGACAGCGATCCGTCCGGGTTCAGCGTAACCGCCTGCTGTGCGTCAGCCCAAAATATCTGGTCCGCATAAGGGCAGAAGGTAATCTCCGACAACCAGGTAAAGGTCGTGAAGGGCGGCTCCGAAACATACACCTTGCCTTCTACCACTACCACAAGCTGGGGCGTGGCTTTCAGCGGGCGGAACAGATGCAACCCTTGCAACTTACCTTCGGGCAGGTTACACATCCACCGATACCCAGGCCGGGTCTGCACGACGCCACCGCGGTTCACCACGTTCATGCCGCGGCAATACGTGCCTTGCGCAAGCTTCAGCGAGTCAGACTGCGAGTCTTGACCGAGCAAGAAGTTGAGCTCGCCGTCGGATTGGAAGGTAGGAAGCGGCATGGTTCGTTTAGGTTATGGTGCCGGCGGCGGAGATTGAGCCGGATGCAACGCTTGCACAATCGTCTGCACCGCTTGCGCGATTTGTTGATGCTCGTCCGCCGTCGCACGAACTTGACGAAGCACGGTGATAACAAGCTGGACAGCTTGTTCCAATTGAGTTGGATTGACAGGATTACTCATAAACAATAGTCACGTCCGCCGCCGTTCCGGTCCCTAGCACCGCCGTAAGACCGGTGACAAACGGAAGATCGTAGAGAAGCGAACCCACAACTGCATTACTACCACCCGTGTCGATCACCGCGATGATCGGGACCGCTGCCGAGGTATTGTCATACAGCGTCAGTATGTTGCTGCTTGCTCCAAGAGAATTCACAATCACCTGGTTTAACCGACCGGAGCTATACTTGCACACCGTCGTTCCGTTGGCGGCAAGGTGCTTGTAAATCGACGCGGAATGCAACGGACCTATTCGACTTGTGAACGAAACGATGCTTGCCAGGCTCACATCCGCCGCGCCGCCTCCCGCATTGATGTTTTGCAGAGCAATCGGCAATTTCAATGTAGAAACAGCCGGCGTCAAAGTTGGCGTCACTGTATGCCGCAAAATCTTGTCGATATAGAAAACCACGCTCGCCTCTGACATCCGAATCTCCCATAGATGTAAGTTCGTGTCGAGCGTAAACGTCTTGTTGCCGTTCCAACTGGCTTGAGGAACCGCTGTCGGAGCACCAGAAATCATCGTAACCACACTCAACGTAGTGCCCGCTAGCTGGAAAAACACTCCATCCGTCGCGTCCAGAAGCCCCCATCTGCGAGTGTTCAGAAGCGTGCCCGTGTCCCCAACCTTCAAAAAGTGCCGGCAGACGTTCTCGGTGCCCGGAATCCATCGAGCGCGCCGCACCGATGTATAGGTCGCGGTCGAGTCTGCCGTGATACCCGTGGCCAAAGTCACAACACCTAACGTCTGATCCACCGTCCCGGTGCCGGTTACGCTTTCGGTCCAGAAATTCGGGTCCTTCGTGTTGCCAGTGAATGCCGTGCCCGCTACCCGATGCACCGGCTCAGTCCGCAATGCGTGAAACTGGTCCACCCACACCGTCGCGTCGAGCTGGGGCAGTTGCGGATCGGTGATAACAAGACCAGGAAAATAGCTCATACAATATACCAGTTTGTGCCGTTGCTTTCAACTGTCATGGACACGTATTGATTCAAAATTACCTGGGTCGCAGAGCCGTCGATGGTCTCCGCGCCGGCACAACTCACCGTCACCGAATTTGCAACGGCAACTTTCTTGATCGTATATTGCCGGCCCCCGATGCCGACGGCAGTCGGGAGAACGAAGTCCACATTATTCGACGTGGTGTCGGCCCAAACCGCTTGATGCGCCGCCGTCAACGTGGTCGGTCCCGCCGCTGTCACCGTAACCTGGGCAAAGGCAAACGACCCACCCACCGTCAGGTAACTGTGCGCCGTGGTTAAGCCGCCAAGGCCCACATAGACCAAGTCAGCGCCGGTGCCCCCGATGATGCACGTGTTCGACGCACCCACCCAGGCATTCACGCCCAGCACAATCGACTTGCTAATGTCAGCAAACGAAATCGCCGTGCAACCAGAGTAGCGCCCGAGGAAGATATTGTCACTCCCCGTCACCAAGCAGTTGTTATTCGCGTTGCTGCCGTTCCCTGCGTAGTAACCGATTGCCACGTTGTAAGAACCGTAAATAAGACGTAAAAACGCCCCCGCGCCAATGCCCACATTAGCGGAACCCCCGTTGAAGAAACTGAAGGGTTGGTTTCCAATAGCGATCGTGTGGTCCATGTTTGCACACGGCTGCTGCAAACACGAGCTGCCAATCGCAATCACATAGTTACTATCACTTAATTTAGCGGCGTTGTTAGTGCCCAACAAAATGTTGAAACCACCTCGGCGCAGCGGCGACGCGGACATAGAGCCGAGGATAATGTTCGCCTGCATTCCTGGCTGTCGATTACCTCCCAACATCCCCCCGCCCACACCCGACGCCGAATCACCCATCACAAAACTAAAAGAAGAGGAATGACTAGTCCGGACCGCGGCGTAATCCATCCGGAGCTGCGGCTCTAGCGGATTCAAAATCTTCTTGATCGAAATATCGTCCAACGTAATCGTGCCTGAACATCCCAGCACCGACGCCGTAGAAATGTTCACATAAAGATTCAGATTGCCCGCGGCAGTGACGTAAAGCGTAGAAGAATACGTCACCGCAGCCAACGCAGGCGCCGTCACATATCCGGCTTGAAACGGCACAGCCCCGCCACTGCTCTGCACCTTTACCAGCCCGTTGTTCAAAACAGAGTGCGTCTGTTTCCACGACACCTGGTAAAATCCGGCTGAAGGAATGACCACGACCTGCTCTAATACGCCGTAGGATGTCAACGACAGAGGCCCCATCGTCACAACAGCGTTGTTGACGCCATACGCTACCGCGCCCGTCACCGTCCACCCCGCAAGACCCCCAGTGAAGGTGCCGTTTGTAACCAGCTCCACATCGAGAAGATCCGCCCCGTATAATTGTGTTTGGGTTGCAGTAACGTCGATGAAATTCCCGCCCAAATAGTCTGTGTAAACCCCCGCGGACTTCCAAGTGCCAATCGCAGACTGCCGCCAAAATTCCGTTAATGCTCCGCCTGCGTTCACCGTGCGCAACGCAAGCGCGGAACTTCGAGTAGCGTCCGCAGGGTCAGTCCACAACGCTTCTACCGATGCAGCGGCTCGATTCGCGGTCGTGCTGCTCTGCAACTGAAATCGCATGGCCCCGCCGAAACTCGCCAGCGGAGTGCCGCTAGAGTTGTGCCGAAGCGTCAACGTGTTCGCGATGGTGTTCGTGCCGCCGTCAAGCAACGTGATCTCGGAGCCGGCGCCTACATCCGCCTTCAAAGTGCCAACACCATTCGGACTGATCTGCACGTCGCCGGCCCCTGCCGCAGTCGCAAGCGTCAGCGTGCCGGTGCTGGTCTGAATCGTTTGCACGCCGTTCGCTTGCAAAATTCCGGCAGGAAGAACACTCCACCGCAACGCCGTCGCCGTAGCCAGGGTCGTGTGAAGATCAAGCTGTGCATTCCCTCCGCTGTTTATCGCTCGCGCCACCAGGTCGCAATCCAGCGTTTGCAAATTCACGCCGTTCAAGACCAACGGCGCTCCCTGCGCGAGAGTGCCCAGGTTACTCTGCAAAGTGAGAAAACCAGCCAACGAGATAACGGAAAGATTCGTCTGCCCCCGGATCTCCCGAGAGCCGGGCAAGTAAAAATCTCCTGACAGCGTCAGCAAACGAGGCGCGGAAACATAGTCGTAAGTGAAATACGGAGGATCTTCGGCCAGCAAGCCACCGGCGCCCTCGAAAATCACCGACTGATCAGTAAACGCCGGCTCTGGACCTGGCGGCCCGATCGCGCCATCTGCGCCGTCTGCGCCGTCTGCGCCGTCTGCGCCGTCTGCGCCGTCTGCGCCGTCTGCGCCGTCTGCTCCAGGAGGCCCCGGAGGTCCGGGAGATCCGCCACCGGTGCCTTGCGGATTCAAAATAGCCAGCAGCGCCGCAATCTTCACATCGACTTGCGTCTCCGTGTCATTCAGATCGAGCAGGTATTCGGGAGGGCAATCCTTGAATTGGGCAACCAAAGATTGCAGGAAAAGCCGCTTGTCGGCGAAAGAAATGGGCATCGCCGGGCCAGTGAGCGAAAAACCAACGGGGAGCAACGCGAGGACCGCGGCAATTTTTACGTCAAGCTGCGCCTCCGTATCGTCCAGCCGCATGATGTATTGCGGCAGGGCGTCCGTCCCCAGCGCTGTCGTCAGCGCTTGCAGGTAGGTGCGTTTTTGCGCGATGGTCATCGAATGTCTTCATCCCAGCGAGTCGATGCAACCGCTCCACGGTCCATGATCTGCGGCGGCATGAAGGTTTGCGGCGTGCGCGCCTGCTGCTCTTCCATCAGCCAGCGCAACGCGTGCACCTCGAAGGTGGCCCCGTTGGTCACATCGGAATCCACGTCGTAAAACTTCATCGCCTTGAGCATCATGAGAATGGCCCACGGCGAATTGAGGGGAATGAGGTCGGTCAGCGTCGCAAACTGAATCGACCGGCGCCGGAAGCACAGCCGGACCCAAGTGCTCTCGCGAGAGATCTCAATCCGCCGATACATCGGCTCGGTCTCGTTCCACTGGAACACCCCAAGCAAAGTGCCAGTATCACAAGCAGTATTCGGCCGGTGCGAGAAATCGAAACTGGACAGCCGCACCCGATCCGTGGTAACGGCTTTGCGCACGCGAGCGACCCGACCCACAACAGGATCATCCACCGAAGGCAACGCATACCGATAAAGCGTCGGCACCCGGTAGCCATCCACCCACCCGATGGTGTCCTGGGAACGAATCCACTTGCCCGTGCTGTCGTAGCCGTAAACCCACAGCTCGCAATTCTCGTCCGCCTGGTTCTCCACAAACGCAACCAGCCGGCTCGGCGCCTTGAGGTCTTTGTGCGTCGGCCACTCGCCGTTGTCCTTCCAGGACCAATCACAGGGGATCTTGCAGTCGCCCACTCCATTCAAGTGGAAAGAAAACAACTGATCATGCGCCAAGGTAGGCTTGCCCCCGATATTCACCGCAAGCACCGTCTCCACTTCCCGGGGCAGGGTAATGCACTTCTCAGTTGCGCAAATGTCAACGAACCCGATCAGGGGGTCCCAATCCCCCTTGTTGGCCAGCAACTCAACCGCCAACGTCATCCGACGCAACAGAGTTGCCTGATCACAAATACCGGTGATCCGCTTCGCATCGTCCCAAATCTCGCCGACCGTGATCATAGGTTACTCGCCTTCGTCGTCGTCGTCGTCTTCGTCGCCCCGAACCTCCGCCGCAACTTCCTCGAACCGCTCTTCGGCAGTCGGCGTGTGCTTGTCCTCCGGCGTCACGTCGAGAATTTCCTTCACGTCGATCTCAAGATTCCGCGTGCCCCGCTTGACGTTCCGGTTGTCCAGCTTCACTTCGTATTTCACCGTGAGCGTGCCCTCCGACGGGAAGTCTTTCAACGCCTGCCCCTCGTCGAGAATGAGGTAAAGCGTCGGATACTCCACGCGCTTTTCACCAGTCGAAGACGGCGCCTCGCACGGACAACAAGGCCCTCCACCTTCACGACCAAGATCGATTGATTTCATATCAGTAATAGTAAACCACCAGGAAAGCTTTCCGGTTGCCCGTTGTGTCCGTAGTCGCACCAGTGCCCTGCCGCGCATAAAGATTCACCAGCAACGGATCATCCGAAGAAAACGAAGCCAGAGATCCCTCGAACGAAACCGCGACTGCGAGCTGGTTGTCCGCCACGGCGGGAGAGACAAAGTTCGCGAGGTCCGTGCCGCCCCAGAGCGTTCCCGTCGGATAAACCTCTGTGTCAAATGTCGGTAAACCGCCGGCTTTCACTTTGAAAGTGCCAATGCCTTGCGCGGCCCCGGCACCGTTCGATACTAAAACGTCCTGGAACAAGATCCGGCAAAGGCCCCAAGACTTACTTGGGAGAGCCACGATACTCCACGACCAAAGCGCGGTATCCGTAGCCCCGAGGGCAGTGCCGGAAGCAGTGCCCCGATCCACGATCATGTTCGTCGCACCACCAAGCCCCGTCCCGGCTGGACCTGTGGCACCGGTTGCGCCAGGAGGCCCCGCCACTCCCGTCGATCCCCCCGGCCCCGCCACTCCAGTCGCACCAGTCAAACCCGTAGGCCCGGTTGCGCCAGGAGGCCCAGCACCAACCACCAAAGATGAAATCGGAACCGTGACCAGATGCCCAGATAACTCCTGCACCAACTGCAACACAATCATGTTGGCGCCGACCACAGAAACCTGGTAATACCCCGAGCCCGCAATCACCAGCCAAGCCCCAGGAACAATCCAGGCCGTCGAAGTCACCGGAATCGTCACTGTTGCCCCCACAACAGGGTGCAAAAACGCAGCCGACGTGAAAGACCACGGCGGAGCCCCATCCACTCCCGCCGGACCCTGTGGACCTTGCGGGCCAACCAAGCCCACAATACCGTTGAGGAACAGTCGCAAGAAATAACACGCAAGACCTTCGCCCGCGGTGCGCGGATTCGAGGGCAGCCCAACGTCCAGGTTACAAGGAAGAACCCACACGACTTCATTGTTCACCACCGTCTTCGTAACGGTGCCGAAAAACGACTCGATGAAATTGTCCAGAGCAGACTCCAACGGCTCGTTGTCCGCTGTTACCTGCGTCGGACACGAGCACGGGTTAATGCACCCGCAATTGGTAACGCAATCACCGCCACAAGTTCCGCAAGACATAGTCGTTTCCTTTCCTCAGAGCGAGAGGTTTGCTACTTCTAACCAAATTCGGAGAATCTTCAGTTCCACAAGCGCCGGCCCGTCCCCCGCGTGATACGTGTTCTCCGCCTGCGCCACCGCGGGGATCTGCGAGAACGCAAACGTTGCAGCCGCGTGCTGCAACACCTGGATGTTCCTCGCCACCCGCACCGGATCAACCGGGATAGGAGGCTGCACCTGTCGAACTACATCGCTTGAAAAAGACATATCGTGTCCTTAGATGGGATACCTACTGATCGTCAACGAAGCCGAAGCCACGCCTTCATCCGCCGTTGTGGCGGGATACATTTTCCCCACCGAGTTAATGGCGGCGTCGATGGCGCTTGTCAACGGCGTCAGAGTTCCCGAGGGACCGAGCACGCCTGTCACCGAGCCCTTAAACGTTCCGCCTTGGGTCATCGACAAACTCAACTGCGCATCCAGCGCTGGGTCAACTCCTGTCAGCAGAGGCATGCCCACCAATCCAGAGTAGCCAAAGATCACCATCGTAACCCCCCACGTATGCGATTCCCCGCCCCAATCGTCATAGCCGGGACACGGAGGCCCGCTCTTAGGATTCGGCGGCGAGTCCCAATATGAAGCGGACGACCAAAACGTGCGACTGCCTCCCATGAGCACGTAAATCGGGTTAGCCAGGGCCGAAGCGAGCGAAGCCGCCCAGGTCATCGAGTAACAATTTCCGAGGCTACCGCACAAAACTATGCAACTGTCCCCATGCTCAGATGCCGTGGTCATGCAATTGACGGGAGCCGGCACTGGGAACTGGTGGTAAAACGTGCTAGAACATCCGCTCGCAACGAACCCGCCATGCCCGAAAACCCTCAGATGACCGCCGCCTCCGCCCGGCTCGATAAGCACCGCCTTATCTACCACGACCGCTGTCACCGGAGAAGCCACTCCCCCGCCGTCAATGTGCACCACCTTATACACGCCCCCGAAACTCGCCAACTTAGCGTTGCTCGCGGTCGTCGGCGACGCAATCGTCGGCGTCGAACCGTCCGAGGTAATGTGCGTCGAGGTTCCAGGAACCGGGTCAAACGTGGGCACCACCGGAAGACCTGAATCGATGTCGTAAAGCACCCGGGTATTCGGATAAACAACCCCGCCGTCGATCACCGGAGGCGACGAAGGTGCAGGCGTCGTGCCGAAGACCTGCGTGATCTGGGGCACCTCTACGAACGGAGCACAGAACACCGTGTTGAGCGTGCGCCAACCCGATACAAAACCTCCCGCGTGCACCGCTCGAATCCGCAGCACCCGCCCTCCGAACATATTCTGGATCAACAACTGCCCGCCGACCAAGTCCGCAGGAGTGCACGAGAACCAATCAGCAAAGTCGGAGCCACCCGGCGTGGCAGACAACTGCACTTCGTAGGACTCGATCGTTCCGGGCGCACCGAAGGTCAGATCGAGAGTGGCCCCGTCCGGCCCACACGCGATAGTCACGTCCGGTGCCGAGGCCGCGGAGCCGCTGCCCCACTGATTCAGCAGCTCCAACCGGGTGCGTTCCGTCTTCAGATCGATAGCCGCAGGAGAATCTCCAATACGATAGAGATTCTCGAATTGAGCATCCGGGGGCAACAGCGAGTAGCGCAGCGAGCTGTTGAACTTCTGCAACAACTGGCACGCGCGCGACAAGCAGCAAGAAGCGTCTTGCTGATACGCCGCCCACTCGGGCTTAGGCAACCCGATAATGTCGCCGGCAAAGCTCATGCGATCAGTTAGACCGGACCAGAACGCAGATACGTAGAGGCCCAGCTCAAAAAGGCCTCGCGATTACCGGGCGGAACTTGATGCAACGCAGCCCGAGCCGCGGCAAGATCCGCAGCAACACCGACGGGAAGCGGCTGCCCGGCATTCGCCAAGGCAATCAACTGTGAGAGAGATGGTCGAGGAGGTGAAGTCATATTAGAATCCTTTCAAGGTTTCGGAATTATGGCCACATGATGTAGAGCCACGCGAAGGTCATCTCCACGAGAAACCGCTGAATCTTCAGCGCCACCGTGGCCGGAGAGTCGCCCTCGACGTAGTGGTTCTCGGCGTAAACGTCCGGCATGAAGAACCAGAAAA
>Ga0315295_10002528_pt1 | contig 15491 bp, 14 predicted proteins | sample YL17G14_0_MG_FD_204453 | JGI IMG/M metagenome (GOLD analysis project Ga0315295, IMG submission 204453) | Sediment microbial communities from Yellowstone Lake, YNP, Wyoming, USA - YL17G14_0 | ecosystem: Environmental > Aquatic > Freshwater > Lake > Sediment | place: USA: Wyoming | collected...
AAAGAGGGGATCGTCCTTCCTATTCTACAAAAATTAGGGGCCAATGTGGATCTGATCGTTTCTCAACTGGAAGGAGAATTGGGCCGGATTCCCCAGGTGACGGGAAAAGGGGTGGGCCAGGTGTACGTCTCCAGCCGACTGAACGAAATTTTCAACATGGCATGGAAAGAGGCCGAACGGTTGACCGATGAATATCTGTCAACGGAGCACCTGCTCTTAGCCATTTGCGACGAAAAAAGGGGAGCCGCTTATCAGGTGCTTCAGAGAAATGGGGTGACCAAGGATACCATTTTAAGGGTATTACAGGAGATCCGGGGGCCTCATCGCGTAACGGATCAGAATCCTGAGGAGAAATACCAGGCAATCAAACGATACAGCCGTGATCTTACGGAGGAGGCGCGAAAGGGGAAACTCGATCCGGTGATCGGCAGAGACGATGAGATCCGGAGGGTCATTCAGGTTCTCTCTCGTAGGACAAAGAACAATCCTGTGCTGATCGGTGAGCCGGGCGTTGGAAAGACGGCCATCGTCGAGGGATTGGCCCAGAGGATCGTGAAAGGGGATATCCCTGAATCCTTGAAAAATAAGAAGTTGGTGGCCCTTGATCTGGGAGCTTTGATCGCCGGCGCCAAATTTCGGGGAGAGTTTGAGGATCGCTTGAAAGCGGTTCTCAAGGAAGTCCAGGGGGCAGCGGGGAATATCATTCTCTTCATTGATGAGCTCCATACCCTGGTTGGGGCAGGAGCAGCCGAAGGAGCGATCGATGCCTCCAACATGTTGAAGCCAGCCCTGGCGAGAGGAGAGCTGCGTTGCGTGGGCGCCACCACGCTCAACGAATACCGGAAATATATCGAAAAGGATGCGGCCTTGGAGCGGCGGTTTCAGCCCATCTATGTGGCCCAGCCCTCTGTGGAGGATACGATTGCCATCTTGAGAGGTTTGAAAGAACGTTATGAGGTCCATCACGGGGTGAAGATCAAGGACGCGGCCATCATTGCTGCGGCGATGCTTTCCCATCGGTATATCTCGGATCGTTTTCTACCGGATAAGGCCGTCGATCTCATTGATGAGGCGGCCTCAAGGCTGAGGATTGAAATCGATAGCGTTCCCGTGGAGATCGACGAGGTTCAGCGGAGGATGATGCAGCTCGAGATTGAACGGGAAGCCCTAAAAAAGGAGAAGGACAAGGCCTCTGTCGAGCGGCTGAAAAGACTTGAGAAGGAGCTTGCAAACCTAAAGGCTGAGGTTCATGAGAAAAAGGCAAAGTGGGAGAACGAGAAGAAGGCCCTATCCCGAATCCGCGCCATCATGGAGCAGATCGAGAAGACGAAGCAGATGATGAAGGAGGCCGAACGGGAGGTCAACTATTCCAAGTTGGCAGAGTTGCAGTATGGAGAGATGTCAAAGCTCGAAAATGAATTGAAAAAGGAGGAGGGGAAACTGGCCGATCTTCAGAAGAATGATAAGATGCTAAAAGAAGAGGTCGACGAAGAGGATGTGGCCGAGGTCGTCTCCAAATGGACCGGCATACCCGTTTCCAGGATGCTGGAGGGCGACGTTGAAAAACTCGTCCGCATGGAAGAGAGGCTCAAACGGAGAGTGGTGGGACAGGAGGATGCCATCCTTGCCGTCTCGAATGCTGTAAGAAGGGCAAGGGCAGGTCTTCAGGACCCCAACCGACCCATTGGTTCGTTCATCTTCATGGGACCGACGGGTGTCGGAAAGACCGAACTCGCCCGCGCCCTTTCCGAGTTCCTCTTTGATGATGAGCAGGCCATGGTGAGAATCGATATGTCCGAATATATGGAAAAGCATTCTGTGGCCCGGTTGATTGGCGCGCCCCCCGGGTATGTGGGATATGAAGAGGGGGGATTCCTCACAGAGGCTGTTCGAAGGAGGCCATACTCCATTGTGCTTATGGACGAGATCGAGAAGGCCCACCCAGAGGTGTTCAATGTCCTTCTTCAGATTCTGGATGATGGAAGGCTCACGGATGGCCACGGCCGGACCGTTGACTTTAAGAATACGGTCGTGATCATGACCTCCAACATTGGAAGCCAGTGGATTGTCGATCTGGGTGAGAAGGACTACGAGGAGATGCGGCGCCGGGTCATGGATGCGGTGAGGGCGCATTTTAAACCCGAATTCATCAACCGGATCGATGAACTCGTCATCTTCCATGGTCTTGGAATGGAGCAGATCAAGGCCATTGTTGGGATCCAGATGAAAAAGCTCCAGGATAGACTTCTGGAAAGAAAGATTCAGCTCAATTTGAGTGATAAGGCAAAAGAATGGCTTGCCAAAGAGGGATTTGATCCCGCTTATGGAGCCAGGCCTCTAAAACGAGTGATTCAAAAAGAGATTCAGGATAAACTGGCACTCAAGCTCCTGGAGGGCAAGTTTAAAGAGGGGGATACAGTGACCGCTGACCTCGACAGCAGGAAAGGAGAATTGGTGTTCAAGTCATAGGGTCGTAAGTTAAGAATTTCCTTGACAATATTTCAAAAACCAGTTATACATACACCGTTTTAAAGCGAGTTATTGTTTCGGTTAGTGAGTGTTAAGTGAGCAGCCACGGATCTTCCTGTGGGGCTCCATAGGCACGTAGCTCAGGGGGAGAGCGCTACCTTGACGCGGTAGAAGTCTGGGGTTCAAATCCCCACGTGCCTACCATGCGAAAATCCCTCATGCACTCTTCTCCCCAAAGGGAGAGGGTAAGGGTGGGGTGAGGTGAAATACAAGTAATTGAAGAAAAAGTCAATTTGATCCAATCCAAAAGAAGAGGCATCATTCAGATCAAATCCGGGTGATGCCTCTTCGACTTCAAATCGAACCAGGTTAAAAGAGCGATGGGAGAAGAGATTACTGTTAAGCTATCGAACGGAATGAGTAAATCCTTTCCAAAAGGGATAAGACTTCAGGATTTTTCTGATCAAGATGCTATTGCAGCCCAAGTGGATGGGGCTATGGTCGACCTCTCCAGAACGCTGGGAGAAGACGCCACAGTCACTTTCATCCCTGCCCACTCGAAAAAAGGTCTCGATGTCCTCCGGCACTCTGCTGCCCATATCATGGCCCAGGCTGTTAAAGAGCTATTTCCCTCGACAAAACTTACTTTTGGTCCTGCGACCGAATCTGGTTTTTATTACGATTTCGATTATGAGCGCCCCTTTATCCCTCAAGATCTCGAAAAGATTGAAGAACGAATGGCAGAGATCGTCGAGCAAAACCTTCCGTTTATCCGGCGGGAGGTCTCCAAGGAAGAGGCAGTCAAGACCTTTGGGGAGAAAGGGGAGACCTATAAGATCGAACACCTCGAGGAGCTTCCGGACCGGGTTTCGCTCTATAGCCAGGGAGACTTCACGGATCTCTGTGAAGGGCCCCATGTTCCTGCTTCGGGAAGAATCAAGGCCATTAAACTTTTGAATGTTTCCGGGACCTACTGGAGAGGGGATGTCCGAAACCAGGTCCTTCAGCGGATCTACGGAACCGCTTTTCCCGATCTGAAGGCTTTGGAGGAATACCTTCACATGCTCGAAGAGGCCCGCAAACGGGACCACCGGAAGTTAGGGAAGGACCTCGATCTCTTCAGCATCCAAGATGAAGCGGGTCCGGGCTTAGTGATCTACCACCCCAAAGGAGCGCTTCTCCGGACGGTCTTGGAGGATTTTGAGAAGAGAGAGCACTTAAAACGGGGATATCAGATTGTCATCGGTCCCCAGCTTTTGCGATTGGACCTCTGGAAGCAGTCCGGCCATTTCGAAAATTACCGGGACAAGATGTACTTTACAAAGGTGGAAGGTGCAGAGTACGGTATCAAGCCGATGAACTGCCTGGCCCACATGCTTATCTATAAATCGCAAATCCGAAGTTATCGGGACCTTCCCATCCGCTATTTTGAGCTTGGAACCGTGCATCGGCATGAGAAGTCCGGAGAGCTCCATGGGTTACTGCGAGTGAGGGAATTTACACAGGATGATGCCCACATCCTCTGCCGTCCCGATCAGCTCAATGACGAGATCGGCGCCATCATCGAATTCGTGGATGATGTGATGAAGATCTTTGGCTTTGAATACGAGATGGAACTGAGCACCCGTCCCGAGAAGTCGATCGGAACCGATGAGGATTGGGAGAGGGCAACCCAAGCCCTTCTTCTTACCCTCAAGGGGAAAAACCTTCCTTTTGATATCAATGAGGGAGATGGGGCCTTCTACGGTCCGAAGATCGATGTGAAGCTTAAAGATGCCCTCAATCGAAGATGGCAATGTGCAACGATCCAGGTGGACTTTGCCATGCCCGAGCGTTTCGATCTCACCTATGTGGGAAGCGATGGGGGGCGGCATCGACCCGTCATGCTTCACCGGGTGATTCTTGGGGCGATGGAAAGGTTTATCGGCGTTCTGATCGAACACTACGCCGGAGCCTTTCCGGTTTGGCTTTCCCCTGCGCAGGCCATCCTGCTGACCGTGACGGATCGGCATATTCCTTATGCGGAGAAGGCTTACCGGGAATTAATCCGCAAAGAGATCCGGATAGAGAAGGATTTCCGGAACGAGAAGCTGGGGTTTAAGATTCGGGAAGCGCAACTCCAAAAAATTCCCTATATGCTGGTGGTGGGAGACCGTGAAGAGAAGGAAGGAACCCTCTCGCCCCGCAAACGGAGCGGCGAGGCCATGAAGGCCATGAAAATCGAGGAATTCATCAACCTGGTTCAATCAGAATACCCCACGCTTTAATTTGAGATTGCAGATTGCGGGTTTCGGATTGAAAAATCCTGGATATAGATTTCAGAAGTCAGAATCCAGAATATTTGATACGTAGATTGCCGATTTCAGATTTTAGATTTAGAAATCCAAAATCAAAAATCTCAAATCTGAAATACTTTTAAAAGGAGGTGATGCTTATCGTCAGGGATGTTCGGATAAACCGAGAAATTCGGGCAAGGGAAGTGAGGGTCATTGATCCTGAAGGGAAACAGTTGGGAATTTTGCCACTGGCAGAGGCGCTTCGACTGGCTGCCAATTCTGAACTTGATCTGGTAGAGGTTTCGACGAAATCAGAGCCGCCGGTCTGCCGGATCATGGATTATGGGAAGTTCAAGTACCAACAGAGTAAGAAGGCTCATGACGCGAGGAAAAAGCAGGCTGTCGTCCACATTAAGGAAGTCAAGATGCGGTCAAAAACAGAGGAGCATGATTTTCAGTTTAAAGTCAGGAATATTGAGCGTTTTTTAAAAGAGGGAGACAAGATTAAGGTGACCATTGTTTTCCGGGGAAGGGAGATTGCCTTTCCTGATCTCGGAAGGAATATGCTGAGTCGGGTGAAAGAGTCGGTGAAGGAATGGGCAAAGGTGGAACAGGAGCCCAGGTTTGAGGGGAGGAATTGTGTGATGATCCTGACTCCTCTGCAGGGTCCAAAAACGCCTCAAAGCAATTAGAAGGAGAATGAAACGTGCCAAAATTGAAGACGAATCGTGGAGCAGCAAAACGGTTTAAAAAAACGGGAACGGGAAAGGTCAAGGCGAAGCAGGCCTTTGCGAGACATATTCTGACCAAAAAATCAGCCAATCGCAAGAGAGGCCTTCGGTCTCCGAAATACGTCGATAAATCGGACGTAAAAAGGGTAAAGAAAATGATCCCTTATCTTTGAGGGGCGTCGCCTAATCATTTGCGGTAACCAAATCCCAAGCTCCAAATAGATTCTAACTTCCAATTACCCAACGGAATTTGTCTATTGGAATGCGGTGGTTATTGGGTTACCGTTTATCTTTTTATTTCACTCATGAAGGAGAAATGAACCATGCCAAGGGCAAAAGGCGGGCCTAAGACAAGGCAGAGAAGAAAGAAGATCCTGAAGATGGCAAAAGGGTATGTGGGGGGGCGGAGACGGCTTTACCGAACGGCTGTGGATGCCGTCCATCGGGCGCTAGCCTATGCCTACCGTGATCGCAGATTGAGAAAGAGAGATTTTCGAAGGCTTTGGATCAGCCGGATCAATGCGGCGGCGAGGCTTCAAGGGCTCTCCTACAGTCGTCTCATGGATGCTTTGAAAAAGGCCCATGTGGAGCTGGACCGGAAGATCTTGGCTGACCTGGCCGTGACCGATCCCGGCGCCTTCTCCAAGATCGTAGAGATGGCCAAGGCCGGTGGTGTTGCGGAAAAGTAGAACCTGGGATTCATCCTAAGCCCCTGCTTGCATGAAAGCCAAAGAGGGATAGGAAAATTCGAAATGCAAATGTCGAAATCCCTGCCTCCGCCGAAGCGGCTACGCGCAGGCAGGCAAAACAAATTAAGATACTTACACAATAGAATCTGAGAATTTTTCTCTGACTTTCTCTGAAATATCCTCCCAAAATCTTCCCTCCCCGCCGTGGGAGGGGATGAAGGGGAGGGGGGACTAAATCCGGACAAAATTGGTTTTGTCCACCCCCACCTTAATCCTCCCCCATCGAAGGGGGAGGATATTATTGAGGAAATGTCAGATATGTTTGGTTAGAATTCAGTTGACCCAATATCGAAGGCACACCCAAGTTTTTTGTTTAGGATTTTTGAATTTCGGATTTCGTCCTTCGGATTTAAAGCAGTAAGTGGACGGGGTGGCTTGTGTTAGAGGAACTGGAAAAGCTTCAGGAAGAGACGCTCACCTCCATCTCCAAGGCTAAGACGGAGAGAGATGTCTCCGACATTCGGATCAGGGTGTTGGGGCGGAAGGGAAGTTTGACCCAGCTTCTCAAGAGCCTGGGAACGCTCCAGGAAACCGAGCGCAAGGAAATCGGTAAAAAGGCGAATCAGGTCAAGACGACATTAGAGACAAGGATTGAAGAGGCCTTCATTCGGATTCAAGAAGAGGAAAGACGGGAAGCCGTAAATAGAGGATGGGTCGACATCACCCTTCCCGGCAGGCCGACTCCCTGGGGGCGAAAACATCCCCTGACTCAGATCCTGGATGAGGTGGTTGTCATCTTGTCGCGCCTTGGCTTTGATGTGGTTGAAGGGCCTGAGGTGGAACTGGATTATTACAATTTTGAGGCCCTCAATATCCCGAAAGGGCATCCGGCCCGGGACATGCAGGCCACCTTTTTTATCTCGGAAGAGGCTGTCCTCAGAACCCATACTTCACCTGTTCAGGTGAGAACAATGGAGAAACAGCGGCCGCCGGTTCGGGTCATCTGTCCCGGCGCTGTCTACCGCTGCGATTCAGATCCAACGCATTCTCCCATGTTTCATCAGGTCGAAGGTCTTCTGGTGGATAAAGGAATTACCTTTGCAGATCTCAAGGGGGTTCTGACGGTGTTTGTCCATCAGATGTTCGGAGGAAAAACAAACCTCCGGTTCCGGCCGAGCTTTTTCCCCTTCACCGAACCCAGCGCAGAAGTCGATATCCAGTGTGTGATGTGCGGAGGCCAGGGGTGTGGGGTTTGTTCCAATACGGGTTGGTTGGAAATCTTAGGATCCGGAATGGTCGATCCTGCGGTCTACGGGTTCGTCAATTATGACCCTGAGGAAGTGACCGGATTTGCCTTTGGTATGGGGATCGAACGGATCGCCATGCTTAAATTCGGGATCAATGATATCCGACTCTTCTTTACGAATGACTTGAGGTTCCTTAGGCAATTTTAGAATGCGGAATGGCGATTGCGGAATGGTCGAACCCCCGTGATTGAGTGTGAAGCGTTTTTCTAAATTCGGCATTTCGAATTCCGAAATCCGCAATTTGAGGAATAGATGAAGGTTAGTTTAAATTGGCTTAAAGATTATGTTGATCTTCAGATGGGGGTGAAAGAGCTTGCCCATCTTTTAACCATGGCAGGATTGGAGGTCGAGGGAATCACCTCGACCGGCGAAGGATTAGAGAAAATCGTGGTGGCCCATATCGACTCGATCCGGAAACACCCCAGTGCGGATCGCCTTTCTCTGGTCGACGTGAGAACCGATCGGGAGAAATTCTCAATCGTCTGTGGCGCATCGAATATCCGGGAAGGCCAAAGAGTGCCTCTGGCCATGATCGGCGCCCAGCTCCCAAACGGCGTCGAGATCAAAAAGACAAAGATTCGAGGACAATCCTCGGAGGGGATGCTCTGTTCAGAGATTGAGCTTGGTTTCGGTCAGAATGCAACAGGAATCATGATCCTTCCAACCGATACCCCCTTAGGAAAAGAATTGGCTGAGGCATTGGGGTTAAGGGACGCCGTTCTTGATCTGAGTATCACTCCCAATCGGCCCGACTGGATCAGCGTCATCGGAGTGGCCAGGGAAATTGCTGCCCTGACCCATCAAAAAATGAAATACCCTCCTCTTTCCCTCTTGGATCGGGGAGAAGAGATTCACCGGAAGACCTCGGTTACCCTCCTCGATCCGGATCTATGCCCCCGTTATGTGGCAAGGATGATTGAGGGAGTGAAGGTTGGCCCTTCGCCGCACTGGATCACGGACCGTTTGGAAAAGGTGGGGGTGAGGTCCATCAGTAATGTGGTGGATGTGACCAACTATGTGATGATGGAATATGGTCAACCCCTCCATGCCTTCGATTTTAGAATGCTGGAAGAGGGCAGAATTATCGTTCGAAGGGCCGAGGAGGGTGAAACGTTTACCACCCTCGATGGGGTGACACGGATCATGAATCATCAGGACCTCATGATCTGCGATGGCAAAAAGCCGGTTGCCATTGCCGGAGTCATGGGAGGGTTAAACTCCGAAATCAAAGAGGATACGACCACCGTCTTTTTGGAGAGTGCCTATTTTACCCCCACGGGCAATCGGAGGACTTCAAAGAGACTCGGTTTTGAGACAGAGGCAGCCTACCGTTTTGGAAGAGGGATTGATTACGGGGGATGCCTCCTGGCTGCGAATCGGGCCGTTCAATTGATTCAAGAACTCGCAGGTGGACGGGTCGTGGAAGGAGTGATTGATGCCTATCCCACCCCTCTTCAGCCGAAACAGATCCCTTTAAGAGTCTCAAGGGTCAATCAGGTCCTGGGAACGGAGGTTCCCGGCCCAAAGATGAAGTCCTACCTTGAAGATCTGGAGATGAGAATCGAAGAGGAAAAGGAGGATGTCCTGGTGGTGACCCCGCCCTCTTTCCGGGGAGATCTGGAGCGGGAGATCGATCTCATCGAAGAGATTGCCCGGATGGATGGATACGGGAATGTTCCAATCACCCTTCCCTCGAGTGCCTCCTTCCCTGAGGGAAAGAACAGAGATTATCTCCTTGAACGAAAGGCCATGGAAGTTCTCATCCATCATGGGTTTCATGAGGTGATTACGTATAGTTTTGTCTCTCCTACCTGTCAGGATCTCATTGGCCTCAAACCAGAGGACCCTCGGAGGAAACCCGTTCACATTCTTAATCCCCTTACAGAAGACTTTTCTGTGATGAGAGCGACCCTGGTCCCAGGGCTCCTGGAAACAGCCCGCTACAACCTTTCCCGAAAGAATGCGAACCTTAAGATCTTTGAGTTAGGGCGGGTATTTCTTTTTGAGGAGGAAAAAAGGCTGCCCAGGGAATTGAGGCATCTTGCGGGATTAGCGATGGGATGGGTGGGAGAACCCCATTGGGCCTCTTCAGCAAGGGGCATCGATTTTCACGATATCAAGGGTTGCGTTGAAGCGCTCCTGGAGGCCTTTCAGATTGAAGGGGTGTCCTATGATCCAACAGAGGACGTTCCTTACCTCCACCCTAAGAGGTCAGCGAAGGTTTCCTCCAAAGGAGAGGTTCTGGGTGTTCTGGGAGAGGTCCACCCAGAGGTCCTGATGCGGTATGACATCCCCGAGAAGGCCTACCTCTTTGAGATGAATTTTGAACCCTTGCTTCAAGGGGCCAAAGAGGGGAAACGATTCCGGGCCTTACCCCGATTTCCTGCTGTTTATCGGGATCTTTCGCTCGTCGTCGATCATTCCTTGGAGGCAGGGAAATTGGTAGAGGAGATCTGGGCCTCTCAGGAACCCTATATTGATGAGGTGACCCTCTTTGATCTTTATCAGGGAGCCTCCATTCCGGAGGGGAAAAAAGGGGTGTCTTACCGGATCCGTTATCGTGCCGATGATCGGACCTTGACCGATGAAGAGGTCAATCAGTATCATGAAAGAGTGATTGCGCGGCTGAGGGAAATCTTTAGAGTAGAATTGAGATGATGTGGATTTCTTAGAAAGGAGGGGGCAGCCATGACGAAGGTGGATATTATCGAGAACATTTATGAAAAGGTGGGATTTTCGAAGAAGGATGTGTCCAAGATTGTAGAGTCTGTCTTCGACATCATTAAGGAGTCGCTTCAAGGGGAGGATAAAATCAAAATCTCCGGATTTGGGAATTTTGTGATTCGTAAAAAAAGGGCCAGGCGGGGCCGCAATCCACAGACAGGGAGCGATATTGAGATCACCCCCAGGCGGATTTTGACCTTTAAACCGAGCCAGGTTCTCAAGGCAAGCCTCAACCATCAGGGGACATGATCTTTCTGGATCTCCACTCTCGGTAGAGAACGGCTAAACCGTCTGTGACAGGATGGGCGGATAGGCGAAGGGCAGAGAAAAAATTTGTCCAAATTGATCAAGAGGCAAGAACAAACAGATCCAATCTTTTCGGAGAGGCTTTATTATCGTATTGGCGAGATCAGCCGGATAACGGGGCTCAAGCCTCATGTCCTTCGCTACTGGGAATCAGAATTTCGTCTGATCAGGCCCCATAAGGCGGGATCCCTTCAACGGCTTTATCGTAAGAAGGATCTGGATCTTATCCTGAAAATCAAAAAACTCCTTTACGAAGAAGGGTTCACGATTGCGGGGGCAAGGAAAAAGATACGGGACATTGAAAGGGAGGAAGGGCGAAAGTTAAGGCTGAGGCTGGTTGAGAAAAGGCCCGAGGGAAAGGAACGGGAACTGCTCTTCGCCATCCAAGAGGAGCTGAAAGGAATCAGAGAGATGTTTGAGGAATCCCCTCCTCCATCTTAGGACCCTTTCTCGATGCGGAAGGAACCCGCTATCTTTGTTGCCTCTTCGGCAGAGTAGCCGTCAAATACACATCGTTGGAATAAGAGGTGCCTGTGGATTTTGGAGTTTGAAACAGGGGAGACCATGACGAGGTTGGTAATCGCGTTTCTGATTTTCTCGTGTGTCATGATGGCCGTTCTTCTCTTTTTAATCCTCGTCCTTTCGGCTGCCCTTTTGATCTTCTCCAGAGGAGGCAAAAAGGTGAAACAGGGGGTGAACCCTTTGATGGAACCCGAAAAGAGAACGATTTAGGAGAAATCTATGAACTGGGTCGTGACGTGTAACTCGTGTGGAAGTTCCTTTGTTTACGAATCGGGACAGGGCCTCCCTGATTTATGCCAGGTCTGTTCGGAAAAAGGGAAGAAGGAGGCGAAAAAATTCTTAGAAAAAGAGAAGAGGCGGAAAGAGATCGTCGTTTTTAGCCTTTTGGAATTACCGGATCGGAAGATCAACAAGACCCTTGGCCTTGTTTCTCATGAGGAAATCATCGGGGTGGGGTTAACCCGGGACCTCGATCTCGAGACATTTAAGGGGGGAATGGCTCTCGCCTGGGCGGAAAAAGTCAAAAGCGCAAAGGATTTCTCACTCAGGGCCGTCAAGGATGAAGCCCTTGAGTTGGGAGGGAATGCCGTCCTTGGGGTGGAGTTTTCATACCATGTTCTGGGGATCCATAATGATATGATGATCCTGCTTGTAAGTACCGGTGGAACTGCCGTTCTCTTAGCATAAAGATCTGGCCTTTTATTTTTGGATTAAATATATTAAGCTTATTCTAGGTTCGGGGCGTAGCGCAGCCTGGTAGCGCACTGGCATGGGGTGCCAGGTGTCGGAGGTTCAAATCCTCTCGCCCCGACCATTTTTTTCAGGCTTGAGGCTAAGGGTACAGGTGAAAAAGGTTTAGCCTTCAGCCTCCCGCCTTTAATCTTTGTTATCCGTGGATAATGAGTGAACGTCCCAAGATTCTGGTTACCAATGATGATGGAATCTATTCCAAGGGAATTATCCTTCTGGCAAGAGCTCTCACCGAGGTAGGAGAGGTTTTCGTCGTAGCTCCTGATCGGGAAAAGAGTGCCATCGCCCATTCCCTCACGCTGCACCGTCCCCTCCGGGTTGAAAGAATAAAAAGAAATTTCTTTGCAGTGGATGGGACTCCTGCGGATTGCGTCCATCTCGCGGTAAATACGATTCTTCCGGAGCATCCGGGGCTGATCGTTTCGGGAATCAACAAAGGGGGAAATCTTGGCGATGACATCACTTATTCCGGAACGGTTTCCGCCGCTTTTGAAGGGACGCTTTTGGGCATTCCCTCCTTTGCCGTCTCCCTCGTTGCCCGCAGCCATTTCAAGTTTCATCCGGCAGCCCGTTTTGCGGTCAGGGTGGCCCATGCGATCTTAAAGAAAGGGCTACCCAAGGACACGCTTCTCAACGTCAATGTTCCCAACCTCCCTGAGGAGGAGATCCAGTCCTATCAGATTACACAACAGGGCCGATGGGTTCACAATGGGGGCACCGTGGTCGAAAAGATGGATCCGAGGGGAAAGAAATACTACTGGATCGGGGGAGGCCAGCTCGTCTTTGATCGGAGGGGAAACACCGATTTTGAGGCTGTTTCCAAAGGGGCTGTATCCGTCACACCCCTTCACCTCGATCTCACGGATTATACTTCCATCCCTCTCTTAAAAAAATGGAAGTTCTAAAACCTTAGCCCCCTCACCCCCACCCTCTCCCCGGCGGCCCCCTTTGTCCTCCCCCGTCGAAGGGGGAGGATATATTGGGGAAATTTCAAATATCTTTAGTTAGAATTTGAATATGGAAAAGCGTGTCTATATCGAGACCTACGGCTGCCAGATGAACGAGCACGACTCGGAACGGATGCTCCGTCTCCTTGAAGACGCTTCGTTCCGGGAGGCAAGAAATGCAGGGGAAGCAGACCTCATCCTCATCAATACCTGCAGTGTGAGAGAAAAACCTGAACAGAAGGTTTATAGCGCCTTGGGCAGATTTAAACAATGGAAAGAGGAGAGGGGGGCGATCATATGCGTGACGGGCTGCGTGGCTCAGCAGGAGGGAGAACGCCTCTTGAAACGGATCCCTTATCTTGACCTTGTGATTGGGACTCATGCCCTGTCCCGTCTTCCGGAACTGGTCAGACAGGTTGAAGACCATGGGCACCGTGTCTGTGAGACCGGATTGAATCCGGAAGGGGGCTATCTGAAGACGCCTCTCCCCCGGAAACACGGGATAAAGGTGAAATCCTATGTGACCATCATGCAGGGGTGTGACCGCTTCTGTTCCTACTGCATCGTTCCCTACGTCAGGGGAAGGGAGAAGAGCCGGCCCAGCCGGGAGGTCCTGGATGAGATCAGGCAACTGGCCGATCAAGGTGTAAAAGAGGTTTGTCTGCTGGGCCAGAATGTGAACTCCTATGGAAAAGGACTGGCAGAGGAGCTCGATTTCCCGGAACTCCTCCGCCGCATCGATCAAATTGATGGGATTGAGCGGATCCGGTTTACGACCTCCCACCCTGCCGACCTTTCCGAAGGGCTCATCCAGGTCTTTTCTGAATTAAGGAGCCTCTGTGAGCACATCCAGCTTCCCTTTCAGTCAGGTTCAGACCGAATTCTTGAAAAAATGCACCGGGGCTATACCCAGGGTTCTTATCTTGAGAAGATCGAGCGTCTCAAGGGGAGATGCCCTTCGATCGCCATCACTGCCGATGTGATGGTCGGGTTTCCCGGTGAAGGAGAGGAAGATTTTCAAGATACCCTGGATTTGATGGAAAAGGCACGGTTCGATGACCTCTTTTCCTTCAAATACTCTCCGAGAAAAGGGACCCGGGCCGCCCAATTCGAGGATCAGGTGAAAACCGAGGTCAAAGAGACACGGCTTTCCATCCTCCAGGAAAGGCAGAAAGAGATCACCTTCGGAAAGAATAAGGCTTTAGAGGATTGTGTTGTTGAGGTTCTGGTCGAAGGCCGGAGCAGGCAGAGCGCTCAGGATGTGACCGGCCGCACCCGCTCCAATAAGATTGTCAATTTCAAAGGGGATCCAAATTTACTGGGGAAATTGGTTGATGTAAGAATTACAAAAGGCTTTCCTCATTCCCTCCGGGGTGATATGATGGAAAAAGTTCGGAGTAATGATTTCGGAGTACTCCGTTTTGAAACTCCGAACTCGAAACTTCGAACGCTGCCTGGCCTCGGGAATTCAGTTAAAAAATAAGAAAAGAATTTATCAATGATGGTATGTGAAAATGTGGCTCCCCCTAACCCTATATCTGACAGTAGCCAAATTGCAATTTTGTCATTCAGTGTATATAATGTCTGTCCAAATTTGTTCGCCCTTAAAATCATAGGGAAATATAGCATGGGTTCGATATGAAGTTGTTGCAATCAATTCAAATAGTTATAAGATTGATTAGATTTTCATCACAATTTTTCGAAATGGCACAAATTATGCTTAGGAAACCATGGAATTCTATGGTGATGTGTTTAGAAGAAGTTTGCACACAGGCAAAGTGTTGATATATGACTATTTCTCTCTTAAGAGTTATTCAAAATCTGGGAAAAAACCAACCGCCCCATCAGACGGAACCCCATCATTTAATGTTAACCGGAATTAGGCAGGACATATTTCTTAAAAATTGGGGGGAACCGGATATCCAGATTTCTTTGAAAAAGCTCGGAAGTTTTTATAGCCGGAGCGCCCTGTACCTGATCGTCAGTTCCGGTGATGAAGCGGATTGCTCCATTTTGATATACAAAAACAGGGATAGAATCCTCTTTTTCAGAAAGAAAAGGCTGAACACCCATTTTAAATGGAGCAGGTTTGAAGAGAAACGCAATCCATTCAAAGAGGAGATCGAACCCACTGGGATGAGAATTCCTCGAGCTCTCGTAGGCAATACTTTGGCCCTCGTTGCCTAAGTAGAACAAGGTTTGGTATGAACCCTAAAAATTTCCTGAGAACGATTCGAAGGAAGGAAGAGGAATACAAATTACCAAACAGGGAAGGGGTATTCCTGGTCGAGAGGAGAAAGCATCCCCGGGTCAGTGTCGAACTTCCCTTTGATTATTCCGTTATTGATGATGGAGAAGCCTGTCGAGGGATTGGAGTGGATGCGAGTGAAGGGGGACTCCTCGGCTATCTATTAGAAAAAATTGAAATAGGGACCTTGCTGAGAATCGATATGCTTTTTAAGAATGGCACAGAGATGACCACCATTAAGGCAATTGCAAAAGTTGTCTGGTCTGATCTGGCATCCAAAGAAAGTTGGGCGGAGTACCGATATGGGATACAATTTCTATCCTTCTTTAAAGGAGACCTTCATCGATTGAAGATTTTATTGAAAGAGGTGGGACACCCTCGTGGGCGATAAGGCGCTTCTACCGGTTTTTCAACGCCTCTGCAAAGGGTGAATTGGAAAACCGCTTCTGGGCTGCTTCTTCTCGGATGGGCTCTCTTCGCTCACCCTTTTTATCCCTTGCCACGCTCCTATTTTCCTTACGG
>Ga0315295_10002529_pt1 | contig 15491 bp, 11 predicted proteins | sample YL17G14_0_MG_FD_204453 | JGI IMG/M metagenome (GOLD analysis project Ga0315295, IMG submission 204453) | Sediment microbial communities from Yellowstone Lake, YNP, Wyoming, USA - YL17G14_0 | ecosystem: Environmental > Aquatic > Freshwater > Lake > Sediment | place: USA: Wyoming | collected...
AGTTGCCGAATGGAGCGGGGAGCGTCTCGCCCGTTGGGGAGGGGAGATCGGTCCCCAGACTTCCCAATTGATCCAGGCCATCCTGGCTTCCCGCCGACACCCCGAACAGGCCTTTCGTCCCTACCCACCCATGAGAACATCCGTGGTGAAACCTATTACCAGTGAGGCAACCTGCTATGCTTACACAACCCCTGCTCGACAAACTTGTCCAACTCCACCTGCCTTCTTTCCGGGAAGGTCTCCTGGAGCAGTTACGCAACCCACAATACAGCGACCTGACTTTCGAAGAAAGATTGGCTCTGCTGGTGGACCTGGAGTGCACTCACCGCCACGACCGACGCATCCAGCGCCGTGTCCGCCTGGCCAGCTTCCCCCAGCCTGCCTCGATCGAAGATCTCGACCTGTCTTCCGCACGTGGGCTCGATCGCCGCTTTGTGCTTGAACTCTCCCAGTGCGTCTGGATCGCCAGCCACCTGAACACTCTGGTCCTTGGTCCGACAGGCAGTGGGAAAACTTTCATTGCCTCAGCCCTTGGACTTTCTGCCTGCAGAAACGACCACGCGGTGCGCTACTTCCGCACTTCCCGTCTGCTATTCCAATTGGCGCAATCCCACAACGATGGCTCTTATCCAACCTTGCTTGCCAGTCTGGCAAAACTCGACCTGCTCATCCTGGATGATTGGATGCGCGACCCTCTCACCGCTTCAGAAGCCCGGGATTTGTTGGAAGTCTTCGATGACCGCTTTGGCCGGGTCTCTACTCTGGTTGCCTCGCAAGTTCCCGTGGCAGATTGGTTCGCGCGACTCCCGGATCCTACGATCGCAGATTCGATACTGGATCGTATTATTCACAATTCCTATCGGCTGACACTAACAGGAGATTCTCAACGAAAAACCCGGGCGGTTGTCCCCATGCCGTCCAGTTGATTTATAATGTTTTCACCAGCGTCGCTTCGCTCCGCCACTGGACGGCATGACCGGATTGAGTGGACGGCATGGACCGGATTCGGTGGACGATTTCACCGGATTACGCACCGGAAAACCCCGAACCAATTGCGATAGATTTTGTCTAGGTGACCGACCGGGGAATTGCGTAGTACCCTTTGGGTAAACCCCGAACCAATTGCGATAGATTTTGTCTAGGTGACCGACCGGGGACTTGAACCCCGAACCAATTGCTTAAGAGGCAACTGCTCTGCCATTGAGCTAGTCGGCCATGCGGCGGGTATTATACCTCAAAGGAAAAAAGAGTCAAAGACTTCGAACAACCCGATTTTACCCCTTATACCCTGTAGGTAACAAGCCTCCAAACCCCTGACGCCGGGCAGGCAGGGAAAAAGCTTTAAATGTATAATATTGCTCTGGAGTTCACTGCCAGGGATGGGCGCCTTTCCGCTTCAACCTTCCCATCCTCACACCCGACAAGGAGAGATGGAATGCTCGACAAGATAAAACCGCACCTCGAACGCATCAAGGCTAAGGGCGCCAACTACCTCGACGCCCGCTGGTATCCCGTAGAGGAAACCAATTACCTGATGATGTGGAACGGCAATCTCAAGGCCGCCACCTCCGCCCGTGAAAGCGGTCTGGGCATCCGCGTGCTCTACAAGGGCGCCTGGGGATTTTTCGCCTCCTCCGACCTGGGCGACCTCGCCGCCCTCTTCGATAAAGCCTTCGACAACGCCCGCGTCGCCGCCGAGCGGGTCACCTTCCCCATCCGCCTGGCGGAAAAGGATGCCGTGCAGGCAAAATTTGAAAGCCCCTGCGCGGTGGACCCATTCGAGGTGTCCCTCGCTGACAAGGTGGCCTTCCTGAAGGAAATGGACGGGCTCATGGATCAAAAGGGTGTTGCCCAGCGCATGGGCGACATGACTTTCGTACGAAAGCAGATCCACTTCGTCGATTCGGAGGGCAGCCAGATAGAAAAAAACATCACCGAAGCCTTTGCCACGCTGAAGGTGACCGGTCTCGACGCCACGGGGGCCATGTTCGAACGCACCTTCCGACCACAGCGCCACGGTCTCACCCGCGGCTGGGAAACGATGGACAAGGGACTCTTCCGCAGGAACGCGGAGCGCATCGTCAAGGAACTGAACCAGGTGCTGGCGGCCCCCGAATGTCCAAAGGAAGACCGCTCGGTCATCCTGATGCCTGATCAGATGTACCTGCAGACCCATGAGACCATCGGTCACGCACTCGAACTCGACCGCATTCTGGGCTACGAACTGGCATTCGCAGGCGGTTCCTTCGTGACCCTCGACGACTTCGGAAAACTCCGCTACGGCTCCCCGCTGCTCACCGCCCGCGCCGATGCCACCCTGCCCAATTCGCCCGGCAGTTTCGGCTTCGACGACGATGGCGTGCCTGCCCAGAACACGGTGCTCATTGATAAAGGCATCCTGGTGGGCGCCATCACCGGCCGGCAGATGGTGGAAGAAGCCAATGCCCGCGCCAAGCGCCAGATCTTTAAGGGCAGCGGCGGCACCAACCGCGCCACCACCTTCTACCGCGTCCCGATCGAGCGCATGACCAATATCAACATCGACCCGGGCAAGGATGGCAGCCTCGAAGATATCATCAGCCATACCGAAAAAGGACTCCTTACGGATGGCGACCGCTCCTGGTCGATCGGCTCGAACCGCGAGCAGTTCCACTTCGGTACCGAGATCGGCTGGCTTGTGGAAGATGGAAAGCTCAAGGAGGTGGTCAAGAACCCCACTTACAAGGGCGCCACAGTCAAATTCTGGAACTCACTCTCCGCGGTGGGCGACCAGTCCACCTGGCAGGTGAAATATGTGGATAACTGCGGCAAGGGCCAGCCGAACCAGATCATGCAACTGGGTCACGGGGTTCCGGTCTGCCGTTTCGACAACGTGAGAATAGGAGAATAGCAGCCATGGAACGGATCTTGCAAACCTTGTGGGAATTGCGCAAATACGCCCTGGACAAGGGGTATGAACTGTCCATCTTTTACCACGAAGAAGATAGTTACCTGATGCGATTCGCCAACTCGTCCATCTCGTTGAATACCAACGAACACCTGATCCGCATGGAGTTCACCACCTATGCCGGGCGCAAACGTGCCAGTTACGAGCTCATCACCGATCTGGGTAAACTCGATGAAATGAAGCAGGGTATCGACATCGCCGCGGCGATGGTCCAGCATGCTCAGCCACTCACCTACCAGCCCACCGTTCCCGTCTTATCAGAATCCTTCGCAGACGAGAGCGGCTATGATGCTTCCCTGGCGAAGTTAAGTAATGAAGACCGGCTGAAGTACTTCAACACCCTGGCTGCGGGCCTGGAAACTGAGGCTGTGAAACTTTCGGGTATCTTTTCCTGCGGCATGAACATCATCGCCCAGATCAATACGCGCTCGGAGCATACCCTGATGTTCAAGACCTCTGATGCCCAGGTCTCCGCTGTTCTTGCGCACAACACCCTCAAATGGGAGGTGACCGCCGAGCAATCCGCTAATAAATGCTCTGAGCTCGATGCGGGCGCCCTGCATAAGGACCTGGCTTTCCTTCTCGAGCATTACCAGACCGACACCCCCCAACAGATTCCGCTTGACAGTTACGACATTGTCTTCGGAAGCGCTGCCATCGCCGACATGCTCAATTTCATGAACTGGATCGGTTTCAACGGCGGCTCGCTGAAGCGCGGCTTTTCCTTCCTGGGTGAAGACAAGGTGGGTCAGAAGGTATTTTCTGATAAGTTCACCCTGGTGGACGACCCCTATCGGCTGGAAACCTTTCCGTTCAAACGCGATCTGACGGGCATCGTCCGCAAGGCCTTCCCGATCTTCCTGAAAGGGGTCTTCCAGGGGTTCACCTGGTACCAGGACGATGCCGACGAGTTCAGCGCCAAAGCCACCGGTCACACTGTGATGCATAAAAGCCTGGTGCTCAGCAGCGGCGACCGGAAGGAGATCAATTCGCTGGGCGACCTGGTGGCAGAGCCGCGCAAGAAGGAACTCCTCTACATCCCCTTCCTGCACTATATGAATATCGTCAATCCTTCCAAGGGCGTCATCACCGGCAGTTCGCGCTTTGGCGCCCTCCTGCTCAAGCAGGATGGTTCCGTTGCGGTGCCGTATAATGTGCGCCTCACCCAGAGCCTGCTCGACATCTTCGGCGACAAAGTCGCCTGGCTCTCACGTGCCACCATCCCGTATAACACTTCGATGAGTTACGGTGCCCGCAACCCCACCGCGATCATCGTGCCGAAGTTCATGCGTGTGAACGACCTGGAGATTTCGCACTCGAATTCTTCTTATTAGATAGAAGATCGCCCGCCTGTGCACCCTGCCCGCATCATGGTCAACCGCAGTCCAACCGGGCAGCGGTTGACCGTAAATTTTTCCTTCAGGCGGGAACAAAAAGGGCTTCAAGGCGTCTGTAACTGGAGGAAAACCCGTATGAAAAAAATATTGGTAGTTTTCGTGTTCCTGTCCGTCATGCTGGGCGCCTGCGGGCCCTCCGTCCCAACGGTTGTGGTTCCCACCCCCACCATCACCCCCACCGCATCGCCGGCTGCTTCCGACACCCCGCCCGAACCCTCGCTCACCCCGTCGCCTGAGCCCAGCCTCACCCCGATCTATCCGTCCGAAGGCTATGGCCCATCCGGCTTCCCCGCAAATGTGGACCCTCTCACCGGTCTGAAGGTGACCGATCCGTCCCTGCTGGAGCGCCGTCCCATGCTGATCAAGGTCTCCAACCTGCCGCGCAGCAACCGACCGCAGTGGGGACTTTCGCTGGCAGACCTCGTTTATGAATATTACACCGAGGAAGGCGGCACTCGTTTCGCAGCACTGTTCTACGGTCGGGATGCCGACATGGTGGGGCCGATCCGCTCGGGTCGTTTTATAGACGGCGACCTGGTGCGCGGTTATAAAGCCATATTTGCCTTTGGCGGCGCCTACTATGTGGAGATGAATCGCTACCTGCAATCAGATTACGCCGACTGCATGGTGCTCGAAGGCAACACCACCCCGTTCTTCCGTTATGAGCCCAACGGGCTGAATCACCTGATGATCAACACCGCTGAATTGAGCGCGTATGCCAAGTCAAAGGGCATCGATACCGGTCGCCAGCCACTGGACGGCATGTTCTTCCGCCTTGAAACCCCGGCGGGAGGCCAGCCTGTGACACAGGTGGACGTGCGCTATTCCGGTGTGATCTACAACCGCTGGAACTTCGTTACTGCCACTGCGAGATACCTGCGCTCAGCCGATTCAGCCAACGACTACAATAATTTAAGTGAACAATACAAGGCCTCCAGCGACCGCCTCACCGGCCAGCCGATTGCTTTCGATAACCTGGTTGTGCTTAATGTATCCCACGAGCTCTACAGCCCGGACATTTATGACATCCAGTTCAGCGGTTCGGGTTCCGCTATCGCCTTCCGGGATGGGCAGGCTTACCAGGTGAAGTGGCAGCGCAATGACACAGACGTGGTTTCGCTGCTCAACCCCGACGGAACACCCTTCCCCTTCAAACCCGGCACCACCTGGTTCGAAGTGATCGGGATGAACTCGAAGCTGGAGCAAACCGGACCGGTCTGGCGTTTCATCCACTACATGCCATAAACTCCGCACTTGCCTGCGGGTTCTGGAGGAGCGGCTTTCCAATCAAATGGTTTGTCCCAGAGGCAGGCGGGTGACTTTTCACCCTGCCTGCCTTTCCCATTCTCTGGAATTGCATATAATGGGATCGTTCACAAGGAGTGGCAATGAGACGGATCGCAGTACTTACGGGTGGCGGCGACGCACCCGGGCTGAACGCGGTCATCCGGGCGGTCGCCAAATCGGCGATCAACCTCCACGGTTGCGAGGTGCTCGGCATCCGGGATGGATATGACGGGTTCATCCGCGCCGACGGCATCATCCGGCTGGACCTGGGCGCTGTGCGCGGCATTCTTCCGCTTGGCGGCACCATCCTGGGAACCGCCAACCGCGGTAACCCATTCGCCCGCAAGGTGATGCAGGATGGCAAGGAAGTTGTGGTGGACGTTTCAGATGAGATCATCGCTGCCATCCAGAGATTGCAACTGGATGCACTGGTCGTCATCGGCGGGGACGGGACGCTGCGTATTGCCATGGAACTGGCAGCCAAGGGGGTGCCGGTGGTGGGGGTACCCAAGACAATAGATAACGATATCGGCGGCACGGAAGTCACCTTCGGTTTCGACACCGCCATGATGATTGCCACCGAAGCCCTCGACAGGCTGCATACCACCGCCGAGGCGCATCACCGCGTGATGGTGCTGGAACTGATGGGGCGCGACGCAGGCTTCATTGCGCTGCATGCCGGCGTATCCGGCGGTGCGGATGTGATCCTGATCCCCGAGATCGCTTTCCGATTCGAGGCGGTGATGAAAAAAATACGCCAGCGCGAACAGAGCGGTGCGCATTTCAGCCTGCTGGCTGTCTCGGAGGGGGCGAAACATGTGGGCGGGGAGGCGGTTTTCAGCCGGGGCGGCGACGAGGTCTATGTGCCGCGGCTGGGAGGCATCGGTCAGGAGGTGGGACAGGCAATCGAGGCCAGCGGCTTCGAAACGCGCGTAACTGTGCTGGGACACCTCCAGCGCGGCGGCTCGCCAACCTCCTTTGATCGCTGGCTTGCCACACGTTACGGGGCGGCAGCCGTGCGTACTGCTGCGGTGGGAAACTTCGGCACCATGGTGGCGTTGCGCAACGCCCAGGTGGTGCCGGTGCCGCTGAGCGAAGCACTGGCGGTACCCAGGCGTGTAGATGTTAATGGGGATGGGGTGCTCACTGCACGCGGGCTGGGGATCTTCTTTGGGGATGAATGAGCTGCTGCCGGAAAAGACCGGATAGAAAACATGAGCATCGTTGATAACGCGGAAGACCGCCGGTTGGCGGTCTTCCAGTTCGCGCTGTGGCACCTTTATCGCAGAGCGAGGAGGGATGCCACAGCGCTTCGTTTCATACTACTATCCATTTTGGGCACCACCTCCTCTTCTATAAGGATGGCGGGGTTGGGGCAGGCGGGCTTGCCTGCACTTCAGGCAGTATCGCACAAATCAATTTGAATGTCAATGGCAGGGATTTCTTGATAAACTGGATGACTTGTGATACCTTTTGATAGTTCCGGGAAGCGCAAGCAGGCTATCCTGCAAAGAAAATCTTTGGAGGAGGTACGTATGAAACGCACTCAAATTCTCTGGATCACTGCCCTGGCCCTGGGCTGGCTGTTCGACTTCCTTTTCTGGAAGCATGCCCCGGGGATCAACTTCGCCATCTATGCAATATTGTGCCTCAGCGGTGGTTTCCTGCTGCTGCAGCTGAACGGCATCAAATCCTCCTGGAGGTCGCTGCTCCTGCTGGTACCCATCCTTTTCTTTGCGGTCATGAGTTTCCTCCGCCAGGAGCCCTTGAGTCTCTTCCTGTCTTACACTTCCACGCTGGCGCTGATGGGCCTCCTGGCCTGCACCTGCATGGGGGGACGCTGGCCCCAGTACAGCACGGCTGATTATGCGGTCAAATATGTCAAACTGGCTGTCAGCATGATCGCCCGCCCGCTGATCTTCCTGAATGAGGTCAAAAAATCCGCCCCGGTGGAAGTGCCAGCCGGCGCCAGGCCGGGATGGAAACGCTTCTGGGCCATTCTGCGCGGGGTCCTGATCGCCATCCCCATTCTTGTCATATTTGCAGCCCTGCTCTCTTCAGCGGACCTGGTCTTTGCCCAGCGTGTGCAGGATTTTGTTAAATTATTCCGCCTGGAGAATCTGCCCGAGTACATCTTCCGCTGCATTCTCATCCTGGTCGCAGCCTATGCGCTGGCAGGCACGATCCTGCATGCTGCCCAGAAAAGCCAGGATGAGAAACTGGTGGGGGTCGATAAGCCGCTCGTGCCGGCGTTCCTTGGATTCACAGAAGCCGCTGTGGTGCTGGGAGCGGTGGTGTTGTTGTTTGCCCTTTTCGTGATCGTCCAGCTCCAGTACTTCTTTGGCGGGCAGGCAAACATTGGGTTGCAGGGCTACACCTATTCAGAATATGCCCGGCGCGGTTTTAGTGAACTTGTAGCGGTGGCGTTTTTTAGTTTGCTGCTCTTCCTGAGCCTGAGTTCGGTGGCCAGGAGGAAAGATGCGGTACAGCGCTGGACCTTTTCAGGGCTGGGAGTGGGCATGGTGGCCCTGGTGGGTGTGATGCTCTATTCGGCTTTTCAGCGATTGATGCTCTACGAAGCCGCCTATGGATTCTCGCGCCTGAGAGCATACACGCATGTCTTTATGATCTGGCTGGGAGTGCTCCTGGCTGTGGTGGTTGTGCTCGACATTCTGCGAAAAGAGCGCGCCTTTGCCCTGGCGGTCATCCTGGCTTGCATTGGTTTTGCCGCCTCCCTGGCATTGCTTAATGTTGATGGGTTCATCGTCCGGCGGAATGTGGCTCGCCTCTCCACGGGCGCCGACCTGGACGTGGCGTACCTTGCTTCGCTCTCGTCGGATTCGGTCCCCGCCCAGGTGAGTTCGCTCCTGGATGGATCATTAACCCCAGCTACGCGGGACAAGGTGGGGGCGGCGTTGGCCTGCCGCCAGTATGCTGCCCGCAGCCAGAAACCCGATGGGAGCTGGCGGGCGTTCACCCTCTCGCGCTGGCAGGCCGACCACGCCATGCAGAAAGCGGAGGTGCAGGCCATATTGAACAACTACGGAATTATGGATGAAGATTGGCCGCTGCAGGTGGTGACACCGTTGGGGGAGAAGGTTGATTGCTCGGAGACTTATTCAAACTAGGCAGCCATCGGCACCAACCTACCGGGCAGGAGCGATCCTGCCCGGTTTTGAGTCCGGCGACCCCGGAGTGCGTGAGCGCTGCCATTATGCAATCGCGTGTTGCCGCGCCTTCATTTTGCGTGTAGAATCAAACCGAACTCACAGAAGGAGTTTCCCATGCCAATCATCGTCATGCTGACCGCTGCAGTTGTCCTGATTATCATCTGGTTCATCTATGCTCTTATCTGGGGAAAACCGTGGAGCGTCAAATTGCTGTTCACGCGCTCATTTGTACACTTTGCCTTGAAGGGTCCCGAACTGCTGACCATGATCGGCATCCTTGAAAAGTTTGGTTTGCACGGGCATAATGCCAAACTTTCAGATGTCTCGGTGGCGAACGAGACCAAAATGTACAGGTGGATCAAGCGCGACCTCGGCCTGCTGCGCAGTTATGACCGCAAGCGTCAGAATGCAAAACTACTGCTTTCCACCGACATCATGGACTGGTTCCTCGACGACCTGATCCGCACTGAAGAGTTCCGCTTCCACGACTACCCGCTCAACCAGATGTTTGGCGTCCAATCGGAACTGCCCAATTTCATGATGACCATGCATCCGCTTGTCAGCCGGCTCGAGGCACGCAATTACATCAAGCGCCTGAAACGTTTTGGGGTCAAGTTTGACCAGGTGCTGGAGGGGCTCAAGGTTCGCGAAGAGAAGGGTGTCCTGCCGCCCCGTTTCGTCATCCGCCGCGTGCTCGACGAGATGATTGCCTTCACCGGCAAGCCAGCCAGGGAAAACCCGCTCTATACGGTCTTCAATGACAAACTGAGCAAATTGGAAAAGGTCAGCGCACAGGACAGGGAAAGCCTGCTGGCAGGTGTCGAGGCGGAGATCTCCCGCATCGTCTACCCGGCGTACAGCAAACTCATCGAGTATTTCAACGCACTGGAGCAAAAAGCCACCAGTGACGACGGTGTTTGGAAACTCCCCCAGGGTGGCGAATATTATGCCCACTGCCTGCGCAGCAACACCAGCACCGATTATTCGCCGGAGCAGGTGCACGAGATCGGCGTGAAAGAAGTGGCCCGCATCGAGGGCGAGATGAAGACCATCCTGGCGGGATTGGGATTCAAGAAGGTGGTCAACGCCCCCAAGAAACTGGCCGAGCTCACCAAGGAGGAACGCTTCCTCTACCCGAACACGGATGAGGGTCGCCTCGCCGCCCTGACCGAATACCAGGCCATCCTGGATAACATGAACGCCGCGCTGGAGCCGTACTTCGCCATTCGCCCAAGAGCCGCCTTGAAAGTGGAACGCGTCCCGGAGTTCCGCGAAAAGACCTCCGCCGGGGCGTACTACCAACGGGGCGACCTGGGTGGGAAGCGGCCGGGAATATTCTATGCCAACCTGCGGGATATGAAGGAAGTCCACAAGTTCGGGATGAAAACGCTTGCCTACCACGAAGGCATCCCCGGGCACCACTTCCAGTTGGCGATCGCCCAGGAACTGAAAGGAGTGCCGTTCTTCCGTCGCATGGTGCCGTTCACGGCATATGCGGAGGGCTGGGCTCTGTACGCGGAGAAACTGGCGCGCGAGATCGGGTTTTATAAAGACGATCCCTACGGCGAGTTGGGGTACCTCGATTCCGAGCTGTTCCGCGCTGTGCGCCTGGTGGTGGACACGGGCATCCATGCCAAGAAATGGACCCGCCAGGAAGCCATAGACTACATGGAGGCCCATACCGCCAGCGCCCACGAGAGCATCGTCAGCGAAGTGGAGCGCTACATCGTGATGCCCGGCCAGGCATGCGCCTACAAAATCGGCGAGATCAAAATGGTGGAACTGCGCGACAAGGCTCGTAATGCCCTGGGCGGCAAATTTGACTTGCGCAAGTTCCATGACGTGGTGCTAAAAAACGGGGGTATGCCGCTCAATCTCCTCGAGCGCGTGGTGGATGCATTCATCCAATCCGGTAAATCCGCTTGACGCCTTGGTGACTCCACCCGTCCGGCATTCACGCGCGGCTCATAATTTTAAAAACCGTCAGCTCCACGAGCGGAACCGCCAGTCCTTAATGCCATTGAATTCCAGGCAGGATAGCGCGACAATAGGAGAGCCGGTCTCGAAACCCCAGTAGTTTATCCTTCCAAATAGCCCCGGCAAGGAGAGCAAATGAAGAAACTGCTCAAAACCCTGGCGATCCTGAGCGTCATATCATTACTGACCGGTTGCTACCTGCCGGACTGGCTGACCTATACCAATGCCACTTACGGCTTCGAGTTCAGGTATCCACCTTCCAGCACTCTGGTAACCGACACGCCCAACTTCGCCCGCATCCAACTGCCGATTACTGCCGGGACCAACCTTGCGGAGAAATATCTGGATGTCTCGGCAGATCCGGGTGCCATACCGTGCCTGAGTCCGTATGGCGACCCCTATGCACCTCCTCCTGGCACTCTTGTGACAGGCACCCAGACCATCAATGGGATCTACTGGGTGATTGAGAAAGCCTCTGAGGGTGCCATGGGGTCGATCTACGAGTGGACCGCATATTCCACAATGATCATTGGGGAAACCTGTGTCAGTCTCACTTTTGTCTTGCACTCCCACCAGGCGGATTTATACCCGACACCTTTGCCGGAATTCAACCTGGCTGGAGAGTCGCTTGTATTTCAACTGATCGTTAGTAGTTTCACCACAATCGCATCGACCTTGCCAACCCCTGTGACCACGAATACTCCCACTCTGGTCAGCACCTACACGCCAACCTCTGTCTCGTCCTTCACGCCCACCCCGGTCATCTCGGATACCCCGACCCAGGTGGCCTCCTTCACGCCCACACCGCTGGCATACTATTTCATCCCAAGATTCAATTCCTATTGCCGGCTGGGCCCGAACTTGATCTTCAATTCCATTGCCCTGGCGATGAAAGAGCAATCCTATCCGATCGACGGCCGCAACCAGGAGAACACCTGGCTGTACCTGATGATCAATCCCCAGCTAGGCTGCTGGGTGCCGCTGGGGAACGGCAGCCCTTCAGCAGATACCAGTGGGGTGCGGGTGCTGGCGGATATTCCCACCCCCACCTTCACCCCGGTCCCCTTCTGCAGCCAGTTCACGGATCAAAAATCCTGCGGGCGGTACCCGAACGTGTGCACCTGGAATGACAAGGTGAACCCACCCGCTTGTGTAAATAGATAATCCTTCCACTGCACGCACCTGCCCTGCAAAAATGAAGCGCCCCAGAAATGGGGCGCCTGGCATTTTTACGGGGCTGCAAAAGGGTCGGATTATTTTCAGGGGGTGGAAGTGGCAGTTGCCGCCCCATCCACATTCGGGTTTAAAACGAGTTGCTCCCAGAGGAAATACAGCATCTGCAGGGCGGTCAGGTTGCGCACCTGCATGCCGTATTCCATGCTGTGGGGGATGGAGAAATCCGTAAAATTAACATACGAGACCGAACTGATGTGCGCCGGATCGATCATGCCCTGGTTTGGCAGCGGCTGGACCGCCAGCCAGAAATTCCACAACGGCAGCTCGTACTCCATGGCAAGGCGGGCGATGGTGGCATTGATGGTGTTATCACCTTCGAAATCATCTGCTTTGGTGCTCAGGATGGGAACGGTTCCCCGGGCGATGGTTACATCCAGGATGATGCGCATGTTGTGTTCGAAGGAGACCGGATCCTGGTGGATGTAGTAGGCTTCGTTGGTGCCAAAGGATATGAAGGCGATGATGGGATTATCCAGATGATACTGGCAGGCGAGCAGGGTTTCATTGCTCAGGCACTCTTTGGGCGTCCACAGGGTGGTCAGCAGGCCTTCGGTGTTCAAACCGCCCTTGGCAGCCAGGCTGGGGCGCTCAAAGGAATTCTTAAAATAGTCAATGGCGGGTTGCAGGTAGGTGAACTCTCCCAGGTTATAGTTGCGGTCGAAACCAACCAGGAATGCCGGCGCGGCACTGGCGCAGTCACCGATGCGCGAAAAGACGCGCGGACTGTTTCCCAGGGCAAGCCCACGCTGGTAGATCTCGCGCACGCGGGCGCTGATTGTCTCCGGGATGATGGGCAGGTTCTTCCAGAAATCCACAGGCAGCGGAGCGGCGGTTTGGGTGGTGGTTAATTCAATCGTCGGGGAAGCCATGGCGGGCACCAGGGTTGGCAGGCTGACCTCCGTGGCAGAAGTTGCCTGCGTGGGGCTGACCGTGTATGCGGGCTGGCATGCCGCAAGGAAGGAAGCCAGCAGGATAAGACTGCAGGTCAAAGCTGTTCTTCTGCATCGCGGGGGACATTGGCTGGCAGGTTTCATAATAATGATTAATGTACCTTCTTCACCATCGCAGCAATGTGTTCGGGTGTATTCCCGCAGCAACCGCCCACCACGCGTGCCCCCAGCGCAACAGCTTTGGCGGCGAATTCCCCCATCTGCTGGGGGGTCACGTCGAAGACAGTGTTCCCGTCGACCATGCGCGGCAGGCCCGCGTTGGGCTTGATCCATAACGGGATGCCCGGCTCAGCAACCGCATATTCCTGGATCACTTTTTCCACATTCTCAAGCGAGGTGCCGCAGTTGGCGCCCACCAGTGCAGCGCCCAGCGCCTTGTAGCGGCTGATCATCTCTGCAGGTTTCACGCCCATCATCGTGCGCACCCCGCGGTCATAACTGAAGGAGACCACGATGGGCAGATCGGTGAGCGCACGCGCGGCTTTGAATGCCGCGTCGGCTTCCTCGAAGGCGAACATGGTCTCGATGACCAGCAGGTCCACACCGCCTGCAACGAGCCCCTGCACCTGTTCCGTGAATGCGGCGCAGGCTTCGTCAGCGCTCAGCGGACCGTAGGGTTTCATCAGCATACCGGTCGGTCCGATGGAACCGGCAACCAGAATGTCACCTCGGGCTGAGGCGGCTTTGCGGGTCAGTTCAACGGCGCGCGTATTGACCTCGGTTACACGCTGCACATATTTCGAGTCCTTCATCCGCAGGCGCGTTCCGCCAAAGGTGCATGTCAGCAGGATGTCGGACCCGGCGGCTGCAAAAGCGGATTCCAGCTCCAGCACCAGTTCGGGCTGGTCGAATACCAGGTCTTCAGGGGCGATGCCGGGCGCAAGACCCATCCTGTGCAGGTTGGTGCCCGTGGCGCCGTCTGCCACGAGGGTTTTACCGGATTGCAATTGTTCCAGGAATCTATTCATACGTCTCCAAGTGCCCCAATTATACCGGTTGATTGGAAGGGAAGTGCATAAGTGACATTCCTTTTCTTAAGAAAGCCTTAACTTCCCGGCTGGTTTCAATGGGGTACTGTAGTACAATCTTTAAGAAAAAGCCTTGTTCATGCAGAAAGAGTATTGTGAGCCCACGTAAGCAAAGCGAACTTTCAGAAGCCACTTCCCTCACGAATCAACCCCAGCCGCTCATACAGGTACGCCAGGTCTGCAAAGTTTATGAGACTGCCGCGGGTGATTTTCCCGCGCTGCGCGGGATCAGCGTGGATATCTATCCCGGCGAGTTTCTCGGCGTGATCGGTAAATCCGGCGCGGGAAAATCCACCCTGATGAACATGATCACCGGCGTGGACCATCTTACCTCCGGTGAGGTGATCGTCCAAAAAGCAAATGAGGTGGTCTCCGTTCATGCCTTGTCTGAGGATACCCTGGCGTTATGGCGCGGGCGCAGCATGGGAGTGGTTTACCAATCCTTCCAGCTCTTACCGATGCTGACACTGGTGGAAAATATTCTACTCCCAATGGACTTATGCGGACTCTACAATCGAGCTGAAAGCCGCGAGCGCGCCCTTGACCTCTTGCGCATGGTCGAACTGGAAGAACACGCATTCAAACTCCCCATCTACATTTCCGGCGGTCAACAGCAACGCGTGGCAATTGCGCGTGCCCTCGCTAACGACCCACCCATCCTCATTGCCGACGAACCGACCGGCAGCCTGGACTCGGTGACGGCTGAGCACGTCTTTGAAGTCTTCGAAAGCCTGATCGAAAAGGGAAAAACCATCATCATGGTCACGCACGATAACAGCCTGGTGCCGCGCTTCTCCCGCCATCTGATCATTCAGGACGGCGAAATTATTCCGGATCGTAAAATGGGGAAACAATGAAGCAGGCCAACAATCCAACTGTGGAAGCCGTTATCCAGTTGCAGAAGGTGGAGAAGACCTTCAAGAACGCAGCAGGAGAGTTCCGTGTTCTAAAGGGTATCGACCTGACCCTGCGAGGCGGCGAGTTCGTCGCCATAGTCGGCAAATCGGGCAGCGGAAAGTCAACCCTGCTCAATATGGTGACCGGCATCGACCACCCCACCGGTGGGCAGGTGGTCATTAACGGCGTCAATATCTACGAGATGAACGAGAGCCAACGGGCGCTGTGGCGCGGTCGGAACCTGGGGATTGTCTTCCAGTTCTTTCAGCTCCTGCCCATGCTGACCCTGCTGGAGAACGTGATGCTGCCGATGGACTACGTTGGCAGGTACGATTTCGACGAACGTCCGAAGCGGGCCATGGAACTGCTTAAGATGGTCGGATTGGAAAAGCAGGCGCATCAACTTCCCGCGGCGGTCTCGACCGGGCAGCAGCAGAGCGCGGCGATTGCACGTGCCCTGGCGAACGATCCGCCCGTCATCGCCGCAGACGAACCAACCGGCAACCTGGACTCGCGTTCGGCGGAGGCCATCATCACCCTGTTCGATCACCTGGTGCGCAGTGGAAAGACGATTGCGATGGTGACACATGACCCGTCGCTGA
>Ga0315295_10002530_pt1 | contig 15488 bp, 13 predicted proteins | sample YL17G14_0_MG_FD_204453 | JGI IMG/M metagenome (GOLD analysis project Ga0315295, IMG submission 204453) | Sediment microbial communities from Yellowstone Lake, YNP, Wyoming, USA - YL17G14_0 | ecosystem: Environmental > Aquatic > Freshwater > Lake > Sediment | place: USA: Wyoming | collected...
CTTTCTGCTTCATCCCGGTTGAATACGACTTGATCGGTCGGTATCTCTCCTCACCAATTCCCACAAAATCCAGCATCTCATGGCTGCGCTGCATAGCGTCAAGTGACGTCATGCCCGATATCATTCCCAGATAGGACACGAGCTCCACCGCATTGACGGACGGTATCAGGCAATCATGTTCGGGCATGTAACCGATGCTGTCTCGAATCTGGAGGCTTTGGGTTTGGGAGTCCAATCCGTCGACTGATATCGTTCCCTTGTTTAGGCCGATGAGTCCCAGCGAAGCCTTGATGAAAGTGCTCTTTCCGGCCCCGTTCGGTCCCAAGAGGCCGACGATGCCTCGGGGAATATCCGCGGTAAGTCCATCAAGAGCCATCACTGGACCAAAGCTGACGGTCACATCTCTTGCAGAAACGTGGATCAGATTCGTACCGGAAGCTGTCTTTTGACCGGCGGCCATCTCCCCTACCATCGGTCGTGCGAAGCGTTCTAGATTCATAAGTATTCCGCAATTCACTCGCAAACCGTCACGAGGGTTCGAGTCGGCGCAGCATTCCTCTGATCAAGAAAGCCCCAGATGTCCAAGTTCAAGTCCGATGGCATGCACCTCGGAAAAGACCATAGGGGAGGAAGACTCCCCATCGCATGATTATGGACTGCTTACGATGAGCAATCGGGGATACCAGAACGGGGTAATGAGCATCATTGGCCTGAGAGTCAGCAAATCAAGTCTTGCTTGTTCGTCTAGATTTCAACACGTGGGCAAGGCCGTACAAGATGACTGCGACGGCATCAACGGTGACGAGTATGACTAGAACAACATCGGACCCGCTCAGCCCTGAGGATTGGACAAGTGCATGCACTTCCGCTCCGTAACTGTAGTAGACTGTCTCATCGCTCCCCAGAAGGATGAAGCTGTAGCCGTCGAGCTCGGCGTAGTGTCGCCAGGCTAAGGACCCATCCGAATTGATCATCTTGATTGATGAATCGTCCCAAGCCAACAAGCCTCCTGAGGGGAATGTGTCTATCATGCCCAGATAGGGCTTCTTCCACAGTATCGCTCCGCTAGAATTGAGAGAATAAGAGTATTTGTCTTCGAGGTCTCCGCAGAAAATCCTGCCTTCCGCGTCCACAAGGGTTCCCGAGAGAGAATAGCCTCCTGGCATCATGTGGTCCGGATTGTCTGAGTAATGCAGGAGGGTCTTCCACTCGGTAGAACCGTCCAGCAAACTTATCGCGTAGACGTTTATGACAGAGGTGTCATTGTCGATGAACTCCTTCCTTACTTCGTAGTATGTATTCCCATTCGAGTCCCAACTGGACTCCATGTAGTGCGTGAAATAATCACCTTTCTCGATGTATGCTTGAGTCCCATTCTTTGTTATCCCCATGATATAGGTACCATCGTCTCGGAGACCAATGACTTCAAAGGTTCCATTGTCGCTCAATCTCGGGTTTCCCAAACTCGAATTCAAGAAGGGAGAATCCATGCTCCAGAGCTCCGACCCGTTGTTGGATATCGCTACTATCCTTTCAACGAGGTCCTCCTGCCAATCGTAGTTGTGTGCAATCACCTGGCCATCTGGGTAGATGGCCCAAAGGGCCAAGGTGCCGATTGGCGCAATGTAGTCCCATCTGAAGTCACCGTTGGAATCCAGGACAGTGATGTTGCTCCAAGAGGCAGAGAAAGCATTGCTCGTGTTCCAATCGACGTAATAGTATCCGCCGTCGGGCCCCTCGGTTATTGAAGGACATGCGTTGGTGATCGATCTCCACAAGAGAGTGCCATTCGGATCGATGGCAGTGAAGCCCCTCTCCAGACCGTGCGGCCAATCATAGCTGATGAGTGTGCCTCTGCTGTCGATGTAGGCTCCTGGGCCAACCCTCTGTTCGTTCCCAAACGAATCATGGTTGAGAAACACCCACTTGTCTTCCATGCCCCCCGTCCTGATTTCATCCCTGACGAGAAACGCACCAATGATAGCAGATGCTACAAGCAGGAACATCAGTGCAGCCGCGGCGATGCCAACGGTCCAGGGGCCAATCCTCACATCTCCCACCATGGCTCGGCAACAACATGAACGCTATATTATCCCTATGCTGTGCGCCTCGGAAGAGCCCATAGGGGGGGAGAGAAAGGAAAGGGTTTTGGGGACAACGGGGCGAACATCAATTCACCCGAATTGAGCATCTAGCCAGTAGTGCTTCTCGTGACTCGCGTTCAAATCGCGACGGGCCCACCTGGCTATCTCTCAATTGGCGGGAATTGATTCTTGGTGGGTCAAGCCTCGCCTCGGAAAAGACCATTTTCAACAGTCACGAAGCCAACAGGATATATATACGAAAACACCGTGACAATTTCCAAGTAATTCTGGTCACTGTGGGATTCGCATGTCGAGAATCTTGATAGTCGATGATTTATCGAACATCACGGAGATGATTCGCAGTATGCTCGAATTTCATGGCCATGAGATTGCCGGTGTGGCCTGTAACGGGTCTGAGGCAATCGAGAAGTACAAGACACTTAGACCTGACGTGGTGCTCATGGACATCATGATGCCGGGGATGGACGGCATGCAATCAATGAGGGAAATCTTGGAGTATGACCAGAAGGCCAAGATTGTCCTCGTGACTGCCCTGGGGAAGGCCTCACTCATGAGGGAGGCAGCGAAAGCGGGTGCCGTCGGTTTTGTGACAAAGCCATTCGAGATCAGGCGATTGCTTGGAGCTATAGAGATTGCGACCGCCTCGCCTCGGAAAAGCCATAGGGGAGGAAAGAAATGAAGGGGTTTGTGAGGACAACGGGGCAAACCTCAATTCACCCCAATTGAGCGTTTAGCCATTGGTGCCTTTCGCGACTCGCGTTCAAATCGCGACGGGCCCACCCCAGGTCATGTGCCGGTCTGAGATCCAGTGACGGCTTTTGCGATGAGTCGCTCGTCCGCTTTGGGCAACAGGACCACCATCTTGGTGCCATTTGTGTGGTCTCCCTGAACACGGTCCTCCGCCCAGACCCTTCCTCCACTGGCTTTGGCTATGAACCTGACGACGAAGAGCCCCAATCCAGTGCCGGATACGGACAGATCTATCCGGTGGAACCTCTGAAAAACCCTTTCCTTCTCGTCGTCGGGAATGCCTTTCCCGTTGTCGACGACCTCTATTCGCCAGTACTGGACACCGCCCTCTGCGGTATTGCTGATCGACACGCCAATCTGGACCTCCTGATGAGGATCGTACTTGATCGCATTGGTAAGCAAGTTCGTGAAGAGTCTCGTTGCGAGAGTGCTGCACTTCGCATAGTGCGGGGTTTGCACTCCCCTGAACTCGATATCCACCTTCCTGTCCGAGAACATTCTCTTTGATTCCTCGATGGACTCTCGGATGAACATGTTCAGGTCCTTCACAAGGAGATCGTCGTCCTCAATCGATTTGATCCTCGAGAGGTCTCTTACAGAGGAGCAGAGCTCGAAAGCGCCCTGGATGTCCTTGGTGATCATGGCCAATGCGTTGCGATCCTCCCCGGTCACGGCTTTCGATTTCCAGATGCTATCCAGGAAATGCAATGCTGAGAAGGTGTAGTTCATGATGTCGTGGGACATGAGGTCATTCAGGAACTCCAATTCTGTCTGGGCGTCCTTGACGGCCTGCTCCATCTGTCTCTTCTCGGTGATGTCCTTGAAGACGACCTCAACGCATTTCCCGGGCATGAGGTCCGCGAATCGCGCATGCAGCAGGCCGATGACTTTGCTCCCGTCCGGTCTCGTCAGCTCGAGCTCGAGCCCGCTTACCGACCCTTCCTTCTCAAGCATCCAGATGATCTTGTCCCAACTCTTCTTGCTGTCAACAAGATAGGAGGACAGGTTTGCCTTCTGGATCTCATCGATTGACTCGAGTCCGAGCACCTTGAGTCCTGCCTGGTTCGCAGAGTGTATCCTGCTGTCAAGGAGAATCACGGCGATGGGTTCGGGAGACATCCTCATGAGCGATTTGTAGTTTTCCTCCGACCTCCACAGGTCCTCGGTTCTCTTCCGGATCTGCCGCTCAAGAGCCAAGTTCAGTCCCTGGAGTTCCAGGTTCTTGACCAGTATCTCCTCGTTGAGGTTGAGGGCGTGTTCGGAGATGGATACATTGGGCTTCTGGTAACCCGGAAACATTCTCGCCAGCTCTTTTTCGGGAGCTATCACGAACCTGCATGTCGGGCCTCCCTGAGCCACGCATTCCTCCTCGTACGCTCCGAGCTCAATGTCGTGAGGTGTCTCCCTGGACAGCGCTAGCCTGCATATCCACGTAAGCACACCGGCGGTGTAGGCGCAAACGGGTTCCCTTTGGAGGTCCTTGTTCTGTTGAAACGCCCATGCCTCCATCGAATTCCGAGTCGAGATCCTCGCAATCATGGAATCGAGTTCGATGCTCTCGAGCTTGAACATCCCGAATCCCCGTAGGGTGTACATTTCGAGCATCATCCCAGCGGCCTCGACTGGATCAGCTGGCATTGCCTCCTTCCCAAGCGATGAAAGGAACTCTCGGGCGCCATCCTGACCTGCCCTGAACATGAAATCCTTCTCAAAGAATCCGATGTCGGCCCGAAGAGATTTCTTCAGCGAATAGAGCCCGCCGGCAACGTCCATCAGAACGGCCCGCTTGCCATCATACTCGAGCCTACCTGCCTCGGACATCAATGGACGCTCGTCTGCCTTCTTCTCATGGTCATCTGATGGCAGGTTTTCACCTTCAACATGGGGGCACTCGGTCGTTTCCCTGACTGACCCTCGGAAATGGGGGGTTTTGTGAAATCGTCTCTATGCAAGATGTGGAGAATACTGATGCATCTAAATACTTTGTGAGCCACCGTGTCGAAGGCATCTGATGGCGATGGCGGATGCCCAAATGGGCTAACGATTGTTCGTCATGATTGCGTAGGCTACTCTTAGGGCGCTCGCGGTCTCCTCGACGTCATGCACTCTGACGATGTTCGCACCTTCCCTGACTGCCAGAACCGCTGCGGCGATTGACCCTGGGAGCCTGTCCATCGCAGGCAATCCAGATATCTTCCCTATGAATGACTTCCTTGAGACTCCGATCACAATCGGCTTGCCCAGCATCTTGAATTCTCGAAGTCTTCGGAGTATCTCCAGATTGTGGTCGATCGTCTTGCCGAACCCGATGCCCGGATCAATCATGATCTTTCTCGGGTTGACCCCGGCGCCCTCAGCTTCATCGATTCTGGCCTCCAGATAGGTCATGATATCTCCAACAACGTCTCGATATCGGGGCCTGACCTGCATCGTTCTCGGGTCCCCGCGCATGTGCATGATTATGACGGCCGCATCATGCTCTGCAACAACCTCTCTCATCCGTGGGTCTCGAAGACCGGATACGTCGTTCACAATCGCCACTCCCGCATAGAGAGCGGCCTCCGCGACCCCCGGCTTCATCGTATCAATGGAAACTCTGCCCGGGTGAACCCTGCAGAGAGTCTCGACGACAGGGATCGTCCGTCTCAATTCCTCATCCAACGGCACGGAGACTGCCCCTGGCCTTGTGGACTCCCCTCCAACGTCGACTATGTCAGCGCCCACCTCAAACATCGACAAACCGGCCCGAACGGCCGCCTTCACATCTCCACCGATGCCGTCGCCAGAGAACGAATCTTTGGTGTTGTTGACGATTCCCATTATCCTTGGTTCATCTAGCTTGAGCAGGCAAGTTCCGAGCCTTATGGATGACGGCCGCTGCTTTGAGGATAGCGATGCGTTTCTGTGCCCTTTCCTGTCGCTGCGAGCGTTCAGGACTCTCGACCTCCCAGTCCTAAGTCACCAGTAGGTCATCAACTAACTCGGCTATGTCTTTTATCTCGATGTCGACCTTGACAATCTCGTTCCCGAACCTCAGGTTGCTAACGCAGAACGGACACGATGACACCATCATATCGGCGATCTCAGATGCGGATTTCACGCGTCTGGAGGAGATCCTCTGGGCCGCTTGTGGGTCCGCGGATTTGACCCCGCCTCCTCCCCCACAACATCTGGCGGTTTCCTTGTTCTCGGCCAGTTCGACGAATTTCACCTCGGGGATCATGCTGATGACCTTCCGTGGCTCGTCATAGATCTTGAGATGTCTGCCAAGATGGCACGGGTCGTGGTACGTTATCCTCTTCGGGAATGGTTTGAGTTTGAGGTTCTGCCTCGCCAGGAACTGCACGAGGTGTTCAGTCTCGAAGGGAACCTCGACATACTTGGGATACTGCTCCTTGAACATCCTCAGGCAGCCTGCGCACGTGAAAAGGAGCTTCTTCACTCCCAGCTTCTTGACAGCGTCGACATTGGCCTTCATGAGCCTGACATAGTCCTTCTCCTTGGCGCCGATTCTCTGGAGCGTGCTACCGCAGCATACTTCGTCCACCAAAGTGAAATCGACGTTGAGCTTTTTCAGAAGAGAAATTGTGTGTCTTGCGATTTCTGGCTGCCTGTATCTGGCAGTGCAGCCGATGAAATATCCGACCTCAGCCTTCTTGATGGGGACGCCGAAGTCGACTGCCGCAGTCTCTCCATAGGGATTCTTCGTCTTCTTCACGTTTTCGATGACTTTCTTGTGTGCTGGGAGAACACAGCCCGCCTCAACCAGGTCGGCCCTCGCGGCTTCAACTATGTCCACGACCCTTATGTTGGACGGGCACCTTCTCTCGCAGTCCTTGCAAGTAGTGCACTGGTACAGTCTCTGCACGACCGAATCGTCAGCAGGAATCTCCTGCCTTGCAAGGCCGTACGCGAGGATGACCTTGCCCCTCGCGACGGAAGGATCCCATTGGTTGTCCTCGAAGTAGGGGCAGACGCTCTTGCAGAAGCCGCAGAAGGTGCAGGTGAGCATCTCCTTCTCTAGCTTTTTCGCGCGTTCTGCCTTGATGTATTTCTTCCTCGGCATAGTATCATTTGCTCGTCAATAACAGCGGTCTCACCGCGTTCCCAGGATTCTCGGAACTGTAATCACAGCGTCCATAATAAACGTGACCTTGGACTTTGGCCCCAATTCGCGGATGGCCATGTCCACTGCTTCCTGCACTGTGTCCACCGGTGTCATATGCGCCTTCCTCGCTATCGAAGGGTCCAGTCTCGTCACAGCATACATCTTGCACTTCAGGCCTATTTCCGCCATCTTCGCGGCCTTGTGGTAGCCCAGCTTGTAGCCTTGAGCTATCTTGTCTAATGCTTCCTTCGGGGTACTTGCGCTTCCGAGCAGATCAAGGAAATTCGGCGGGCCGACGCCATCCCTGCAAGCACTGACAAGGATGATGACGCCGCCGTCTCTCACCGCGTACTTCGCGTTGTCGAGCGCTTTCTGCGATTGGTACAAGTCTATGTCGTAGGGGAAAGCGGTGACTGCAACCACGATGTCCGCCTTCTTCTTCAGATCGATGACGAAGACGTCATCTGCCATCTTGCTCCCCTTCTGGAAGGAGCCTCGGAGGTCTCCTGCAAAAGCTGCGCAAGTCCTGTGGTTCTTGTCCAACACCACCATGATCGCAAATATCATCCTGTCCTTGAGGGCGCTCATCGCGTCTTCCATGTCCTCTGCCACAGGATTGCCGACAAGCTTGAGCGATTGAGCCTTTATGCTCAAGGCCAGCTTGTGGTTCGCCTCTATTGTCTCATACGCCGAAACCCCTGGAAGGAATGATTTTCTGCCACCGGTATAGCCGGCGAAGTAGTGAGGCTCGACACTGCTGATCACGATGATCCTGTCGGCGTCTGCGACCAGCTTGTTCATCTTGAGCGGTGTGCCGTTCTTGGACGTGCCCAGAAAGACCATTTCGCTCTTCTTCGCATCATGAGCGTAGACATCGTCCTTGATCTGAGCGTACAAGTCGCCGAAGATGTAGTTGTACTCCTCCTCTGTGGGCGCCCTGTGCATGCCGGTCGCGACGAGGTATCTGACGCTCTTGTTAATCAGGAACGGAAGGATCGCAGTGATTATCCTCCATGTTGGAGTGGGTCTCGTGGCATCGTTGACTATGACCAGCACATTCCTCCCGTCTTTCAAGAACTCAGGAAGCGATTTCGAGTTGACGGGTTTCTTCACTGCGTCAAGGATCACCTGGACCTTGTCGTCCGCCTTCACATCCTTCTGGTAGACGATCTCTCCGAGGTTCCCGTCGGGAACCTCCACTATCTCCTTGCCTCCCCCGTATGGTATCTCAACCCGCATTGGGACTACCGCGCAGGAATAGGGCTTCCCGTATTAGTAGGTTCAGGCCTGTCGTGCCACCCAGCTCTTGCCTGGGCCCTTGGTTGAAAAGTCTTAATAACTCGCTACGAATCTGTATCAGTCATGAAGACCCTCGGCACGCTGGGCGAGAGAGAGACGATCAGGATTATCGAGAGAATCATCAAGAGCGATGCGACGATCGGCCCTGGCGACGACTGCGCTGCGATTGACATAGGCAACAGATATCTTCTGGTAACAACAGACATGATGGTCACGAAGGCTCACATCCCGAAAGGTATGGGGCCTTACGACATCGGCTGGTCCATTGTTGCTGTCAACTTGAGCGACATAGCCGCCATGGGCGGCACGCCGCTCGGCCTCGTGACCGCAATTGGCATCACGAGGGGCCACCCTATCGAGTTCATAGAGCAGATGGTCGACGGGATGAACGACTGCGCCAGGCGGTTCAACACCAGCATTGTTGGCGGCGACACGAAAGAACACGACGATCTCGTGCTCTGCGGGACCGCCTTTGGGGAGGTCGCCAAGGACCAGATACTCCTGAGAAAGGGAGCGAAGGCCGGCGACCTCATCGCGGTCACGGGCAGTCTCGGAAGGGCAGGATCCGGGTTCTTTTCGATGAAGAAGGCTCTCGGGCTGAAGGAGGCCGAAGACGCTCTCAAGCGGCCCTGGCCTCGGATCCGAGAAGGAATGCTGTTGAGCAAGTCCGGTTTTGTCACCTCGGCTATCGACATATCCGATGGCCTCTCGACCTCAATCTTCGAACTGTCACGCAATTCCGGCATGACCCACGAGATCGACTACACCCGGATTCCCAAGGCCAAGGAGGTAGAGATGGCCTTCCATGACCTCGAGCGACAGAAGGACCTGGTCCTGAACTTCGGAGACGATTACGAGCTCCTGTTCACTATCAAGCGAGAGGCAGAGGATGATCTTGGGAAACTCTCGCAGGAATGTGGATGCCCTATGACCGTCATTGGGAAGGTCACCAGCGGCGAGGAGAATATCCTCATCGACAACGGGAAACGCGAGAAGCTGGAGAACCTTGGTTATGAGCACTTCCGGTCACGCCAGCCATGAGGCACAGTTCTACGACAGGGAAGGCGGCAAGGTCAGGTGCAGCCTCTGCCCGCATTCTTGCTCGATAGCCGATGGAAGAAAGGGATTATGCGGCGTGAGGGAGAACAGGTCAGGGACTCTGTATTCGTTGATATACGGACTTGCTTCCTCGATACATGCCGATCCAATCGAGAAGAAACCTCTGTTCCACTTCCTGCCAGGCAGCACATCGATCTCCTTAGGAAGCATCGGGTGCAATCTCTTCTGTCAACACTGTCAAAACTACTCCATATCAAAGGCGAAGTTCGGCAAATTCGACCTGACCGAGCTTACTCCGGGCGATGTTGTGAGATACGCCGGAACGACAGGCTCGAGCTCGGTTTCTTGGACGTACAACGAACCGACCATATGGCACGAGTTCACGACCGTGGCCTCCAAAGCTGCCCATGCTGCAGGCCTGAAGACGAACTATGTTACCAATGGATACATTCAGGAAGCACCTCTCAGGGAGCTGAAGGGCGTCATCGACGCGATGAACATCGACGTGAAAGCCTTCAATGAGGGATTCTACAAGGAGATATGCGGAGGGACTCTCGCGCCCGTTCTGAAGACTTGCGAGGTCGCCGTTGAGTTGGGCATTCACGTCGAATTGACATACCTGATCATCCCGGAACACAATGATTCAATGGACGAGATATCGCAGTTCAGCAAATGGGCGGTCGATGCTCTTGGAGCGGAGGTGCCCATCCACTTCTCCGCATTCCACCCGGACTACAAGCTCACGAATCTGCCCCGCACACCGGAGAGGACACTGTCTCATGCCTATGATCAGGCCACGAAAGCGGGCGCTGAGTTCGTCTATCTAGGTAACATACCCTCCGGGGACAAGGATGACACTCGCTGCCCCAAGTGCGGAACCCGCGTGATTGAGAGGGAGGGGTTCTCAGTCCGGTCCTCGAACCTCAAAGGCAACAGATGCGGGAAATGCGGGGCTGAGTTGAACCTTGTGGTCTGAGTCCGAGAAGGCGGTTCATATCGTCCTGCGGACGAATGCCACTCAAATAGGAAATATCAATAGCAGGATGTTCCCGACAACTGTTGTCAAGATCAAGCTCACAAGCATCGGAACGATGAATGGTATCTTCGGCGTCACCCAGACTCTCTCGTAACCCGAGCTTGCTAAAAGCTCGATGTCCGCCTTCTGATCCTCTTGCTTGCGCGGCCTAACATGTGTCACGAGCTTGCCTTCCAGGATGCTCTCCATCAGCCAGACATGCTTGTTCGCGATCTCAGCCGTATCCAGCTTGTAACCAAGCAGTCCGAGCGGGAAAGCGAATTCCTTTCGCGACAAGTTCCTTGCCAGGAATACCAGTGGAGTCAGCGCAACGATTATCGCCGCGTTGACAAGGATGGAGACCGAGAATGGAAGTAGGGTTTCTGCTGCAGAGGTCTCACCATGAATGAAGGGGAGAGATCCGAATGCTGGATAGAATGGAAAGAGGATGGATAGCGATATGAGCGCCTTGGCGTCCGCCCCTCCGCGCACGATGTCTAGCATGTACATGACAACAACAAAGAGCATGAAGATGGGGATGGCCAATAGGTGCTGGAAATACTCATCACCGCCATACTGATAAGCTAGCGCCAGGATGGAGCCCAAGGCGAGCGCGTACTTGCCGAATATCGTCAACTTCGCTCTCGCGGTCTCCTCTTCCGAGCCCAAATAGACATCGGCGAGAATGGCCAATATGGGGACAAAGACAAGGAGGTATTCGATCGGCATATCGTCAACATAGAGTTGGATAAGTATCAGGCCTAGGCCTGCCACCCCGAGTCCGATCCAGTAGACGTCGGGCACCTTTCTTGTTCTCAGGTCCAATAACGAAGCATACGCCAGGATCGACAGGCTCAGGACGAGGCGTAACGCATTGATAGATTCTGCGGAATCCACGCGAATGAATTACAATGTTCGTACTTAAGATGTTCTGAATTGCTGGCATGTCCCTCTTTTCAGATAGTGTGCTCTTGCTCTCTCATCGAGGATCCTATAGTAGAGGGAGAGCGGATTTGAGCGCATCAGGAATCGCAGTTGTGCCAGGACACATTTATTACTTTCATGAGCAGTCCACGGTTCGATGCGACTATCCTCCTGCAACGATTTGCCTGACCTTTGGAAGGAGACATATGATCTCGTGGCCCAGGTGCCGAAAGGGCGAGTGACTACATACGGGGAAGTCGCGAAGGCTCTGGGGGACATTGCCGCTTGCAGGTTCGTGGGTCTCGCAATGAGCAGAAACGAAGACATCATTAGAGTCCCTTGCCGTCGGGTTGTCCAGTCCGACCGATTTGTCGGAGGTTATACAGGCGGAGGCCCCGAGAAGAAGATCCAACTCCTTCGCAAGGAAGGGATTGAGTTTTCGGGTTCGAAAGTAGTGGATCTTGACAAGATATTGTTCACCGATTTCAAAACCGAATACCCGTTGAGAAAACTGAGGAGAATACAGACGGACCTGAAACGACATCTTGTCCTCACAGAATTCAAGAAAGAGATCAAGTTCGTTGCAGGAATCGACGTTGCATACGACGGCGACCGTGCATATGCTGCGCTGGTGAAGTTCGACTTCGAATCCAAGGAGGAGACAGCCAGGCGTGTCGTCGAGGGGAAAGCCGCGTTCCCCTATGTTCCAACCTATCTGGCCTTCCGGGAAATACCGGTCATCGAGCCTCTCATGGATCTTGTTGACGATGAGACTGTCCTGATGTATGACGGAAACGGCGTGCTACACCCCGAAGGATTCGGGATCACAAGCCAGATCGGAGTTGTCTTCGACGTACCGACAATCGGAGTCGCCAAGAAACTCCTGTGCGGTGAGATGCCACGTGGCTCCTCGAAAAGAGCAGTCAAGGTCCTACTAAACGGTCAACTCGTCGGCTATGCTTTGTGCGGAGGTCAATCGGAAAGGCCGGTGTTCGTATCCCCTGGTCACAGGGTAACTCAGGATCAGGCGAAGGCCATTGCTTTGAGGTTCTTGACGCACCGTGTGCCAGAACCCACGCGCGTTGCTCACATCGTCGCAGAGCAGGCTCGCAGCGGAACAAGTCACAAATAGCCGCAAGTTAGTGGGCGTCAACGCATGCGAATCAGCATATTCGGCGCCGGCTCGCTCGGAAGCGCCCTTGGAGGTCTTCTGGCGGGCACAAACGAAGTGGCGTTGATCGGAAGGCGCCCCCATGTAGGCGAGATCAGAAGGAACGGGCTCACTCTCGTAGGCGACATGATCCGTTCCGTCAGGCTGGAAGCGGCTGAGAGCGTCAGAGATATCGCACCTACAGAGCTGTTGATCATCACCACGAAGGCATATGACACCGAAGAAGCAGTTCGGATATGCAAACCCTGGACCGGTAAGGAGACAATGGTTCTCACGCTTCAGAACGGCCTGGGGAACCTCGAGCTTCTCAGGGTGTGGAAAGGCAGCAGTGCTTTTGGAGGCACTACAACGATTGGTGCTACGCTGCTTTCGCCTGGCAGGGTAAGAGTGTCTGGCTTAGGCAAGACCGTCATCGGAGCGGACATGGATCCCACAGGGGCGGCGATGCTGGCGCGCGTCTTCTCGAAAGCGGGAATCCCAGTCGCCGCCAGGAACGACATCTCTCGTGAGATATGGTCAAAGGCGGTGGTAAGTGCATGCATAAACCCCGTAACTGCAGTGTTGCGAGTGCCCAATGGAAAGCTTCTAGACAGCCCGATCCTCTCGCGTTTCATTCGTGAGGTTTGCCAGGAATGCATCGAGGTCGCGTGTTCGGAAGGAATTCGATTGAGTTCCGCATCAATGTACGCGCGCGTGCGGGCCGTGGCAAGAGACACCTCAAGAAACCTGTCCAGCATGCTTCAGGATGTTGAGCGGGGAAGTCGGACGGAGATAGGCCAGATTAATGGGGCGTTCTGCAAGACTGGCGGGGACAAAGGCATTCCGACTCCCCTGAACAACGCACTGGTAGCGATGGTCGGTTCACTTGAGAGCGTCGCTCGCCAGCAGAAAGGTTAATATCGTGACACGATGCATTTCCGAGTTGTGGTAAGATGGTTGATGTAAGGCCTGGGCGTAAGAGAAATCGCAGATGAGCTTCACCTCTCCGTGGATACTGTCAACTACCTGATTGAATACGGAGCGGAAGGGCTGCCTCCATCGGATGTCAAGATCGGGTGGAGGTCCGTAGGCGTCTCCGGATACCGCATCGGGCTGATGTCCGAACTGATGGCTGATATCGCGCTCGAGGAACTGAGCAAGAGCGAGAAAGATGCTGACGTGGTGCTCGGGATATCCATAAACGGTGTTCCCTTCGCTACTCTCCTCGCAGAGATAATGGGACTTGATGTCGGGGTCTACCGACCTCACGCAGAGAGTCAGGCAGGGGGCGCATTCAGCTCTAACTTCGCCTCTGTCGGTGACGGGAAGAAGATCATAATCGTAGACGATGTGCTCAGCACGGGTGCGTCGATCAAGGGTGCCATCACCGACATCAAAGAGGTCGGCGGTGTTCCCGTTCTGGCTCTCGTGATAGTCAACAAGAGCAGTCTCAACGAAGTCGACGGCGTCCCGCTCAGAGGTCTCATCCGAGCCAGGTCGATCGGTGGAACGATTCTTGGTGGTGGCGCCAGCAAAGGCTTCCCGTACGGCTAGAACTTCTTCGCCGAAGCCTTCAATGCGTCGACGACGGGCATCTGCTTTCCCAGCATCAGCCGCTCGAGGGCGCCCCCTCCAGTGCTGACGTAGGACACTCTCCCGATGTAACCGAACTTATTGGCCGCTGCCGACGAGTGCCCTCCTCCTATCACGGAGAATGCATCAGACTCGATGATGGCTTCGAACAGCTCGCAGGTCCCTCTGCAAAACGCCTCCTTCTCGTAGACGCCTGGAGGCCCGGATAGGAAGACGGTCTTGGAGGTCATCACGATTCGTCTGTACTTCTCGATGGTCACAGCACCTATGTCCTTGATGGCTGCGTCCGCGGGAATGCCATCCAGCTTGTGTTCGACTCTCTGTCCTTCGACATCGATGGCTGCATCTTCAGGAAGATGCAGCTTCGAACCGTGGGCCGACATTAGCTTCCTGGCTCTTTCTATGACCTCACCTGTGACGTCCTTCTTTGCGAGTGCTTCCGTTCTCGAACCGATATTCCTGCCCAGTGCCCACAGGAAGGTGTACCCCGCCAATCCAGCAATCAGTATGTTGTCCACATGCTCCCGCCCTGAAAGGACCTCGATGACCGGCAGCGCGTCTGCGAACTTCGTGCCCCCGAAAATGAATGTCGAAGGCCTCTTCGGACTCTGGAAGACCTGGGTGAGCGTCTTGACCTCACTTTCCATCAGCCTTCCAGCAGCCGAAGGCAGGACCGGAGTGAATCCGACCATTGAGGCGTGTGATCTGTGAGACGAGCCGAAAGCATCATTCACGAAGATGTCGAACAAGGGCGCAAGAGATCTCACTAGATCCGACTCGGCGTGCTCCTGAGGTGTCTTCTTTGCCTGTTCCTCTGGAAAGTCCCTCACATTCTTCAGTAGGATGCATTGTCCCTCGGCCAGGCCCTCGATTGCGTTGATTGCATGCGTCCCCATCAGATCGTTAACGTAGACAACCCTTCTGCCAAGGTATTGGCTCATGTACGCAGCGTGTTCGTTCAGCGGGATGAAGTCATAGTCTCCAGGTCTGCCCTGATGTGCCAATACCGCAGTTTTGGCGCCTCTGTCCATGAGTTCTCTTATGGTGGAGACACACCCCTTGATCTTCGAGCCATCCTGGAGTCTCAAGGTCTTCTCATCAACAGGAGAGTTGATGTCTATTCTGAGAAGGACTCGCTTTCCCCTCAGGTCAAAATCATCAAGAGTGCGGAACCCCATTCCGCTGATTGTCTTCTTTCCCGCCGACCTGAGGTCGTCAGCATGAGGGTGGCGCAAACAACCTGAGTCGTCCGAGTTCTCTCCCAAAGCCCAAACCCCCGTCCGAGTGGGTGCCCGACAGTCGGACCGCTTCCGCCCAATCTCCCAGATTGAACGAACGGTATAAATGAGTACCGCAGGTAACACGGTCGAAAGTATTTAGATGGAGAACACACTTAGCAGAAATGAAATGGAATTCGGCCGTGTTTTTGCACCGCGGGATCCTGAATGGATGTGTTGGATTTGAAGGGAATTGAGATCGAGGAGC
>Ga0315295_10002532_pt1 | contig 15484 bp, 22 predicted proteins | sample YL17G14_0_MG_FD_204453 | JGI IMG/M metagenome (GOLD analysis project Ga0315295, IMG submission 204453) | Sediment microbial communities from Yellowstone Lake, YNP, Wyoming, USA - YL17G14_0 | ecosystem: Environmental > Aquatic > Freshwater > Lake > Sediment | place: USA: Wyoming | collected...
TCTTTTCAAAACACGACTACAAATTACTTAGTAATCTTTTTCTAATCTCGGAAAATGAGTCATCTCTTACTAACTTACCATCAATAAATAAATCTTTAAGATGATCTTTACTTGATAGAGAGTCTCTCTCATTCATAGATAATTCGTCTACATAATGATAGGTGCCATCACCAGATAGAACACACACCATTCCGAACTGAGACTTCTTAAATGATCCACCATCTGTGATAGGATCTTTAAAGATTTTCTGTTCTACTCCTTTAATCTTTACAAATGTAGATTTAAGCGCAAATCCAAAAGTGTCCCTTGTGTTAAACTGGTAAGTATATGCTAATTCAAAATTCATCGAAAGACCCCCTAATATCAATATTAAAAAGCTCAGTTGACCATCTAGTAAATACTCTATGTTCTGAATTTCTTGCCAAAACTAATTGTTCAAAACAAAAAGCATCATATAATGTAAAATCTTTTTGTAACTCAATACTAACTGATTTTATATTATAGTTATATGTTTTTGCTTTCGATTTTATACCTCTAATTCTTTTTTTAATACTTTTTCTAGTAATACCAATCTTATGATATTCCCCATAATTAACAGAAAGATAATATACTTTAGCTGGGATATTTTTCATTTCTGGTTTTGTTTCAAAAAGATCATGAGAATATACGCCTACTAACATATTACTTTCAATAAGATTAGATATTTTACATCTAAAGCATCCTTGTCCAGATATGTGTTTTTGTGCTTTTTTAAAAAACTCACCATGTATTGGACACAGAATTTTAACTTTTGATTTTCTACTAGAATATGTACTCCTATTTTCTTCAGAATAAGTGTAAAAACCTTTATGAATTTTATTCGCAACATTCATGAAATCGTCGTAAGGTTTAATCTTACTATTTTTTGATTGAGTCATTCCACATTTAGGGCATCCTGCTTTATTTTTGGACTGAAGATGTCTATAAGGAGTCTGCATAAAATCTCCATGAATAGGACAAAAGATTTTAATTTTTGACAATGTCGAACTGATATATAGATCCATATCATATTTATACGTATCTCCATATTTTTGTTCCGCTTTATACAGAAATTCATCTTTAGTTAATTTCCTAGCTTCGGATGCATTAAACGGTTTAGAAAATTCTTTAGCAACACTACTTCTGATCTCTGTCCAACATTTAGGGCAACCGTATACAGACTGTAGGTGTTTATCAGGATTTTGTAAAAACTCGCCATGAATCTTACAAATAATTATTCCTTTTGTTTTAGCATTTTCAAATACAAAACGATAATAATCAAACTGGTTATTAAACTTTCTATTTGCTTTATTAAGAAAGTTTTGAAATCTTTCATTTTGAATCTGGACTATATCTTCATCTTCAACTTTACTTGTTAAGATGTCCCCCGTTTCGGGCAAAGTCACCCTACTCTCTTTCGAGATAGTCTCTGAACCTTTTTCCTTTTCTAAAAGGAAACTTGGCTGCTGATTGGGTGTTTTATTACTTAATTTCATAATACCGTATTTTTTCAAACCTTGAATAAATATTACTATCTATTAGTGGTAACACAGTTTTTTCACCTTTCCAGCAATTAAAGGGATTTTTCATTTATTTATTCCTAAATAAAGGGGCCATTATGACGCTAACCCTATACCGAAAACCATGTTTGTACTTGCAAAACCCTTCGCTTTTAACTGCTTACAGATTTCACGGCATCTATCAATAGTTATAGCATCACCATAAATACATCCGATATGACTATTAAGTTCTTTGAAGCCTTTAGCATTAACTGTTCCGCCAAAAATATCCCAAAGAATTTCAATAACACCTTTCTTTACAAAAGGATCATCTGATGTGGAATCACCACATACGATCTTAATTGGATCACCAGAGTCAGGACGTATTACAATCTTACCGTCCCTTGCAAGTATTTCGTTTTTCAATTGTGGTAAAATAAAACCTACAACATCCCATAGATTAAAAGTATCTGAAACAATAGATACAAATCCATTAGGATAAATTTTAGTTATCAAATCCTTTATGAAACACAATTCTGCCACTGATCTAATATTTCTTTTCATTTTAGTTACTCTCCTGTTTATAAAATTCCCATCTAAGAGGAATACCGTTATGATCCTTTCCTGCGTATTTAGCAGAATGATCGGAATTACAACATCTATTTAACTGTTCTTGACGTACATTATAAAATTTAGCGGCTATACAACCAGACTCAAAAATCTCACCAGTGTTCAATAATATTACAGGTTTTGAATGTAAATTATCCTTTCCTATTCTTAATTTTTGAGCTTTTATTTTGTTCATTCTTTCTTCAGTATTTTTTATTAGACCTGTATCCCACGCATGTTGGATGTTCTCTGAATGTGAACACCACTCTAAATTTAAAACATGATTATTGGATTTAATTCCATCTTTGTGATTGACTTCTGCTTTATTATTTTTATTTTCAATAAAGCACATCGCTACCAATCTATGAATTCTAAAAGTTTTTCTCTTTCTATTGTCAGAAGTTAATGTACATATTGAATATCCATCACTGTTTGTATTATGTGACATAAACTTGCTGTATTTTAAGTCAAAAATCCTTCCATCATTATAAATATAATATCGACTATAATCATTCAAAGTCTGATAATTTAATTCCATTATACTCACCTTTTTTATTTAATTCCTTTTCAATGGAAAAAATATTAGTACAGGCAACACTATGCTCCGTTGCTGGAATACTTGTGCCAATGAGTTCTTTAGTGATATCTCCATTGTAGTAGTCTTCAACAAATGTAATAGCTGGTATTGTATCTGTACCTACAAAAGATAACAAATGACCTGCTCCACTAGTCTTAGATGCCTCAACTGAACTCATTCCTCTCATAGAAAAATCATGACCTTGAAACATAACGGCATCTTCATTACTTGATGTTTCTTTAGCAAACTTTGTAAGAAGCTTTCTATACTCAAATGCTATAGTAGCACTTGTAGTTGGCATCCACAAATAGTTTGACATAAGCGTTTCAAGATAGTTTGTAATCCAAAAGAATTCTGGAAGTGTGTTCTCAATAGTAAGAATTGGAACTCTAATTGGAGTAAGTGTTCCCTCCGCTACTGCTTTAATCTTGATAGGTAAATAACCAAGATCATGTAATGCTTCAATATGACTTGTATCTGGTTCTTTTACGCCAAGAGTACTAGATATAACTCTTTTGTACTCTTTTACAATATCACTTTTTGATGCATTGAAGAAATTGTCATTAAAGTAATCAATAAGATATTCTTTAATAAAAGACTGAAACCCAAAAGATACCACTTTGTCTATGCTTTTGATTCTGCTGATCCTCGGTGTCCATGTGCTGTATACCATTTCTGTTCCTTCTGGATACTGCTCTCTGTGAGACACTTTGTAAAAATCAGCCAAAAGCATTGGATGTGTTTTTCTCTTCATTCTGAAACCTCTGTTGTTTTAAATTTCTATATTATGCACAGTGATCTTCCCTATTGACTGTGATAAAATACTGTTGTAGGTATGAACAGACGTTATCAAATCAGTCTTTGGAATCTCACCGTCAAGTATAGCCTTCTCACAATGAGATACACAAAGATGTATATCTCCAGCACCAAGAGCTTTTAATGCTTCTGCTCCTTTTATAAATGTATTCCCATATACACAAATATCGTCAACCATTATTACCTGTTCATTCTCTGCTATATCTCCAATAATCTTTAGGTCTTCTATTTTTCCAGTTGAAAAATTTCTAGTCTTTAAACCAATGAGATAACTATAACCTTGGAATAATTTAGAATACTTTTTATATGCCCCTGCATCTGGAAAGTAGATTGCACTACCTATATAGTTATTAATATTCTCTATAAGATTATGAGAATGAATAATACTTTCGCTATTATTAAGCAAGGCACAAGTTACATCTGAATGTGGATCAAAAACTTTCACACTATCATATTCAAGGGAATTTATAAAATCACAAATATACTTCAATGTAAAGACATATTCCTTTTCACTTCTATCCATTCTGCTATAAGGCATATAACAGATGTTAAGTGTTTTATGAAAAGAATATTTCTTCAACTCTTTAGATATAAAAAGTAATTTTATAAAATCAGAGTCATCATTAAATCTCCATTCTACAGTAACAAACTTATTATCCTTATTGATAAAATCAGACAAAGGTATTCTAAGCTCCTTATTTGGAAATTCTTTTATAAATGTGCTAACATCTACTTTGTTGATAGTAATCATTTTATCTCCTTACCATTTACCACTTTCTTAGTTCTTGTTTTAGACTCTGTTAATTCTACTTTTGATATAATAGGATAAGTGACATACCAACAATAGGAGTAATAGTGTGCACCTTTACTCCTATAAGTTAAACCGTAGCTTTCTTTACACCATTTATAAACAAGAGGATCAAGCGATTTATAAAACTCCAGTACCTCGTCATGATTTTTAAATTCCTTATAGTCCAGAGTCCATTCACCAGAAACATTTGTATTACCAAATATTGTAGTCTCATTTATAGCTGATGAAGAACTATAAGCATTTGATGTACTATTACTTGTACTTGAAGTATTATAGGTTTGATTGACTGTTATGTTTTTACTTATAGCAATATACAATATCAATCCTACTATCACAATCAACTCAATAATAACCAGTTTTGTTTTAATCCATGAAATCATTTTGTTATCTCCTTCTTCAATTTTGAATTATCTATTGATTCGTGCAAGAAATTAGTAAACTTTAAATGTTCAATAATAGACGGATTTATTTCTCTTTTTTCATTTCCTATATAACCATTTTGTTTAGCATAAGACAAAACAATATCAACATCATTTGATATTCTTCTAGGAAAACATACATAAGCAAATTCCAAAAAGTCAGCATCACTTTTAAATATATGTTTATTCTTCATAATGTGTATCCTACTTTAAAATTTATTATTAACCTTATTTAACCATTCACACATTTTTTCATACAACTTGTTTATATCTCTTTTACCTTCTCCATATGCCTTAAACCCATCTTTAAAAAGTGTAACTACTTCTTTACCTTCTACAAAGAATTTAATCATATTCTGATTCGATAAAAGAATAAAATTATCTTTATTACTATTTACCGAAATCACCTTACCATCATCAGTAGTATCTTTACCAGATAAGATATCAATTAACATTTCAAGGAATACATCACATCTACTGTCATCAAAAAAACAATCTGCATCTGTTTCAGAAATAAGCTTATATGCTACAGGATAATTCATAGTCAAAACATTCATGTATGCTTGACCTAATCTTACATCACTATGTTTTGAAATATAAATATTTACTTTCTGAAAAAAATCTTTGAGAACCATATGTTTGTACATGATGTATTCCTTTTTACTTTTTAATTTCTAGTTTCTCTTTAGTCATAGATTCAAATAGTCCTATTGTTTTCTGCATTGCTTTTACATTTTCTTCAACATCGTAAAGTCTTTTCTGATGATCTTCAATTTTTTTATTATTGTCATGTATGTTTATAAAATAAGCACACAAGAACCCAGCAATGAATGAACACGTAATAAGAATTATCCACTTTCTTTTTTCCATTTTTAATTCTCCTAATTTACTTATTATTTTCTATTTCAAATAAACAATCCTCATACTTCTTTACATAACCAGAATCTACATTCACTTTTAAATTGTTAAAAATGTCAACCATTTCTTGCTTTTTGTCTTCGTATGCTTCTTTTGCTCTATATTCAATATATTCTTCTTGAGTTAAGTCTTCTGCTATAAAATCAGATGCAACAGAAGACCACATTGCATATTTTCCATTTGGTTGAATAACTATTTGTCTACTCATTTTAATAATCCTACTTATTATTTTCTAAAAACTTAGATTCAGCTAAACCTAAATCAATAAAAGACAATCGCTGTTCTAGTGTTTTATATCCCTGAATTCCATCTAATCCTCTTTTCTCTGTTAAGTCTAAATATGATTTTATATCTGCCATAAGCAAAGTCATACTTCTTAACTTGTGATTAGCTTCTTCGTAAGTCTGCGTCATCTTTTTAATTTCATTCTTACATTCTTCAATTTCTTTTTGTTTTTTATCAAGATCAACAGTTCTCTGCTTATCTGATAATTCCAATTCTCTTTCATAAAAATTTCTTCTTGATTCTAATGAAGAAGTATACTCATCTTGTATATTCTTTAATTCTATGTCAAATTCTTTTTGTTGTTTTTTAAATTTTTTATCATATTCTTTTTTAACTTTATCAGCTTCATCTATTCTTGCATACGTAATAGTATCGGCTATTTTACTTCGTCTAAGCAAATGCACTATTGTTAAAAACTTATCAAAACAAGTTATCATGATTGTTTTTATTTTAATACCCATTTTATTTTTTCCTTTTGTTTAATTATAATATAAAAAAGAAGTTACTATATTTTATAATAGTAACTTCTTTTTAATTTAACTATACTTGTAATGAACCATTATAATACTTTTTACGATCCATAAACTCTTTTCTTCTTTCTTCTTGCATAGCTGAATAAGGTACAATAAAACCAACTATTCGACTATATCTTTCAATTATACTTTTACCACACACACTACATGTGTTCTCTGTAGAAACAGTTATATGTCCTTCTTCACATTTAGCAAAAAAGTAATTGATTGCATGATACTTTACACCTTTTTTTATAGTAAATGCAATCAAATTTTTCATTACTTCTTTGGATGTTATTTTTTCACCGACATTAACATGTAAAATACTTCCACCTGACATGTAAGTTTCAAATAACGCTTGCAATTCAATCCTATCTAATAGTTCAGCACTATCAATCAAAGGAATAAACTGATTTGAATATAATGAAATTTCAGATTGTTTATTTAATAATTTATCAGCTTCTGCAAATTTAGAAGCAGTGCTTTCTCCTGGAATAGACTCACAATTTATTTTATATCCTAACTTTTTAACTTTATCATCTATAACTTTTTTTATAACTTCAAGAATTTTTATTCCAAATTCTTTTCCGTCTTCAGATAATATGTCCTTTCCATAAAACTTTATACATTCATAAAAACCCAATATTCCTACAGTAGAGTATTGCTGTTCTAGTTTGATAAAGTTATATTTATAGAGGGGAAGTTGTTCTCGTTCAATATTTACTTTAATCAATTCTCTTCTTGCATGATTTAATTTTAAACACTCAATAACACGCTCTTCTAACACACTGAAAAAAGCATCATCATTCCCCTTATTATCTAAAGAAAGTCTTGGAAGATTGATAGTCGATACCCCAAAACTACCAACTTTAAGACTAGAACCACCAATCAAATTCATATTTTCATCTTTCATAGATTTTAAAATATCTTCTATATTACTTTGGAGGCGGCAACAAGAGGATAAAGCATTTAGATTTTCTGAAGCAAAAATATTTAAATTAGCAAATTTTAAATTCTCTTCACAAATGAAATCAAAGAATTCAGTATCCTCAATGTTTTTGTCTTCATCTATTTTTATTTGTGCTGTAAGAACAGGAAACGTGAAAAGCTGAACTTTATTATATTCATTAAAATAATGTAAGAATTTTTTTTGTACCATCATGGTGAAATCAATATCAATAGTTTCACCATTTTCAAATATATAAAGTTTCTGTACTTCTTCTAAATAATTTTTATCAAATAAAGTTATATTCGTGAATATACTTTGATTTTTCCGTACTGGTTGATTTATCGTATAAATAAATTGCTGAAAAATCTGTTTAAAATAAACATCAAACATTTCTGGATCAGTTTTATAATTTGGTATAAAATATTTTGAGTCCTCAGAATCTTTTTTTAACATATAAGAATAAACTAACAACACATCACCAATACTTGTAGCACCAAGCAATTGATCAGTTGCCGCAAACATACAAAGTTGTATTACATGCTGTAAAAATGTATCAGAGTGTTTAGCTGGAACAGAATTGACGCCCTGAATAAAAGGAAGACCATACAAAGTTAAATCATATGTTGCAAAATTCCAACAGTAAGGAATATACACATCATATCCGTCCTGAATATTGATTGACTTGTTAAATTCTAGTTCAATCAATCTATTTGCTTCTTTTGTTCCATATAGTTTTTTTAGTCTTGTCCACAATAGAAACATGGAGTTTAATTTAGAATGTCCTTTGTAACGTTCAGCATTATACACACCTATATGATTTGCTTGCACATTAGCGTTCTTGTCCATTGTAGAATCCGCGCTATGTTTTTTTGAAAAATAATTTTTAGAGTATTGGGTTATGTCTAAATATTTATCCGAAATTCCTGAAAACTCAAGAAATTTTTTGTCATATTTATCTGTTAGGTCTAAAATAAGGTGCTCAAATTCTGAGTCATAAGAAAATTTAATATACAAGTTTTTTACCTCTTATTTTGTTAGTTAATTGTGTTGTAGAGCCAATATTGATTGTTAGAATTTTCGGAAAAATGTCCTATAAAAATATCTGTAAATCCTAGAGTATTAGTGTATGTTAAAATATGATCTTTTTTATCTTCTATGTCATAACCAGAATAACAATAAAAAAGTATATCTTGTCTAATTTGACGTATATAATTAGTAATTTCTTGAAAAGAATGTAAGTCTTGATCTAGTGGTTCCCCCCCTAAAAAGCAAACACATTCAATAAAATTTTTCTGTCTTAAATACTTTTCTATTATACGTAAAAAAGACGTGTAGTGAGTTCCATTTTTAAAACTTAATAAATCTTTATTTTGACATTTGTCTCTATCACAATGTTTATTATTTTTACATCCTGAAAAATAGATATTCAAAGATATTTTATCAGGAACTTCTAAACCAAAAGATGTTTGTATGTTATATATATTTATCACAAAAAACCTAACACTAAATTATTTAAATCTTTAAATCACTACTTCTTGCTTTAATATATTCTTGTATTTCTTTATACACTGTTAATATGTAAAAAGCTACATCACTATCTTCAATATCATCATCTTGAAATTTATGATGGTTAACAAGTAATGATATTTTATCTTTACAAAAATCATATACATCTTGAACTGTTCTATCTCTTATCTTGTCATATGTATCAAATATTCTTTTTCTTTTTTCTTCAGAAACTTTTTCAACGTTATTCATACGTTCTTCAAATCTTCTAGCATCTTCTCCACAAAGTATTCCAGCTTCTTTAAGGATTTTTTCTTTCTCAAAAAGGCTATCACTTATATGTTTTTCATTTGCTTGTTTTATATATACTGCTTTTAATTTACACTCTTCCATTTCTTTTTCAAGAATTTCTGCTTCAGATGTTTCAAATCTTTCATGGATACTTCTTCTCATTATATTACACCTTCAAATGCGGAACTTACATTTAGTTTTCTAATTGATTTTACTGAATCAGTTAATTCAAATGATGCAAAATTTCGATCTATCAATTCAAATAGAAAATCATTATAGTTTTGTTTTATTATATCTAAACCAAAATTACTTGTCATAATTATCTTAGTACCATTACTTATTAAGTCTCTTAGAAAAGAATCCCATTCACAAAGTATAAGATTTTTACTTTCACCTTTCCACATTAAATTTTTAGCAGGATCAAAAGCATCATCAAAAAGAACTACATCCATTTCTTTTAATTCTTTTATCTCTTGTGATATATCTTCATCTACACTGTATGATTGTATTTTCATTAACTTATTTATTAAATGTCCTGATAACATAAACTTACAACGTAATCCTTGTCTCATTGCAGACTTTAAAATATTACAACCAAGTGCTGACTTTTGAGTTGATGAATTTCCGTATAAATATAAACTTACATGATTAAATTTTTCATCTGTAATATTGTCTGCATAATATTTAATACTTTTATAAGCTATACTATCTTTATTTCCTTCATAATCTTCAAATTCTATATTCCAATAAAAATTAGGTATACCACTTTTACTTAAAAACAATTCATATTTTTCAGCACGTTTTATTTTTTCCCATTCAGGATTGATAGTATTATATATGTGACCTTCTACTTCGGTAGTAATAAATTGTTGTACTTCACTCATTTTTTAAAAGCTCCTCATAATCATCAATAAAAGTTTGAATCATATAGCTTAATTCTTCGATGGTCATATCTGCTTTACTTTTACGAACAGGGATTTGTTGACCACCTACACCTATTATATTTGGAGGAAAACACCTATCTTTAAAAGAATCATCCATAGCTTTCATAACTTCTGCTGTAGGATAAATTTCTAATTTCAATAATACTTGTTTATAAAGTGCAAATAGTTTTTTTAATTGTAAATAGGTTTTCATTTGTCTAAAAGGTTTAGTAATCATCATACCAAAACCCTTCTTTTCAATAGTAAGTTCTTCAATTACTTTTTGTTTTTCTGGTGTTACAAAACCAAGTTTAACAGTGAGTATATTAGTATGAACATTGTATGAGATAATTTCAGATACATCAAATCTTTCTACTGACACACATTTCTCCTTAAATTTAAACTCTAAAACTTTTATCTTCTAATAATCGAGAAATATCAGAAGGTATTTTCATATTCACACCTAGTAATCCTTCTCTAGCCATTCTTTTTATAAGGTTTTTTAACCATATCAATACTATATCTGTTCCATACTTTTTGTGTAGTGTTTGTGTTATTCCATAAAGAGGAGTATAGAAAATAAATAAGTCTTTAAGTGTAAAATCATTCCAGTCTTTTTGATATTTGTTTTTTATTTGTGATATACCATGTATTTGTCCTTGTATTTCAAAATATGTCATAGTCACATCTTTATTTTTTAACTTTAATAAGTCACTTCTATCTATCTCGTTTTTACCCTTTGCTGTGATTTTATTAAAAATATCATAATTTGCTCCATCTATCCAGTGAGACAATTCATGTGCAATCGAAGCTTTTATTCTTCCTGAGTCAAGTTCATTTTTCGCTCTTTTTAATTCTTTATCTAAAATAACATTTTTCATTTCAGAAACATTTTTAATATTAAAAGAATAAAGTATATCAATAAGTTCAAAATTCAAAGATAACTGTAAATATGTTTTTGAACTATCCCCATGATAAGTGCTTAATAAATTACCATCTTCAAAAACACCACAATAAATAGGAATAGATAATTTACTATCCGCTTCTTTACATTCTTTTGTTGTGAGTTCTTTTGTAGAAAAAGTAACGAATTTGAAATCAGAATTTAATTTTTTACCATAATATTCTAAAGGTTTTAATTCACCTCTATAAAAATCATCAACAAATTCTTTAAATGCATGATCATAAATAAAATCCACATCTTTTTGTAGGTTATATAATCGTTCTTGCAATTTATAATCTATTCTTGGTTCATATATTCTCATATAAATTCCTCTTTAGCTTAAACAATGTAATTACATATGGCATATATGTCAACTTTTTTATTCACACAATACACTACAAAATTAAATTTTTGGATAATTTAATTTAAATGTAATTCTCCTTTCTTTAGTTTAGAAAAATCTTCTAAAGAAAGTTCAACACCACTGCTATTACGATGTCCACCACCAGACCATTTAATTCCTATTTGACTTACATCAAAATCACCAATACTTCTTAATGATATTTTACCATTCAATTCTTTTTTAGCAGTTTCTAAATATGTACTATGTCCTATGATATAACTGAGATTAGTTCTTTCTTTTAATATACAATTAGCAACATATGAGACTTTGCTAGAACATTCAAAGTATCCATAAGTATTGTTATTCTTGTCAACTCTTATTTTCAATGATTTTTTAGCATCTTCTATCATTTTTCTTTCTTTCTGTTCTGCTTTCAAAACTAAAGATTGCTCTTCAGAAGTGAAATAAAATTGTGATGCACTTTCTAATTTATACAACATAGAATTTATAAAGTTTTCATATGCTTTTGTACTTGTATAATTTAGTTTCCAATTTACAGTTTCATAGAGAAGGTTAGAAAGTCCTTTTGCTTGTCTCCATAAAGTTGATTCTGTTTGATAAAGGTCATAAGTTTCACATAGATTAACAAGTTCATATGCTACTTTTTTAACTCTTTGTCCTTTTGTAAGTATTTCAAAAAACAATGAAGCACCGCATTTAGTAACATCGTAATAATGGTTTTCAGTCACTACATCCTTAATGTCTTCATAAGAGGAAACATGATGATCAAATATAAATATTTCTTTTTTTAATTCTTTTAGTTCTAAATAAAAGTCTTTTGTGGGAGAAAAATCTGTAAATATAACAATGTCTATATCATTTAATATTATTCTATCTAAATCATCACCATTATAATATCTTGAATTATGTGTAATGAAAGAAAATGAAATAGGGGCTACATAATATAAACCTATTACGGTACTTACCACACCATCAGCATCATTATGTGATACTTGTAAAATACGTTTATCTTTAAATTTTTGTAATAATGACACAGAATACTCCTATATAACATAATGAAATATATTAGTATTCTGTGTCATTTATATAATTATGCTACTGCTCTTAATGCTACCATTGCCCACTTACGCCAAAGCTGAGATTCTGGGCGAATTGCGCGGAATAAACATACTGTGCGAAATATACGGTAATCAATTTGATGAATATCTTTGGAATATTGTTGTATGAAATCTAAAACTTCCAGTTTCATTTCCAAAGTTAATACTTCTTTATATTCAGGAAGTATATTTTCAAGATTTAACCGTATATCATCAAGGATATCCTGTGTCTCAAACCGTAGTTCAAGAACTGTCCCCCTGCTTAAAAGTGCGGAGTTTATTCTTGATTTAGGCATATTTGTAATTATAATAATTTTTGATTCAAATTTAAAAGTTGGATCATATTCTTTTTTATTACTTTTTCTTACAACATCACCTTGTGTTTTTGCTATTGCAATATCCAAATCTGTTTTATATTTTTTATCTGCGTTTATTTTAGAAGAGTACCATGTTATATAACGATCATTATCAGGAGATAAAGCCGCTTTCATTAAGTCTAACATTTTCTTATCAAAGATTGCATCCGCATCATCAAATAATATAACAGTATTTTTATCATTATTGTTGTAAAATACTTTATATAAATCTTCAGGAGATTTAATACCGCCACTTATTCTAACCACTTTTTTACTTGATTTTTTTAATTCATCATTAACTAATCTTGATTTTCCAACGCCAGCAGTTCCCGACAATATTATACTATTTTGAAGATTCTGTAAAACCATTTGAATTGATTGTCTTGCAAATGTTATAGTGTCGGCTAAAGTCATATGATAGATAACATCATCAAATTTTTTATAATTTTCCTCATCTGTTATTATTATCTTTTCTTTTCCTGCATCTTTAATAACTTTACTTTTCATATGCTTATTTTTTACATTATACTTAGCAAGATACGCAATTATATAATTTCTAAAAGTTATAGCATTTACTAATTTTAAATTATCCGCAAGACCTGTTTCTTTGTACCAATATAAATACTGATCATATAAATGTGCAAGTCTTCTGTCTTGTAAATCTTGATCAGAAATGTCCATGTCCTGAGACCATTTATTTATTGATTCAGATATATCAGCAGAAACTTTTCCCATTGTTTTAGGTGTAACAACATCTTCAGTTAATATGATTTCAGTGGGTTCACCGTCTTGTAACATTGCGGTAACAGCTTCAATGATTTGAATAACATTTAAATCTTTAAGATCAAGTTCTAAGTCTGGTTGTATCTTTCCTTTTTTCCAATATTCAACAGAAACAATTGTACTTGATGTGTCTCTTGTTAACCAGTTAAATCTTAACTGTCTTCCGTTTTGTAAAAGACAGACAAGACCTGTGAGTTTTTCTCCACTGTATTTATAAATATCAATTGGGATATCTGATACTCCAATACCAATACCTGTTCTTTGTTTTAATATTTTACAAATTTTATGAACAGCAATTATTGTATATGCTTTCGCAAAACCTTCTTGTAAAGGTCTGTGTTTTCGTATGTAAGGTTTTAATTTCATTTTTACAATACCTATAATAAATTTAAAATAATAACAGAAAATCCTACATATTTCTATATAGGATTTTTAGAGTAGAAATTATATAAAAATAATTTCAGAAACAAGAATGTCGTTAGTAGCAAAAGCAAAAGTACCCTCATTGGCATGTGTAACTAGACCAGAATTCAAATTCTTTGTAGTTTTAAATCCTACTTTCTGCACTCCTGCTGATGTTTTAATTTCAGTAATAGAAAGAAAATCACCAGAAGGATACTCTGCTGTTGCTTTATCATTAACTGACAATGTAACTAGACCAGATGAAGCTTCTCCTGCACTAACTGTAGTATATACAGTCCTTGCTTTTTTCCATGTTGCACCCATAAATAACCTCTATGAACAAAGTTTTTTCTTAAAAACAAGAGCTTTTTAGCCCAAGTTCAGAAGTTATTTATTAGTAGAATAAAAAAGAATAATTTAGTTCCCAACATAACAAGGTGTTTGATAACACGAATTATCACTAACTACACTATCACCAAAAGTACGATTATTCATTCCTGTATGAAATGCATAATCTTCTATTGTGTTAAAACATTTTAAGTTTTCTCTTGCACATATAGTCGCTACCCAGATGTCATCGCATACTTCTGGATATTCAATTCTTCCTTCTAAAGCTTCCTCATATTCATTTATAAGTATGTCTTTTAACTCATTAGAGAAATGATGACAAACTAAAGCATATAAAGATTTTGTTTCTATATTCCATAAATTTGTATTTTTATATTTAATTCTAATATTTGATGGGTAACAAGCAAATAAGCCAACTGTACCATATTCATCTTTAATAATAGGAATATCGTTATCTTTAATTTCTTTAAGTGTATCAAGTATTTTTGAACTACAAATAAAATCATCAACACATAAAATAGTAAATTCATCATTATTTATCTCTTTTAAAGAAGAGTATAACCCATTTATTGTGTCAGATTTTCCAACTGTTCTAACATATTTTTCAATAGCATTTTCCATACATACATTTTGAACTTCTTTTTCTAAAGGAGATTGATCATCAATTACAGTTATATTATTTATCCCTGCTAATTTCAAACTAATTATACTTTTTTCAAATAATCTTAATCTTTCTTCATTTTTTACATATGTTCTTATTATAAACTTCATATTGTAACCTCCAATGGTATAAAATTCTGATAATTGATTTTATTAAAATTCATTACAAAATAACTTTCATCTAGTACAATAAGCTTATCTTGATATTTGCTTAGTAGCTTCTTTAAAAATATATCTTCTGAATAACTTGTAATTAGAAATCTTGAAAGTATTTCTTTAAATGTTCTTCTACTTTTATCTTTTTCTAAAAGACGATTAAATCTTATTTCTTCGTCAACATATAAATATATTATTTTATCACAAAAAGTCATAGTCATATCTGAAAGTATTGCACCTTC
>Ga0315295_10002533_pt1 | contig 15480 bp, 13 predicted proteins | sample YL17G14_0_MG_FD_204453 | JGI IMG/M metagenome (GOLD analysis project Ga0315295, IMG submission 204453) | Sediment microbial communities from Yellowstone Lake, YNP, Wyoming, USA - YL17G14_0 | ecosystem: Environmental > Aquatic > Freshwater > Lake > Sediment | place: USA: Wyoming | collected...
TTGACACGGGGACATTGGATGTGGCTGGCTCTCCGTACCCTATTGGCTTTAGATATGCTGGCGATGACAACTTCAACCAAGCCTCCGGACAAGGAACACTCACAGTCAATAAAGTACCGACCAGAATCATTGCCGTCGTCAGCGCCTCAGCTGTGCAGTACAGCGACTTACTGACGCTGTCAGCCACCATTTCGCCGGTGACTTGCCCCGTCGGCTCCGGTACGGAAACCGTAGCCGGTTCTGTACTCTTCACTATCGGCGACAAGACCTACGGGCCGGCACCTGTACAGGCTACCGGCATAGCAACAATGGTGGCAAAGATTTTGAACACCTCGCTTGGCACTTACGATGTAAAGGCGGCGTTCACCAGCAGCAATCCGAACTGGGCAGATAGCAATAATAATATACAGCCGCCGCCGAGACTTACCGTTCTTGCGGAGAATGCAACTAGAGTAGGGTTGAGCTTCTGGACCGGTGAAAGTGTTTACTGGACACCGACACCGACCAGCAACGGTGCGACGGTTACACTTGTTGCTACGTTAAAGGATAGCCCTGACGGTTCACAGGGCGACATCAGGGCAGCCAGAGTCTCCTTCTTCTCGAGCTCTACTGGCTCAGGCTCATGGAGTCAAATATCCAGCGCACAGAACCTGCCGGTAGGACTTGTTGACCTGTACAATGGCACCGTGGGCACTGCCAGTGCCATAGCCCAGTTCAATCTCGGCAGCAACGAAGCCACCGCCATATACTATATCAAGACAGTAATTGGCGGAGCCTATAACGGGACTGACGTTGACACAATGCTTGTCGCGAGAGCTAAACCGGGCACAATCAACGGCAACGCAGCCTTGAACGACACTAACTCAGCTGGCTTCATAAAGGGCACTGGTGGTGCTGTGTTCGGTGTCGAATACACACAGAAAGGCACAAATCCCAAGGGCAGAGTGGATGTGAATATCGTCAGCAACTATAAACCCGACGGCACGCTGGACACCGTTCCGCACTACTACCAGGTCACCAGCAATGCCATAGCCAGTCTGTCCGTGACGGCGGCAAATGCCACATTCAGCGCTAAAGCAACGGTCAAGGAGTTGAATGGGGAAGGCGGTGACGCTATCGCCACTATCGACGCCGGAGCCATACTACAGCTGGCCATGAAAGATGGCAGTCCCGACACACTGGCAATTACAGTCCAGATGAGTAAGACTAAAGGCGGACTATGGTTCTCCAGCAATTGGGATGGTACAAAAACAACAGAAAAGGCTATTGCGAGCGGCTCACTTTCAGCTCAATAAAATATCTGATGAACTACGGAAAGAGGGCGGGGATTTCATTCCCGCCCTCCCTTATTTAAGCCCGAGCCCTGCATCTAAATTCGTCAGCAAAAGTAGCTTCAATACCGAGACCTATTCAAGATTACACCACCGCCAGCATTCTCTCCAGCGCTCTCTTTGCCTTTAGCCTTATATCCTCAGGCACGGTAATCCGGTTCTTCTTTAGTTTCATGGTCTCGATAACTGTTTCCAGCCGCGTCCGCTTCATATTGGCGCAGATGAGGCTGGGAGAAAGCAAATAGAATATCTTCTGCGGGTTTTCTTTATGTAAGCGGTGAAGGAGGCCCATCTCCGTGCCGATAAGAAAGGTTGTTGCGGGGCTTTCTTTAGCATAGCGAATCATCTGAGAAGTGCTTAAGACAACATCAGCCAGTTCCACTACCTCCGGCTGGCATTCCGGATGAACAATTACTTTAGCCTCGGGGTAGTTTATTCTGGCCTGTTTAACTTCTTCGGCCGTCAAGCGGTCATGAGTAATACAGTATCCCGGATAGAGAATCATCTTCTTTTTCGTTTTGGTGGCGATGTAATGCCCCAGGTTTTTATCCGGGACAAAAAGTATTTCATCACTGGACAGGGATTCGACAACCTTGATCGCATTTGCCGAGGTGCAACAGATGTCGCTCCCGGCCTTAACGGCGGCGGTTGTATTTACATATGCCACTACCCCGGCTTCGGGATATTTCTCTTTCCATTCGCTCAAATCATGCTCGTCAATCATGGCGGCCATGGGGCAGCAAGCGGTGAGTGCCGAGAGCAGGACAGTCGCTTCCGGGTTCAGGATAGCGGCTGTCTCCGCCATAAAGTCAACCCCGCAGAAAACAATCGTTTCCGCTTTGAGCTCAGCCGAGCGGCGCGCCAGTTCGAAAGAGTCGCCAACGAAATCGGCGATATCCTGTACCTCGGGGAGCTGGTAGTTGTGAGAAACAATAACGGCATTAAGTTTCTTCTTAAGCTCAAAAACTTCTTCCCTGAGCCGGGCCAACTCAGCTTCAGGTCTATTCGTTACACCCAGTCCATAGTCTATGACCATATTTACTGAATGAACCTCCCGTAAAGAAGATTTATTTTTATAAGCTATAATAATATATCTTCTGATAGTTCATATACAAGAATCAAGAACGGCGAGTTGCGTCTGTTTTTGGCTGCAAGTAAAACGTTACGATACATCCTTTCTTCAGGAAGGACTAATCCCTGACTTTCTGGGATAGCCTCTAGAATTTCCCGTTTACTGTCCCTCAGCCAGCTTATACATATTCTCGTAGGCCCGGGCGAAATTGGAATCGCTTTCTTCAAAAGCCTTTCTGAGAGCGCTCATCCGTGCTACAAACTCCGCCCGGTTTCCATTTTTTACGATTTCCGACCAGAGGCGGCCGCGCTCCAGGAATATTTTATGCGTTTCCACCATTTCCGGCAGCGCCATCTGAATTGAAGCGTAAAGCTCCGGGTCTTCTGAGATGACGCTTTCGATGAGGGTTAAGAGCGTCCGGTAGGTGATTCCGCCAATGGATTGCAGCTCTTTAAGATGCCCCGTTCCCGCCAGGGTATCGGCGGCAACGATGGCGATATAGTGGGCAAGTCCCAGCACCACGGACATCATCTCATCATGTTCTTCCGGCGTCATAATACTCACGTGAGCGCCGCGGTACTCAAGACATTCCTTTACTTTCAATGCAAAGGCCTTCTCCCGGTCATTTATGGGAGTGAGAACGACATTGTGCCCGCTCATACTCACCGCGCCAGGGCCGAACACCGGGTGCACGCCGAGGACAAGCCCTTCTTTTATGCACTCGTGCATCACGGCAACCGGCATTACTTTAATTGAGGTATCGTCAATAACGGTTTGCCCAGAATGAACAAGGGGTGATATTTCCTTTATCACCCCTTCAAAACCTCCAATCGGAATGGAAACAAGGATAACATCAGCGCCCACTACCGCCTCTTTGTTGTCAAATGTAAAATCCACGCCAAGCTCACGGGCAGCCTCGGGAAGCCGCCCGCGGTTCCGGCCGGTAATTACAATATTAAAGCCCTCTTTTTTAAACTCGCGGGCAAACCACTGCCCCATCTTCCCCACCCCGCCAATGATGGCGATTTTTGTCATCTTTTCCTCGCGATGATGCGGTCGGTGGCATGTTTATGCGGGATGCCGCTCGACATACAGTCGAAGATTTCCTCAGTGCAGTAGAGAATCTCCCAGTCCCAGTAATAGCCCATAAGCTCACCGGACTTATAAAGGTAAGCGGAAGGCTCGGCATCGGGCGCCCGGGCGATGAAAGGCTTTTCCACGAATACGGAAAAGGCATTGAGCCCGCCGGGGGTGGTATGGTCTTTATAGCTCTGGAAACGTTCCATCCTTATTTCCGGCGGCAGGTAATGCAGCGTCCCGGTGGAGAAAATAACGTCGTAGCTTCTGTCAGGTTCATAGTGCCGAATGTCGGCATGGACGGCCGTGACCCTGACGCCCGAATCGGCCGCGTACCGCGCCATCTTCTCAATGCCCGGCCGGGATACGTCAAGCCCGGTGACATTAAAGCCATTTCTGGCGAAATAGACGGCATTCCTTCCCTCACCGCAGCCCAGGTCAATAAGCGACGGGTGGTAATCAGCACCCGCTTTGATAATCTCGATTACGCGGTCGCAGGTCGCAGACGGCGTAAGCCCCCAGTAGAATTCCGCACCGGCGTATTTAATATCATAAGGATTGTCTTTTTTCATACCAAATCACCTGGAAGATAAATTCCAAACAAATTCAAATGATTAAAAACAAAAAAATCTACATCTATTTGTCATTGCGAGCGAAGCGAAGCAATCTCCGGAAGGAGTAAAGCTTATCTTATCGTGAGATTGCCACGCCCCGATTAGAAGCTGTCTTACTGATGCCTTTAGTGATTTAACCGGTGTAATTCAATCACTTTAATCATTAGAATTACTATCATTGTCGTGAGACAGCTTCTTACTTCGGGGCTCGCAATGACCGCGTAATTTTTTCCTGTATATCAGTATTTTGAATATGTTTAAGGTTTGGAATTTTATTTCTACACCCTCTCTTTCGACCTGGGGTAAGAGCCGAGCACCTTGACGAAGATGGACTTTTCTTCCAGGGCGGCAAGCGCCTCTTTGCAGGTCTTATCTTCGCGGTGCCCGTCGAAATCAAGGTAGAAATTATACTCCCACGCCAGCTTGCGGGTGGGGCGGGATTCAATCTTGCTGAGGTTGATATTCCGCATGGCAAATTCCCTTAAGGATTCGGAAAGCGCCCCGGGGCGGTGCTTGACCGAAAAAACGATGGACGTTTTATCCTCCCCGCCGGGAGGGGCGTCCTCGTGGGAGAGGACGAAGAAGCGGGTGAAGTTGTTGGCGTTGTCCTCAATCTCCGAGGCGAGAATTTTCATCTCGTAGAATTGGGCGGCGCGGAAACTGGCGACGGCCGCCCCGTCCATGATGCCCTTCTCCTTAATCATCTTGACGCTGCCCGCCGTGTCGTAGGTGGGAATAAGCTCCGCTCCCAGGTGTTTTAGAAATGCCTGGCACTGCCCCAGCGCTTGCGGGTGGGAATAGATTTTCTTTATCCGGCCGAGCTCCGTGCCGGGATTGGCGATAAGGTATTGCGATACCCGAAGCTGCGTCTCGCCGGAGACCTTGAGAGGGGAACTCAAGAGCAGGTCATAGACCTGGATGATGCTCCCTTCGAGGGAGTTGTCAATCGGCACAACGCCGTGCTGTACCTCTTTTCGCTCGACGAGACGGAAGACGTCATCAAAGCTCTCGCAGGGGACGACCTTAATGGCCGGGCCGAAGAACTGGTAAGCAGCCTGCTCGCTGAAAGCACCCGTCTCCCCCTGGTAAGCGACGTTAAGTCCCTCAACCGTCTTGGCGAGCTTTATGAGCTCGGTGTAAATATTGGCAATCACATCCGGACTCACGCCGTCTTTCGCCGCCAGAGCACGTACTTTGTCAATTACCGCTTTCTCCCGCGCCGGGTCGGTAATGGAAAGGCCTTTCGCCATTTTCTCCCGGCCGACTTCCTCGGCAACCCGCTGCCGCCGCGCGATGAGGCGGATAATGTCGTTATCTATTTCATCAATGTTGCGCCTCAAACCATCCAGGCTCATTTCATGACCTCCGGTAGAATTCCCGCCATACGTACGAAATCACACAGGACGATTGCCATCATGCATTCTACCACAACCACCGCCCTGGGTACGATACAGGCATCATGCCGCCCTTTGACGGTTAGCGTGGTATCCGACATCTCTTTACTATTAACCGTTTTTTGTTCTTTGCTTATGGACGGCGTCGGCTTAAAGGCGACGCGCGCCACGATGGGCATACCGCTCGTGATGCCGCCCAGTATGCCGCCGGAGTTATTGGTTAAAGTGACGATTTTGCCGTTTTGGGTGGCATAGGCATCGTTGTTCTCCGAACCCTTCTTTTCGGCCACGCCGAAACCGGCGCCAAACTCCACCCCTTTGACCGCCGGAATGGCAAAAAGGGCTTTAGCCAGCTCTCCCTCAACCGTATCCATGACCGGCTCACCCAGCCCTGCGGGAACGTTAAGGGCAATGCCCTCGACCACCCCACCGACGCTGTCCCCTTCATTTCTGACTTTCTCAATCAGCTGCATCATCCTGGCGGTTGCGGCGACATCGGCACAGTAGAGGGGACTGCGCGGGACATTCTCTTTTATTTCGGCGAGGCTCCTCGCTTCCGCTTTGAGCCCGCCGATGGCGATGGTGTGGGCGATAATCTCGATGCCGAGAGTATTTAATAATTTTTTGGCAACGGCGCCCGCCATGACGAAACTGGCGGTGATGCGGCCGGTAAACTGCCCCCCGCCGCGGTAGTCATTAAACCCGCCGTACCTGAGGCGAGCGGTCAAGTCGGCGTGTCCCGGACGCGGCGTGTCCTTCATCCTTTCGTAGGCCGATGAGTCCGCATCCCGGTTCCAAACCAGCATCGTAATGGGGGTACCGGTGGTATGTCCGTTAAATGTGCCGGAGAGGATTTCCACCTTATCCTCCTCGGCGCGGGTGGTGGAAAAAGCCTGTGTACCCGGCCGCCGCCGGTCCATTTCTTTTTGAACATCTTCAAGAGTGAGCGGAAGCCCGGCCGGGCAGCCGTCAATCACCGCACCGACGCATCGCCCGTGGCTTTCACCGAAGGTCGTGACGGTAAAGAGCCCGCCAATGCTGTTACTCATCTACCTTAAACCTCATACCGATACTTTTCGCCATGTCCCAGTATTCCGGGTAAGTCTTGGCGACACATTCCGCCCCGTTGATGACCGTATTCCCGGCGAGCGCTCCCAAAATGCTGAAGGCCATGGCGTTGCGGTGGTCATTATAGGTATTGATAATAGCTCCTTTCGGCGTCCCACCGGTAATAACAAGGCGGTTTTGCTCTTCAACCACCTTTATCCCCATCCGCTCAAGCCCTTCTTTTAATGACGAGACCCGGTTGGACTCCTTGAGGCGCGTCCGGGCAATCCCGGTAAACTCGCTGTCCCCTTCGGCGACGGCGGCCAGGACGCCCATGGTGGGCAGAAGGTCGGTGACGTCAGCAAAGTCCGCTTTTATCGCCCTCAGCTTTCCTTTCTTAACTGTGGTGGTGTTCCCGCTGATGCCGACATGGGCACCCATCTCATTAAGAAACGGCAGAATCATTTTATCACCCTGCAGGCTTTCTGGATTGAGGTTATCCGCTTCCACCTCACCCAGCACCGCACCTAGGGCAAGGGGATATGACGCCGAAGTCCAGTCGCCTTCGATGCGGAACCGGGCGGGGTGGTACTCCTGCTTTGTAATTTCAAATTCCCTGAGGTCAGGCGAAGCTTTGATTTTTATACCGAATTTTTCCAGGTATTCCATCGTCATGCCAACGAAAGGCCGGGACTCAAGAACAGTCGTAACCTTTATCTTGACCGGCTTTTCGGCACGGGGGGTAACCAGGAGCAAAGCTGAGATAAACTGAGAACTGATGTTGCCCACGATGTGCGCCTCACCGCCTTTTAATGTCCCGCCTTCAACGATAATCGAGCCGTCCGGCTGCTTCTTCAGCTTCACGCCAAGCTGGGTGAGCGCACCCAGCAGCGGCAGGGTGGGCCTTTTGGCGAGGCCGGCCGACGGTACCAGATGATGCTTCCCGGGAACAAGAGACGAGATTGCCGTCATAAAGCGAAAGGTAACGGCCGAATCGCGGCAACGAAGGTCTTTACCGGTTGGGGCAAAGCTGCCGCCGCTCACCCGCCAGACGTTATTCTCCTGCTTGATGCTGACGCCGATGTTGTTCAGCACGTCCAGCGCCGCATCGGTGTCATCGGAGGCAAGGGGGGATAAAATCTCGCTCTCCCCCTTTGCCATTGCCGAGAGAATCAGCCCGCGCAGGGTATAGCTTTTCGAAGAGGGAATGACAACCCGGCCTTTAACCTCACTCTTATCAATCGAAACTTTCATACTCTTTCAACCTCTATGAGACTTCCACAATGTGAAATAAGTTCCAACGACTAAATGATAAAAACAACCAATCTGTCATTGCGAGGAGTCCGTCCTCCTTTACTCGAAGGACGACGAAGCAATCTCCGGTTATAGAAAAGCCCACTCATTCGGAGATTGCCACGGGCACTTCATGCCCTCGCAATGACAGTATATGTTTTCCCTGTTTTTCTCGTTGATATTTTGTTAACGTTTGGTATTTGGCGCTTGGTTATTGGAAGTTTCCCGTCCGTATCGCTTCCATTATCTCATTCACGACTGAATCAATGCTGCGCCAGGACGTGTGTATCTTAATATCCGCCGCCCCCTCGTAGAGAGGCTTTCTTAAGGCGAGAAGCTCTTTTATCCTCTTTTCTCTATCCGGCGTATTAAGGAGCGGCCGCCCCCCGTCCCCGGCGACCCGCCTCAGGATTTCCGCGGGCGACGCGGTCAGATAAACGATAATCCCGTTTTGCTTGAGCCGGTCAATATTTATCCGGTTAAGAATAATGCCGCCGCCGCCGGCGATGACCTGGTTCTTATGGCCAGCGATTTCTTTCGTGACCGCAATTTCAAGCCCACGGAAATAGATTTCGCCGTCCTCAGCGAAGATGCGGGTGATGGGTTTGCCCGCCCTATTAACGATAAGCTCATCAAGCTCAACGAACTCTTTATTAAGCCTTCCGGCGAGTGCCTTTCCCACCACCGTCTTACCCACCCCCATAAATCCGATCAGGGCAACGTTAGTCTTCATGATAACCGAGTGCTCTCTTTAGTTCCTTGAGCATTATTTCAATCGGGGCTTTATAGCCCGTCCACTTCTCAAAAGCGAGCGCCCCCTGCCATGCCAGCATCTCGGCACCGTTCAGTGTTACCGCGCCTCTTTTCTTTGCCTCGCAGATGAGCCTAGTCTCAGCCGGATTATAAACAATATCGTAGACGGTAAGATGAGGATGGAGTAGCTCCGCTGGAACCGGGGTCTCATTAGTATTCGGACTCATCCCGATGCTAGTGGTATTGACACAAATATCGGCCTGACTTATCGCCCTTTTCAGGTTTTCATAGTTCATCTCAAGAGCGTTAACGTCTTTTTTGAGCGAAACTTTTATCCCCCCTGCCAGCTCCTCCGCCCGGGAAAGCGTCCGGTTGAGGACGGTCAGTCTCGCCCCCTCGTTTACCAGCATAAAGGCGACGGCCCGCGCCGCCCCACCCGCCCCCAGCATCACTACGTTTTTACTTTCAAGCTCAATCCCACGTGTGGTAAGCGGCTCAAGGAAGCCGGGGGCATCGGTATTGTAGCCGGTCAAAATGCCGTTATTGTTCACCACGGTATTAACCGAACCGATTGCCTTCGCCAGTGGGTCGAGCGCATCCAGGTACGCCATGACGGCAACCTTGTGGGGTATGGTGACGCAGAAACCGGCTACCCCGAGCGCTTTGAATCCCTGAACCGCTTCCCTGAGTTCCTCTTTTTTTACCTGGAAAGCAACGAAAACGTAATCAAGCGAGCAGGCATTAAAAGCGGCGTTGTGTATTGCTGGCGACAGGCTGTGCTCAATCGGGTTGCCGATAATGGCGCAGACCTTTGTTTTCCCGCTTATCATTTCTCCGCTCCGACCGTCCGGTAGATTTCGCGAAGCTCAGCAACCGTCATTTGCCCCGGCGCGGACTCTTTACCTCTGCTAAATGAGGCATAGGTAAAATAGGCGCCGGCCAGGGGAGAAAGGATGCGGCTGAGCATGCCCAGTGGCCCCATCGTCAGCGCAACTATTTTCGTCTGTGGGAATGCCTTGATAAGGCGCAGCATGGTCAAATTATCCTCGAAGCCAGTCGCCGTTGTTACCACCTTGCAGATGTCGGCTCCGGCGTCTATCTGCCTTGCCACGATATCCGCCAGCCGAGGGTAGGGCGGCGTGCCGACAATATCATGGAAGGATATAAGACAGGACGCCTTTTGCTTAATCTCCAGCACAACCTTTTTCAGACGGCGCGTGCTGAGTTCAATATCCACCATGCTCGCCCCAAGCTCGATAGCTTCAAGGAGTCTGGATACCCTTTCCTCTTCGTCCGCCTCCCCCCTGCCCCCTTCGACAGGTGTGCGGTTCGTGGCAAGCCAGGGGTGGTTCAGCTTCTTTATTGCTTCCTTCCAGGCGGCACCGATGAGGTCAATCCGCACCTCGAAGAGGTCAACGAGCGGGAGGGCGTCCGGCGGTACGGTAAAATCCTCACTCACGATGACAGCACAGATTTTCGGCCGCTCAGGCATCCAGCACCTCCCGGACAAGCGCGGGGCTAATATCATCGGTGATGAAGACTTCACCGATAGTGCGGGGCAGGATAAAGCGCATCCTTCCGCCCCGCACTTTCTTGTCCTGTCCCATGGCATCCATTACCTTCTCTTTATCAAGCTCCGGCATTTCAACCGGAAGCCTCGCCCGCTCAAGGAGCGCTTTTATTCGGCTAGAATCGCTCTCGTCAAGTACTCCCGTGCGACGAGCGAGGCGGCAGACGGCGACGAGACCAATGGCAACGGCCTCACCGTGCTTCAGGCTGAACCCGGAGACGGACTCAACGGCGTGACCGATGGTATGTCCCAGATTCAGCACGTTCCTGATGCCGGTGTCTCGCTCGTCCTGCTCGACGTACCCCGCCTTAATCTGGACGCTGCGCTGCACGATTTCAGTAAGCAGCGTCTCATCCATTGCCCTGATATTGTCAATGTTTTTTTCGATTAAAGCAAAGAGGTCTTTATCCTTGATTACGGCAGCCTTTATCACCTCGGCGAGACCGCTGGCAAACTCCCGCGGTGGGAGTGTCTTTAAGGTCGAAACGTCGGCCAGCACCAGCTTCGGCTGGTAGAAAGCGCCGATGCGGTTCTTGAGACCAGTCATGTCAACGGCTGTCTTACCGCCCGTGCTGGAATCAACCTGCGAGAGAAGCGTCGTCGGCAGCTGGATGAACGGCACGCCCCTGAGGTACGTTGCCGCCACAAACCCGGTCAGGTCCCCGATGACCCCGCCCCCCAGTGCCACGACCGGTGTCTGCCTTTCGGCACGCATTCCACCGAGCTTAAGGTACAGCTTGCTGGCGCATTCCAGCGACTTGTACTCCTCGCCATCCGGCACTTCGAGGGTGCTTGCGGTGAAACCAGCGGATTTAAGGCTACCTTGCAGCATTTCGCCGTAAAGGCAATTTACCGTCGGGTTGGTAACTACCGCCGCCTTGCCGGAAAAGCCCATCGCCACAAGGCGTTCTCCCACCTCCCCAAGCAGCCCGGCCCCGATGAGTACCTCATAACTGTTCTCGCCGAGGTGAAGTGCTACCTTCTTCATTTTACCGCTACCTTATTTCTTTTCTTTACTTCGCTGACAACCTTATGAATCTTCTTGCAGGTCTCGATGACATCCTTAAGTTCATCCGGTGTTATTTGCTGCGCCGCATCAACGAGCGCTTCCGCCGGGTTATAGTGGCATTCAATCATGAGCCCGTTAGCCCCGCAGGCCATGGCGGCGCAGGACATATCGAAGATGAGGTCGCGCCGGCCGGTGCCGTGGCTCGGGTCAACCAGGATGGGCAGGAATGTTTCTTTCTGGATTACCGGCACGGCGGCCAGTTCCAGGGAGTAGCGGGTGTATGCCTTGCCTTTACCCATGGGGAGCATACCCCTTTCGCAAAGGATTATTTTTGAGTTCCCTTCAGCCGCGATATACTCAGCAAATGAAAGGTATTCCTCAATCCCGGCACCGAAGTTTCGCTTGAAGAAGACGGGTAGCCCCGTTTTCCCCGCCGCCTGCAGCAAGTCCTGATTATACATATTCCTTGCGCCTATCTGGATTATATCCGAATATTTGGCGACAAGGTCAACCACCGTCTCACCCCTGGCCTCGGTGACGACGGGCATCTCCAGCCTTTTACCGGCTTCCTTGAGCCAGGAGAGGGCTTCCTCGGCTTTTTCCTCGCCCTGGGAGCCAAGCCCCTGCCACGAATGTACGGAACTGCGCGGCTTAAAGACCCCGCCGCGAAGAATATGGGCACCTGCTTTCTTCACCCCATCGGCAATTTTGTTAAGCTGTGCTTTGCTTTCAACCGAGCAAGGCCCGGCAATCCAGACCGGCTCTTCCCCCCCGATGGTGACATTCTTTATCTTGATTATGCCAATATTCTCTTCCGGGGCAAGCATTTTGGCGAACTCCCGGCTAATAAGTTTGTAAGGCGCTTCAATTGGTCTCGCCTCTTTTACCCCCGGCAGGGCGGCAAGATGGTCAAAGTCCACTTTTCGCTCGTCACCGACAATGCCGATTACGGTGCGGAACTCGCCCTGGGATACGTCCGCCCTGAGACCTGATTTCTTTATCTCCTCTACCACCCGGCCAATTTCCTCCGGCTTGGCGCCGCTGTTCATGATAATCATATCTGCTTTTTTACTCCTTTTATTTTTATCCTGAATATTTTTACCCGGCATGTAAACCAGTCCGCTGGTTTGAATATAGTTGTCCTCTTTTTTCACTATCTTTTCTTCCTCCCCCGTCCTTTCTTCTAAAAACCCGCACGCCGGGTTTTTAAAATTAAACTTTATCTAAAACAGAAAGACCCTCCGCCTGGGAGGGTCTTCTCTAGATTTCTCTACTTTCTAAAAGGGTGATTCTACAGTATGTCAAAGCCTCCCAAGCGCTCTCTACGCTCCGGATATGTATAGGTAAAGAAGAACCAGCTGTTTGAGGCTTTGACCGTATCGCTTAACATCTTATTTTTACCTTGTCGCAAACTGTAGCATAATATTTTCTGTTTTGTCAATAGCCTTTGCAATATTCAATACAAAATCCCTTCCTCGGAGTTTAAGGAAGGGATGGTAGCCAGCTAATACCCAGCCTACGGATAAATCGCCAGTTGCTCCAGCCCCATCGTTTCGGGGTACCCGAACATCAGGTTCATGTTCTGGATAGCCTGGCCGGAAGCGCCCTTGACCAGGTTATCGAGCACGGAGAGGACGATGAGGCGGCCGGTGCGGTCATCAACCGTCGGACTCACGATGCAGAAGTTGCTCGCCGCGGTGTGCTTGGTGTGGGGTGGAGTCGAAACAACGCGGACAAACGGCTCGCCCTTGTAAAACTCTTTATACAGATCAATGAGCTTCTGCTTCGCCTCTTTGCCCGTGCCGACTTTGCCCGGCAGCGGCGTCGCGTAGGCCGTCGTGAAGATGCCGCGAATCATCGGGATAAGGTGAGGAATAAAAGTAATCTTGAGTTCCGGCCCCTTGTTGAGTAAAGCAAGCTCCTGGGTAATTTCCGGCAGGTGACGGTGTCCCGAAAGCGAGTAGGCTGAAACATCCTCGTTAATCTCGCTGAAATGGACGCTCATACCCGGCTCGCGGCCGGCCCCTGAGACGCCGGACTTGCTGTCAATAATAATGTCGGGCCCGATAAGCCCTTCTTTGACCAGTGGCGCAAGCCCCAGGATAGCGCTCGTGGGGTAGCAGCCGGGGTTGGCGACAAGCCGCGCCTTCTTTATCTGCTCGCGGTAGAGCTCCGGCAGCCCGAAGACGGCTTCTTTAAGCATTTCGGGGGCGGGGTGGGTGAAGCCGTACCACGTTTCGTATAGTTTCGGGTCTTTGAGGCGGAAATCGGCGCTGAGGTCAATGACTTTAAGACCCTTTTTGACCATCGGGGCAAGTATCTCGGCGCTCTTCCGGTGAGGCAGCGCCGCAATGACGACATCAATGGTATCGCTTACATCCGCCGTTATCGGCATATTATAGTCGGCGAGGTGCGGGAAGACGTCCGCCAGCTTTTGTCCGGCAAGCGTATTCCCCGTAACCGAGGCGACAATTACCTCCGGGTGGTGGAATAAGAGCCGTGCCAGCTCAACGCCGGCATAGCCGGTAACCGCCACAATCCCCACTCTTGTCTTAGCCATATAATATCCTCCGATTTATTTAAAATAGTAAAACTGCGTATAATGCTCAGGAAACCGAATGATGCGCTATTCTAGCATAAAATTAATTGCGATAACAGGGAGACCAAACAGTCGTCATTGCGAGCGCTTGTGCTTGCAGCACGAGTGCAAGCGAAGCGAAGCAATCCGTGCTTTTCCAGCCCCTCCCTTTTCTAAAGGGAGATTGTGAGGGATTATATAAATCTTCAACACAAAATCCCCCTTAATCCCCTTCAGGGTGAACCCCTTTACAAAGGGGGAAATATCCATTGCCCGGAGATTGCCACGTCGCTTCGCTCCTCGCAATGACAGATTGGGGGATTTTTATTAATAGGTTAAGGTAATTTGCCGTGCACCATGAGCATATATTAATATTTAAGCATGTCCGTAAAAGCAAAAACAAAATCTCAATGCAATACTGAAATAAGCCGGCTATTACAAGAAATATATCGCCGGCTCTTTGCCCGCTATGGCCCCCAGCACTGGTGGCCCGGCGAGACGCCTTTTGAGGTAATGGTGGGCGCGGTCTTAACACAGTCGTGCTCCTGGAAAAACGTGGAGAAGGCGATTGCCGCACTTAAAGAATCTGGACTGCTATCGCCTGACGCATTGCGCAATGCGCGAGTTAAAGACCTTGCAATACTTATCCGGCCATGCGGATACTACAATGTCAAGGCGAAGAAATTGAAGGCGCTCGTTAACTGGCTCGGTGAGTTTTGCCAGGACGATATTGGGGCGCTCTTTACCGTAGATACCGCACAACTTCGTAGCGAATTGCTGAGTGTCTATGGCATTGGCGAAGAGACGGCCGATTCCATCTTGCTCTACACCTGCGGTAAGCCGGTCTTCGTCATTGACGCCTATACCCGGCGCATCTTAAACCATATTGGCATCGCCAAAGAATGCAAAAGCTATGTTGATTTTCAGGCGCTTTTCATGGAAAATCTGCCATACGACTCTGTCGTATTCAACGAATACCATGCCTTATTCGTAAGGCTGGGCAAGGAAATCTGCCGCAAGGTCCCCCTGTGCCGCAACTGCTGCCTGGCCGATATTTGCTCATTCAGGAAAGAACCCGCAGGCAGACCCGAATAGAAGTCATCTGGTAGAAGCTATCCAGAAAGTCAGTGAGTAGAAAGACATGGAAATAACTGACGGCTTCAGTCGAATAGCTCGCTACACATCGGTTTTTGGATAGCTTCTAAGCTTGAGCTTCGTAAGCTGATGTGTTCATAATGGAAATAGTCACAGGCTGTCCAAAAGTCCTGAATTGTCATTCTGAGCGAAGCGAAGAATCCGTCCCCACGAATGAATTACGGATTCATCCTGCTTGCACTCGGACTGACTTCGGCGTGAGCGCTCAGTCGAACGCAAGTACAAGTGAACGGACTCACTTCAGTGTGCCTGTACTTGTAACTACAGGTACAAGTGAGACTTCAGTGTGAACACCGTGAACGGATTCTTCAGTCGCTTCGCTCCTTCAAGAATGACATTATTAGACGGCTTCCACAATCATTTTTGAAATGACTTCCGGTATGCTTTTATTTACTCCGGATTTACTCCCGTGTCAAATCATTTAAGTAGGTAACCCAACAGGGGATCATTCTATCATATAATTTGTCACCGTACGAGGTACCTGTTTTTTCATGGGATCTGCTGGGTGCCCATTGCTTTTCTGTTCATAAGTCCGGTAGAGTTTTTCCAAACTACTATCGATATTTCTTTTCAGTTGGGCGGGGTTT
>Ga0315295_10002535_pt1 | contig 15479 bp, 15 predicted proteins | sample YL17G14_0_MG_FD_204453 | JGI IMG/M metagenome (GOLD analysis project Ga0315295, IMG submission 204453) | Sediment microbial communities from Yellowstone Lake, YNP, Wyoming, USA - YL17G14_0 | ecosystem: Environmental > Aquatic > Freshwater > Lake > Sediment | place: USA: Wyoming | collected...
CCCCTGGCGCTCCTCGGTCCTCTCGAAGGGCTTCGCCTGCAAAGCCTCCGTGACCTCAGCCTGAAGCACCTGGTCCAGCACCTGTTCCAGCAGTTTCGCCATGGCGCCGTCTTCCTTGAAGAGCCCGTGCACAAGACCGTTCGAAAGGGTAATCTGGTACTGGGTCACCGTTGCTCCTCCTTCGACTGCTGTCTTTCGAAACAACCAGTCTATCAGAGGGGCCCGGTGGCCCGATTCCTCGGATCCGTTTAGGATCCCTTTTTACAGAAGTATAAGGACACTACTCAGACAGGAGGAACATGACTGTTTTGGGCGAAGCACCTCTCTGAATGGGGGATCAAGGAAGACCCTGAGAGTCCGCTGTGGATGGTCGGAGGGGAGCCAATGCTGAAGGATAGTACACGGGTCCAGTATGTGGACAAATGGTTTGATGGTGATGAGACGGGCAGTGGCTTTGCAAATGCCGTGTTCACTCGCTTGATCGCGAAAGAACGCCGGTTCATGCGTATCGATTTCAGGTACGCGGTGTTTGATGGGTGTTACCTAAGGAGTTGTGTGTTCGATTCGTGCGACTTCACAGGATGTCGCTTCGTTGCCAGCAACCTGCATGGTTCCAAGTTTCCGGGATGCAAGTTCGACTACGCCACATTCGACCGAACGGATATCGACAGCGAAGTGCTGGACGAGAGCTGCCCACCGTTTGACAACCTTAAAGCGAGGTTTGCCAGAACCTTAAGGACGAACTACCAACAACTGGGCGACTCGGCTGGAGTCAATAAGGCGATCTCGATCGAACTGAGAGCTATGGAGAACCACCTGCACAAAGCCTGGCATTCCAACGAGTCTTACTACAGAAAGAAGTATGCTGGCGTCAAGAGGTTTGAGATGTGGGCTAAGTGGGTGGGCTTCAACTTTTCGGACTTCGTCTGGGGCAATGGGGAGAGTCCTCTTAAGCTGGTCCGCACCATGTTGCTGGTGCTTGTTGCCATGGCGTTGGTCGACGCCTTCGTTTGGCCGTGTGCAGAGTACGCCGGTTTTTTGCAGGCTCTAATCTCGGCTCCTCAGATCCTGCTGGGAACGAAGACGCCCACGGCATTCCCCGGATGGTACTTGTCATTCGTGGTTGCGCTAAGGCTGGTCGCATTCGCCTTGTTTACATCAGTCCTCATTAAGCGGTTCAGTCGCCGGTAGCCATGCACATTTACATATTTGGATCACTATGTCGTGGCGATGTGGCAGTTGGGTCGGATGTCGACATGTTGGCGCTCGTTGAAGGCCGAGACGACCGCTTCGACCCTGATCTCTTCTCAATCTACACCTACAAGCGAATCGGCGAGCTGTGGGCGCAAGGAAATCCGTTCGCTTGGCATCTCACTCTTGAGAGCAGACTGGTCTTTGCGTCAGACTCCCTGAACTACATCGAGACACTGGGCATGCCGTCACCGTATCGCGACTGTGTGAGCGACTGCGAGAAGTTCCACCTCTTGTTCCTGGAGGCACGTAAGTCACTCATGCACGACAGGCGTGCCGAGGTTTTCGACCTGTCGACCGTGTTCCTGAGTATCCGTAATATCGCCACCTGTTACTCGTTGGGTGTATGTGACCGCCCAGACTTCTCAAGGCATTCTGCGATTCGATTACCCAACAAGGACAGGGTGCCGCTCTCTATTGACGCATATGCAATCATAGAGCGCGCAAGAATTCTCACAACACGCGGCTGCGGAGAGCCGATTCAAGAGTCGGAGATTGAACGAGTGATAGCAGAGCTGGATAATGTCATAGGCTGGATGCAGCATCTCGTCGGGAGGGCCAGAACGCATGGGGAATAATGAGTTCAACAATCGTGTCGAGGCACAGCGAGCAATTCTCAAAGTGGTCAATGAGCGTCCGTGGGAATCAGAGCCCCTGCTCAGTCTCTCGAGGAAGGGTATCGATCGTTGGATCAGAGCCAATCGAGTTGACGCTAACAGTCGTCTTGTGAGGCTCCTCCTGGACGTATCCGCTGGCCTGTTTTTCCTTGCCAATCGGAGCCAGGATCAGGTCTCGGATGAATACCGCACCAAGTCTGAGCAAATGGCCGCTTTGTACCAAGAGATTCGGAGCGAAATGGCCTTCCAAGCTTGAGCCGACATGACATCGCTAATGGCGGCGACTGATGCCAAGAGCGGCAAGATGTTGGGGATTTTGTCGGACCTGGGAGTGCGGTCTATGCACACTTGCGCCTCTTGAGAGGGCTTGCTCGCGTGTAGTCTGATACGGAGACCCCGGCTGGCGTTGAACAGTGCGTAGCAACACAGTGGCAACAAAAGCGCAGCGTAAGGTAGGGTTTTGGCATGTCTAGAGGCGAGTGAGGTTGTATCTATGCGCCGGCGCCCTCTGCGACCGCGACCGAGAGATACCTTGGCGGCGGCTCCACCTGGAGCGCGCTGAAGATTCCCTTTTGTTCGTCGGTAACTGGGGTTGATTGCCACACCTCACCCGACTGGGTCCTGTGGATCCCGGCCTTGAGCCTCGAGAGAGTCGAACTCAACTGACGCCATGTCTGGTCAGTCTCGTTCTCGGCCACGCGTATGAGCAGCAGCGACAGCCAGCACAGGAGCACATGTGAGCGGATCCTGTCTTCCAGGCGGTGGTACACGGGCCGTATGTCCACCAGGTGCTTCAGGTCCCTGTTCAGACGCTCTATGCGCCAGAGGTTCTTGTAGGCGAGCACCACGTCTTCCACAGGGAGTGAGTCTTCCGACGTGCTGACGAGGTACTTGCCGTCGAGGCGGGCGTCGCTCTTGATCTTCGAACGGTCGAGGCTTAGAGTATCGGTCTTGCTCTGCTTGATGTAACGACCGAAGACAGGATGAGAACGGAGGGCGCAGGTGGCTTTGGTATGGGGTTCGCCTTTCAGTTGGCTGAGTTCCACGAGCCGTCTTGTGGCTTCACTGATGATGTCGGCCCGCTTCTCTTGGTCCCGTTCCACCTCGTCCGGGTTCCTCACGACACTGAAGCGCCTGCGGGTAGCGCCCTCTCTCACGATGACTTCCTTGGCTTCGAGGCCACAGGCCAGTTTCTTGTAGGTGCCGGCCCTCTGCGTCGCCTCAGCCGGTTCCCCGTCCGGTCCCAGGCGCATCTTTTCGCCAATGATGTAACCGTCCGCCGCCCCCTGCAGCACTCTCCGGTTGCCGGCCGAGTTGAACCCGGCGTCCATCACCGTCACCACCCTGCCGAGTTTCCACCCGTTGAGGTCCCTCTTCACTTCTTCCACCACGTTCTGGTCCGCGGCATTCCCAGGCTAGGCCCACGCGCGCACCGGTATCCCGTCCCTGGTCATGGCGAAGCCGACCACTATCTGACCCAGGTCGGGGCGGCTGTCCTTGCTGTACCCCCTACGGCGGAACTCCTCTTCCTCTCCCTGCGATAGGCCCTCGACCTCGAAGTAGGTCGTGGTGGTGTCGAAGAAGATGACGTCCACTTCCAGGTTGAACAGGTTCGCCACCGCGGAGAACACGTTCCTCTGGATCTCCTCCGCCGACTCAAGAAGGAAGTCCATGGCCCTGTACAACTGGTGGACCTCAACGCAAGGCAGTTCCTTCACGGTGACCTCACCCGAGACCCAGTCCTCCATGGCCAGTTTACTGGGAGGGGCCATGGCCCTGTTGAGCACCATGGAGAAGACCAGCCTTTCCACCGCCGTCTCGTAGTCGCGCTCCGCCAGGAGGGACTCGAGGGTCTTCCGGATGCCGAGGCGGGCCCACAGCGCGTCGAAGAGCCACGGGACGCCGAGTTCCCTGGAGCCGATGAACTCGAAGGGGGAGTCCAGTCCAAGCCCCGGTTGGAGCGCCTTGCCCTCGTAAGGTTCGAGGAAACGGCAGATGCTGCCCACCAGGCGCTTCAGGCCCTCGACATCCAGCCTATCCGCGCGTCCGAGACTCTGAAGCACCCCCACCTTTGAGACTCCGGTTTTGGGGTCCCGGTAGTTGTGGGCCAGCTGCACGTATTTGACGCCCTTGGTGGTGACGGTTCTGATGTACATTGTATGTACAGGATCCCATGTGCACCAGGAAAGTGGCAAGCCCTTCTGAGGTGCATGGTGTATCTACCGGATCTGTGTTGTTCCCACGTCCCGCGGACAAGATCCCCCTGCTAGCGAAGTTTCGGGGTGTCCGGTTACTGTTCAACGCCAGCCCGGACGAATCTCCAACCCGTCGCGACCAATTCGCTCCGCAGGGGAAGCCCAACAGAAATGAATCGAGCCTAGGCCAGTCGTGACACCCCCAGCCTGGCCGTTTGCTATCCTGGTGCGACATTCGGTAGGAGAATCGAAGTCCAGGAAGAATTCACCACTCAGCCCGGCCAGGATAGTCTTGGAAGGCGTTTCGCAGAAAAGAACCGCCCGTGTGTCCCTCGCTAGGTCCAGCAGCTTTTTCCAAGTCCATTGGGGTTCGGGGATAGGTCTTCCCATGGGGCTTTTCTCACCTATCCCCTTGGTTTGGTGGGTGGTCATGCTTACCGCCTCGGGGTCCATCTGCGGTTTGGGAAACCTAGCATCATATTCCTGGTGACGTTCTCTGCGTTTTCAAAAAGCAAAAGGGCGTTTCTGTATCGTGTTTCGTCTTTTCGTTCTTCAAGACTGGTGATTGGTATAATAGGCAGGAAGGATTGCGGTCATTGAGTTTTCGCATTGTGGCTTTGGAAGGTTGTCTGCTAGGGCCACCTTTGCCGTCACAGTTGATCACAGCACAGTTGCACGCTTGCGTGAGCTGTAGGCCGCAGTCTGCACTGGCTTCTGCGCTATTGGAAAGCCTCTTCCAGAGGGATTCTTTCCCGCCCTGACTCCAATACGGAACCTCCTCCTTCAGCCTGTCAAAAAGCCCAATCTTCTTTAGCCCGCTATACAGGTTTCATCCGTGTGTCTGAATAAACCGAGTTGAAGGCGGCTTCCTCGGGACTTGTTCCAAGTTGGCATTGCTCAATGAATCTCCGCTGAGTTGCGTCGCCTGGCACTTTGCCGCAGATTATTACAACAGGGTTTTCTAACGCGTTTCCCACAGGAGAGAATCTGCGGATTTCCCCCCAACCCTTCCTATGGTTGCATAGTCCGACGAATGAACCAAGTCCTCGAAACGCTTCCTTGATGTGTTGAGGGAACAGGTCTCTGGGCAGCCAAACCGGCTCATTGATTAAGCCTCCGATTTCTGACATGCGAGAACTCAGACCATTGCGAGACTCGTCAGTGGAGACTGCAGTCCTTCTGCTGTTATCCGCAGAGGATGGCCGCTTGGATAGGTCTCAATACGCATTCGGACGAAAACGTGATCGCCAGTAAGGCTGTTGACGAAGGGATCGCCTTGTCCCAGTATCCAGGCTAGAATGGCAATAGACAGGCAAGGACAAAGATTCACCGTTCGATGCGGCGCCCCAGTGGGTCGCTAACCAGGCCCGCATCGCCAGACCCAAAGTGGGAACGTATCCGGAAGCCATCGAACGTGCACGATTCACGCGCAATTTTGCGCAACTTGGCAGGCGATTGCCCAGGAAGACAGCGGCAATCGGTCTGCTTGGGGCTCTCTCCCAGGGGCCAATGGCCTCCGTTGCGTCACGGCCTTGACTGGGCCGCAACATATGGTGGAAGGCCACAGACTCGATCTTCCGGAGTCCCTCGCAGATAGTGTGATACGGAGAACCGTACCATCGCTAGAGCGAGTTGGTCGGAGATCACCCAAGTCGAGCACTGCTTGGCCAGAAGTCAGGCAAACATGGAAGTCCATGCGCGTTTCTCAAACCAGTGAACACTAGGCTGTTCCCTCGCAGTAATCTGGCAGCGAGGGTTAGGTCAAACCGAACGGGCCCGGCTTTGCCAGGCCCGTCAACGTACGGATGTTGGAGCGGGTCTACGATTCTTCCGTGAGCGGTGTCCCGCAGGAACCGCAGTAGACCCACTCGAGATCGACACGCCTGCCGCATTTCGGACACAGAGCCAGTATTGGGTGACCGCATCGCACGCAATATGCTGCCTCTGCAGGGATGGTCGAACCGCACGAAGGGCAGAAGACGGGCTCAGTTTTGCCTGAGGTTGGTCTGGAGATTAGCCAGACTCCCAGAGCGACCGGCCCGGCCATCAGGCTGAGCAATGCCCACGCGACGACGTTGGCTTTCTGGAGTTCTCCCACATCCATGACAACCCAGGCGGCGATGGCCAGCCATGCCCCGATGATTGAGGAAAAGAGCGCCGTCCAGGCGAAACCGATGTAACCATAGTACCGAGGAGTGTTGTACGCCGCCACCCAGTGGGGGGTTCCGTCTGGGGTCAGAACGGGGATCTGCAAGCTTTCGATGGACTCACCTTCCTCCAAACCGGAACGCAAATGGTCAAGAACCTCCTGCGTATTGAGCCCGACGAGACGCGGATTCGATGCGGCTACGGCCTGACCTATGGCGTAGACGCCGTCAGATTCCACCTGCCTCAAGACTACGGTCGCAAGCCAGTCTTTAGGCTTAGAGCCTGAGGCAAGGTACTCGTTCAGGTCGGAGGTTATGCCATTGGACAGGACCTGTTGAGCGACCGAGTGGAGCAGTTGGGTGGTTTCCTTGGACCTTAACGCAGCAGGATTGGCAAATGGAATAAATGCTCCCGTCGCGACCGCTGTTATGGACAGGACAAGCGCCAGGTATCCGATGGCAGTTTTGGCTTTCATATGGGTTTTGCCTCCTCTTTGACCAATACTTTCAGCGCAACCAACTCTAGAGAGGGGACGAAGAGCAACAGGTACGGCATGCCCGAACTGCTCAGCACCCACGCGATTCCAAGTGCGGTGGCGAGTCCTGAGACGGCAAGCATCCCCGACAACTGAGGCGAACCATCACGAAGTCTGGATCTCACCGTACGTTCCTTCTCGAGCGACACCCTGTATCTGACTGCCGCGAGTGTGGTGTTGACGCCCGGTTGCCCGGGTAGAGGAGTGTGCCGGTCCTCTAGGATGGCCCTGCCTAAGTCGAGTTCAGTCATTCTGAGAACGCCTCCCTTCGAGAAGCCGCCTAACCCGGGTCTTGCCGTGGTGAATGCGAGATCTCACGGTCCCAATCGGGACTACCAGGCATTTCGAGATGTCCTCGTAGCTCAGGTCATGATAGTAGAAGAGCACTAGAGGCGCACGCTGCTCGAATGGAAGGTTCAAGAGCGCACTCCTGAGGCTTTCAACTTCACTACGAGCCAGCACTTCATCTTCTGTGGAATCCTTTGAGGCTTGGTCGCACCCAACGCCTAAGGGCACCGAGTGACGGTTGCGCTGCTTTCGCCAATGGTCCCTGGTCAGGTTAGCGGCGATGCCAAAGAGCCAAGATGTCAGACGTCCCTGGGGTTTATACCTCTTGCTGGCTTGGAGTGCTCGTACGAATGTCTCCTGCATCAGATCCTCTGCTAGGTAACGATCTCCGGTCATCCTGTACAGGAAGGCGTACAGACTGGTCTGGTGGTCGGTTACGAATTCCACAAGATCCAATCTGTTCACCTCCGAGCATGTTCACAGTGAATAACGATGTCGAAGCCGGAAAGTTCACTGCTGAAGAGAAGCTCAACTTCGGGGTCTTGCTCGCAGTCAGTGTGATACGGAGAACCGTACCACCGTTGACGCGGGTTTTCTGCTTTCGACCCTCCGTCGTCTTGAGACCTGGAGCGCCGGGCTCCTGCCGTTCGATGGAGTCGGCGGGTGCCGTCCCCTAATAGTGGCCGAGAAGACCCGCGCCCTCTCGGAAAGCGGAAGGCCTCACCGGCAGTTCACAGGTCCCCTACGCTCGGAGTCGGTCTGATCGCCGATATCCCGTTTGGTGTAGAGCTTCTCGAGAGTGATCCCAATAGTGCCGATGTGAGCTTCTGGAAAGAGCCGCGGAGGAACGAGATGCGGCTTTCCTTTCGTCTAGGAAATCAGGTTAACAAACGCTTACGTTTGTGCTACGCCGTGGGTAGGCAAACGCTTACCACAGGCTGGAGGTGTCCCATGAAGAAGGATGTCAGCTTATGAGACGAAGAGGAATAGAGGAGAGAATCAGCTTGATCATAAAGAACCCTAGAACGCTGATTCCTGCGCTGATCGCCGCTCTGCTCATGGTCGCGGTCGCGGTGGGCTGCACCTTTACCGGCGCGAAGAGCGGGACAGACGAGCCTTCGCCGCTCGAAACGAAGATCGAGGTAGGGCTTAACGACCCGGATCCCCTGGTGCGTCAGGCGTGGTCGATGATACGGGGGGACATTGAACAAAACGAGGAAACCTCCAGGCAGATATTCGCGGATGAGGGCACAAGATTCACCGATGCAGAGATAACAGCGCTCGAGTTGATTGACAGCTTCGACAGCATTCACGAGGATGCCGTCATTGAGGTCTATCTGCTGCAATACCGCATGCTTCCCGAGGACATGACGAAGATAGTGTTCGCCGGAGGAATGAAAGCCCGGGACGGCTGGTTGCTTAGCGGGGGCAGCATGGGAAGTCCGCACCTCGTGGCAGAGGATGTTGATGAAGAGATAACATATATCGGAACGATTCATCCGGAGGGCGAGGGTCAAGGGGTACTTGACGCCACGTTGGAGCTACTGTACAGGCTTGGATCCCAGGACGCCGGCTCTGTGGCCACCTCGCCTATCGAGATAAGCAGAGTTTACGCGGTAACGAATCCCGACTTGACGCCACGGGAAGCCGCAGAGTTGCTCACGTTGTGTTTCGTAGAGTCACTGCGTGAAAACGATGATCTTGAAAACCCAACGTATAAGACTTTTGTTCTCACCGACTACAAAGATCTAAGTTTTGAGATGTACCCCACAGTAGTGTCCTTATACTTCTGTAAAAAGGGATCCTAACGGATCCGAGGAATCGGGCCACCGGGCCCCTCTGATAGACTGGTTGTTTCGAAAGACAGCAGTCGAAGGAGGAGCAACGGTGACCCAGTACCAGATTACCCTTTCGAACGATCTTGTGCACGGGCTCTTCAAGGAAGACGGGGCCATGGCCAGGCTGCTGGAGCAGGTGCTGGACCAGGTGCTTCAGGCTCAGGTCACGGAGGCTTTGCAGGCGAAGCCCTTCGAGAGGACTGAGGAGCGCCAGGGGTACCGGAACGGGTTCAAGCCCCGTACGATGACCACCCGCGTGGGCCGGTTGGTGCTGTCGGTCCCCCAGGTGCGGGACGGCAAGTTCTCTCCCGAACTCTTCTCCCGGTTCCAGCGAAGCGAGCAGGCTCTCGTCCTCGCGCTCATAGAGATGGTGGTCATCCAATTCCGAGCATGGCTCGTGAGCTAATCTGGACACGGGAGGCGACAAACGCAGATGACCAAGGACAGACTCATCTATGCCTATAGCTCAATGGAGTGGGAGTAGGCATGCAGGAGAGCTGCACGGCCCACATGGCCCGTATGTTGATGGAGGGCGGGGTCCTACCATTAGCTACTCAAAGGATAATGAGAGTTTGCGCGGAGTGGCATGTGACCAAGGGCTAGTGCCGAGAGCGGGGATTGGGCTGAAGTGTATGCCGTCCTCAGATAGCTAGATCGGTCTTGAATCGAATTGTCGGAGCTAGTCCGGTCCTCTCAAGGCACGGTCCGGTCAGGTTCTCATATTCAATGCCTGCCTTCTCCAGAAACTCCTTAGGCTGCAGACTTGGCAGGGGCGAACTGACTTCAACTCGGTAAGGTTGACCTTCAGGTCTCAGGGGGCCACCCGGTATCCATGCGATCTCGAACCGCCCGCTGATTACTTCACTCTTCCTGTCGGCGACCCAATGACCCTGTGCATCTGTGACGCGCACCATGAGAGTCACCTGGTCAAACAGGTTGGTTCGTCCCAAGATCCTTGACGCATTGTCACTGTCCTTTTCCACCTCTACCTCAAACTCGACGACAAGCGCATCTGGCGATACGGGCATCGTCGGCTCGTAGTTGTATTCTCTCTTGGGCCTATCATAGGGATCGACTCGTAGGAAGTCAGCATCACTAACCTGAAGCCTTCTCGCCCACAGTCTCGACTGACGGTCGATGATTTCGATATACTTGCCCGTTTCCTCAAGATCAGCGCGAATCGCAGCCTGCCGACGTCGGTCAGAAATCCCCGTCTTGTTAGCCCAGACCGATAGAGTGTCAAGTGACAATGCAGCTCGAGAGTAGTTGCCCAGGAAATCGTCAAACTCCTTGTTCCTTGAGTGTCCGAATCGACCCAGTCTTAGGAACGCTCTCGTCAGGCTATCCTTATGCTTCTCAACGGCATGAAGAAACTCAGAGAGATTTCCTCTGTTGAACGCCTGATGAAGTGTGGAGTAGGCTGTCCTCACCGTCTCATAGATCTTCTGGTGGCAAACGAAGAGCTCACAATCATCCTCGAAAACGTGTTTGTCATAGAACTCGGCGAGACGCAAGTACTCCTTGGCTATTCTCCAACGGTACCCGTCAGCGTCCGGCGGCCCAATAGGGAAGGGTCCTCGTTCCTCTAGCCCCAGGGCTATCCATTGCCCCTCCAAGACCCAGTTGCCCATGATGTAGTCCTCATTGTTCCTAGCGATGTAGACCCAGACCACGCCGTTCCACTTCTTGTACTCATCCATTATCGTTGCAGCGATTTCCTTTATCTGCTCAAATCTTACCGGCTCCTTAAGCATGATTCTTGCCGCGACGCGCTGGACGCCTAGGAACTGAGTGTTTTTGACTTCAATGACTCTGTACCGATCCCCTACAGAGTCATCGAGGCTGCGGAATCTGTCTATGACGTAGAGCGAAATCTTATCTAGGTCTCTCGAAAACGCTTCGGCTTCGTTTATTCCGTGGGACTGATCCAATTCTCGTTTGGTGACAAGCTTGTGCTCGAACGGTATCTCAATGATCGCTGTCGGCTCGACCGTATCTAGTGAGCACAGATCGCGTTCGATTACTCCGTTCCTGACTCTGTTCCCGCAGACGGCAAACGTGCCTTTTTGACTGTACAGACGGCTTTCTAGTTTCTCCAGCTCTTTCGAGTATCTCACAAACACAGTCTGGTCCGTCAGCGTCCCTATTTCCACTCCTGAGATAGGTTCTCCATACTCCTTCTGGTAGGCCGCCTGAATACTCGCGGCACTGCGATCTTCGAGCCACGCCAATAGCGAGAGCAGACGTACTCCCCTGTCGTCTAGAGCCTTGCCACCTTGGACGTAGACGTAGAGTCGACCGCTGCACTGTTCCTCCACATCGCATACTGAGAAGAACAAACCAACCAGAGGGTCTACTGTCAGGTCAATCAGCCTGGTGGGGCAGCCGTGATGCTGCAGCCTCGCCAAACGTTCAATCGGACCTAGAGAAGCGAAATCCTTCTCTTTCCGACGGATGGCTTCCTCATACAACCTAGGCTCGTTAGCCAGGAGACCCTGGTTTCTCGCTATTCCCGCGTCTACGCTCTTGTGCTTAGAAGATTGACCCCGGTAGTACACCTCCCCGTACTTACCGTACCGCTTAGTAAGTGTCAGAACATCTGTCACACTGTTTGCCTGCAACACTGCCAGCACCCCGCGTCTGAAGCTCTTTCCTTGGGGGGTATTCACCCACACCGACTCCACCCCCTACCCCTCGACGAGACATGTCCACTAGATAAATCTTGAGACCCCCGGGGACGCTGCCGCCCACGGGGTCACTGATTCTGCGCAAGACCGAGACCTCAAACGAGTCTACCAGCAAGGGACAAATGAGCAGAAGCGCATCCTCTTCAGAACCGATATTCGCATGATGGAACTAGACCCTCAGACCGGCGTGGTAACGGCGGTATTTTACCCTCACTACCTGCAGGAAAACATGAAGCGTGACAATCACCGTTCTGAGTACACTTTGGATGGTGCCGGGAACGGGGATATGCCATGATTTGTGAGCCCTCGTCGGGAGTTGTGGATGCTCCTGAAGGCTCGACAAGAAGGGAGTGCCCTGCTACCCGCAGAAGCCTAGGATGCGACAAAGTATTCGGAAAGATGGGTGTTGAGTGAAGGCTTTGTGCGCTGATTTCTCCTCTATCGTGAGAGACCTGAGCGGGTCTCAATACGCCAAGACGTGGGTGGGGAGTGACTAGGTTGGCAGAGAAGAAATACCAGGTGTGAGGGAAGAGCGAAGAAAAGCACTCGACATTCTACTTATGGCTGACTGCATTCCTGCCGGAATGGAAGCGTTTGTAGCCACAGACGACGAGCAGTTCAAAGTCATCAAGAAGGTCATTGATCTTTGCGATTACTACATTCTCGTTATTGGCAAGCGATATGGTTCGATTAACCTGACAACTGGCCTGAGCTATACGGAGATGGAATATGACTACGCAAGAGAGGAGAACATTCCTATACTCGTTTTCGTCATTGACGACTCCGTTTCATTGCCAGTTGAGAAGATAGAAACTGAACCCGAGAAGGCGGATAAGCTCAGGCTGTTTGTGGAGAAAGCAAAGACAAACCGACTCGTCAGCATGTGGAAAACTTCCGCTGAGCTAATCGGGCAGCTGGCTATTGCCATAATGAGAGCAAAGGCCGAGATTAGTCGACCCGGATGGCAGCGAGGTGTTGATTTTGATGAGGCTTCGTTGCGTCGCGAAATCATGGAATTGCAGAGCGAAAACCAAGGCCTGAAGATGAGACTCAAGAAGGCAGATGAAACGATTGAATCGTTTACTGCGCAGAGCAGCGTTGCTTTCGAGAACGTTAAGGTACAAATAGACTACTACTGCTACTCTGGCACTGCCAACATGAGATTCGACTCCAGCAAGACGGTCGCATTGCCGGAGCTCTTCTCGGTGATTTCCACAGAGATGATGGACGTGTCAACAACTGAATCGAGAGTGTACGATGCGATAAGGGAACAACTGTTTGGTTCAACTGCCTATTACTTCAAAGATGATCAGCTAGTCAAGCGGATGTTGAACCAGTTCAGAGCACTCGGCCTTCTGTATTCCTCATGGAGTAACGAAAAAAGTAGTCTGTACTGGGGCCTAACACCCAAAGGTCAGAAAACCCGTGATGACATGATACTGATCAGATCTGGCGGATAGGCAGGAGTCCTCGATTGCATCCCACGCCGCCCACTTTGCTCACACAAGCATTTCTGGCAGACATGATACCTCAGTCAGCCATGGCTTAGCACCGCGGCTCCACCATCTGTACTGCTCTAATCGGCTATAGTCCCCTCACCCTAGTCCCCTTCCCCGCTATCCTCTGCATCGGACTCGCTGCCATATGCTGGTCTTTTATGTCTTCCTGATTCAAGTGCACGTACCTTCTCGTCATCTCCAACGTCGAGTGGCCCATCAGCCGCTGCAGCGCCAGCGCATTTCCGCCCGCCCTCAGGAACAGCGTAGCGAAGGTGTGCCTCAAAATGTAGGGGTAAACCTTCACTCCCAGCTCATCGCCATACTTCTCCAGCCTGTCTCTCCAAGTGTCGTTCCTGAACGGCGTACCCTCAGCGCTACAGAACACTGGCACTTCGTCGCTCCACATCTCATGCCGAACCCCTATCAGCATCTTCACGGTTCTGACTGTCACAGGCGATAACGGTAAAGTTCTAGATACTCCTGTCTTGCTCACCTCTGACGTTATCATGACTTCTGTGGAGCGAAGGTTGAAGTCCGCCATCCGCAACGAGAACGCCTCCTTCGGCCTGGCACCGGTGTCGAGCACGAAGCACAGCAGCGCGTAGTCACGTAGTCCTGCGAACGTGGTCCTATCAGGCAGAAGTAGGAGCCGCCTCACCTCATCCTCATCCAAACACTCCATCCGGCCATGATCTTTTCGCTTCTTCAGTCCGACCATCGGGTCTCGTTCAATGTACCCCTCACCTACCGCCCATCCGAAGAACTGCCTCATGTAGCTAAACCTGATATTGAACGTACCAGGCTTGATGTCCTCACCCATGAACCTGTAGACCGCTTCCTTCACCTCATCCGGCCAACACGAAGGATGCCGCTTGAAGAACAACTCCATCACGTTCCGATGGCCTTTGACCGTAATATCACGCAGGCCCTGCGCTTTCTTGAACAACAGGTACTCCTGAAGAGCGCCGCTCCACGATCGTTTAGGAGCAGCCTTATGCAGTTTCATTACCTTGGCCATAATCAAAAAGCCTCCTCAACTGTGGTTTAGTCGAAGAGGTGCTGCCACACGCAAACGCTCGCTTGATCATCAACCAAACAAAAACGGCGTCTCGATTTCTCGAAACGTCGTTCTATATTCGGATTGGTGTCGGGAGCGGGACTTGAACCCGCACGGTTTTCACCATACGCCCCTCAAACGTATGCGTCTGCCAGTTCCGCCATCCCGACACGCCGCGTCAATCAGCAGACATCACTATACCGAGAAGCGAGGCTGCTGTCAATCCGCTTTTGCCCTGGTAACAGGCACTACGGGCGGGTGGTTACTTGATCTCGATCACGACCCCGCGAGGTACTCCACATACAAGCCCTCGGGAGTAGGCGCCGTGACAAGGTCCTTGTTGTCGAGCACGCGCTTTGCGCTTTCGAGGTCGATCACGCTTACGGTAAGATTGATGAGATGCCCTGTCTTGGGTTCCCAGTGCGGGTTCCCGACCTGCGCCAGCGCCTCCCATGCGCCATCCTGGGCTATGTACCGGAGGCCGTTGCCGGGCTCCCGCTGGAGGTACCACCCCGCAGCTCAGCTGAGGGACTGACTGGCTTGACCCAGATCAGGAGAGTCTGCCCTTTCGAGAGATGTGATGTGATGTGATGTGATGTGAACTTGCAGATTAGGTAGGCCCCCGAGGGGCGCCTTGTTTTCAAGATCCTCTAGCAGTGTGCAATTCCCCTTCCCGAGCAGAGTGATAGAGTCTTTTCAGTCTGCTTTGGAGGGGATGGGCTTGCAGCTAATGATTTCCGTTCAGATGTCGCCGGAGGAGTACGTCCGAAGATACCAGGAGATAGAGTGGCCGGTCTTGGATGTCTGCCCCGTCTGCGGAGCGCACGCGAGGCTCCAGGGCCACGGGTCGTACTCCCGCAACGCTCTGCCTAACAGGGACACAGAACTGGTGGCGCCGGTCCATCGGCTCCGGTGCCCCGTCTGCCGCAGGACGGTCTCGCTCCTGCCCTCGTTCCTGCTACCGTACTTCCAGCACACAGCCAAGTTCGTCGTGGAGTCACTCCTCGGGAAGGCCAGGAGTTACAGGGAACTCCTCCGGTTCCACTGGAGGCGCTTTCTCGTGAACGCCAACAGGGTGCTGGCTTTCCTTCGGGACCTGGGCGTGAGGGAGCGCCTGCCTGACGGGGAAAAAGAAAGGGCCATGAAACTGCTGGGGAGTATCGAGGACTCCGGATTAGAGATGTTCTCGACGCTCTTTCACAGGCTTAACCGCCGCGGTTTCATGGCAGATTCATCTTACCTGCTCAGGACGTCAGGGTAAAGACCAGCGCGTCCCACAAACCTTTTCCGTGGTCTGGCTCCCCACGGTGGATTAGGGTCTTCACAGTAGCCCCAAATCCCCCGGGGTGACGGCAGGGGAGACA
>Ga0315295_10002536_pt1 | contig 15478 bp, 13 predicted proteins | sample YL17G14_0_MG_FD_204453 | JGI IMG/M metagenome (GOLD analysis project Ga0315295, IMG submission 204453) | Sediment microbial communities from Yellowstone Lake, YNP, Wyoming, USA - YL17G14_0 | ecosystem: Environmental > Aquatic > Freshwater > Lake > Sediment | place: USA: Wyoming | collected...
AGCAGCTCCCCCCCGAAGGGGAGGGCCGGTCCCCAGAACCCGACTTCGGTCCTGAAGGACCGCCCCCGGAGGAGGGTGCAGCTCCGACAGGAGGCGCGGCGCCTGAGCTCACGCCTGACATGATGGCGCAGCTCGGTAGCCTGATGGGCGGCGCCTGATGCAGATAGACGTCGAGGGGAACGCACGGAAGCCGCTGGCGCCAGTCAAGAAGAAGAAGAAGCCAGTCCCTCCGCAGTCGGCCGGCGCACCCCCGCAGAAGCCTGACAACCCATATCTCCACAACAAGACGGCCTTGCGCCAAGGGTACCGGAGCCCTGAGCTCGCGCAGTTCCAGATGGAACAGAACGACCAGGAACTAGTGCGCTACGAGCGAGAGAAGGCCGCAGGTTCGGTAGACTCCTACAACCCTCCCTCCTTCACGCCCTCGAAGACCTCTGAAGAGGCCATCGCGCGCGCAACGGCCATCGGGTATAGAGGGCTCAGGGGCTCAGACAAGCTGATCAAGAACCCCATGTTGCTCGACGTTCTCACGCAGACCGTGCAAGAGGCTCCTACCCAGGTGCAAAAGTGGGTCAAGGACCACGGGATTCAGATCTTCCTGCGTGGCGTTAGTAAGGCCAACCTAGAGGACCGCATCAGCGGGTCCACGAGTGATGAGTACGCCGGGTACTACGTCGGGACGCGGGCTCAGGAGCTGGGCATCCTGGCGACGCCTGTGGATTGGATCTGGAAGGGTGGCAACATCATCATCAATGTCGACATGAAAGACCTCAAGAGCAAGGAGTCGATCGCTCCTTACCTCAGGGATACTCTCTTTCATGAGATTGGACACGCGCTCGACTATTCCACCAATCCGCCCGAACGCTTGAAGCATGTCGGGAAGGCCACCTCCGGTACTGTCGCGAATCGTCTCGATGAGTTGCCCTCGTTCTCTCGTGCCCGCAAGGCTCCGTACGCGATGGAGGGGTACGACGAGTACTACACGAAGAGTGCCAGCGAGTCCTTCGCGGAGACCTTCTCGCGCTACATGTCCAGCAAGGCTTCACGGGCCGAGTTGGACCCCGGGATTCGGGCCTTCCTCGATCGCATCGTCGGGCCGACTCTGCCCCAAGGTGGCGGCCGGCGCGCACCCAGTCAGAGTAAGGACTACGTCGTGCCCTCCCTCAAGCAGGTGGCCTTTCGCCTGTTCGCCCTGAAGCAGCTCGTCAGCATGAAGCCCATCGAGGTCATCGCCGGGGTCGACATACGGGCCGCCCTGCTGGACGCCGACAGTAAGTACAAGAGTAAGTTCAGTGGCAACACCCTTCCTGGTGCGACGCTGCGCGCGGCCGAGCGCACGCGCGATGAGGCTAGCGGCGAGCTCCAGAGGCGCTACCTCAAGAAGTTGGGCTACTAATGGCCACCAAGAAGACACCTAAGGTTGTTGAGGTGGATCTGATCCGCGCCCGGAAGGCCGGTAAGAAGCTCCCGCCTCGCCCTCCTAGGAAGCGTAAGTGATGTTTGAGGTCCCCGAACGCCCGGTGTGCCCCCACTGCGGGAGCCACTTGCTCTCGATGACGATGGACGACAAAGGCCAGTTTGTAACGATTTGTACGGACTGCGGAAAGGCTGCCTGATGCCATACACCGCCAAGCAGAAAGCGTTCTTCCGGGTCGCCATGCACGACATGAAGCGGTCCAAGAAAGAGCGTGACGAGTATCGCCGCATGTATGAGGAGGCCGCGTCAATGCCCACGAAGCCTCCGGTGAAGAAGAAGAAAGGGGTGAAGCGTGGCTGAGTTCAACCAGGCCCAATACGGCGACCGCAAGCGGCTCGCCGATGCCGGTCTCAGCAGAGAGGACGTCCCGACCCAGAAGGGCGCCGACGCCATGATTCCCGGTGCGCCCACAGGTCGTCCAGCCGGCCCCTCGACAGGCGGGGCCGCAAACCCCGTCGTGACAGGGCAACCGGCTGGCGAGGAAATGCTACTTCCCGATGATGAGCACCATCGTCTGATGGAGCTCTACGCCGACAGCGTGTCGGCTGAGGACATAGCCAGGCGCCTCCAGTCGCAGCCTGGGGTTGGTTCCTGGGTTCGCTTCCTGGTGCAGCTCGCGCAGATGTCGAAGGAACGCGCCGGCCTCGAGATGAACAACGGTACGCCGAACTGGACACTTGACTGATGCGTATTGACGTTGAGGGCAATGTAGTAAAGCCATCGCCGCTTCAGCCGGCGAAGCAGAAGAAGAAGAAGAAGGTTGCGCCGCCGACTCTGCAGCGCGATCCGCTCTCTGGCGTTCCCGTTCTGCGTCCCCAGGTTCCGGTCGAGACACGAGTTCGCAACATCATGACCGGGTACTGGGAGGCCACTGGACACTTCCCGCACCCCAAGAAGGTCACCGACGCGCTCTCCATCAGCACCGGAAGCGAGGATGTCGGATTCTGGAAGAATCACTACAACCTGCTCTCTGACCCCCGGCTGCCGAAAGCTGTGCGCGCAGAAGCGATGCGCGGCGACTCGATGTACGAGGGCGACCCCCGCGTCGAACTGCCCACAATCGACAAGGTCGTCCTGACAGTCTTCAAGCCCTTCTACGCTCTTCCGGCGTTCAAGGAGATGTCGAAGAAGGACATTGACGAGAACCACACCGTCTGGTCTCCCCTGAAGTCGATCCCCGAGCTCATGGACGTCAGCGACGGAGTACGTAAGGGGCGTATGGAGACGATGGCGGCGCAGGGCTTCCGCCCGCGCACCAGCGGTCCTGATGCGACCCTCAACCGGAGCGCGAGCGCCGAGGCCAAGTACGAAGACGCTGTCAAGCAGATGGTCTTCGCCAACAGGGCGCCGGCCGCCGTCTGGTTGGGCGACAAGGATGCCTCAGAAGCCGTCTGGGCGAGCGGCATGTTGCCCATCGGCGGGAACATCACCGTGCGCGACGCGTTCTACAGCATCAAGAACGCCAACGATGACGCGATCAAGGCGATGATCTACTACAACGCCTTGAAGGCCAAGGACCCTCGCCAAACCACCCAGCAGTTCATCAGGGAGTATGTCAACCTGTACAGGGCCGACAGGCTTCCCTCTCAGGTGTACAAGGAGCAGAAGGCAAGTGGTGCTGTCAACCTGATGCTCTACACGGTGAAGGCCGGCGGCGACATGTTCGGCTACACCATGACCCAGAAGGCCATCCGTGGGTATGACGCAGCGGCTAAGGGATACGAGCTCAAGGAGATGGGCGCCGGGGGAGCACGGTTCACCGCCGCTCAGAAGCAGGCCGCCGATGCCGTAGCCAGTTTATCGAGTGTGGTGGAGGGTGCCTTCCAGGGGCTCAACAAGACCGGACCCCAGGGCGCGCTTAGTCTCCTCGGCATCACACCCCCCACCAACACTCAGCTTGCCGGGGAGGCCATCAAGCTGCCCTTCCGTGCCGCCGCGATGATCACCTACCTGGGCGAGGACATGTACCGCGATCCTGCCGCCTGGAAGAACTACGTTCTGACGACCGAGAACCTCGCGAACCGCTGGCGAGAGTCGGCCGACGCCATGCCGGCCTACGAGTGGCTTCGCCTCGTTGGTCTCGACCCCGTGGAGCACCAGGAGCTGGCCTTCCTGGCTGAGATGGGCGTCGAGGGCGCCATTGGCTATGGCGCTGACGCTGCGGCCGGCAAGATCGCGCGCACCGTTCTGGGGACGGCCACGGCCAAGACCATCATGACGCGAGGTGGAGTGCTGAACTACCGGGACCTCATGGCCGCCGCCCAGGGCAACAAGGGCGCCGCAATGATTCGCGACCTTCTCCCCTGGGTCGGTCCGGAGGATGCTATTCACATCGCTGACAACTTGCATGACGCAGGGGCGGTTGATCTGTTCTGGAACGACAAGCTGAAGTTCAAGGCTATCTATCCTGACAAGGACCTCTCGGCCCCCAGTCTGACCGCCACGATCAAGCACAAGTTTGTAACCAACGAGCAGTTCCATCCCCGTCTGCGGTCCCTGTTCATCACGGTTGACGACTCGCCGTGGAACCTGCGCTCTCTCGGGGACGCTGACCGTCGTGTCTACAACTTCATGCTGCACGGTGGCATGAGCGCCGAAGATGCACTCGAGGAAGCCGGTCGTATGACACGGGCGCTCGCCCATGTGGGCGACGACCCGCTAGGAGTTCACGCGGCGACAGACCTCGCCGAAGGGGCGAAGGCCGCCGTGAAGGGCCGTCTCGAAAACCAGCCGGCGAGTCGTGCGTTCCGCGAGGCCCACGGGCAGACGTTCCAAGATGTGGAGCTTGTGGGCGGGATCAAGGGTGAGAAGACTATCGGGGAGTCCTCGAAGCTCACCGCCTGGGACGAGTTCCAGCAGTTCCAGCGTGAGCTGCTCGGCGTTGGCCCTGGTGACGAGGCTCCTGGCCGCTGGTACGACCCTGATCCTAAGACGGGCGAGGAGATGTCCTTCGCCGTCGACAGGAACGCCGCCTCCAGGGCGGAAGCTGACGTGCACACCGCCACACACGACATTGAAGAGAACAACCGGGTTATGCGGGAGATCTCGGATCGCCTCAAGGCTCACGGTCGGGCGCTCAAGGCTCAGGAAAACAGCCCCGAGGGCTGGATCGCCAAGCGTGACGAGCTTGCCACCCAGCTCCAGTACGAGGCAGACAAGACGAAGCGAAATGGCTTGCGGAGGCGTATTCGTGTGCTCGACAAGAAGATCGAGGCCGCCAACCCGCGCGGTGCTACGCACGAGAAGATTAAGCGTGCCCTGACCTATCGGACGCAGGAGATTGACAGGGTCGACCCGAGCGGGAAGGTAGTCCATAAGACGGTTGTCCATCAGCCTGATCCCGAGGTTGTGCGCGGTATGGAGGAGGCGATGGCCGGGGAGCCCGCCGGCCAACTCGATGAGATGCTGAAGGGCCTCGTTGGGGTTCCAAAAGATCCGAAGCACCCCTACATCATGGGCGAAGTCATCAACGCCGAGACTGGTGGGGTCGGCGCTGGCTCCACCAAGGGCATTGTCGAACTCAAGGCGGCCCTTGAACACACGGGTCCCTATGGGGACCGCACCGCCAGTCGCCGCATTACACAGGCAGATGGCCGGATTGTGAAGGGCAAGGTCGACTATACGCGGGTGGTTGTGACACATGAAGTGGGTCACGTACACCTGAACGGGATGCCCGCGCCTATGCAGAAAAGGGTTCACAAGATCTTCGTCGAGGCGCTTGACAACTACGCTGCGCGCAACAACACGCCGCGCGGCCACATCTTCATGGAGCCCGAGACGTTCGGCGAAGACTTCGTCACTCACTATGCGGCGACCAACTACCACGAGTTCTGGGCCGAGAACTACGCTGCGTGGAGGACAGGGACCTATGCGGAGCACGTCAATCCCGAGCTACGGAAGATCTTCGAGGAGAACTTCACGGCTAGGCCGGCTGGGGCTGCCGAGGTTCTACCGGAGCGCCCAGGTCTCATGGCCGCCGAGAGGGTCGAGCCTGAGAAGTTCGCCGGGTTCCGCGATCGAAGCAAGAACCCCATGATGCTCGACCCCGAGGAGGAGGTTCTTGGTCCCCAGGGGCCTGACTACCTACCTCCCGAGAAGCGTACCCAGAAGCTGGCGTACTACAAGGACGCTGAGAATGACGCCGGCTATGCCCTGAAGCCCACCGCTGAGGGCGGCCTAGACCTGATCGCCCTTCACAACAACGGTAGCGTTAAGGGCGCCGGCCGCGTGGTGCTGGCAGAGGCGGTAAGCAGGGGCGCGAGTCACCTCTACTGCTTCGACGTCGGCTTCCTCAGAAAGCTCTATCAGGAGGCCGGCTTTGAGATTGTGCCCGGAGAGCGTATTGCCTTCGCGGAGAAGTACGCCCCCGAGGGCTGGGATTATGCTACAATGGGTAGACCAGATGTCATACGAATGGAATGGAGAGGAGGCTCTCGTGAGCTCGATGACGTTAGAGAAGGTCTTGGCCTTGATCGGCTGGACCGAGGGACCGTTGGACAACCCGCTGGCGGAGAAGTCAATCCTCGAATGGGTCAACGACCCGGCGAGCCAGCTTACCGAGGAGTCCCTGCAGCAGAACGCCCCGCGCTTGCGGGAAGAGGTCAAGCTCCTGCGGGACTTCTAGGCGACGAGGAGCTCAGGGGTCTTCAGTCCGAGCTCGCGTCCCGCGAGGTAGAGAAGACCAAACTCACCAACGAACGCCAGAAGAAGTACCACATATGGGCCGCCACGCGCTCGGAGGTCAGGGGTCAGCCCCTTACTGAGGCGCAGCTTGCCGGCGACTGGCACCTTGGTGACATCTCCGAAACGGCGCTGGCTATCTTCAACGCCGGCCCGCGTATGCGGGGCTGGGTGCTTGGGAACCGGCGCTTCAAGCTCGACTGGATCAACCAGCAGTACCGTAAGCTGATCCTCTTCCGCCTGGCCACGATGGTCAACATCGTGACGACCGACGAGATGCTTCGTTCGGTCATCAGCGGAGTCAATCCCTTCACCAGCAAGCACATCAGCGACGATCTGCGTGATCTCATCGCCTCCAACTCCATGATGCGCGAGAAGGTCAGTGGCATGATGCGCGAGCTCAAGCGCACCTCCTACCACCTCGTGCAGCCCGGAGAGCGTGGATACGCGCGCGGGCTCAAGCTCTACGTAGGCACATTCAACGCCGGCCCGCGCGGTCAGAAGGTCGTTCGGGACTGGTGGGAGCTCTTCGAGGAGGAGCTCGACACGATGGGGGCCAAGTCGCCTGAGTCGGCCTCCCAGGCCATGCGCGAGGCCGCAGCCGAGAAGGCCAGTCGGCGCTTTGCCGAGAAGGTTCACACGGACCCGTTCTACCAGGGCGTGGACGGCAAGCCGGGCTTCCTCGAGGGTACGGGCCGCAAGCAGTCAGCTTACGCCGAGGCCGCTCTCCCAGGGGAGGGTCTCGACACCACCGCAGACTTCATCGCAGCGGTGAACGCGAGGGCCTCTCGGGCAGTAGCGCGCCGCGCCAGTATGCGCCACCTGCGCTACGGCGCCCAGGCCATCACGGATGCCGACCTGAAGAACACGAAGCTGCTGAGTGACATCTACGGTCACGTTCAGGTTGAAGACTCCGCCAACGTGCGCCACATGGCCGACAAACTGGGCATCAAGGGGCCGCGCGCCTCCCAGGCCGCCTACTATTCCATTCACCCCGATGAGATTATGTGGGGCGCCCTCGACAAGATGAGCACGGCGCTCAAGGAGCGCACCTTCGCCGGCCTCTACGACAAGAAGCTCACCTACCTGCGTAAGCACCTTGCCGGAAAGATGACCGAGGAAGAGATGAAGTTGACAGCCTCGCGCACGGCCCTGGCGCAGACCGAGACGCTTTCCTATTCGGGTACCAAGACTCTCTTTGAGAGTCAGGTCAGGAACCTCGTCATGTTCCTCCCCGCGTACCGTCAGAGTATGCAGTACTGGCTTCCAAAGGTGGCAAAGAACCCCTGGAAGTCGTACGCCGTCCTCAACTCGCTGCAGAGTGCCCCCGACATCAACGTGCCCGAGGGCGTTCCGGTCATCGGCGGTGAGGCCGCCTGGTCGCTGCCCCACTTCGCGTCGCTGTTTGGTGTCGACATAACCAACCCGCTGCGAAGCGTCCTGCCGCCCCTGGCCCCCACGATTACCCTACCGCTCGACTTCGGCAACACGATCAGTGGCTCCCCGGAGCTTGCGGCCTGGTACAAGACCCTGACCGGCTTCGACCCCGGCTTCCCGCTAACGTCGGTGCGCTGGTTCGAGGCCATGACGTACGGGGTCACGGGACTGATCGGTCCCACCTGGCAGGATACCTTTGAGAACATCGGTAGTCACTTTGGCGCCGAGCGTATGCTCCTCCAGGGGCGTCACAACGCCGCCATCGCCAACCTAGTTCTGCAGGCCATCCAGAGTGACGGCAAGAGTATTGATCCTCGCAAGGCCGAGCAGCACGTTGATGCGATTGAGGCAATCCGTGGCGGGTTCAACTTCGCCGTGCCGGGCAACATGCGCCGCGTCCTTCCGACGATCGACGTTGTCGACCCCGCGCTGGGCGAGGGCGTGCAGAAGGTAGACCTGGCAGCACTCTACCAGTCCCAGGCCGACTACTTGGGGGCGGCTCGCCCCGAGGATCAGCAGACTGTTCTGCGGAACAACCCAGCGTACAAGGTGGTCTCTCGCGCGTTCGAGCTCACTGGCGACGCACAGTTCAAGTACCTCTCCCAGCACCGCTGGATCATCCCCTTGGTGGTGCGTAAGCGCGACCAGAAGGCGGGCATCGACCCTGACTCGCAAGAGGCCGAGGTTGCTTCTGCGCCCCTGACGGGCACCGAGTCCACGACGACGCGCGACCCGATGAGCGTGGCCGACTACGCCGCCGGTCTGCGCGACAAGTACCAGCAGGTGGACCGCTACGTGCTGGGTGTGGCCTACGGCAAGATGGTCTATGTCACCGGAGTCGGCGATGTGCCCAAGGCGGTCAACGACGCGGCCAAGGCCGAGTACGCCGCCGACAAGCAGCGCGGCGCCGGCAAGGTGACCTGGTACGACTGGTATCAGAAACGGTACTTCCCCAAGGCTGTCGCAGCGTACAACGCGAAGTTTGCGGCTGACCACAAGGCCGAGCTGCTCGCTGCAGTCAAGGCTCACCCGGACGATCCTGACTCGAGCGTGCTGGGGGCTAAGCCCGGCGAGACCGAGCCCGTCTGGGTCGGTGCCATTCAGCTCTCCAACTCGAGCGTCAACGATGGCGACTTTGCCCTCTTCCAGAAGCTCGAACAGTCTGGTGCCCCCTACGCCAAGACGCTTCTCGAGCAGCACCCCATGTACGGGGAGTACCTCAAGCAGAAGCAGCAGAAGGAGGTCGACCGGCGCGGCGACATCATCTACGCAGCCACCAAGCAGTACAAGAGCGGTCTCAGCAACGACCAGCTCGCCCTCCTGGGGCTCAAGTGGAGCGACAAGGATCTGAGCAAGCTGAAGGACTACCTGATCGTCGTCGATCAACAGCAGAAGCTGAAGTCCAACCTCACCTTCGGCACGACGGAGTACTGGGCGCAGTACAACAAGTCGAAGGCGATTCTCACGGGCGCGAAGCGCCGCCTTGGCCTGGCGTCCAAGGACCTCTCGGTCATCGACTCGCACGCCGCTGAGCTGATCATCAAGTCGGGCATCACACAGATGCACCAGGTGGTTCCCCTGGGTGACACGCGTCACCATCGTCTCGTGGACAACCAGAAGCTCTGGACAGACCTCAGGAAGGCTTGGTACGACCCGAAGGCGAAGCTCTCAGACATCTTGGCACTACGCGAGAAGGCTCCGCCGCGCGTACGCGCACAGTTCGACGAGGCCAACAGAGCTTGGCAGTGGCAGCGAGTGCTCGGGATGGCTGTATACTTGCGCGAGATGCTCTCTTTAGGGTATAATAAGTATACACACCAGCAGGGCTTCTCCATAGGCTCAAAGACGATGGGCCAGCCCGTCGTGAACGTTGGTGTGTGGCTGATCAAAGATGCAAGCGAGGCCAGCGAGGAGTTCGCCGTAGAGTGGAAGCGATACAACGAACGTGCAGGGAACAACTTGATCAAAGACATCCTCGACCCCGCTAAGTGATGGCTCACGGACCAACACCCGGCGATACCAAGGTCGTTAACGGCAAGAAGTACGTCTTCGTCGGGGGCGACACCCCCGGCACGGGCACATGGAAGTTCGTCGGCAACGTCAGTTCTCCGGGTCACCCTTCGCCTGCGAGCCCCTCGAGTCCCTCGTCTGGTAACTCTGGCGGCGGTGGCGGCGGAGGCGGCGGTAGCGTGGCCGACAAGTCGAACCCGTACTGGTCTTTCCTCCTAGGGCTCGGCATCAAGAAGGGTGCTGCCAACGCGATGGAGAAGAAGCTCGTTGCCTCGGCTGCCAACTACAAGGGTGCGACCGTCACTATCCAGACCTTCGAGCGATGGATCAGGGTCTACGATACGAAGAGGTACATGGGTACCTGGCGCGGCAAGCAAGATGTCGCGAAGTTCAAGGCCGACTGGCAGACTCTTCTTCCGGGCTCGAAGCCCAGTACGAAGGAGTACAGGCGCTACATCAAGGGCGGTTGGACGCCGGCGCAGACCAAGGCGTTCATCATGAGGACCGACGAGTTCAAGACGTCCTACATCGATAAGGGCTTCCGCCAGTCACTGTTCGCACTTCGGACGAACCCCGCCGAGTTTCAGCGGTGGGCTGATGACTTTGGCAACATTCACCAGCAGTACACCGGGCGCAAGCCAACCAACGCGGAGTACAAGCTCATGTTCGGCGGTCACATCTCCCCGACCGACTTCAAGAGCTACGCCGATACGGTGTACGGCGGTGCAGAGAGCTTCAACTGGCTCACGGGACAGCCCCTGAGCAAGCAGGAGATGAACAAGGGTCTCTATGGGCAGGCCGGCGGGGAGCAGACACGCTCCCAGATCGTGCGGGCCTACAACATGAGAAAGGCCGCTGACGCGGCCAAGCAAGCGTCCTACGGAACTTCACTCACCGAGCAGGGCGCTCCAGTAATGAAGGGCGTGTTCTGAGCCCCATACCGTTAGGAGCCATCATGGCAGACGAAAGTACAGAACAAGAGTGGACGTACGACCAGATCTTCGGCGAAGACGCCCCCGAGGCAGATGCCGCCGCAGCCGAGGCCCAAGAGAGTGATCTCGAGGCCCGCCTGGCGAAGATCGAGGAGCGCGATCGTAAGCTCGGCGACAAGTTGAAGGCCGACGAGTCGGCCCAGCGTGTCGAGTCTATGGTCAAGGGATTCTACGCCAATGCCAGCGACACGGAGAAGGAGCTTGCAGCCATCTTCCTCGAGGGTTCGGAGACTCCGACCCAGGTGGAGAGGGCGATCAAGCTGATCAAGACGAAGGCCGGCGTGGCTCAGGAAGAGTCTGAGGAGCAGGCCGAGAAGGCTTTCGCACCGCCCGTCGAGGGTACGCCACCCAGGCAGAAGAGCAAGTTCGAGCTCACCAAGGAGCGCGCTCTTCAAGGCGACAGGAAGGCTCAGTTCGAGACCTTCATGGCCACAGAGGTCACACAGGGCACGCCCGACGAGGACAAGGAAATCGCCGACATGCTGAAGGGCTTCTGAGTCAACACTGAATGAGACTTCACCGAGTCCCTCGGTCGCTCTGATGGGGCTCGAGCGATAGGTCGCGATGATGCCATAGTAGCAGTCTCGCGGCAAGTGTCAACCCGAACCTGACACTGAAAGGAGGTGCAACACAATGTCATATGTAGACCCAAGTATTCTCACCACCTACGAACAGGCAGGTACTGCCACCGTGGGGCGCAGCCTGGACCAGAACCTCTGGGACATGATGCTGGCTGAGAACCTCATCTTCAACATGATCACCAAGGGCACGACCACGCAGCCCAAGATCGAGTGGGAGTACAGCAAGCCGAACCCGAAGCAGGTTCAGTCTCTGAACGTCGCTTCTGGTATCACCGGCTCTGGCTCCAACACCGTTCTCAAGGTGTCGGCTTCCGACTTCCTGCTTCTGCAGAACGGAACCATCCTCAAGAACAGGACTCGCGCTACGCTGATTGGTACCACCTACGTGATGATGGACGAGGAGCTCATCGTCACCTCCACCGCTGGTGGTGCTTCCAACATCACGGTTGCCCGTGACTACGGTACCATCGCTGCAGGTACGGGTTCGACTGCTCACGCTGACAACGACTACCTGGAGATCCTCTACACGCCCTTGTCGGAAGGTTCGCTCGCTTCTGCCTCTCCGAACAAGTACGTGAAGGTGGGTGAGGCCAGCAACACCGTTGCTGGATTCGACTTCAAGTTGGAGTGTTCCGGTGACGTGTTCGCTCGCGGCATGATCGTCGCGAAGGACAACCTGCAGACCCAGTACGAGAACCGTATGATCGAGCTCCGCAACCAGATTGCGAGCATGATCCAGTACGGCTATCAGAAGACGGCTTCCGACTCGGTTCTTCCGAACTCGGCCGGTTTGGCGTCCTTCATGGGTCAGTCGGGCGGTAACGTCGACTACACGTCGACCGTGCTCACCCCGGCTGTCTTGAACAACCTGTTCGCGACCATCCGTAACAACGGCGGTTCACCGACCGATCCGTACACGATCTTCTGCGCGCCTGCGAAGGCCCAGACGATCAGCACGTTCGGCGAGGACAAGGTGCGCCTGTCTCAGGAGCAGACCCGCTACGGTCGGCAGATCAGGGAGTTCATGAGCGATCTCGGCTTCGTCGCCTCGATCGTGGACGAGCCTACGTGCTCGCCGTCGAACCTCTTTGTTGTCAACCGTCGCAAGGCGCAGCTCTTGACGTTCCGTCCCTTCCAGAAGTGGGAGTGGGGTGCGTACACGAGTAACCCCAACGGCGACGACGCCTACCACCAACGGACCTATGGTTCGATGGGTATGAAGGTGGTCGATCCGCTGACCGCACACGGTATGTGCGCGAAGCTCGCCTGGTAACAGCAACTAGGGGTGGGGGGACTTTGAGCCCCCCTCCCCCAACACCTCTGAGGAGGTGAAAACATGGCAGTGATCGCAGTACCAGTTCCGGCTTACAGTCGGAAAATGGTCAGCGCGATGGCCTCTGGCGCCCCGCACTTTCCGGGTGTTCGGATGGTCGATCTCACCGTTATCGTCAACTCGACGTACGCGGCTGCAGACACGCTAGACCTGTCCAGCATCTTCCCGAACAAGATCGTGGCGTACATCACAGACGCGATGGACACCACGGGTGTCTGTATTCCGATCTTCACGCCTGGCGCCAGTGGTTCACCCGTTGGCTGCACGCTGAAGCTCCGCAGGCAGGTTACAGGTGCTTCCACTACGTTCGAGGACGCCGGCACCCAGGGGAACGGACTCTCCGTTCACATGGTCGTTTTCGGCTACTGAGTCGACAGCCCCTCGAGAGGGGGGCTATCGACCCAGGGAGTCATAGACAGCCAACAACAACGAAGGAGGTGACTACATGGCAGCTCTACCAACACCGACCATCAACAAGAACGTGTCGATTGAGGACCTCTCGCCGGTCAACGCCCAGAACTACCCCCGGCTGAAGGTCGTCGATCTAACGATCGCGGTCAACGCGACGTATAGCGCGGCCGACACGATCGACCTGACAAGGTACTGCGCGAACCTGATCGTCGCCTCCTTTGCCGACGCGATGGACACCACGGGTGCGTGTCTCGCTTACTTCACCCCCGGCACCGCCGGCTCGCCCGTAGGGTGCAAGGTCATCCTGAGGCGCCAGGTCTCGGGTGCGTTCACCACGTTCGAGGATGCAGGCACACAGGGCAACGGACTCTCGGTTCACGTCGTCCTGATCGGTTACTGACAACAACGACCATCCCGGTTTTGAGGAGGTTCACATGCCACAGATAGTAGCGCCGCAGGGCTGGAGAGCCCTTGGTCAACAGCAGATTTCCCAGGACGCCGCCACTCACGGCCACCTCACTGTTCCTGGCAACGCCACATGTGCTCTCGTCGTATGCGACGCCGCCATCCGTTGGCGTGACGACGGGGTCGATCCCACCGCCTCCGTTGGTATGCCTTTGGCTGCCGGCGTCGAGCTCTGGTATCGGGGCCAACTCTCGGCCCTCTCGATCATCTCCCAGTCTGGTACGGCGGTAGTCAACGTGGCTTACTACCAATGAGCCCCCAGACCATACAGCCGGCGGGATGGAAGGCCCTCGGCTACCAGCAGATCACTTCCCTCTCGAGTGCTGCGGCCCTCACGGTGCCCGCAGGGGCGCTCTGCGCCCTCATCGTCTGTGAGACACAGGCCGTGCGCTGGGCGTGCAGTGGGGACACACTGAGCGCCACCGTAGGGATGCCTCTCGCGATCGGATTCGAGCTCTGGTATCGCGGCAACCTAGACAAGCTCCGTTTCATCGAGCAGGCGGCCTCAGCCAAACTGAACATCGCCTACTACAGGTGATGTGATGGCCTTCACACTGCTACAGATGCGCGACTCGGTTGCGCGCAAACTACGCAACTACGACCTCTGGATCAATCACAAGACCGTAGGGGATGGGGTGCAGACTGTCTTCGTACTCCCACGAGGGAACGTGGCCACAGTTGCTACCGTCCTGCAGTTGACGGCGACCGTGGACGGTGACACGAAGATCATCGCCAACGCTTCCCCTAGCACCATCTCGGCGAAGACGGTCGCCAACCCGACCGAATGTACCACGACCGCAGCCCACAACCTGCACACGGGAGACCTGGTCACGATCGCCAACGGCACGGGTGGCACGAACATCAACGGCACCTGGGTGGTCACCGTGACCAGTACCACCACCTTCACGATCCCCGTCAACGTCACCAACTCAACGATTACCGTGCAGCCGTCGTGCACCGAGCTTGCACAGTACTCGGTTAACGCCATCCCTGGCATTGTGACCTTTGTTACGGCGCCCGCTGACGGTAATGAGACCAACCTCTTCTACGAGTGCAAGATGTGGACCGACGCTGACGCTAACGAGGCGATCAACGAGGCAATCCGCTACTTCGCTCCGCGCTTTCCCTACGAGGACGGAGACGTCTCTCTGACGGCCGGCACGGCGCTCGAATACGAGGTTCCGGCTGCCGTGGGTTCCATCACGCACATTCAGATTGGTAACTCTACCGATGGCTACAAGGACCAGAAGAACCTGCAGCACTTCCACATTGGCGGCAAGCGGTACATCAAGTTCCCCCGTACGCCTGGCTCGGGGACGATTCGCATCCTCCACGTCGCGCCTGTCGTCTCCCTCTCCACCGACGCTGACACTACGGCTACCGCCAAGGTGGATGACCTGATCCGCGATCCGGTCGTCTCCTACGCCACTGGGCTCCTCCTGCGCGACGTCATCGCCCAGAAGGTGCGCGACTCCGCCTTCATCCCCTCCGAGGCTGCCAACCCGCCCAAGCTCTGGGATGTCCTGAGCGCCTCCAACGCCTTACTCACGGATGCCGAGCGCATCGCCGACAAGGTGCGCGCCACCCCGCGTCTCAGTAGGTCCTAATGGCCTCCACGAAGTATGACCTTCTCATCACGAACGGTGATGAGCGTACAGGCTTCATGCTGGATCGGGTTGTCGACAACTTCTCGGGCCGCGAGAAGAAGACGCCTCCGCTGCAGCCGGGCACGCCCGCGAACTCCATCTACTCTGCGCGCGATACGGAGCCTCCGTACCCGATCGAGTACAAGGACTGGCGAGCGGGCGCAGGGCAAAAGCTATTCGACGGCGAGGATGCGCGCAAGAACGCCTTCTACGTCTCGAGCAACATGGCCGTGCATGAGGAGGGCTCCTTCGAGCTCGGCCCCGCACGCTGGCTCTTCCCGTACGACACGATGGCGGCCGGCGCGGTCGGGCAGATCAGCAACCTGGCGATCACACACAGTAAGATCTGGGCCGCCTTCACTATGACGACCGCCGTCAACGGCTCCCAGCTTAAGCGCCTCACGCACTACGCCAAGGCGCAGTCGGGCGCTCACGCGCTGGGCACC
>Ga0315295_10002537_pt1 | contig 15478 bp, 14 predicted proteins | sample YL17G14_0_MG_FD_204453 | JGI IMG/M metagenome (GOLD analysis project Ga0315295, IMG submission 204453) | Sediment microbial communities from Yellowstone Lake, YNP, Wyoming, USA - YL17G14_0 | ecosystem: Environmental > Aquatic > Freshwater > Lake > Sediment | place: USA: Wyoming | collected...
TAATCATCCTGGATTCCGGCTTCCGCCGGAATGACAACCAAGAACCATGCCTTTCTAATGTTCGTCACTCCGGCGAAAGCCGGAGTCCAGTTCGAGGTTTTCAAAAGACAACGTCCTCCAATTAATGTTTAGACTATAATGGACTCCTTAGTAACTCGTCCGGGATGCCGTCAGGGCCGGTCACCACCCCGGGGGCATTCCCGAAGGAAGGAAATCTGAACCATGGACCCCAAGAACACCCCTCTCACCGGCGATCAATGCGAGATTGAGATCGACTTCATCGAAGGATACCGCAGCCAGCTTCCCGCGGTCATTGAAGAGATCATCGGGAGCATCACCGGAGAACGTTCGATCTCTCATTTCAATTCGGCCCTGATCCCCTCCAAGGAATCGGTGATCGAAATTCTGGAGGAGCTCAAGGATCTTCTTTTCCCCGGCTACTACCGCAAGCAGGAAATTCATACCTACTCCCTGAGCTACCAGATCGGAAGCGGGGTCAACCGGGTATTCGAGAAGCTCGCCTCCCAGATCGCCCGCTCCATCCGCCATGAGTGCCGCCGCCTGAACAGCCTCTGCACCCAATGTCTGGACCGGGGCCAGAAAGAGGCCCTGGCCTTTCTAAAAAAGATCCCCCCTATCCGCCGGATTCTGGCCGGAGATGTTCAGGCCGCCTACGATGGAGACCCGGCGGCCAAGAGCCTGGACGAAATCATCTTCAGCTATCCCTGCATTCTGGCCATAACCGTTTACCGGATCGCCCACGAGCTGCATATCCAAGGGGTTCCCCTTCTCCCCCGGATCATGACCGAATATGCCCATTCCATCACCGGCATTGATATTCACCCCGGGGCGCTGGTGGGGGAAAATTTTTTCATTGACCACGGCACCGGCGTGGTCATCGGGGAGACCACGGAAATTGGCGACCGGGTCAAGATCTACCAGGGGGTAACCCTGGGGGCGCTCAGTTTCCCCAAAGACAGCGAAGGGAACATCATCCGGGGCCGGAAGCGCCATCCCACGCTGGAGGATGAAGTTACCATCTACTCCAACGCCACCATCCTCGGCCCGGTGGTGATCGGGGCCCGGTCGGTTATCGGGGGAAACACCTGGATCACCCACGACGTCGCCCCGGATACCGTCGTGACCATCGAGCAGCCCGGCCTCAGGTTCCAGAACGGGAATCAGGAATAAGACAGCGCCTCAAGTGCCATAAGTGTACTTAAGTGTGCTTAAATGCCTCAAGGTAACGAAAGTTCGGAGTTTGTAGGGGCGCGCTGCCGCGCGCCCATGCGGAGTTCGGGGGTAAAAAAAACAAGTTGCTGGTTACTCGTTTCTCGTTGCTCGTTCTAGGTTGTAGCTCGGATTAATTACCAGCAACCAGTAATCAATAACAATCTCTTACAATCTGCATTTGCCCAAATTTTTTCTTGACTTTCTTGGGAAATTTCCCATAATCCCTGAGGGAGGCAATTCTGGACCCAAAGGAATTTATCTCACGGCTTCAAATGAAACGACCTTCAAAGGACCTCTCGGGAGGCACACGTCTCATCCGCCGGTTGGGGATCCTCGGCGCGGCTTTTGCGGCTTTTTTTTCCCTGCAAATGGTCCTGAGTCCCGACCTTCCCGCCTTTACCATCATCGAGAATAAGGTCTTCACCGAAGGCCCTTTCCAATTCAAGCTCGAAGTCCAGGTCTATGGCCGCGGCAGCGCCAAGAAGCTCCCCATGGCGGTGAGTTCCGTCAAGGTAAAGATAAAAAACGAAAAGCGCAGCTCCAAAACCCTGGAAGTAAAGGCCGTGCGGGCCTACCTGGCCCCGCAGGTCTTTCAGGACCTTGAAACCAAGGGGTATCCCGTCACTCCCGGTCAATGGGTGACCAAGTACTACCGCTTACCCAAGGAGAAGCGGCCCCTTCTGGGAGAGCAGGGATTCGTCCAGGTGGTCTTTGACGGATTCACCATCACCTTCAGCCCGAGAGAACGTAAATTCCAAGGACCTTTGAAATGATACCGCCCGGGGAGGGAGGCAAAACTCCCCGGGGGTCAATCGAGATAATAATCTGATTTTGGCCTGGAGGAAAGGTATGCTGACGGTTACCGTCGCCGAAGGAAAAACCGTACCCGAGATGTTCCGGTCCCGGGTGCAGTTATCCGGGGATCAGGTGGCCCTGCGCTACAAGAAGCTGGGCATCTGGCACGACGTCTCCTGGAAGGGGTACGCCGAGAGACTGAAAGAAGTGTGCATGGCCCTGCTCGCCCTGGGATTGAAGCCCGGGGAGTGCGTTTCGGTCATCGGGGAAAACTCCCCCGAATGGGTTTACATCGATCTGGGGACCATGCACGCGCGAGGAACGACCGTCGGGGTCTATGCCACCAACAGCTGGGAGCAGTGCCAGTATGTGGTGGACCATTCCGAATCCCGTTTCTACTTCGTGGAGAACGAAGAGCAGCTGGACAAAGCCCTCCGCTTCCGGGCCAACGTTCCCAGGCTGGAGAAGATCATCGTCTGGGACCTGAAGGGGTTGAAGCACTTCAAGGACCCCATGGTGATGAGTTTCGACGAATTTCTGGCCCTCGGGCATGAACTCGACAAGAAGGATCCGGGCCTTTTTGAAAAGACCTGGAAGCAGGTGGCCTCGCAGGACCTGGCCCGCCTGATCTACACCTCGGGGACCACGGGCCCGCCCAAAGGGGCCATGCTGACGCACACCAACATTACCTGGATGGCCAAGGCCATGGCCGAGGGCAACCCCATCGAAGCCCAGGATGAATTCCTCTCCTTCCTGCCCCTCTGCCACATTTTCGAGCAGCTCTTCACCATCTTCATGAACATCAAATACGGGGCCATCGTCAACTTCATCGAGAGCACGGACACGGTGACCGACAACATGCGGGAAATCTCCCCCACCGTGGCCTATGGCGTGCCCCGGGTCTGGGAGAAATACTATTCCGGGATCATGATCATGATGTCGGATGCCACCTGGATCAAAAAAATGATCTTCCAGACCAGCCTCAAACTCGGGAAAAAGTATGCCGCCCTCACCACCAGCCATCAACCGGTCCCGGCCATGCTCCAGCTGGCCTATTCGGTGGCCCATTTTGTCACCTTCCGCAAGCTGAAAGAGCGGCTGGGTTTTGACCGGGTTCGTCTGGCTTTCTCCGGCGCGGCCCCCATCTCCCCCGACGTTCTCCGCTTCTTCCAGGCCATCGGCATCCCTCTCCGGGAGGGGTACGGCATGACCGAAGGGACGGGAGTCACCTGCGCCAACCAGGGAGACCGGGTGAGGATCGGGACGGTGGGCCAGGCGCTGCCGGGAGTAGAGGTGAAGATCGCCGAAGACGGGGAGATCTGTTTCCGGGGAGGGAATGTCTTCAAAGGGTACTTCAAGAACCCCCAGGCCACGGCCGAAGTTCTGGAAGCGGACGGATGGATGCATTCCGGAGACGTGGGGGTGCTCGACGGGGAAGGGTTCCTGAAGATCACCGACCGGAAGAAGGACCTGATCATCACCGCCGGCGGAAAAAACATCGCCCCCCAGAACATCGAGAACCAGCTGAAATTCAGCCCCTACATTAACGATGCGGTGGTCATCGGGGACCGGCGAAAATTTCTGGTGGCGATCATCGTCATCGACGAAGACAACGTGGTGAAATACGCCCAGGACAACAAAATCCAGTACACCACCTACGCCACCCTGACGCAGCACCCGGAGATTACCAAGCTGATCCAGAAGGAAGTGGACGCGGTGAACAAGACCCTGGCCAACGTGGAGACGGTGAAGAGGTTCACCGTTCTTTCCAAGAAGCTCTTCGTGGAAGACGGGGAAGTGACCCCCACCATGAAGGTCAAGCGGAAATACATCAACGAGGCCTTCAAGGACCAGATCGAGGCGATGTACAAAGATTAGGTAAGAGGTTAGAGGTTGGAGGCCAGGGGCAGGAGGAAAAGCAATCACTTACTAATGAGGCCATTATTGTCTGGACATCATTGGTTGGAGGCCTATCCTATTAAAAACCTTGAACTGGACTCCGGCTTTCGCCGGAGAGACGAATAGAAGAAGGGCTTTCTTCACTACGTCATTCCGGCGCAAGCCGGAATCCAGGAGGATCAAAAAAGAAAATCGATGTCCGGATAGTTATGGCCTTATTAATAAATCCCAGCAACCAAGCTTCCCCTCTTTCTGTCCTCTCCCCCAGAGCCTGGGGGAGAGGGGGATATCACCTGGAATTTCCTCCTAAATACTCACCCCGTAGGCCTCGGTGAAGGCCGCCTGGGCATAGGCGATGGAGGCGTAACCAAATCCCTTGTCTGCCCATCCGGTCCCCCAGCTGTTCCGGACGATGAACCGGTCGCGGGTGTAGCCCACCAAAGCGACGGCGTGTCCTCCTCTCGTCGTTTCCGGCTTGTAGATATCCAGCTTGCCGCTGGTGGAGGCGGCGTTATCCCAGGTCTCGTCCACATTCAGCCGCGTCAGGACCGGGCCGTTGTTGGCCAGCCATATCCGCCAGTTGTTTACCTTCGTCCCCAGGTTGAAGTAGCTGGCGATTTTCAGCTGGGCGGCCAGGGCGTAAAAGGTCTGGGAGGAGCCGGGGTACAATTTCATCGGCTCAAAGGGCAGGACCGAATCATTCACCGTCCCGAATTTACGGGCGATATCCAATGCGGCTTTGAGGCTTGTTCCCTCGGATTCGATAAAGGTCGTGGGCTGGGAAACGAACGTATCCGTCTCTTTGGAAGCCATCCAGACAAACCGGGGAGAGAGCCTCTGGGGCTTGGGCAGGCGATTCGCCTTGACGAAATGCCAGCGGATGACCGAATCCGTCGAGGCCCACCCCACGCAAGACCCGGTATTCTTCTGGTCTCCGATCGTCCACCAGCTCTCCCGCAAATCCTTGGAAAGTGGGATCGTCGGTCGGGCCGCCAGAAGACCGGCCCCCATGGCGCTTTCCAGAGGCCAATCCGTTTCCACTTTCCTCGAAGGGACACAGTTCAAAATCCTGTCCGCAAAAGGTCTCTTCTTCGCCATGGCGTCCTCCTTTGATTTAGCTTTTCACAGATGATTAGGGGAGAATTCCACCGACTCATGGCCTCCGGCAGAGCCGGAGGCTTGAAAAACAGGGAACCCCTCAAAGCGGATGATAAATGGCCTCCACCTAAAGGTCCCATTCCCTCTGTTGCCAGGCCCGGGGGCAAGGGCCTTGCACGCAGAAATCATGAGGCACCTTTGATTCCATGGAACGGGCGGGCACAGCCCCAGAACCATGTCTTCGGGTTGATTCTCCGTAAGAGCAATCCGGCGGGGCGCCCGGGGGCCCGCCGCCATCTGCGGAAGTCGAGCCGAGCCCCTGGGAAAAGGGCTCACCCGGCCGATGCTTTCTGCGCGCAATGCCCTTACCCCCGGGCCACGACCCAGGCATCCCCGAAAGGTCAAACTTTGCGTGTCTCCCGGCTGAGCCGGGGGTTTACCTTGAGAAAGCAAAATCATCTTCTTGCGCGGGCCTCAATCGAAAAGGCCTTCTGGTTTTTCCTCAAATGGTAAAGGGTTTCTGGGCTTCGAATTTCGGGTTTGCGGCCCCGACCTTGAAGTAATTGGGGGTCTGGTCGGGCGGCATCCGTTTGAGGATCATTTTATGGAACGCTTTGTAATCGCCCTTAAAGGCTCCATTCTTCCATACCTTCAACAACTGGCCGGTAAAGAGCCCGTTGAAATCTCCATCGGATGAAAGCTGGTTGTCCTGGCAGCCGGAGATGAGCAGGACCGTGGCTTTGACGGCCGGCTGTTTTTCCCTGGGGACTTTGGCTTTTAAAATCCGGTCGTAGAAGGGTTTGTTTTTGCGGTAGGTGCGAAGGGCCACGTCGGGGGGCATGTTCCGATACTTCACCTCCCGCGGGGTCACCCCGCCCCCCCGCAGGGCGGCTGTCCCCTGGTAATAAGCGAGTTTGGTCACCGTGCCGCTGTGGCAGCTGTCGGAAAAGACCAGAATCCGGACGCCGGTAGCGAATTTTCTCCATAGGGCATAGATTTCGTCATCCATAAATTCCCCGTCATAAAGGCACCAGGTTTCGTCTTCCGCATCGGGCTCGTCGTCGTTGATGTCTGGAAGCTGGCCCCCATGGCCCGAGTAGCTCAGCATGAAGATGTCCCCCGATTTCAGGGTGCGGGCGGCTTTCGTGATCTGGGCGACCACCCGCGCGCGAGTCGCCGTTTTGGTCATGAGCGTCGTCACCCTGAATTTTCGGGATTTGGCGATGCTGGCCATATCCTCCGCATCGGCCTCACAAGCGTTCAGCTCCCCCGACCACCCGCCGTAATGCTTCGGGTCCACTGAATTCAGCCCAATGGTCAGTGCCATTCCTGTGGTCATCGTCCCTCCTCCTTTCAGAGAACAATAAATGGTCTCCACCTAAAGGTGGCCTTCCCTCTGTTGCCCGGCCCGGGGCCACGACCCAGGCATCCCGGAGATGTCAAACTTTATGAGTCCCCCGGCAGAGCCGGGGAGTTACCCTAAGGGAATTATCTTCTTATCACCATTTTGGTTTGAGTTTGGGGCTTAGCTCCTATTTGGACCCGGTGTAGAGGACGGCCAGGATCTTCGTCGGTGTATCGCCGTGGCACTTTACCAGATGGGGATGACTGGAGTCGTAGTAGACGGCGTCGCCGGCCTTGAGGATTTCTACCTGGTCTCCCACCTGGGCCCTCATCTCCCCTTCCAGGACAAAAATGAACTCCTGCCCGTCGTGGCTGGCAAGCTCTTTCACTTCGCTGGGCACCATGGTGATCAGGAAAGGTTCCATGAAGCGGTCCGCCTTTTCCGGGGCCAGCGACTCATAGAAATACCCGTATTGCTCGCTCTTCTTTTTCCCATGACGGGAGACCACCGGACGTTTATCAGAGTGGACCACGGTCATCGGTTTTTCCACCCCCGGGGAGATGAAATATCCCATCTTCATCTCCAGGGCTTTCCCCAGCTTGATCAGCTCGCCCAAAGGGGGAATCATTTTGTTGGCCTCGACCTTTTCCAGGGTTTCCAGACTGATTCCAGTGCGGCTGCTCAGGTCCTGCAGGGTCAGACCGCGCATCTGACGGGCTTCATGGATCCGCGACCCTAGGGTCTGCTTGGAAGGACCCTTGGGCGGGGGCCCCGGAATTCGATGATGGGAAGGATCGGTGAGGAGGTCCTCATGATCTTCCTGCCGGCGATGGAAATCTTTCTCTATTTTTGAGCCTTTGGGTGATTTCCTCTCTTTTATTTTCTTCATTTCCCCCTCCTTCCAAAAATCAACCACAGCCAACCCACCGCGGCGAAACCGCAACCAAAAAATCTTATATCGGGACACAGATAAACTTAGCGCGGCTGCGCCGCAACCAAAAAAATTTTATTGGACACAGATAAACACAGAAAAGGATTCATGAAAAACGCTTAACAAAATTTAAAGATTTTACACTACAGTAGTACAGATGAACACAGATTTTGTATTCGCAAAAGATTGAAAGACAAAAGACCTAATGGGACACGGATGAACACGGATAAAGATGCATGAAAAAACTTAACAAAATTTTAAGATTCTACACCACAGTAGTAAGAGAGCTCAGAGATTTCAGGGCCGAAAGGTTAAGGCCCAACAGCAACACCCTGAAAAGCTTATTTGAGCTTTGGGCATTGGAGAGATTTTCTTATCCGTAATCTTCCTATCTCTGCGTAATCTGCGTAATCTGCGGATAACCAGTTTTGACTTTTTAAATCGCCCTTCCCGCCACTCCGATGTTCCGGGCGATGACGATTCGTTGAATCTCAGAGGTGCCCTCTCCGATCTCCAGAAGTTTCTGATCTCGGTAAAACCGCTCGATCTTATACTCCTTCATCAGCCCGTACCCCCCATGAAGCTGAACGGCATGATTGACACACCGGCCCATGACTTCGGAGCAGTATAACTTGGCCATGGCCGCTTCCTTGCCGAAGGGGCGGTTATTCTCCCGCAGCCAGCAGGCTTTGTACAGGAGATTCCGGGCCAATTCAACCTCCATGGCCATGTCGGCGAGCTTAAAGGAATTGATCTGGAAGGAGGAGATGGGGCGCCCGAACTGTACCCGCGTGTTGGCGTAATGCAGGGCCATCTCAAAGGCGCCCTGCGCCCCCCCCAGCCCCATGGCGCCGATGGAGAGCCGCCCTCCGTCCAGGATGGCCAGCATCTGGTGGAAACCGTCTCCCCTTTTCCCCAGAAGGTCCTCCCGGGGAACGGCGCATTCGTCGAAAAAGAGTTCCCCCGTGTTGGAAGAGCGCCACATCATCTTCTTCTTCATCTCCCGGGCGGTGAAGCCGGGCGCATCCCGGGGGACCAGCAGACAGCTCAGCTCTCTCTTTCCATCCTCTTTCTGCCCGGTGATGGCCTGGACCACGATTACGCCGGTCAGCGGATTGGCCGAGTTGGTGATAAAAATCTTGGACCCGTTGATGACCCAATGATCCCCCCGGAGCTCGGCCCGGGTTTTCGAGCCTCCCGCATCCGACCCGGCCTCGGGTTCGGTGAGCCCGAAGGCAGCCAGCATTTTCCCGGCGCAGAGCCTGGGAAGCCATTCCTCCTTCTGTTCTTCGCTGCCGTAATAATAGATGGGCCCGATTCCCAGAGAATTCCCGGCGGCAATGGTGGCGGCCTGCGACCCGTCGACCCGCGCCAGTTCTTCCACGGCGATGGTGTAGGAGATGTAGCCCATGTTGGAGCCGCCGTACTTTTCGGGAACAAAGCACCCCAGCAGGCCCAGGTCCCCCATCTTCAGGGTCAGCCCGACGGAGAACTCTTCTCTTTCATCCAGTTCCTGGATGACGGGAGCGATCTCTTTTTCGGCAAAGTCGCGGACGGCCTGACGCAGCAGGTTCTGCTCTTCGGTCAGATCAAAGTTCAGGGCCATCGTTCATCACCTCACAGGGAGATCTCGGGAGGGAAAGAGGGAGTCGCATCCAATATATTTTTTTCTCCCGGGGAAGTCAAGAATTTCATTTGGCTTTTGATGGGACGCAGATGAACGCAGATAAAGACAGATAAATGGATAACCAATCTTGATAACTTTTCCGCTTTATGGTAGGAAAACAAGCTATCAGCAGTCAGCTTTCGGCACAGATTAAAAAATCTTTTTTGCTGAACGCGGATGGCTGAATGCTTACTGCTGAACGCTGATAGCTGGGAGTATCCTATGATTCGAATCCTGGGAATCGCGGGAAGTCCGGTGAAGGAAGGGAACACGGAAGTTCTGTTGAAGGAAGCCCTGCGCGTAGTCGCTTCCGACCCGGAAGTCGAGACCCGGGTTCTCAACCTCTCCGGGCTGGAGATCGCCGGCTGCCGGCACTGCAACGGGTGCATAAAGAATCAGAGCCCCGAAAAATTCTGCTCCCTCGCGGACGGTATGGAAGAAATGTACCCGGCTTTATTGAGGGCCGAGGCGATCATTCTGGCCACTCCGGTGCACATCGGACGGATGTCCGGCCTCATGGCCAACATGATCGACCGGATGCGAGTCTTCGTTTACGGGAACGCCCACCGGGGAGGACTGACCGACAAAGTGGGGGCCGCGCTGGTGGTAGGGTTTCTCCGCCATGGAGGGCTGGAAATGACCCTCAGCATCCTAAACAACACCTTCGCGCTCTTCGGGATGATCCCTGTGGGCCGCGGTGGAATGGTGTTGACCAGCCTGGAGGGAAAAGGAAAAGTGAATAAGGGAATCCGACATATGGCCCTGGAAGATGGGCTCGGGGTTTTAACCGCCAAGGGCGCTGTCCAGCGGGCTGCGGAGCTGGCCAAAATTATCCAGGCGGGGAAGAAAGCGTTAAAAGCGAGTGCGTAGAGTTCGGAGAAAAACTTCGAAAAATCTAATGAGGCTTTTACTCCGAACTTCCTTCGGGCACGCAGCCGCGTGCCCCTACAAATTCCAAACTTGTTTGAGGCACCTAGGCTCATTTGAGTACCTTGAAGTCGACTTGAACACTATTTTGGATCCGAACTAAATTTTTCCCAACGATTGATTCCGTGCCTATAGGAGAACCCTGTGCTGAAGCTCCTTTTCACCCCCATCAAGATCAACCGGATGGAACTCAAAAACCGGATCGTCATGCCGGCCATGCATTATTTGTCCTCCTGGGAAGGAATGGTGCTTCCGCACCATGGGGATTATTTCGTGGAGCGGGCCAAGGGAGGAGCCGCCCTGATCATCATCGGGGGATGCACCATCGATGAGACCAGCGGGGCAATCAACATGCTCAGCGCCAGGGACGACAAGTTCATCCCCGGCCTTGCGGGGCTGGCCCGGGCGGTTCAGGCCCACGGGGCCAAGATCGCCGCCCAGCTCTATCACGCAGGACGCTACTCCCACACCCTGCTCATGGGGGGTAAACAATCCGTATCCTCTTCGCCCATCCGCTCCCGGTTTACCCGCGAGACCCCCCGGGAGCTGTCGATTCCGGAAATCAAGCAGGTCCAGAGGAATTACGCCCTCGCTGCGGCGAGGGTCCAGCGGGCTGGTTTTGATGCCGTCGAGGTGATTGCCTCGGCCGGCTACCTGATCAGCCAATTTTTGTCCCCCATCGTGAACCGTCGGAAAGACGAATACGGGGGAGACTTCGAAAATCGGATGCGTTTCGGTCTGGAAGTGATCGAGGAGATCCGCCGGGGGGTAGGCCCGGATTTCCCCATCATCGTCCGGGTGGCGGGCAATGAGTTTATGGACGGGGGGCTGGCCAATGAGGAAGCCCGTTTGTTCTCCAAGGCCTTGGAAAAAGCCGGGGCGGACATGATCAACGTAACCGGGGGCTGGCATGAAACCCGGGTCCCCCAGATCACCATGGGGTTGCCCCGGGGCGGGTTCGCCTACCTCGCCCAGGGGATCAAGCAGGCGGTGGCCATTCCGGTGATGGCCTGCAACCGGATCAATGATCCGGTTCTCGCCGACCGGATTCTCCGGGACGGCCAGGCAGACCTGATCGGCTTTGCCCGTGGCCTAATCGCCGACCCGGAGCTTCCCAACAAGGCCCGGGAGGGACGCTTCGACGAAATCAACTACTGTATTGCCTGCAATCAGGGCTGTTTCGACCCCATCTTCGAGGGCAAGCCCCAGACCTGCCTGGTCAATGCCCGGGCGGGGGCGGAAGGAAAACTTACCCTCGAGCCGGCACCCTCCAAAAAAAAGGTCATGGTTATCGGCGGCGGTCCTGCGGGGATGGAAGCCGCAAGGGTTGCCGCCCTCCGGGGCCACCGGGTCAGCCTCTACGAAAAGAGCGAAACCCTGGGAGGCCAGCTTCCCCTGGCTGCCGCTCCTCCGGGCCGGGCGGAGTTTCTTGCCTTCGTCCGTTACCTGGAGGGCCAGATGAAAAAGCTGAACGTCGCCGTTCACCTCCGCACGGAGGCGACTCCTCGGCACGCGGAAATGGAAAAACCCGATGCGATCATCCTGGCCACGGGGGCCGAGCCCGCGGTGCCCGACATCAAGGGGATCCACCGGCCCAATGTGATTCTGGCCTGGGATGTTTTATCCGGCAAGGCGGATACCGGGAAAGAAGTGGTCATCATCGGCGGGGGGGCCGTGGGGCTGGAGACCGCCCTGCTCCTGGCGCGCAAGGGGACGATCGACGCCGACACTCTCTATTTCCTCATGTTCAACCAGGCTGAGGCCCCCGAAACCATCCAGACCCTCCTCTACCGCGGGCTGAAGAAGATCACCGTGCTGGAAATGTTAAAAAGGGTCGGGCAGGATATCGGGCGAAGCACCCGATGGAGTATCCTGCAGGACCTTTCCCGTCTGGGGGTGAGGAGCCTCACCAAGGCTCGGGCCAAGGAAATTACGGACCGGGGAGTTATGATTGAGCGGGAGGGACGGGAAGAGCTGATTCCGGGGGATACGGTGGTCTTGGCCACGGGCGCCAAACCGTCCAACAACCTTTACGATCAGATCAAAGGCCGGGTCAAGGAAATCCACCTAATCGGGGATGCGAAGAGCCCCCGCAAGGCTCTAGAGGCGGTGGCCGAAGGGCTGGAGGTGGGCAGGATAATCTAGCATAGGGCAAAGGGCATAGCGCATAGCGTAATGGGCCATCCTTTTTCGCCATGCTCTATGCGCTCTGCGCCGTGCCGGGGCTAGACCGAAACCACTTCCTTGACCTCGGGGATCTTGGCTTTGAGGCGGGCCTCAACGCCCCGTTTCAGCGTCAGCTGGGACATGGGGCAGGAGCCGCAGGCTCCCATGAGTCTGACCTTCACCACCCCGTCTTCGCCCACGTCGATCAGCTCGATATTTCCGCCGTCGGCCTGCAGGGCGGGACGGATTTCGTCGATGATTTTCTGGACTTTTTCCTTCACGACAACCTCCTTGAAAAACCTGGATGAAAAGGGATCTTATTCGGAGACGCAGGCTTCGACCGGGCAGACTTCGGCGCAGGTCCCGCAGTCGGTGCACTTATCCGGATCGATCACGTACTTGGGATCCCCTTCGTTAATCGCTTCCGCCGGACACTCTTCTTTGCAGGTCCCACACATAATGCAGTCGTCGGTGATCTTGTAACTCATCTCTCCTCCTCACTATTTGAGCGTAGAATTCAAGTCTTCCAGAATGGCATCGACGTCCTTGTTGTGCATCAGGGCGCCGAACTGGATGCTCTCCAGTCTTGAACCGGGGCAGTTGAAGCAGCCTTCACCAAAATGCTTCTGGAATACCCTGCGCGCTTCGGGATATTTTTCGAGGACCTCGCCGATGTTCATTTCTTTGTCGATCCTTCGTTTGATCTCCCGCATGAATTCCTCCTCTTCCCTTCGCTCTTTCCTCCGCTTCGCGCCGCTCCTAACCTATCATTCTGACCGGCCGAAAAAATGATTTAAATCATAATCCACCTAGAGAACCGCCTGGATGGCTTCTTCCAGAATCCTTTTCTCCGTCAACCCCATATACCTCTGGCAGATCTGGCCTTTGCGGTCGATGACGAAGGTGGCGGGGATCCCCCGGATCGGGCCCAGATGAGCCATCTGGCTGTACTTCTCGAAAGTCTCCTCATCCCCCATGACATTGGGATACTCGACCTGGAGCTGATCCAGGAATTTCTTGACTTCCTGCGGCGGCTTGCGGTCGAGAGAGATCCCGATGACCACCACGCCCTTCTCTTTGTACGCCTTGTAGATCTGGTTCAGCAGCGGGATTTCCTCCCGGCAGGGGGCGCACCAGGTGGCCCAGAATTCAAGGACGATGACCTGTCCCTTGAAGGAAACCAGGTCCACCTTCCGCCCGTTCATATCCGGCAGGGAGAAGACGGGAGCTGAAAGCTCTTCTTTTCCCAGGCATTCCACCTTCGCCGGCTTTCGCGCGGAGAGTTCAAATTTTCCCACGCCGTAACCCAATAGGAGGATCACCCCCACCAACAGGATAAGTCTCCATATTTTTCGTTTACCGATTCCGCTTTTCACCTTCTTCCGTCTTTTCCCCCCTTTTCAAAGTCGCTCTCTACCCGGTCCATGGGGAGAAGGCCTTCCCCCCGGAGATCGAAATGATCTTCTTCCGGCCAGGCCGTCCCTCCGATCCATCGACAGAACAAAGGCGGGACCCCCCAGGGCTTTCCCGCCTTTCCCGCGAAAACGCGCTTGGCTTATTTGTAGTATTCTTCTTTCATCCGGTCCATGACCAGCTGGAGCTTGTCCGCCGGGTCGTTTTTATGGTAATGGCACAGGTTGCAGGAATTGGGCTGCTTGTCCACCCCGCCGGCCTTGACCGAGGTGGCCGGTTTGACCACTTTGAAGGTATGCAGGGAAATATCCCCCAGGATCGAGCTGGCCGCGGTCCGCGGCATATGGCAGCCGACGCAGCCGCCGAAGTCATGGATGCTGTGCAACGTCTTCTGCCCGGTCTTGGCGGAAGCCTTGTGGCAATCCATGCAGAGGGCATCGCCCGCTTTCTTCAGGGCGAATCGTTCCGTCTTTCCCCGATCATGGACCGAATGGCAGGTCCAGCAACTGACCCCTACGTCCGCGTGTTTGCTCTTCATCCAGTCGATGTACTGCTGATGATGCTGGCGAGCTTCGCCTCCCGGCCAGATTCCGGCCTTGTCCTGGTAGAACTCGAAGAGCTGCCGGCCGGGAATGTACCCCTTCGGGTATTCGTACTTCCCGTCCCAGGTAAACCCGCGGGTGTGGCACTGCCCGCAGACCTGCGCCGCGATGAAGGGTGGCATATTGGCCGGGTTGAGGATGGTATTGCGCCGGGCCTCCTCCGTGGGGGCGGACATATGATTGCTTCCCGGACCATGGCACGCCTCACAGCCCGCCCCGTTGTCCACCCAGGTGGTGTTCTTGTAGGTATGGTTCTTGGCATCATATTCATAGGAGAGGCCGGTCACGTGGCAGCTTCCGCACTTGTCCTGCCAGGTGCGTCCCTTGGAGGCCCAGAAATTGGTGGGATGATCGTAGTTGGCCCCTTTCAGCCCCTGGTAGTCCGACCAGCTTTCGGAAGAAATATCCCACTGGACGGGGAGAATGTGCATTCCGCCGTTGGGGAAGAGAGTCACGTAGCGCTGCTTCCAGGTAGTTCCGATCACCCATTCGGCCTTGTAGATATGCAGCTGACCGTCGGGCCCCGTGGTTTCGACGAAGAATTCCTTCCCTTTTTTGAACATGCGGCTGGTGTACTTCTTACCCTCCCTTTCCACCGCGAGCGTGTTGCGGCGGTAAAAGTCCCCCACGACGGTCGTTTCATCGGCGGGAAGGATCTTCCGGCGGTGCAGAGTGGAATTCCAGGATAGGTAAATTTTCTTGTGGCAGATCTCGCAGTTCTTCGAGCCTACGTAGCCGGCGCCTTCCACGCTGGGGCCTCTTTCCCTCATGGCCTGGGCCCCGCTTTCCGGAACGGCCACCAGAGCCAAAGCCAGGGCGACCGCAGCGGCCAGGCCGATGAAGGCCATGCCTTTCCAAGGACTCCCCTTTTCCTTGTTCATTCCCCTCCCTCCGTTCTTTTTTGGGCTTTATCGGCAACCGGATGAATTGGATCGACAATAATCAGAAATCGAAAACCAATGCAACTATTTTATTTTAAGTCCTGCGCCGGTCAAGGGGAAAATTCAACCCTTTCTCCCGGCCGCGGGGGGTTCGGAATCGTCCTTCCCTTCCAGGACCCGCTGCAGGGCCTGGGGATGGAGGAGGAAGATCTTTCCGTCGGCCGGCTTGATGAATTTGGACTTGGTGAACCGGCTCATCACCCGGATCGCCGTTTCCACCGTGGTCCCCGCCATGTCGGCCAGATCCTGCCGGGTCAGGGGGAGATTGATCATGATCCCCCCTTTTTGGGAGACCCCCACCTTATCGGCCAGCTTCAGGAGAAGGTGAGCGATCCGCTGCTCCACCCGGTCTACTGCCAGGCTCTTGATGGTGGCGTGGGCTTCCCGCAGCTGCCGGCCGAGTTCCGTGATCATCTCCGTGGCGATAAAGGGGTGGCGCCCGAAGAAGAGGAAAAAGTCCTT
>Ga0315295_10002538_pt1 | contig 15471 bp, 12 predicted proteins | sample YL17G14_0_MG_FD_204453 | JGI IMG/M metagenome (GOLD analysis project Ga0315295, IMG submission 204453) | Sediment microbial communities from Yellowstone Lake, YNP, Wyoming, USA - YL17G14_0 | ecosystem: Environmental > Aquatic > Freshwater > Lake > Sediment | place: USA: Wyoming | collected...
CGCGGCCGCATCATATTACGATAATGTCCCTCGCCCCTTGCCGTCGGGGGCCCCGACGGCGACAAGAAGCTACCATGCGCCGCTTCCGCTTTCATGCCTGCCCCGGCCTGAAATCCCTGCTGGGCTTCCTGGCTGCGGTGTGCCCCTTCCCGCTCCACGCGGAGAAAACGCCCCCCCACCCGGATGTGCTCATTGTCGCCGATGTCCTGGCCGAAGATCCGGCCGGCGTTCAGCCCTCGCCCGGCCACCCGGTTTACTATTTTATCCTGGGAGGAAAGGAAAGGGACCTGGGGGCGCCGATTGGCGGCATGCCCGCACCGGATCCCCAGGTGCTGCGCGCCGAGATTGTCGGGGCCCTGGCAAAGCGCGGGTTTGTCCAGACCGTGGTCGGCGGACCCGCCCCCGAGATCGTGATCGTCTATGCCTGGGGCCATGCCAACCTCGACACCGAGAATATTTCCAACACCGACGCCGAGACGGGCGAAACCACCACCACCATCCTCTCCTACAACAGCCGGGAGATCGCTCAACTCGTGGGTATCAACAAGGCCCGGCGCCACCTGCTCTCATCCTCCGAAGCTGACGAACTGAACGACGCGGCCCGGAACGACCGCCTTTACATCCACATCGCTGCGCTCGATGCGCCGGCCCTCCGCCGCAAGGAGAAGAAGCTGCTCTGGCGCACCCGGATCAGCATCGACGCGCTCCACCATACGCTGCCCGAGACCATGCACGTGATGCTCACCAGCGCCGCCCCGTTTTTCGCCCGGGAAGAGGACCGACCGGTCATAGTGGATGACAGTCTGCGCCGCAATGCCACGGTCAGCATCCCGGATTTCAAGGTCATCGAGACCCTGCCGCCCTCACCGCAGCCCGAGAAACGCTAGGTCCGGCCCGCGGCGACGCTTTGACGGTCACATGCCCCGACTTTTGCGCCGCCGAACCCGCGCATTACCCTGCTCACAACCCCGGCTCTGCGGCCACCCCCTGGCGGCTCCAGCTTTCCAATGTCCAAATTTTCACCCCTTGTCCCGCTTCTCGCCGCCGGTCTCGTGCTGAGCGCCGCGGCGACGGATTCCTTTACCGCCTGGTCGCCGCGGCCCCCGATGGGCTGGAACAGCTATGACGCCTACCACGGCTCCGTGACCGAGGCCCAGATCCGGGCCGTCACCGGCTTCATGGCCGACCGGATGAAGCCGCTCGGTTGGGAATACGTGGTCGTGGACTTCCTCTGGTTTCATCCCGGTCCCCCGGGGTGGGATCCTTCCCCGAAAAAGTGGCACGCCTTTGAGGTGCAGCAGAAGCCCGGACGGGATGGCAAAATGGCGCCGCGCATGATCCATGATGAATGGGGACGGCCCCTGCCCGCGGTCAATCGCTTCCCGTCGGCGGCCAACGGCGCGGGGTTCAAGCCGCTTGCCGACCACGTCCATGCGCAGGGCTTGAAATTCGGCATCCACCTCATGCGCGGCATCCCGGCCCAGGTTGTCGAGGACAATCTGCCGATCAAGGGCACGCCCTACCATGCGCGCGACATCGCCGAACCGGAGGATGTGAGCTCCTTCCTGCGCGGCATGTGGCACGGCGTGGATCACACCAAGCCGGGGGCCCAGGAATACTACGACTCCCTCTTCGCCCTCTATGCCTCGTGGGGCGTCGACTTCATCAAGGCTGACGACATGCTGGTCCCGCCTTACCACGCCAAGGAAATCGAGATGATGCGCCGGGCCATCGACCGGAGTGGACGCCCCATGGTGCTCAGCCTGTCCTACGGCGAGGCCCCCATGTCCCAAGCAGCGCATCTGCGCGATAACGCCAACATGTGGCGCGTCTCCGCCGATTTCTGGGATGAGTGGAAGGATCTCCTCCACCTGTTCGACCTGATGAACGCGTGGTCCCCGTTCATCGGCCAAAACAACACCTGGCCTGATGCCGACATGATTCCCCTCGGTCGGCTCTGCCTCCGCGGCTACCCCGGAAGCGTCTCGGAAAGAAAGGAGGAGCGTGATTCGCGCTTCACGACCGAGGAGCAATACGCCCTCATGAGCCTGTGGTGCATCGCCCGCTCCCCGCTCATGTGGGGCGGAGACCCGCTGAGTTCCTCGCCGCAAGCCCTCGCCCTGCTCACCAATCCCGAGGTCATCGCGGTGAATCAACAGAGCTCCGGCAACCGCCAGATCTGGTCCCGCCCCAACCAGCCCAAGGCCAATCAGCGCATCTGGGTCGCGGACATCCCGGGCTCGGCCGACAAATACTTCGCCCTCTTCAACCTGACGGACAAGGAAGCCGAAGTCCCCTTCGATTTTGAGCTCGAATACTGGCGCAGCCGATACCGCGTGCGCGATCTTTGGCAGCGCGTGGATCTCGGAGAATTTTCCAGATCATTCACCGCCCATATCGGCGCGCATGGCGGCCGCCTCTATCGGCTCACCCCGCTGCCCTGACCGCCCTCCGTCACACATGAAGATCACCACCGTAACTCCCCTGGTCCTGGGCACCGCCTGGCGTGAACTGCTCTTCGTCAAGGTCGAGACCGATGAGGGAATCACCGGCTGGGGCGAGGTGCGCCCGCTGAACAAGACGGAGGCGGTCATCGGCTATCTGCGCGAGGCCGCCCCGCGCTACGCGCTCGGGCGCGATCCCTTCAACACGGAGCAGCTTGTCCACGAGATGATGACCGGCGACTTCGGCCGGCCCGGTGAGATCGCCATGTCCGCCCTCGCCTGCCTGGAGGTCGCCTGCTGGGACATCAAGGGCCAGGTGCTCAACCAGCCTGTCTACCGGCTGCTCGGCGGCGCCGTGCGCGACCGGATCAAGCTTTACGCCAACGGCTGGTATCGCGTCGAGCGCACGCCGGCCGCGTTTGCCGATGCCGCGCAGGTGGCCGTCGCCCGGGGGTATCGGGCGCTGAAGTTCGATCCGTTCGGGGAAAGCTTTTTCGATTTCTCTTCGGCCGAAAAACGCCGCTCGATCGACCTGGTCGCCGCCGTCCGCCAAGCCGTCGGCCCGGACATCGAGCTGTTCATCGAGATGCACGGCCGCTTCACCCCGATCGGCGCCATCGAGATGGCGCGCGAACTCGCCCCGCTCAAGCCGGGCTGGATCGAGGAACCCGTCCCGCCGGAAAACCTCAAGGCCCTGAAAAAGGTCATGGACGCCGTCGCCCCGCTCGGCATCCCGGTGGCCACCGGGGAGCGGATCCACACGCCCGGCGACGTGCGCGAGCTGCTCGAGCTCCAGGCCTGCGACATCCTGCAGACCGACATCACCCATTTCGGCGGCCTGATGAACGCCAAGAAAATCGCCGCGCAGGCCGAGTCCTGCTACATGCGCATGGCGCCGCACAACGTCGGCGGCCCCGTCTCCACCGCCGCCGCCTTGCACTTCAACGCCTGCACCACCAACGCGATGATCCTGGAAAACTTCAATGACTTCGACGAGGCCTTCGTGATGCAGGCCGCCCCCGGCGTGCCCGCCCTCGGGGCCGACGGCTGCGTGCCGCTGCCCGCCGGCCCCGGCCTGGGGGTCAGGGTCGACGAGGCCCTCATCGCGGCCCACCCCTCCAAGCGCGTTCACTTCAACCTGTTCGCGAACGACTGGCACAAGCGCAAGACCACCTGACCACCGGCGGGGCGGATTGACCGCCATCCGCCGTGGGCGCGTTGTGGTCGGCGCGCCCCACCCCTTTTCTCCCCTCCCATGCACCTGCAACATTACGGCATCGATTGGCTCGCGATGGTCCTCACGTTCTTTGCGATCTATTCGCTCGGGAACAAAAAGCGCTATGGCTTCGTGATCATGATGACCGGGAATGCCTGCTGGGTGTTTCTGGGGCTGCGGTTCCAGAGTTGGGGCATGGTCGCCGCCAACCTCATCTTTCTCGGGATGAACGTCCGGGGATTTTTCCTCTGGGCGAGTCCCCCCGCCCTCCCGGCGGGATGATCCTTTCATGCACCTCGTCCAATTCACCAGCAGCAATCACGAACGCCGCGTCGGCGAGGTCCAGGGCGCCCGGCTCCGCGTCCTCACCTGTTTCCCCACGACCTACACCCTCGCCCGCGCCGCCATCGCCCGGAAGTTAACGCTGGCCGCACTGGTCGGCGAAGACCCCGGCCGGGAACTGGTGAACTACGACGAGCTGCTCGCCGCCGGCCGCGTCCTGCTCCCGCTGGACCACCCGGATCCGGCCCATTGCCTCGTCACCGGCACCGGCCTGACCCATCTGGGCAGCGCCCAGACCCGTGACGCCATGCACGCGAAGATAGCCGGCGACTCCGCCGCTCTTTCCGATTCCATGAAGGTCTTCCGCTGGGGTGTCGAAGGGGGCAAGCCCGCGGGCGAGGCTCCGCCCGTCCAGCCGGAATGGTTCTACAAGGGCGACGGCTCGTGGCTCGTGCCACCGGGCGCACCGCTGGAACGGCCCGCCTTCGCCGACGACGGCGGAGAGGAGGCCGAACTCGTGGGCCTCTACGTGATCGGGGACGACGGCACGCCGTTCCGCGTGGGCTTCGCCCTCGGCAACGAGTTTTCCGACCACGTCATGGAACGGAAAAACTACCTCTATCTCGCCCACTCCAAGCTCCGCACGTCCTCGTTTGGCCCGGAATTGCTGGTGGGCGGGCTGCCCGCCTCCCTCGAGGGCACCGCGCGTCTCTTGCGCGGGGGCGCCGAGGTCTGGCGCGGGGCGTTCCACACGGGCGAGGACAACATGAGTTATCGTTTTGCCGGGTTGGAGCACCATCACTTCAAGTATGCCGCCTTCCGGCGTCCTGGCGACGTGCACTGTCACTACTTCGGGACCTCGCTGCTGAGCTTTGCCGGCGGCATCCAGGCCCGGGACGGCGATGTGTTTGAAATCGCCGCCCCGCCGTTCCATCGTCCATTGTGCAATCCCGTCCGTTACGCCCCGCCCCCGACGTTTACCGTCAAATCCCTATGACTCCCCTGCGTTTGAAAACCTCCCTGCTGACCGTCCTGTCGCTGCTTGCGCTTTCCGCCCACGGCGCGCCACCGTCCACCTCGCGTCCGCCCAACATCGTGATGATCGCCATCGACGACATGAACGACTGGATCGGCGCCCTCGCCGGGCCGGCGGACACGCCGCACATCGACGGCTTCGCGAAGTCCGGCGTGTTATTTCGCAACGCCTACTGTGTGACCCCGGCGTGCAATCCGTCCCGTGTGGCCCTGCTCACCGGCCTGCGGCCCGAGACCACCGGTCAATATTCCAACGAGGGCAACTTCCGCCAGCAGCGCCCCGGCAACGAAGCCATCCTGACCCTCCCCCAGCGCCTGCAGAAAATGGGCTACCGCACGCTGGCCGCCGGGAAGATCTTCCACCTGCCGCGCGGCGTCAACCCCGCCGCCAACGCGCTCTCCGACCCCGTGTCGTGGGACGAACAATACTCCGGGGTCACCGGGACCCCCGGGGCGGCCGACTACCAGGACGCGAACGGCTGGGCCAAGTGGCTCAAGGGCGACCGCCGCGACATCACCAGCGACTATGCATTGCGCTCCGCCCTCTGGGGTCCAATCCCGCAAAAAAAGGAAGAGACCGGCGACTGGCAGACCGCCGGTTTCTGCGCCGACTACATCAGCCGGCCGCACGAGCAGCCCTATTTCCTCGCCTGCGGCATCTTCCGCCCGCACGCCCCGCTGCTCGCGCCGCAGGAATATTTCGACCGCTACCCGCTGGACAAGGTGCAACTTCCCGAATGCCCGCCGGACGACATGGTCGACATCCCCGCCATCGCCAAGGCGAACTGGTCCACCCCGCTGGTGAAGGCGATGCAGAAGGAGGGTCAGTGGAAACCCGCCGTCCAGGCTTACCTCGCCTGCATGTCGTTTGCCGACGATTGCGTCGGCCGCGTGCTGGCGGCCATCGAGAAGAGTCCGGACCGCGACAACACCATCGTCATTCTCTGGACCGACCACGGCTGGCAGCTGGGACACAAGGATCGCTGGGAAAAGTTCGCCCTGTGGCGCCAGGCCACGCACGCGCCCCTCGTGGTGCGGGTCCCGGGCCTGCCCGCCGGCCAGTGCGACCAAGCCGTGTCGTTCCTCGACCTGACTCCGACCGTGCTGGAAGTTCTCGCCGCGCCCATGCCGCCGGAACTGCACGGCCAAAGCCTTCTGCCCTGGCTGCACGAGCCCACCCGCGCCCGCCAGCAGCCGGCGGTGGTCACATATATGCCGGGCAATCACTCCGTGGTGCACGAGCCATGGAACTACATCCGCTATGAGGATGGCAGCGAGGAGCTCTACAACCACGCCACCGACCCCCGTGAATTCCACAATCTCATCGGGCAGCCCGGCAGCGCCGATATCGTGAACCAGCTCAAGGTCTGGATTCCGCCGACCCCCGCCGCCGACCTGAAGAAAAAATCCCCCGCCACCGAGAAGGGTTGATCCCGCCTGCGCTGCCGCTTTCCGCCTGCTCTCCGCATGCATCCTGCCCGCGTCCTCCTTGCCTTCCTCGCCGCCCCGCTCATCGGCCTCCGCGCCGAGGTGTGGACCTACCCCTCGCCCGACAACCAGTTCCGCTCGCCGGACTACGCCGTGCGGGTCACCCAGGCCGGCCGCACCCAGGAATCGTTTGTCTACCGGCACGAGCACCAGGACGAGAAACTCCGCGAGCGCGACACGGACTTCAACCACTGGACGACCTTTTCCTTCTCCGGCCCGGTGGAAATCGAGGTGGTGCGGCTGACCGGGGCGGCCGCGGGTTGCACCATCCTGCCGTCGGTGCGCGCGATCGTTCCCCGCATCCAGGACCGGATCGCCCGGTTCACGCTTGACCGGCCGGCCAAGCTCTTCGTGCGTTTCCCCGGGGCGGAGGAAAATCCCCTGTTTGTTTTCGCCGATGCGCCGGAGGAGAACATCCCCGACCGCAGGGATCCCGATGTGATCTGGTTCGAGGCCGGCAAGGTCAGCGACATCGGCGAGCGCTTCCTGCTCAAGACCGGCCAGACCGTCTACATCCCCGGCGGGGCCTACGTCAAAGGCACCCTCGCCGCCGAGGACGCCTCGCATGTCACCATCCGCGGGCGCGGCATTCTCTCGGGCCTCGGCTATGCGCGCCGTCCGAGCGTCAGCGGCATTCCGTATAATTCCGTCCAACTCAACGGCCGCGGCGACCATCAGCTGGTCGAGGGCATCACCATCACCAATCCCCAGCATTTCTGCATCCTGTCCCGCGGACAACTGGATGTGCGCAACGTGAAGCTCTTTGGCTGGTGGCACCAGACCGACGGCTGGGGTGGCGGCGACAATTCCACCATCACCGACTCGTTCATGAAGGTGAACGACGACAACGTGAAGTTCTACGGCAAGAACCAGGTCGCCCGGAACCTGGTGCTCTACCAGCAGATCAACGGCGCCCCTTTCCAACTCGGCTGGGGCGGCGCCAGTCAGAATGCCCAAGACTGCCTCGCGGAGGACATCGACCTCGTGGCCTGCGGCGCGGCGACCAGGACCGACCGGGAAGCCAACCAGGCGTTTCTCAACCTGCGCAACCAGTCCCCCGGAAGCGTCATCGCCGGCGTGACCCTCCGCCGCATCCGCGCCGACTGCGACGTGCCGATGCTGATCGGGCTGATCCAGGTGAAGGGCAAGGTCGCCAATATTTTGCTGGAGGATGTCACCATCACCGGGCGGCAGCACGGGAAGAACTTCCTCCGCACCGAAGGCGACGGCTCCATCACCGGGGTGCGGCTGCAACAGGTTGTGGTCGGCGGGCAATCGTGGACCGCGCAGGATCCCGCTCTCTGGAGCACGACCGGCCAGGTCGCACCGATCGGGTTCATGCCCGTGGTGGCTCATTGACGGCCGACCACCCCCGTGAAAAACCGCCGCCTCGTCCCCCTGCTGCTGGTCAGTTGCGCCACGGCCCTGGGCACTGATCCCGGTCTCCGCCCCCCGCTTGCCGCCCCCAAGCCGCTTTACGACAATCCCGACTACCATGGCGCTTGCGATCCGGAGGTGATCTGGAACACCCAGACCCGGGAGTGGTGGATCTTCTACACCGCCCGCCGGGCCACCCGCGGAATCGATTCCTACGTGGGGACCCCCATTGGCGTGATCGCCTCCCCCAACCTGCGGGACTGGCGCTCGCTCGGTTACGTGTCCCTCGACGACCGGCCCGGCGGGCCCGATCTGCCCGTCACCTACTGGGCGCCCGCACTGATCCGCCACGGCGACACCTACCATCTGTTCCTGACCTACAAGGACAATGCCACCCCGCCTTGGGGCGGCCCAGGCGTCCTGCGCCACTATGCGGCTCCCGCCGCTGACCTCCTGAACGGATGGAAGCTCGTCGCGTCTCCCGCCTTCGGACCAGCCGGCGCAGCTGACGCGACCCTCATCCGGATCGGCGACACCTTCCGGGCCTGCTATCGTGCCGGCGACAACGGCATCCATTGGAGCGCCAGCAAGGATCTGCTCACCTGGCAGGACCAGGGCCCGGTGGCCGGGGAGGTCAATGCGGCCGGGCCGTCCCGCAGTTTCGGGCGCCAGGATGGCCCCTGCATTTTTTCGTTCGGTGGCTCCTACTGGCTGCTCACGGATCCACAGGTGGGGCTCGCCGTGTATCAGAGCGCCGACGCCCTGACCTGGCGCTACCAGGGCCGCATTCTTGAGCAGCCCGGCACCGGCCCGCAAGACGCCACCATCGCCCGCCATCCCACGGTTGCCCTGGCCGCCGGCCGGGCCTTTTTGATTTACCATACCGAGCCCCATCGTCTCTTCCCTGCGCCCCCGCTCGAACAGCGGGCCCCGGCCCAGAAGATCGCCTGCCTGCAGATTGCCGAACTCAGGATCACGAGCGGCCAGCTCACCTGTGCTCGCGACGCCGCGGTCATCCCGCCGGCCGAGGTCGAGCCGCCCGCCGGCGGGCCCATAGCCGTGCAACGGCCCTGAAGCGGACGCATTCACGACATACGCCAGATCTTTCAGCCACCCCAGTGCCAAGACACCGCCGCGACTCACCTACTATCATGAAAAGCCCCCGGTTATGCCACGCCTTGTTGTGCACCTGCTTTGTCGCCGCCCTGAACCTCGGGGCCCGGGTGGAAAATGTCCGGAAAGCCCGCCCGGACATCACCATTGAACGGCTCGACCCGGCGCTTGACGCCCTGCTTCCCGCGGGAACCAAAGTGGAACAACTGGCCGATGGCTTCGAGTGGTCGGAGGGCCCGGTCTGGATGCCGGAGGCCGGCGGTTACCTGCTGTTCAGCGACGTGCCCGCCAACCGGGTTTACCGTTGGAACGAGGCCGAGGGCGTCACGGTATTTCTCCAACCGAGTGGCTACACCGGCGGCGATCCAACCCGGATCCAACGCGGCATGATGGGGGCCAACGGCCTCGCCCGCGCCGCGGATGGTTCCCTCTTGCTTTGCCAGCATGGCGACCGGCGCATCGCGCGCCTGACCCCGGCCGGCGCGTTTGTCACGGTCGCCGGCCGCTGGAACGGTGAGCCACTCAACAGTCCCAACGATCTCGCCGTCGCGCCTGATGGGGCCGTTTGGTTCACCGACCCGCCGTTCGGCCACCGCGGCGGGCTCAAGGCCCCGGGCCTTACGCTGGGCTTCAGCGGGATTTATCGCGTCACCCCCGGCGGCATGGTGACTCCCGCGACGCGTGATGTGCCCGCCCCCAACGGCCTGGGTTTCTCGCCCGACGGCCGCCGGCTCTACGTGGGCAACCATCAGCGGACGCACGCCTGCTGGTTTGTGTTCGATGTCACTCCTGACGGCACACTCGCCAACCAGCGTGAATTCTTTGACGCCACGCCCCTGGTTGCGCAGCAGGATTTCGCGCCCGACGGGCTCAAGGTTGATCCGGCCGGCAACCTTTGGGCCTGCGGTCCGACCGGCGTGCTGATCCTTTCCCCGCGGGGCCGGCACCTCGGCACCATCCGCACGGGGGTCAAGACCGCCAATTGCGCGTTCGGCGGCGCGGACGGCCGCACGCTGTTCATCACCGCCGACCGCTACCTGTTGCGCGTGGAGGTGGGCGCAGCCGTGGTCGGACCCCCGATTCATTAGGCCTTGAGCCCGGCCGGCCTAACATCCTCAATTGCCTGCCGCCCCGCCTCCCTCCTCGCCCGAGTCACCCCCCTTATGCCCGCCCCCCTCCCGTCCGCCCCCGCCACCAAGGCCTCTTTCCGGACGGTTGCTGTGCTGACCCTCATCTGGGCCGGCATGATAATCTCCGAATCGATCTACGTCAGCCTGCTGCCGCTCACCCTGAAGCGCTTCACCGCGGATATCTCGCTCATCGGCTGGATCCTCGCCATCAAGCCCGGTCTGTCGATCATCGTGCAGCCGCTCGCCGGCCTGCTCACCGACAAGATATGGACGCGGCTCGGCCGGCGCGCGGTTTTCCTGATCACCTTCGCCCCGGCTCTGGGTTTGTGCCTCTATTACCTGCCGGACATGGTGGTGTTCTGGCATGTCGTGGTGCTCGCCTCGCTTTTCCAGTTCTTCCAGGATGTGCTCTGGGGCTCGGACCATCCCCTGCTGGCCGACCTGATTCCGGCGCCGCAACGCACCTTCGTCATGGGGCTCATGACCACTTCCTCGCAGCTCGTGGCCTTCCTGTTCCTCTGGGTGGGCATGGGCGTCTGGCTCGGCCAGGGGGAGATTGAGATTTCCTGGCTGGGCGGAGTGCTCGACAACCTCGGCCTGCATTGGATCCTGCAACGCCACGACGAGGCCTTCGTCTACAAGTTCTGCGCGGTGGCGTCGACCATCCTGGTCGGCGGCATGGCGTTTTTTCTCGGCGAAAAACCCATCGAGCCGGTCGCGCGTCCCAAGCTGACCTTCCAGCGGTATTATTCCGACTTTCTCGGCGACCCCATCCTGCGCCGGTTCGCCCTGCTCGGCTTCGTGCAATATTTCTTCCAGAACATCATCGCCGGCTTCGTCTCCCTCTTTGCGGTCAACACCCTGCTCGTCTCCAAGTCCGATTTCGGCGAGGCGTGGAAATGGCAGGCCTTGGTCGCGGTCCCGGCGTTCCTCCTTGGGGGATTCTGCGAGCGGCTGCCGAAGAACTGGGTCATGGGCTGCGGCTATGGGCTCTCCACGCTCGCGTGCGTCATCGGCTACTTCTCGAAGGATGCGCATGATTTATTGGTCGTGGCGGTCATCTGGGGCGTCGGCCAGCTTTTCGGGCAGATCATCCAGAAGCCCTTTTTTACCGAGTATGTGCCCAAGGACATCATCGGACAGCTCAGCGGTGCCTATAACACCTCCTTTGCCGTCGCCCGCATGCTGGCCCTGGGGCTGGGCGGCATGATGGTCAAGGCCTGCAACAACGACTATCGCACCATCTGGATCGTCGGCATTCTGATGGGGATCGTGACCGTCTGGGTCTCGTTCAGCATCCCCGACCGGCGCTACGAGGCCCGGCGCGCGGCGCAACGCGCGACTCCGGCTTAGGCGGACTCATGCAATTGAGCGTTGGTTTCCCTCGGAACGTGGCCGCACTAAAAGGTGGTCGCCGATTTCCACATCGGCGACAGGCGTCGGTATGGAAACCAACGCCCACCAACTGCATGAGTTAGCTCAGGAGCACCGGCCGGCGGGCGCGGATTACGAACCAACATTCTGCCGCTGGTCATGATCCCCGCGGCCGGTCAGTCTGCGGGTCTATGCCCCGCCCCCGCCTGTTCCCCCGCCTTGTCCTGCTGGCTGTTCTTAACTGCGCCCGGCTCGCCGCTGTCGAGGTCATGCTCGCGCCTGATCCGGGCGATCTCGGGACGGTCACCGGACTGACGCGTTCGAGAGATTTCACCCTGCGGATCGACGGTCGCGAGGCCTTTGTCTACCACGCGGCGAAAACCACGGCCTCCGCGCTCTCCGCCCAAGGCGTGAACTACTGCAGCTTCGCTTTCACCGGCGGTCCCGTGACCCTCACGCTCGGCAGCAGTGCCGCGGTCCGGGAGTGGTTGGTGCAGCCCACCGGCCCCACGCCCATTCCCAAGTCCGCCGCCCACTCCGCCGAGTTGATCATCGGCTCCCCGCGCAAACTGCTCGTCACCGCCCGCCTCGAGTCCGGTGGCGAGCGCTACTTCATCCTGTCGGCCGAGCCGCCGGAATCCGGCGTGCCGGCGGCGGACGCGCCGGGCGTGCTCTGGCTGGGCCCCGGGGTCCATCGCTACGGACGGGCCTGGAATCCCTACGTCAACGGGATTCACACGGTCTACCTCGCCCCCGGGGCGGTGGTGGAGGCGACACTGAAGGTCCGCGACCGGCATGGCATCCGGCTGCTGGGCCGCGGGCTCTTCATCCAGGCCGCCTTCCCCCACGGCAAAACCGTCGGCGGCAACGGCTGGTATTGCGACTACATGGGCATGTATTTCCGGGACTGCACCGACCTCACCATCGAGGGCATCGCCTCGCTGGGCTCGCCCAGTTTCCAACTGGAGGTTGCAAACTGCGACCGCGTCAGCCTGCGCAACCTCAAGCTCTGCGGCTTCGGCGACCACAACAACGACGGCATGCACCTCTACAGCCGGAATGTCGTGGCTGAGGACTGCTTCATCGCCGGCAACGACGACCGCATCTGCCTGAACGGACTGTTCGATGCCGACCTGCCGCCGGCGGAAGCCGCCAGACTCGAGAAAGCCGACCGGCTGATCTCGGTGCCCGTGCACGACGTGCTGGTCCGCCGGATGGTTTTCTGGGGCCTGAAAAACGGCGGCGACATCATGATCACTTGGAATGCCGGCCAGTCCACCCACCGGATCGTGGTCGAGGATTGCGACAGTCTCGCGGCAACCAACAAGGCCTTTGTGACCAGCCGGCACGCCGGCAGCGGCGTGGCCTCCGGCTTGCTCTTCCGTCATTGTCGTATTGAGCACGGCGATCTCGTCGATCTGGAAGTCGCCGACTCGGGCAAATACTGGGGCCGGGGCGGCGGACGCATCGGCGACATCACCTTCGAGGACATCAGCCTGGCCGCGGCTCCTTCCAGCGTGGGGAAGTCGCTGCGCGGCCGGGATCCGACGGGCACGCTCGGCCCCTTGACCTTCACCCGCATCACGGCCAACGGCCAGCCGGTGACCGTGCTCGACCAGACTGCAATCAATACCGGCGACCATGTCCTCGCCGCCAAGTTCATCCCCTGACCCTTGATTCCGCCCATGCGTTTTCGCTTCTGTCGCTTTTCGCTTGGTCTCCTGCTGGCCGCCGTCCTCCAGGCCGCACCGGCATCTGCCCCGCCGCTTCCGATCGCCGTTCCCGCCGCGGTTGGCTTGGACGCCACCCGGCTCGACCGGCTTCACCGCTTCATGCAGGCGCAGATCGACACCGGCCACTACCTCGGCGCCGTGACCATGATCGCGCGTCATGGCCGACTGGCGGATGTCAGCATTCATGGTTATCGCAATCTGGCACGGACCGAGCCGCTGGCCCCGGATACCATCTTCCGCATCTACTCGATGACCAAGGCCATCACCTCGGTCGCCGCCATGATTTTGATGGAAGAGGGCCGGCTGGGGCTGGAGGACCCGGTCGCCAAATACCTTACCGAGTTTGCGGCTCCGCGGGTCTTGGTCGGAGGCACCGCGGATAATCCGAAGCTCGCCCCCGCCGCTTCGCCCATGACCATCCGCCAGTTGCTGACCCACACCGCCGGCTTCACTCGTCCCGACGCGATCAAGGGGGGCGAAGTCGGCGAACTCTATCTGCGCGCCGATCTCGGGGCCGCGACCAGCCTCGCCGATTACACGCGCCGGCTCGCCCGTCTGCCGCTCGCCGATCAACCCGGCACCGCCTTTCATTATGGCACGTCGACCGATGTCCTCGGGCGGGTGATCGAGGTGGTCTCCGGTCAACCTTTCGAGCGCTTCCTCCAGGAACGAATTTTCCAACCCCTCGGATTGCGCGACACCAGCTTCACCGTGACGCCCGCCGAACGCCACCGGATCGCCCAGATGACCACCTCCGACGATGCCGGGGTGCTGCGGCCGCACCCCGTGGAGACGACCATCGTCCCGGGCGAGATGCTCAACTCCTTCCCGAGCGGCGCCGGCGGCCTCTATTCCACGCCGAACGACTATCTCCGTTTCTGCCAGATGATCCTGAACGGTGGCTCGCTCGACGACGTGAAAATCCTGGGACGGAAAACCGTCGAGCTCATGCGGCAGAACCACCTCACGCAGCTCAACCCGCCCGTGCATGAGTTCAGCCGGGCCGAAGGCTTCGGCCTCGGGTGGTATGTGGTGCTCGATGTCGCGCGGCGCGGGCGGCCCGGCTCGGTCGGCCAGTTCGGCTGGTCGGGCGCGGGTTCGACCTACTTCACGATCGACCCGCAGGAAGACCTCATCGCCCTGCTTTTCATGCAGCACCTCCCACAGGACCCGCACAAGATCAACGGCACTTTCTACACGCTCGTCTATCAGGCGCTCGATTGAGCCCGTGTCGCTCCCGTCCCTTGCCTTTTGAAAGCAGCGCCATGAATTACCCCTCCTGTCTCCTCGCGGCCCTGACCGCCATGGCCGTCCCCATGGCCTGCGCCGCGCCAGCGCTCCCGTCCCGTCCCGTCTACCCGCTTTACACTCCTTATTTTGGCGGCGAGCACAAATTCACGGCCGAAGATCTCCAGTGCCTCGGCGCCAATTTTGAATTTGTCTACGGACAGGCCATGACGTCGGAGGCGATGGCGGCGGCGCACCAGCTCGCCCCCGGGTTGAAACTGCTGGCCTACACGGGCAACTGGGCCGTCCGGGCCGACGAGGCGGAAAAAGAACTCCGCGGCCGCATCCTCTATTATCTTGCTGCCGAGACCGCCGGGGCGATCGATGCGCAAACCGGAGAGTTCCCCCTGTGCCCGCCCGCCGATGGCCGCGCGCTGCTTTTCCTTCCCTCCAACACCCCGGGAGATTTCTCCCTCGACGGAAGCCACTATGTCACCTGGCTGCGCCTGGGCGACGAATACATGAAGATCGAGGGCTGGGACCCGGCCACCCGGCTCGTGCGTGTCCGGCGCGGCTTTGCCGGCTCGTCCGCGGCCGCCCACCCCGCGGGCACGCCCGTGCTGCACCCCGCCTACAGCGCGGTCCCCGGATCCGGGCGGGGACGCATTGCCTACCTCTATGACCCCGCGTATCCGGAGCGGTGGACGGGCATCCTCGAGCGCCTGGAAAAATTCAGCGCGGAAGGCGGCGACGGCGTGTGGATCGACATCCTGATGGCATCCACCCTGGGCGAATCGGACGTGGGCGGCACCCGCCTGCGCGGCGTCAACGCCGAGAGCGCGCCGGGCGACCTCTTCGTCTGGGATTTCCGCGAGCAGCGCCCATATCGCCGCGACGAGTTCCGCCGCCGCACCGAGCAACAGGTGCGCCTGATCCAGGAAACCTTCCGCGCCCGGCACGGCCGGCCGGCCCTGATCTACGGGAACAACATGTTTTACACCGAATACACCGACGGCGGCGGTGCCACCTGGCACTACATGGTCCCGACCCCC
>Ga0315295_10002539_pt1 | contig 15470 bp, 9 predicted proteins | sample YL17G14_0_MG_FD_204453 | JGI IMG/M metagenome (GOLD analysis project Ga0315295, IMG submission 204453) | Sediment microbial communities from Yellowstone Lake, YNP, Wyoming, USA - YL17G14_0 | ecosystem: Environmental > Aquatic > Freshwater > Lake > Sediment | place: USA: Wyoming | collected...
AAGACACGATGGGGCAGGTTGCGTCGCTGCGGCGGGCGTCGCGCGGTGGCGCCGCGCCGGAAGAAGCGGCGGCGGCCCAACGCAAGATCGCCGACGCCTTGTATGGCCTCCGCCGCGTGGCCGAGAGCCTTCAGTCGCAGGTGGCCGACCTCCCCAAGAAGTCCAGGGGCGCCGAGCCGCACCTGCGCATGCTCTATGAACTGGCCTGGTGCTACCGCGTGCTGGGCGATGGCGAGGTCGAGACGGCGCGCCAGAAACTCCAGCGCGAGGCCCTCGACAACCTCCAGCGCAAGGCGTCGAGGGAATCGTCGTCGGGCCGGCCGCCGGCGCCTGTCCGCCTGCCCGACGTGCCGCGAACCTCCGTGCCGCCGCAGCCCGGCGAGAAAACCGCCCGCGAGCATTACCTGGCGATCGTCGCGGCGTTGCCGGAATCGAACCTGGCGGTCCAGGCCCGGTTCGAACTGGCCGAGATGTACGCCCGGCGCGAGAACCCCGAGGCCGCCCTGGAACTCCTGGCCCAGGCGATTGTCTGCAATCCGACGCAGCATCAGGCCCAGGCGATCCGCCTGCGCATGGCCGCCTGCTCGCTGGCCCGCAAGGACGCCAAGGGCGCGCTGGTCCACGCCCAGGCGGCGGCCGCGGGACCGTACGCCCTGGAGGCCCGGTACCTCGTCGGCGAGGCGTACTTCCAGCAGCAGGAGTGGACCAAGGTCATCGAGACGCTGGCGCCGATCCGCGACAGGGAGGTCTCGGGCCCCGTTCCGGACATCACGGAACGGGCGCTTCTGAGGCTGGGCAGCGCCTACGCGCAGGCCGGCCAATTGGAGCCGGCCCGCGCCACCCTCCAGGTGATCGTCGACCGGTTCCCGAACAGCGTGTGGGCCGACGAGGCCCGCTACGGCCTTGCCCAGGCCGCCCAGATGCAGAAACAGTACGACGTGGCGGCCGCGCTGTACGCCGAGGTGACGAAACGCACGACCTCCGAGGTCGCCGCCAAGGCGCAAATCCAGATCGGCCTGTGCCGGATGGAGCAGCAGAAATACGCCGACGCCGCCCAGGCCTTCCTCCTGGTGCCGTACACGTATGACTATCCCGACTGGTACGGCGCGGCCTGGTGCGAGGCGGCCCGGGCGCACATGGCCATGAAGCAGACGGCCCAGGCGGCGAAACTGTGGCAGCGTGTGCTCAAGGAGCAGCCCGCCAGCCGGTGGGCCATCGTCGCCAGGCAGTGCCTGGCCGACAACAAACTGTGAACGGCTTGGCTCAGCGCAAGGACCCGGCAATGAAGAAAAGGCTCATCGCTTTCGGAGTTCTCTGGGCGGGCGCGCTCGTGCTGGCGCTGGCGATGCCCGGCGAGCGGGCCCAGGCCTACGTCGAGATGGCCTATGCGCTCGGCCGCATTATGGAAGAATCGACCAATATCGTCGTTTTGCAGGTCGAGAGCGTCGACAAGCAGAAGGGCCTCATCGTCTATCGCAAGGTGCGGGACCTGAAGGGAACCCACAAGGGCGACCAGATCAAGCACGACATCGGCCAGCGTGGGTTCGCCCCGCGCGAGTGGCAGAATGTCATGGCGTGGGCCGAGGTCGGGAAAACCGCCGTCTTCTTCCACCAGGGCGGCGCCGGCGAGTGCTGTATCGACAATTACTGGTACCAGGTCTACGCCGGCGACTGGTGGGCGATGAGCCACGCCGAGCCGTTCTTCACGCGGTCCTACTGCGGCAAACCCGCGAACCTGGCTACCGCCGTCGAGGCGATGCTCCGCGGCCAGGAGGTCACCGTTCCGTGCATGGTCGACGCCGACAAGAATGCCCTGCACCTCAGGACGGCGAAGATGCAGCGGATGAAAGCCAGCCTGAAACTCCAGGACTACAACCCGAAGCGGGATTTCGCGGGCTGGGGCGTCGAGGAGTTCCGCGTCCTCCTCGGCATGCCGGGGTTCACGCACTATGCACCGCTGGCGCGGGTCGACCCCGACGCCGGCGGCGTGGCCGCCGTTGACTTCGACGGCGACGGCAAGGCCGACTTTTTGCTCTACGGCCCGAGCAAACTGGTGCTCCTCCAGAACGCCGGCGGCTCGTTCAACGAGATGTCGCTCGGGCCGGACGTGACCGGGGCCCGCGCGGCCGCCTGGACCGACTCGAACGGCGACGGCAAGCCAGACCTCGTACTGGCCACGCCGACCGGACCGCGCCTGTTCGTGAACCAGGGCGGCGGGGCGTTCAAGGAAGTCCCGGGCGCGCTGCCGCCGCTGGCCTACTACGACCTGATGGCCGTGGCCTGGATCGATTACGACGGCGACGGTCGGCCCGACATTCTCCTGGCCGACGGGTTCCGCGGGCTGCGCCTGTACCGTAACAAGGGCGTCGCGGGCTCGCCCGCCGCGCCGAAAGCCCCGGCCGCGCCGGCGCCTGCTCCGGCCGCCGGCGCCGCCCCGGGTGCCGCGCCGGCGCCGACTCCGCCGGCGGGACCGCCCGCCTTCGAGGATGTCTCGGACCAGGTCGGCCTGGGCGAGCGCGGCATCGGCGCCCAGATGAAGGGCGACCACCTGGCCGTGGCCGACGTCGACGGCGACGGCCGGCCCGACTTCCTCTACAGCGCGGGCACGGGCCTCCTGGTCCTCAACACGCCGCAGGGATTCGTGGTGGCGAAGGACTCGGGCCTCTCGTTCCAGACCGGAAAGGTCAGGCCGGCCTTCGGCGACTTCAGCGGCGACGGCCTGCCCGACCTCTTTGTGCCGCAGAGCGGCACGTGCAGACTGTTCAGGAACACGGGCAAGGGGCGGTTTGTCGACGTGACCTCGAAGTCGGGCGCGCTGGCGGCCCCGATCGGCCACGCCGTCTGTGCCGTCTGGGCCGACTTCAACAATCGCGGAAAACTGGACCTGCTGGTCGGCTGCCTGAAAGGGACGAACCGGTACTTCCGCAACAACGGCAACGGGACGTTCGCCGACGCGACCGTCGAGATCGGCCTCGACCATCGCATCTTCAACACGCGCGGCCTGGCCGCCGTCGACATCAACAAGGACAGCGTGCTGGACCTCGTCTTCACGAACGAAGGGCAGGAATCGGCGGTGCTCCTGGGCAGTCCGACCCGGCTGAGCATCTCCGTGGCGAGCAAGGAATAGACGGTTGCGCATGACACTGCAAGTCAATGTTAACGTCCGAAGGGCCGAAGGCGCCCAGGGAGCCTGCCTGGGGACGCCCGCGCGTCGGCCTTCCCAGGCTGCCGCGCACCCGTGCGCCGCCATGCGTGCGGCGGCCCGGGACGGCGGCCGCGCGGCCATCGGCGCCGCCAGAAGCCCTCTGATCGTTGTCGCGTGGGCGCTGGCCTGGCTGGCGGGGGGCCTTGCCGCGGCAGGCGAAGCGCCGCCGGCCGCGCCGGCCTCGTCGCCGGCGCTCGACTGGCCCACCAACCGCGGCAACCTCCAGCGGACCGGCAACCTCGACGACCAGCCCGGGCCGAAGACTCCGGCCGTTTTCTGGTCCTACAAGGTGCCGGGGCATTTCGTGGCCTCGCCGGTCCCAGGCTCCAAGACGGTCTACCTGGCGGGGTTGGGCCTCTTCAACACGGGCGTCCTGCACGACCTGGTGCTGGAGGAGCGGCCGAAGGAGCGCGTGGTGTGGTCGAAGACCGCGCCGTTCGTGAAACGCCCGGTGGTCTGCGCGCCGGCCGTCGTCGGCTCGCTCGTCGTTTTCGGCGACGGCATGCACCAGACCGACGGGGCGGTGCTCTACTGCCTGGATACCGAGAGCGGCGTTCCCCTGTGGCAGTTCGCGGTCCCCGGCAGACTGGTTCACCTCGAAGGCGCGCCGACGGTCGACAACGGCCGCGTCTACATCGGCGGCGGCGAGGCGGGCATCCTGTGCGTCGCCCTGAAAGAAGTGGTGCTGGAGGGCAAGACGCGCGACCTCGGCACCGTCAAGACGCTCCTGGACAGGCAGTGGAAGTTGCTGGTTGCCAAGTACGAGAGGGAGAAGCGGGCCGACCCCAGCCTGGCGATTCCGCCGAGCGAAGAGTCGCTCTCCAAACCCGCGCCCGTCAAGATCTGGCAGAAGGGGCAGGGCGCCTGGCACGTCGATGCGCCGGTGGCGGTGGTCGGCGGGCGCGTGCTGGCCGCCTCGGCGTACATCGATGAAGAGAAGGTCGGCAAACGCGCCCTTGTGTGCCTGAGCGCCGCCGACGGCAACGTCGTGTGGGAAGCCCCCCTGAAGATCAACCCGTGGGCCGGCCCCACGGTGGCCGGCAACCTGGTGATCGTCGGATGCTCGAACATCCGTTTCGACACCAAGCAGACCAAGGACGCCAAGGGCGAAGTCGTGGCGCTGGACCTGGCGAGCGGCAAGGTCAAGTGGCGCAAGGAGGTGCCGGGAGGCGTGTTGTCGCCCGTCGCCGTCAAGAACGACCTGGCGGTGTTCACGGCGACCGACGGCAAGGTCCGGGCCTGGAAGGCGGCCACCGGCGCCGAGGCGTGGGTGTACGAGAGCCCGGCCCCGTTCTTCGCGGGGGCCGCCGTTTCGGGGGGCGCCGTGTACGTGGCCGACCTGAAATCCGTGGTCCACGCCCTCAACCTGGCCGACGGAAAGAAACAGTGGACCTACGACGTCGCCGGCGACCCGAACATCCAACTGCCCGGCATGGTTTACGGCTCTCCGATGGTGCACGGCGGCCGGGTCTACCTGGCGACCTGCAACCTCGAAGGCGATGCGTCGCGGCAACCCTCGGCGGTGGTCTGCCTGGCCGACCAGTCGGCCGTAACGCAGGGGCCGGGCGGGCCGGGCGTCGCTATCGACCGCGCCGCCAGAACGATCACGGTCCCCTGCAAGGTCGCGCCGCGGAAACTGGCCACCCTCAAAGAGATTTACCCGCTCGAAGTCATCGCCTGCTGGCCGGCGCCGCAGGGACAGAAAGCCCACGAGACCGTGGTGACCTTCGACGTCAAGCCGAGCGACGTCCACAAGGCCATCGAATCGTTCGGCCTGAAGCCCGGTTCGCCCGCCCGCGGCGACGAGGGCGTGGCCGAGGGGCCGGTCGTCAGGATCTTCCTCGAGTTGCCGGGCCTGCTCGACAAGCCGATCCTCGTGCCACTCGAAAAGACCATGGTCGACATCCGGACCGGCAAAGGCATGCCGCCCCTGAAGTACCTCTTTACCGGGTCGGCCATGAGGCAGCCCGACCCCGACAAGCCGGCCAAGGCTTACGGGGCCGACCTCGGCGGCACAATGGTCACCATCTTCCCTGTGACCGACGAGACGGTCTTCCAGACCGACCTGAGCATGAAGGACTGCCGGCTTCTGAAACTCGAGACGAACAAGAACCTGGTGCCGGAGGAAGGGGCGTCGCTCCGGATGATCATCCAGCTACCCTAGCAGGCGAGCGCCATCAAGACCTGTGCGCGGTGGACCTGCTGATCCGCCGCGCAAAGTGTGAAAACGACGGGCAGCGGGAGGCGATGCGGCCGTTCCATGAATAAGACGATAACGAAACTTGCGATCCTGGGTTGCCTCGCGATAGGCGCTGCCGGCGCTGCGCTCGTGGCGGGTGCGGGGCGGTCGGCGCCCGCAACGGGGCCGGAGATCCTGGCGGCGGCGCTCCGGACGCCGCTTTCCATGCCGCAGATCGGGCCGCTGGCCCCGACGCCGCAGCCGTGGCCGACCCCGTCGATCGTCCCGACGCCGAAGGGGTCCTGGCTCGCGCCGGCCGAGATTCAGCCGAAGCCGCGTCTGGAATCCGTGGGGGGCCAGTATCCGCTGCGGGCGCGCCGGGCGACCGACCTGCCGCCGGTGGCCGACGTGGCCGGCCCGCCGCCTCCGCCGTCCAAACAACTTCAGCCCGGCCCGCTGGCGTCCGCACCGACGCCGGACCTCGGCATGCTGCCGAGCATGCCCGTCCGCTACGCTCCGCAGCCGGACCGGCTCAGCATCATGACCGATCCGACGCAGGAGCAGTCGCGCGAGGCGGTTGTGGCTGCGCAGCCGCCGTTCCGAAGCAGCCTGGCCCCGTTCGTGCGCCTCGCCATCCCGGACCCGTTCGAATCGATCAGCGAGGTCCGACTGGCTCACCCGCCGGCCGACAGTGAACCCCCCGCCAAGATGATCGGCGCGGCCGCAAGGCCGACGCTGCCGACGAAGCCGTAGGTCAACTCGCCGCGTGACGGTGCGCTTGCTACTATAAGGCCGCGTGGGGCTTTGCGCGGTGGGTCTCCTGACCCGCCGCGCGGGTGCATGGCAACGCGTGGAGCGCGGTGGGTCAGGAGACCCACCGCGCAACCATCCAACATCAAAGTGCTTTAGATGCCTACGTGCCGAGGCCGGCGAAGAGTTGGTCGACGTCGACGTGCCGGCGTATGAGGGCCTGGGCGGCCTCGATCTTGTCGGTGTCTTCCGGGCGGATCTTGAACACCAGGTCACGCAGGCGCGAGGCGACCGAGTAGGTGTCGCCCTGGCACAATAGGACCGGCACGCCCGAGACCCTCAGAAGCGAGACGATGCTCGGCGGCGGGATGAAGCCGCCCGTCAGGATCAGGCCGGCCACGCGCTTGGGCGGCCCGGGCTCCGTGGGGCAGATGACGATCGAGATGAGGATGTTGTCGATGCGGTCGCCGGGCGTGATGACCAGCGTATTCTCCCGGATGTGATTGCACACGTGCTGCGGGGCCATGGCGGCCACCACGGTGTGCTCGGCGCAGTTCCCCAGCGCCTGCTCGCCGCAGAGGACCCGGGCCGGGAGTTCCTCGACGATCTGGTTCATCCTCGGCAGGACCAGTTTCGTCTGGTAAGGCAGGGCCCCCAGCAGGCGCGTGCCGAAGTGCTCCAGGCCCCGGGCCACGGCCTTGCGGACCTTCTCGTACTTCTCGGCCAGGACCTTGTTCAGCACGATCCCCAGGACCCGCACGCCGTGCTTGCGAAACAGGTGCAGGCTGAGGGCGACCTCGTCGATGGCGCGGCCGATGCCGCCGTCGGTCACGATGACGACCCCGGCGCCCAGCATCTCGGCGACCCGGGCGTTCGACAGGTCGAAGCAGGACCCGACGCCGGCGTGGCCGGTGCCCTCGATCACGAGGACCGAGTGGGCCTGCTGGAGACGCCCGAACGACGCCATGATGCGGGCCTCGAGGGGTTTCGGGTCGCGGTTGAAAATGTAGCGCTCCGTGAAGCCGCGCTCGATGGCAATGGGGCTCATGTCGGTGGGGTGGTCGCTCAGGTTGAAGACCTCGCGGGCCAGGACCGCGTCTTCATCGACGTTCAGGCCCTTGTACTGGACGTAGCGCTGGCCGACGGGCTTCATGTAGCCGACGCTCGTCCCCGCGTCGCGCAGGGCCTGGATGAGGCCGAGGATGACGGTGGTCTTGCCGGTATCCTGCTTGGTGGCGCTGATGTAGAGGGGCTGCATGGCGATCCCCCGCCGAAGGTCCTTCATCTGCCTTCATGTGCCGCGGCTTGCCCGCAAGCCGTGGCTCATGAACGGCAAGAAAACGTATAGCCATTGACTGGCCGGGTGGCATGGCCACGCGGCGCTTGCGTGGCCATGTTTCCTGACCCGCCGCATGGCCGCCCGACTTCGGGTGGCCATGCCACCCATCGACTGACGGGTGACAGACCCTAGTGCCGGCCGCCGGCGCCGCCGCGATACGCCTTCAGGAAACTGTCGGAATAAATCTGCTTGTTCATCAGCATTTCGGCGGTGGCGACGACGTCGACGAGGGCGTCGTCGAGCACGTCAACGATGGCCGAGTCGGCCCCGTGGCTGATGGCCATCGCCAGGAAGATGCGGTTGATGAGGCTGCGCTCGCCGGTGCCCTGGCTGAGGTTCGAGAGGCCCATGGTGATGTGCGGCGGCGGGTCGGACATCAGGCGGATCTGGTCGATGGCCGCCAGGATGTTCAGCGGCTGCTCCTGGGCCCCGGGCACGTTCACCGGCAGTATGATCGGGTCGACGAAGAGTCGGTCGGGCGTGAGGCCCTTCTCGATGCACGTCGTGACGAGGGCGGCGGCGATCTCGACGCGCCGGTCGGTGTTCTGCGGAACGCCCTCGATGTCCATCGTCAGGGCGATGAGTTTGCCGCCCGAGTCCAGGGCCATCTGCGCGTACTTGTCGAGGACCTCGGGGTCGCTCTTCTTCGAGAGGGGTGTCGAGTTGATGAGCACGCCGCGGCTGGTGTCGCAGACCGACAGGCCCGCCTTGATGACGGCGGGCTTCTGGCTGTCGAGGCACAGCGGCGTCGCGACGGCCTTCTGGGCCGTCTCGACGAGCCACTTGATGGTGCCTTCCTGGTCGGCGGCGGCCGTGCCGACGTTGATGTCGAGGTACGCCGCCCCCGCCTCGGTCTGGCGCTTCGCGAGCGAGACGATGGGGGCCGGGTCGTGGTCCTGGATGGCCTGTTTGACGTCCGTGAACATGCCGTTGATGCGTTCGCCGATTGCGATCATGGTTCGCCTCCGTTGTGTCGCCTGTTCGATGGCTCCGGACCGTTATGCGCTTTGCGCGGCGGGTATCCTGACCCGCCGCCAGCGTTCTCTGTCATCACCGCACCACGCGCTCCTCGCGCGGTGGGTCAGCAGGCCCACCGCGCGCCCAAGATGTGGGGCGCCGGTCATGCCTTGCCCCAAAGGCTGTCGATGTACTGGCGGACGGTCGCGACGGCCTGCGGATGGCGCATCCGCACGATGTCGGCGCCCGATTGCAGCAGGAGGATGGCGGTCGTGGCTTCCCAGAGTGGCCCGCGCTTCGAGGCGTCGCCCCACTTGGGGGCCGCGTCGGTGGGCGTCCGGGCCTCCTTGGCGCGCCACGATTCGTAGCCGGTGTCGCAGATGACGGGGCGGGCCATCAACTTGTCGCCGCCCAGGGCCGCCAGGCGTTCACGTTCCTGGATCGAGTAGGCGTACTCGATGCCGTACCCCAGGCTGCCGGTCGTCTGGAACATGATGAGGCGCTCCGGCGGGAAGCCCATGTCGGTCACGAGGATGTTGACCTGCTTGGCGATGTTGATGTCGAGCGGGGCCTGGGCGATGAGGAAGTGGCCGTCGGCCAGGGCCACGGCCGTCAGGCTCTTGTAGTTGTCCTGGACGACGGTGCCGAGGGCGGCCTTCTCGCCCTTGGCGGCCTCCGAGACCTTCGGCATGACGGCGTTATCCTTCTCGTCGTTGCCGCTGCCCCAGAGGATCAGCGGCACGCCCACCGCCGCCAGCACTTTCCGGGTGACCTCGACGGCGTGTGCGGCGTCGCGGTTGCCCTTGTCGGGATGGATGCCGTCGAACTTGAGGCAGAGGAGGTCGGCGCCGACCTCGTCGACGGCCTTTCTGGCCCAGGCAGCGGGGTCGCCGAGGACCGAGCCGTAGGCCTCGGCCAGGACGGGCGGCCAGTCCTCGGGGGCTGCGTCGAGTACGTCGATGGCAATGACCGGCCGGTTGCCGCACGCGGCCTTGTCTCCGCCGTAGGGGATCGTCTTGGCCCCGCCGACCGTGACGGTCTTGGTGCGGGTGCCGCCGCCCAGAACGGCGGTCGTCACACTGCCGGAGTACGATTCAGTGAGGGGGGGGAGGGGCATGGCTCTTCCTTTCTCATCGCTCTCTCGCTCGTCAACTCGTGGGTGCCATGCTTTCGCGCCGTTGCGAAAGCATGCGTTTCCGCAATCCCGCAACCATGCTTTCGCAGAAGCGCGAAAGCATGGCACCCGTCGATTCACATGTCATGCGGCACTAGGGCGCCGCGGGCGCCGCGATTCCCAGACGCCTATCGACCAGTTGTCCGACGGCCGCCAGGGCCGCGCTTTCCGGGTCGAGTTCGAAAATGGTCGCGCCGACCATCGAGGCTTCGAGCACGAGCGGGTCGAGAGGCACGCGGCCGATGGTGGGGAGTTCTTCGGCCCCGGGCGGCAGCGGCACGCCCTCGCTCGCCTTGTTCCACAAGACGCCGCGCTCATCGACGCGGATCGGCAGACGCTCCGAGAGGCCCAGGATGCGCCTGGCCGTCAGCACGCCCACGGGCGTCGGTTCCGAAACGACGACCAGGAGGTTCACGGCGTCGGTCGTCCGGCGCGACAGGTGCTCCATGCCGGCCTCGTTGTCGACGACGACGTAGCGGTAGTCTTGGCTCGCCTGGTCGAGGTACTTGCGCAGCAGGTGGTTGACGGCGCAGTAGCACTTGGGCCCCTCGGGCTGGCCCATGGCCAGCAGGTCGAAGCCCTTTGACTCGGCCATCGCGCGGTGGATGGCGTACTCAAAGGCCCGCTCGCGGCTGACGCCGGGGCCGGACTGGAGTCTGCCTTCGAGCGCGTCTTCGCGCAGGTCGGCGACGGTGACCTCGGGCTGTGCCCCGAGCGCCAGGCCCAGGCACGAGTTCGGGTCGGCATCGACCGCGAGGATCCCCCGCCGGCCGCGCTCCAGGAGGCGCCTGACGATCATCGCCGAGACGGTGGTCTTGCCGCTGCCGCCCTTGCCCGAGATGGCGATGGTGGTGCTCATGGCGCGGTCCCCTTCGGGCCGGGCGCGCCGGCGGCCAGCCGCCCATGGACGCTCGGGAACCGCGCCAGGTCTGTGTGCGGCAGGAAGTTGGCCTGCACGAAGGCATCCATGTACGACGGGTGATGCATGAGGTCGAAGTACGTCATCCGCTCGGCGACTTCCTCGGCCTTGGCGAGGGCATGGCGGCTGAGGGCGGCCATCTTCGCCCCCGCGATCGACGAGTTGCCGACGAACCGGATCCGGTCCAGCGGTATGTCGGGCAGCATGCCGATCTCGACGGCCTTGCCCACGTCGAGGTAGTTGCCGAAGCCGCCCGCCACGAAGAGGACGCTGATGGCTTCGGCCCGCGTTCCCGTGGCCTCCATGAGGGTGCTGATGGCCGCGTAGACGCCCGCCTTCGAGCGGATGAGGTTGGTGATGTCGACCTGGGTGATGGTGACGGCCTCGCGTCCGTCGGCCGCCGGCACCACGACGAACTCCGGCCCGTCCGGCCCGTCGCGCAGGCGCCCGTCGCCCGCCGGGGCGAAGCGGCCCGTCCGGTCGATGGCACCGATCTCCAGCAGGCACGCCAGGAGGTCCAGCAGGCCTGAGCCGCACAGGCCTCGCGGCGGGTCGCCGCCGATCGTCTGCCAGCGGAGGGAACCGTCGGACTCGGCTGTCACGCGCTCGATGGCGCCCGGCGCGGCACGCATGCCGTGCTTGACGCCCGATCCCTCGAACGCCGGGCCGGCGCTGGAGGATGCGCACACCATCCAATCCCGCCACCCTAGAACCACTTCGCCGTTGGTGCCGATGTCGATCAGCAGGGCCAGGGCCGGGGCGCTATAGAGCCGCGTGGCCAGGACCCCCGCCACGATGTCGCTGCCGACGTACGCGCCGACGGCCGGGAGCGTGTACAGCAGGCCGCGCTTGTTGATGCGGATGCCGGCCTCGGCGGCCCTGAGCGGCGGCACCCAGGCGGCCGTCGGAATGTAGGGCGACCTGCGGATGCGACGCGGGTCGAGATTCAGCAGGAAGTGGATCATCGCCGTGTTGCCGGAGCACACCACGACGGTGATGTGCCCGAGTTCGATGCCCTGCCGCTCGGCCAGCGTCTGGATGAGATCGTTGATGTCGTGGACCACGCGGCGCTGCATCTCGTCGAAGGCGTCGTTCTGCTCGGCGTAGATGATGCGGCGGATGTAATCGTCGCCGAAATGGATCTGTGAGTTGTAGGTCGCCTCGGCGTCGACGGTCGCGCCGGTGGCCAGGTTCACGAGGTGCGCCACGACGGTCGTCGTGCCGACGTCGACGGCGACGCCGAAGTTGCGGCCGGTGGTGTCGCCGGGTTCCACGTCGACCACTTCGATGGCGCCCGCCCGGTCGGCCAGCGTGACCGTGACGTCGTAGCCGGATTCCTGGAGCACCGCCGGGAGGTTCTGGAGGATGCGGTAGCCCGTCTGCATGATGGGTGCGGCGACCTTACGGCGGATGCCCTGGTAGAGCCGCTCGTGGTCGGCCGTCTGGTCGGCGGGCGACGGCGGCAGCAACTTCAGGTGGTGCTTCTGCACCGGCGGGTTGAACGGAAACGCCCCCTCGCCCACGTCCTCGCCTGGCATCTGGCTGAACCGGTGGGCGTCGGAGTCGACCAGGATCTGGCCCGTGTCGAGCCGGTGGCTCTTAGGCACCGTGACCGTGAGGTCCGTCAGGATCCGTGCCTGGCAGGCCAGGACGACGCCGTCTCGGATCTCCTCGGCCGACAGGAGCGTCGAGGGCTTCGACTCCACCTGGCCCTCGTCGACGACGACCTTGCACTTGCCGCAGTACCCGTCGCCGCCGCAGATGCTCGTCAGGTAGACTCCCGCCAGGCGCGCCGCATCGAGAATGGCCGTGCCGCGAGGCACCTCGGTCTTCAGGCCCGAGGGCTCAAAGCGAACCTTGCAGGGAACTGGTTTTGTCGGGGTCATCGGTGCTCTTGCGACGGGTTGACACAGACAACGCGGTCGCCTTCGGCTCGCCGCTGAACGTGAAAGACTACGCCTGCTGCCACATCTCCTGGAGGAACCTCGGGATGAAACTCGACTCGCGCGGGCCGACCAGGATTTCCCAGCCGGTCTCCTCTTCCAGTTTGCCGCTCATCACGGCCACGTAGCCGGGAATGATGAGTTTGCGGTGCTTGACCTTGTTCTCGATGTCCGCCGCCTTCATGGCCTTGGCGACGGTCTTCTCGGTGAGTTTGTCGCCGGAGTAGGCCGTCAGGACGCTCGTGCCCTCGGTGTCGACGCAGAGGATCCAGGAGGGGATGCGGCTGGCCTCGACATCGCCCTCGACCGTGTAATAGGTGAGCGAGAAATTCGTGGTGAACATGACGGGGCTGTTCGGGCCGGGTTCGCCCACGGTGTACAGTTTCGGCTCCACCTGGACCGGCTTCTGCGGGTCCGTGTAGATATTCATCCGCGACGTCAACAGGGGCAGCAGGGCCCACGGCTCGACCGTCTCGACCACGACGATGCCGGCGTACTTGGCTACCAGCGAGGCGGCGCGGCCGATCTGGGCCTCGGGGGCGCCTTTGTCGGCGAACGCGATCACGGGGTGCCCGAGCGGCCGGAAACTCTTCTTGAGGGCCAGTTGCCGCATCTTCGTCAGGCCGGCCATCTCGGTCCAGACCTGGGGCGTATCGAGCCAGAGGATGAGGTTCTCGCATCCGGCGCCTTTCAGTTTCTCGGTCAGGGCCGCCAGCGCCTCCGGATCGGCCGCGCGGGCCGCCAGCGGGCACCCGGCTTCCTTCGCCAGGGCGGCCATGGCGGCGGCCGTGGCGTCGGTCGCGCCGCACAGGAGGGGCTTGGCGTCTTTGACGGCGGCCAGGGCGGCCTTGGCGGCGTCGGGCTTGTCGGTCACCAGGATGAGGGCCTTTCCGGTGGCCTTGGCGACGGCGGCGGCGGCGGCAAACTTGCCTGCATCGCCCGAGCGGTTCATCACGGCGATGGCGGCAATCGGCATCTGCTGGCCGACGCGCTCGAAGGCGAAGCCCTTGATCGTGGCGGCGCGGGCCTGCTGGTCGGCCGGCGAGAGGTCGTCGCCCAGCGTGATGGCAAAGACCGTCGGGTTGTGGAACTTCTCTTCGTGCCGGAAGAGCACGGTTTCTTGCCCCGTCTTGCAGAGCGACGTGGGCGGGCCGAACGTGATGAGCCGCATGGGCGGCGCGGCGGCGGCCGCGAGCGTGGCCTTGGCCTGGTCGCTGGCGTCGGGGCACTGGTCCAGGCTGACCTTCTTCTGCGCGAGCGACATCGCGAAGGCCAGGCAGGTCGGCTGGCCGCATTTCTTGCAGTTGGTCTTGGGCAGGAGTTTGAAGATGTCGAGTCCGGACAGGGCCATGGTCGCGAGTCCTCCTTACGTTTCCGTGTTAACGGATTGTCGCATCATACCATAACCGTCGCCATGACGGCGACGGTTAAAAGCATGCGCTGCTTCGCGCGGCCGTTCGGGCCGAAGACTCGCCGCCGCGCCGGACCCGCCGCGCCAGGGCCCGGCGGCGCTGCGGCCTTAGAACGTGTATGAGACCCCCGCAGCCTCTGTGGCACACCCGCCCTCGGGTGTGCAATTCCGGCAGTAAAGCGATTCGCCCGCACAAGGCGCTCAGCCGAGGGCGGCTGAGCCACAGGGTTCTCATACACGTTCTTAGAACATCGGGTCCATCTTGGTGACAGGATGTTCCATCTTGGCGACGTAAGCCGCAACCTCTTCCTCGGTGACGGCGACGGTCTCGTCGGCGATCTTCTCGACGAACTTCTCGCCGCCCAGCCCCATGGCGTCGGCCCGGGCCGCAAGGGCGCTCTTGAGTTCCTCCTTGAGGACCTTGGGCATCCAGACGACGCGGCTGAAGCCGCCGTCGGCGCTGATGAACTTGGGGCTGGTGATGTACCGCTTGGAGTGTCCGACGAAGCCGGGCACCTGCCTGCCGCCGCCCACCGTGCCGGCGAGCGTCGAGAACTTCATGCCGCAAGGCGTCATGTCGGGGAACTCGCGGTTGACGATCATGATGCCGCCGGTGGCCGGAAGGATGGCCGAGATGCACTCGAAGCACCCGCACGAGGTCATCGGGTCGATGACCATCGAGTAGGCGCTCATCCGCTCGATGGCGCCCTGGCTCTTCTCGACGATGAACTGGTTGATCTTCTCCCACTGGCCGATCTTCTCGTCGACGGGGTTGCCTTTCTGGATGGGCTGGTTCGGGCCGGCGGGGTTGATCTCGTAGGCCGCGCGGCCGTCGAGCCAGTTGTACGCGCCGCACAAGCCGGACCGCTGCGGCGTAATGACGCACACGTGATTCGGCGCGAACGACTGGCACAGCGTGCAGGAGTAGAAGATGTCGACCGACTCGTCGGTCATGCCGGCCAGGCGCTCGTCGCGGCCGGCGTTGATCTCGTGCGCCTCGGCCAACCGCTTCTTCACGTCGGCCTCGGTCGTGTAGAGCATGACCTGGACCTTGTCGACGATGCTCGAGAAGTGCTCGTGGTACATCGCGTGGAGGATCTTGCCGATGTGCTCGAGGCGGAAGCCGGCCTTGAATGCATCCTTCGAGACGCGTACCCAGTTGACGTCGCGCTGGCCCATGTGGAAGAGGCCCTGGGCGTGGTTCAGGAAGGTGTGGATCTGGCGCTCGAGGACGGGCTCGAAATCGGCCTGCATCTTGCGGCCGGCGACCTCGACGACGATGGCCAGGGGCAACTTGCCGCCCTCGGCCACCTTGTCGATATCGGGGCCGACGACCTCGACCTTGCCGTCCTCGACCTCGGCGATCGACCTGGTGGTCAGCATCTCGACGGATGGCGTGCGCTGGCCGCCCATCTCGGCGTGCATGTCTTCCTTGCGGATGCGCTCGCCCTCGAACGCCGGGCTGAACCCCACCGGGATCGGCACCTTCGCGATCTTGATCTTCAGGCCCCTGACCTCGATGGCCTTCTCAACCATCTGGTCGTGCGGCACGTTGGAGACGACGTGCTCGTAGGTGCAGACGCCGGTCGGCAG
>Ga0315295_10002540_pt1 | contig 15469 bp, 10 predicted proteins | sample YL17G14_0_MG_FD_204453 | JGI IMG/M metagenome (GOLD analysis project Ga0315295, IMG submission 204453) | Sediment microbial communities from Yellowstone Lake, YNP, Wyoming, USA - YL17G14_0 | ecosystem: Environmental > Aquatic > Freshwater > Lake > Sediment | place: USA: Wyoming | collected...
AGTTTTACATTTCCTGAAATATTTCTTATAAACCCTGGAAAGTAAATCCTGGTATAACAGGCCGGCCTCGGGCAGATGAAAAGCGTATTTGCCTTCAAGGGAAGGATTATGACGATTATTCTCATAAATGGTTGTCAGTAACGGGTAGATATCCATAAAGGTTACAGCCATTTTTGGGTGCAAAATGACCCGTGTAAAGTCTATCGATCCTTCCGGAATCAGGAAATCAGCCGGTCTGACAGCAGAGTCTGTCATGAGTTTTTTTATCATTTCCCAGTGAGCCAGGCCGCCTGTGAAAAGGATCCTTTTATGTCTGCCTGAAATGCATTTCAACCTGGCTGCCATAACATGTTCCCTGCGTCCGTCAACATACGGATCCCTGAATCCCGATGCCATCTCCCCATACTGCGATACATAGTGTGAGAGGTTAAAAGATGAGGCAGAAGGCTCTTCAACCAGCGGACATTCACCGGGTTTTATGGAATACTCATCCATATCAACTCCATAAACCGGGATATTGAGTTCTACAGCACAGCGGATTGCTTCAATTATTGAATCTGTTGATGAGAGCCCCACAAGGTACTTATCTGAGAAATTAAGCAATTGTTTCTGCAATAACGGAGATATCTCATTTAGAGGTTTCCCCGAATGCTCCTGAAGATATATAGCAGTTCCACGGAAATCAGGATGTATCAGCCGGTTTTTTGCCAGGATTCCCAGCATGCATGGCAGCTTAGCATTTGTTAATGGAGAGATGCCAAGTTCCTTCAACCAGGCTGCAATCTCACAGACAATACGTGGTCCCAATTCAACAGCGACAGCATCAGGTCTGGTTTCTTCACAGGAACAGATACGATTGACCTCCCTGGCAAAAACTGCCCGGTAATGAATTGCTGGCACAGCCTGGATCAGGCTTCCGCTAATTTCAATTGAAGGATACATTTTTAATCTTTTGATATCGGCTGCTCTTTAAACAATTTCTGAAAAGCCTGTTTCAGATGGTCAGGCTTTATCCCGGTGTATGAATTCTTTTCCTTTAGCTGGTAAGGCTGTTCCTGCCGGGATTCCATTAGAGCTTTAGTGCCGCCAATCTTTTCAAATGCGCTGAGTTTTGAGGCCCATCCAAAGAGATAGATCGCATCACGGGGTGCTATTCCTCCGATTTTACCTCCATTATCTATCCATAAAATCCAGAACAGGTCTATCAACTTGTCAACCTCTTTTTTGATCCCTTTACACTGCTCCCTGATAATGTTGTCTATTTCTTCTTTAGGAGGGTAGCCTATGTTAATCTGAGGCCGCATCCGGGAGATTATAAACTCGGGCAGGAGATTAAGATCTGAAGTATTGGTTGCTGCAACAAAACGGAATCCGGGGTGGGCATGAATCCTTTCGCCCAGAAGAGTTGAGTCAATATAGCGTCGTTCATCAAGGACACTTACAAGCAAGGCAAGAGCACGGGGACGGATCTTTCCGATTTCATCAATGAAACATATACCACCCCTTATCATGGCTGTAACAAGTGGTGATAGCATATAATCCATTACTGTACCGGATTGATCGCTGAACCTGACGCTGCATGCAAGATCCTCCGATGTTACATCCTCATGACCCTGGAAAATATAAAGCTGACTGCCTGTTTTTTGAGCGAGCTCGTAAATCAGCCTGTTCTTTCCGACCCCCGGCTCTCCTATGAGCAGAGGACTCATGGGTAAAGAGAAATCACCAGCGATCCAGGCAGCGGTTATAAGCCTGAGTTCAGGCACCCTTCCTATAAACCTGTTAAAATAGTTCGTCCTGGGTAAGAATTGCTCGCTTTGAAAAACCGTTTTATTCCGGATTAATATCTTATTATCTTTTTCTGCCATTTTATTATTACTTTTAATACAGAGAAATCATCGGAGCAATTACTTGTTTTTCGATATCCATAATTTGTGCCATCTTTGTAAAAAACAGATAATGAATAAAATATGAAATATTTCAGTTGAGATAAAACAGTTGACATAAGATATTTTTACAGACTAACTGTTGTTTAATTTCATATCCGCAAACAATTCGAAACGATGCAGCTAATATTGTACTCCAAGAATTCAGATGATCCTGCAACGCCGGTTATTATTGACTGGAAAAGTGCCGAAGGCAAAAAGATACCTGAAGAATGCACTCAGAAAGGGACTATCTGTCTGATGCCATTATCAGCTTCTGAGGCTGTAAAGAAGTCACTTGAAAGACACGGATTTTACAATTGCGGTGAGAAAGCGAAAAAAATAGATCTTAAACGTGCATTGAGGTTTGACGAGAAAAAGAACCGTGACCTGCCAAAGACAGTGATATTTAACAGTACAAGCAGAGGTGCTTTGAAACGGGCCATTGATACCTTTTTTACGAAGCACTACGAAGCCGGTGATCCTCCATGCCTCATTATCATACCCGAAGAAATACATGCTTCTGTATTAATGGATACTTCAAGGTTGCAATACCGAAGCGAAGGTCAGTCGCAGGTCAATGAAAATGATCCTTTTTTGCAGCTTATCAATATTCCTGAATCGGACCCTAAAATCAGGAAACTTGAAGAAGTGTACATCGGGGACTCATTGAAAGTTAAACATACAAGGGCGCTCATATACCGTGCCTCACTTACCGATTCGCCTGTTCTGATCCTTGGTGAATCGGGTACAGGTAAAGATGTCATTGCAAGTCAGATCTTCAGGCATTCCACAGTTTATAAAAAGGATTTTTTCAGGATCAATTGCTCTGCATTGCCTGAATCACTTCTGGAAGGGGAATTGTTTGGATACAAAAAGGGGATTTTTACCGGCGCCGCAACGGATAAAGAAGGACTATTCACTATTGCCGGGAATGGTACAATATTTCTTGATGAGATTGGTGATCTCTCACTGGCCAATCAGGTAAAGATCCTTCACGCTGTTGAGAAAAAAGAGATCCGTCAAATCGGATCTGCAAGGAGTAAGCCTGTCAATGTAAGGATAATTGCCGCAACAAACCGTAATCTTGATTCAATGATGATGCATGGATCTTTCCGGGAGGATCTTTACTACCGTATCAGTACTTTCCGGATCACCTCACCGCCACTGCGGGAGCATCCTGAGGACATCCCATTACTGGCTGAATCCTATTGGAAGCGCCGGCTCCGTAAGGGTAACCTTTCCAGGAAGTTTCTTGATTCACTGAAAGATTATCACTGGCCGGGCAATGTTCGTGAATTAAATTCGCTTTTAAACAGCGTGGTTGATTATTTCGGAGATATTTCACCAACGCCTGCTCATGTTGATGCTATAAGAAAATCGCGCCAGGAAATGCTGATTCAATCTGCGAAAACAGACATGGACGATCCTTCGCAGCTGTTAAAAATAAAGAGTCAAAACATCCTGATAAACGTCCAGAACATACTGAGATCATTAAAGATAGAGATACAACCGGTTGTCAGCCTGTCGACTCAAGGTAAATATGGGCATTCAGAGCTTGAAAGCCTGAAAGAATTCATTAGCCGGCAGATTAAAATTCTCAATGATCTCTGCCTCGAACCTACATATTTTAAAGAGTGGGAAATTTTTGAAGCAACCACAAAATATCGTTATCTGCTTGAGAATACGATTGAGAATTGGCCTTTTTCAAGTAGTCAGCTGAGAACAATCTGGACGTCAGAATTAAAAATCCTGGATGAAAGAATTAATAAAAGTATCATGGATGTTATCTGGGGAAAGATTGATATGTAAAATAATATCGTGTATGTCCTGTATAAGGATTTACGATTAACTGATGCTAAAGAGTGACTTGTTATTGTGTTTAGGATACTTTCTCCCCTTTGGACTGTTCTTGTAAATTCATATATTAGGAGGACCAAGCAAATTACTTTTATTAGTAATTTTATAAATATATACAACCAGTTTTCGATTTATACAGGAGGTAAAAATGTCTGACAATTTTAATTCTCTGATAGCACACGTTACCGGTGGTCGGCGATATTGCTTTGTTTTGATGTCCTATCATGAAGGGTTTACTTTTTTTGAAAAACTCCGTAAAATCGTTGCTGAGGTTACCGGGTTTGAATGTATTCGTGCTGACGATCTGCCAGGTGCAGGAGCTGATCTGCGAACAAAGATCCACAATGCAATTGACAATGCAGTCTTTGTTATTGGTGATGTTTCTGAAGCCCGTCCCAATATATATTATGAAGTAGGTTATGCTGCCGCCTGTAACAAACCAGTTCTTCTGATTGCCAGAGAAAATTCCGTAATTCATACTGATCTTCATGGACTTGAAATGATCCCATATACGGATAACAGAGACGGGTGGTTGCGTTTCGAACAATCGCTCCGTCAGCATCTTGATATTCATAAGGATAGTAATATTTCGCTTTTAAGAGCTATGGTTCTGCCATCTGAACCATTGCCCTCGTATATTGTAATTAATCCACAACAATTACGGGTAGATTCACGGTTTAAGCATCACCCCAAAGAACGCAAGACATATGGAGATTATCTTGGCTTATCTGGAATAATGGGGGCATATGCTTCTGTTTACGGAGAACATGTTATCCCTGAAATTGTTAATGCAGCCTATGCAGATGAAGGTATTGTTGAGTTGGATGCAAACCTTTTTCTGATTGGATCGCCTAAAGTCAATAAATTCACAGAAATTTTCCTTAAACAGATCCAGAAAGGCCAAGATCCTGATTGGCGTTTTGAACGATGTCCCCGGGATGAAGAAATAAGTGATTATGAAATGAAACTAATCGGTAAACGTTCTTCAGGTATGTTCCAGACAAAGTGCAGCGGAATAGATAATACTGATAAATCAGATAGTTTCGTGGATTTTGGATTAATAGTCCGAAGCAGGCATCCACATATGCCCGGTCGAACAGTGCTTATTCTTGCAGGGCCACACAGTATTGGCACAGGCTCTGCATGTATTGCCGCTACAAAGACAAATTTAATAAAGGAAATCAGCCAGAAATTAACAGGCAAAGCCGAACTGACTGACCGAAATAAGACTATCTGGGTTCTGGTAAAAGGCATGACTGATAAATCAGGACACCTGGATGTTTCCGGAGTCAGTATAGAAGAAGCCGGTGTGATATAAGAAGGATTTTTAACAAGAACACCTGAGATGGATCATTCCACAAAATTAAACTGATCGAATAATGCTAAATTATGCCTTACGACCTTTTCATATCCTATTCCCGACATGATGACCTGCAAGGACGGATAACCCAGCTTATCGGCCGGATTAGGTATGACTTTGAAAAGTTCGCCGGCCGGCCTCTTGCTGCCTTTTTTGATGTTGAAGAAATTCACGGGATGGAGGATTGGAGACATCGCATTCTTCAGGGCTTACATGAATCACGACTGTTATTAGCATGTCTATCACCTTCATACATACAAAGTGATTATTGCGAATGGGAGTTTAATGAATATATAAAACACGAGATTGATCTTGATTATTTTGGTGATGGCGTTGCCCCAATTTATTTTGTTGAAGTTCCGGGGTGGGAGGATAAGGATTTCGAGAAGAAATGTGCAGCCTGGTTAATAGAACTGCGCAGGCGTCAATATTTCGATTTACGGCCATGGTTCAATTCAGGAGAAGAAAGTCTGCGTGACGTCACAATTAAGCAACGCATGGCTTTGCTTAATGCGCAGATAAAGGAACGCGTCGTACGTGTTGAACGTACGCAATTTAAAACTGGCAATATTGACTCTCACAATCTTCATTTTATAGGTCGTACCTCAGAATTACGCAAGCTGCGGGAAACTGTCGCTTTAGGAAAATTAGGAGTACTAACTGCAATCCATGGGTTGGGTGGGATAGGAAAAACTGCACTGGCAATTGAGTATGCTCATATTTTTTCTCATGAATATGGAGGCGGTTGCTGGCAGGTACGCTGTGAGGGAAAGCAAGACCTTCTTGAGACTATCTCAGGATTAGCAGCGCCACTGGCTTTAGAATTCAATGAGGAAGAAAAAAAGAGTATTGACCACCAATTCCAGCGTGTATTGACTGAATTGCATAACCTGGCATTTAAACATGAACCTAACCGGTGTTTGCTTCTACTCGACAATGTTGATAATCCAAAATTACTTGAACCTTCACAGACCAAATACCTGCCAGCAGCCGAATGGCTGCATGTTATCGCTACGACCCGCCTTGGTGAAAGTGATTTATTCTGGACGCACAAGGACCGGACTTTCATTCCTGTTGATGAAATGCCCGAACGTGATGCCCTTGAACTGATAAAGATTTACCAGCCAGGTGGTTCATTTTTGAACGAAAGTGAGCAGGAAGCAGCACGGGAAATCGTTAAGATCCTGGACCATTTTACACTTGCTGTTGAAATGACAGCAGTTTATCTTGGACAATATTCAAGTGAAATCACTTGTTCAGGATTTCTTTCACGATTAAAAAAAGAAGGGCTTGCCGGTCTCGATCGTGCTACTACTCATACAGCCCTGGGACTGCGTCATGGAGAGAAATGTCTTGCTGCTACACTTAATCCAACACTGGAGCACCTTACAGAACCCGAGAGACTGGCTTTGAAATATGCTGCTTTATTACCTGCCGATTATATTGCTTTGCCATGGATCCGGACTCTTATCTCCGAGGAGTATCCTGCAATTGGAAGAGACAGTGAACCGGGATATCCAGATCCATGGAAAAATCTTCTGCGACATCTTTTGAGTTTCAGGCTGTTCCAGGTTACAAGTTTAATAACGGGAACTGACCAATTGTCTATTGTTAAAATGCACAGGATTGTCGGACAGGTAGTGTTAACTCATTCACTAAAAGATGCTGTCAGTTTCGTTGAGGCTACGCTAAAACTAAGCAGACTGATTTACCTTCGTTCAATTGAGTTAAGCTCTGAACCTGTTGACAATATCTTTATCTGGGAACTTGATTGTCTTAACAGAACTATTCAAACATGGCTTAGCAATAACCTGTATATGTCGCAAAGTGCGGCGGTCCGCTGCTGTAGCGCTTTACGGGAGTATGGCCGTTATAAATCTGCACTGGAACTGGCAGAAATGATAATAGATATTGCTAGTAAGAATACATTGAAACCTAATATTTCAATTATATGGTGCCATAACCTTGCTGGTGTAGCCGCACTGCATATGGATGACACTGAACTTGCTGAATATCATTTCTTTTCAGCTAATAGACTCTCCGAGAGTCCGCGAACCGATGATCTCGACCGACTTGACACCTTAACAAACATAGGATGCCTTTACAGAAGTACCTACTTGCCTGACCTGGCATACGGTCATTTAAAAAATGCTCTGGAAATAGCAGAGAAGAGATTTGGTAAAAATTCGCCCGAAGCTGGTTTACGCTGTGTAAACCTCGGATTGGTGCTACAGGATCTCTGTAATCTGAAAGAAGCTATTCCTTTATTCCGAAGGGCAGTTGAGATTGATCTGAGTAACCCAGAACAGATTCTAAGAGCATGCCAGGATTTAAGCACTTTAGCGGAAGCTTTAAGAAATGCCGGACAATCAGATGAAGCGGAACTTAAAGCCAGACAGGCCTATGATTTAGCGAACAGAAATGGTTATGGACAGCACCCTGTTTCAATGAATATCAAAATAAATCTGGCATCTGTTTTGGAGGAAAAAGACAGTTTTGATGAAGCCGAAAAGCTTTTTGAATCGGCACGTGATATTGCAATTAAATTCTATGGAGAAAACTCCCCAAATCTTTCTTTATGCTTAAATAATCTCGGAGCGCTTTCGATTTTTCGGGGGAATATATCCAAAGCTGTTGAAGATTTTAAAAGTTCCCTGGAAATCGAGCTTGGTCAGAAGCATCCAAATAATCAAAGAATTGCACATCGCGAATTAAATATCGGAATAGCATTTCTTTTAGCTGGTGACCCTGTTAAATCTCTTTTAAGTTTGTATTCCGGCTGGGATCATAAGACAAAAACCGGAAAACCTGACCTGCTAACGGCGCGACTGCTATTAGTTCGCCTTGCGGTTTCTTTATTGTCAAAAGGGGAAGGCGATTTATTTATTGGACAGCTAAATACATTGCTTTCTGAGGACGTGTTAACAGCATCGGGGATTAATCTTAAATGGAGTCTGGAGAACCCATTAAAACTGATGCTCAATAGCTTTTCACAGAAAAAAGCCAATAAGTGGAGTATGTACTGTAAGTTTATAAACTCAGAGGCATACTTAGATTCAAATATTGATCTGAACATTCTGGTTAAAGTAATGAAGAGGAACTTAAATGAAAAATGGCCCGAATTAAAATGATAATACTATAAAATAGTAATTTATTCAGGATAAAAATTCCTTTCAAAGCATTAAAGAACCATTTGTTCTTTACCATCTAAAGTAATTTCGTGGATTCTCAACAGGGGAACTCGAAGATCTGCCAGCGTCGTGATAAGATGCTGATTTGAGTAGGAGTCGATTTGTATCTTTCAGTTCTTCATTTTCTTTACGAAGTAAATCGATTTCTTTCTTCAATAGTTTATTTGCTCCTTTTTTCATCAGCAGCTGATTATGTTTACGAAGTTGATCTATTTCATTCCGCAGCGATTTATTCTCATTGCGAATCGAATTTATTTCCTTTTCTTGTGATTTGTTCTCATTCTTAAGTAAATCCACTTTATTCTTCTCTGATCTAATCTCATTTTGAAGTAAATCTATCTTTTTCTGCCTGAATTTCAAAAAGTTAAACAATGATTTCATGATTTATATATTTTCTTTATGACGGGATTATTTTAAAATTAATGCTAAGATTTCATATCGTAGAAATAAAAAGAAATGAAAGAGCATTCTTCATACTAAGTTATGCAAATACTCGCAATCCGTGGAATTTTCGTACTGTTTTTACAGATTTTATTTATGATCGTATGATAAATTGAACGTGCTGAACTGAATTATCCGGTAAATCAATGAAAAAAATGACAGTTTATTATTTCAAAAGATTAATTATTCACTTGAAATTGTTTAAGGATCGTCCTTGGGCATATTGCCTTCTGAAAATGGACCTTTAATCTGGAATGCGGTGTCATTCGGTTTAGAATAAACAATATTCTCTTTTTTGGATGTGACCAGCCCCTCGTTAGAAGCCAAAGATGTTCCAGAATCATGATATGAAGCTTCATGCTGTTTTTTTTCAGTTTCTGATTCGAGCATACTCACTATTGGCTTCAATGTTTCAGCCAGCTTCTCAATTGGAATTCCTGAAGTTGTCAGCGGATAAACTGCATCCTGTAACATCTTATTTTCTTTGCGAAGTGAATCGAGTTCATTCTTTAATGATTTAATTTCACTGTTATGCAGAATAATTTCTTTTTGATTTAATTTGTTCTCATTTTGAAGTAAATCAATTTCATTCTGGCGAAATTTCAAAAAGCTATAAAAAGATTTCATGATTAGCGGATATTACTGTTTTAAAGAACATTAATCCTAAGTATTTTGGTATTATTTCAAAATAACATGTCAATTCAAGATACGACCCATTTAATTATTTCAAGACTGATTAGTTTACTTATTTATTATATTGGTGAGCTCGAGGTTCTCCCTGAATCTCTATCTGAGGCATCGTTTCTATTGTTTTCAAAACGGGAAGCATAATTATCCAAAAAAGACTTTAGAAATTTCTTCTCCCTTTTTAGAACCTTGATTTCATCTATTAATTTTGTGTTCTCAATTCGAAGTGCTTTTATTTTATCTGTTTCGTTGCTAATCAGAATATCCTCAATTGAAGGTGTTTCTTTTTTATCACTATCTTTTAAAAATACTTTGTCCATCAAAGTGTAACGATTTGGATAATCTATCTTTAAAATATCATAAGCAATCCTATCTTCATTTATATAATCAATCCTTAAGGATTCATTTTCTTTTCTGAGATAATTGATTTCTTTCTTCCTGATAATATTTGTGATACGAAGTAAAAAAACTCTATCCGTTGGTATTTTGGGAAGCTTAAAATGATTCCATAATTTAACATCTTTTTGTCAAATGAACTAAGAAAAAACCATTAGTTTTCCAGCGTGTTATATAATTAATCTCAAATTTAAACACATATGTCAGCTAAGTTAAATAATTATAAAATACTCCTGAAATAAATTTGTCTGCTATTCATTAAATTAAGATATGAGCAAAGATCAAATACATTTTATAATTTAGTTGAATCAAATCACAAAACCCGAATCAGTATGCACGAAGATTCATCTGAACACGGAAGGCAGTTTATTATACCAATAGTTCTGACAATTGTTACCATTATTCTGGGTTTAATAAGCTTTGACGCGGTTTTTCCTGATTATCCGTTCTTAAGGAAACTTTATTACACATTTCAATTGTTTACGATGGAATCGGGTGACCGTTTTTACGAAAACGGCAGCCATCCATTTCTTGTAACAATAATTTTCAACCTCGCAAGATTCTTTGCAATTGCAACACTGGTGGTTACAATAGTGCTAGCCATTCTCTCGGTACTTAGGTATAAATATTTCTTATCTAGAGTAAGGTTTATGAAAGACCATACAATTCTGTGTGGATTAGGTGAGATTGGTGAGGCTATTGCTGAAAACTTCCCTGAAAAGAAGAAGCTGGTGATAATTGAAAAAGATACATCCAACGAGAATCTTACAGGATTGAAAAAAGGAGGTGTAAAAATAATAGAAGCAAATTCCCTTGATGCTACTGTGCTGAACAATATAGGGATTGAACATGCCAGATCTCTTGTGAGTCTTATGGGTGATGATTTCAATAATCTTACCATAATAAATCACATACTTGAATTTCTTAAGGACAAAAGTCCAGATGAGAGCAATATAAATCTTTCAGCCAATATCGACAGTCGTAATCTTAAAACTGCAATTACCGAAGAGTGGAAAAAAGAAAGAGACAAACCGAATTGCGAACTAAGGAAAAGCCTTGAAGTTATTTACGAAACAGCCTGTTTAATAAAATCAAAGGGTGGCTATAATAACGAAGCAACAGAATTATTAGAGAAATTTAAGGCAACAAAAGAAAAATTATTGAAGTATAATCCTGCAGGTGAGGATTTTAAAAGCTACAAGGGAAATATAAAGTTATTTAATATCAATCAACTTGCTGCCAGATTTATCTTTCGTACTTACCCTCCCGACAGATTCAGATGCATCACAAAAACTGACGACCCGGCAATGAATATACTCTTTCTTGGTTTCGGTAAGATTGGAGAAGAGCTTTTTAAACTCTGTGTTCAGAACTGCCATTATATCAATCGCAGAAATACAAAGATCACCCTGATTTCCCTTGATGCAGACGCTGTTATGAACAGGGTCAATTCAATATATAAGAACTTACACAATATTATAGATTTTCAATCTGTTAACTTAAATCCACACCATATAACAGGAAAATTATTATCAAATTTGGGTTTAGTACATGTGGATGTAATTTATATCAGCAGCGGTGAAGACCGCTACCAGGCTTCCTATTCATCAAGAGCGAGAGAGTTATATGAGGAAGATGTACCTGTCGTACGTCCGTTTTACAGGAATAAAGCCTGGAATAAGGCAAATCCTGCCAAAAATCTATATTCTTTCAATATATTAAGCAAGGTAGCGATACTAGATGATATAATTAATGAATACCTCGACCGCAAAGCAATATCAGTGCATCACCGCTGGTTAAAGCAGGCAATTCCCGGCTATATTGACAAGCTTGAACAATGTGTTGCCAATAACAAGGATATTCCTGAGCCAAAGCCCACAATGTTCCCATGGCACCTGTTGGACGAAGAGATCCGCGACGATAACAGGTCCGTTGTGGAGCATATCAATATTAAGTTACGTACAGTCAATCAACTTTCTGATCCGGCTATGTATACGAATCCGGAAATTGCAAACATAGATTATAATTTCCTCCATGACAAGGTAATAGTAGAGCAGCTTGCCGAAATAGAGCATCGCCGCTGGATGGCAACCAAATACCTATATGGCTGGGATTACGGCATGAAAAGAGATACATTTTTGAGAGAGCATGAGAGTTTACTGGATTTCTCCCTGCTGGATGAAGATACTAAAAACTATGACCGAAGGCAGATTGAAGAGATGCAGGAGATAATAGAACTAAAATAAGATTTAAAACTTGCTTCTTGTTACTTATTGCGGGTTGCTGGTTGCTAGTCATAATCTAAATATGGGATTCAGGTATTAATGTGCCAGTACTTTTTTAGGATTACATTATTTTTAAAGGCGAAATTATAATTTTGAATTTCACCGGGTTCGATCCAGGCAGATTCCGATGACTCATAATTCAGTTGCAGATTTCCTTCTGTACTGCAAATAAAAACCAGGCTTATATAATGAAGTTCAGATGCATCTGATGGAAGGTTTTCAAGATAAAAAAGGAATTTTATGTCATTGGAGATTAACGAAGTCTCTTGCTTTATTTCATTTGCCATTGCCTCAGCTGCAGTCTGGCCATATTCAATATTTCCCCCCGGGAGACACCATTTACCGTCACCCTGAATGGTATTTGCACGTTTCAGTATAAGTACTTTGCCATCCTTGTCGGTAATGATTGCTCTGACAGCAAGAAAGGGTCTGTAGCTTTTCATCATGTCTGAAAAGATAATTCAATGCTATATTACAAAATTCTTAATTCATTTCAATACGACAATAAATCAATCAATTATAATGCCCGATGAACCGGCAAACAAAATTAATGCTGTATGTATCTTCAGATTTCTTAACTTTAAGTAATTATCAGGAGCAAGTTTAAACCTGCAGATTCAAAGATCTGAATGAAACTGGGAATCATCTCCGACATTCATGAAAATGTGGAAATGCTTGAAAAAGCATTAAGCCTGGCTGAATTCCATAAATGTGATGGGCTTGTCTGCCTTGGAGATATCGTCGGCTTTGATATAAGATTTTACAAATATAATGCCGGAAGAAGTGCAAAACTGTGCGTTGCCCTTGTTAAGGCAAACTGCAGGTGGATTGTACCCGGTAATCATGATCTTTTTGCTGCTGGAAGATTTCCGGAATATACAAATGGATTTGATTATCCGGCCGGATGGTTTAAAATGGATCCATATCAAAGAAAGAAAACCTCGCACGGTAAAGTCTGGTGCTATGATCAGGATGCATGCAATGACCTGGGTGAAAATGAAATATCGTATCTGAAAGAGTTGCCTGAATATTTAGCGACTTCAGAACCAGGACCCGGTTGTTTGTTTTCTCATTATATCTATCCCGACCTTACAGGCTCCACAACCAGGTATATTGAGCGAAACCATCAGCTGAAAGAACTCTGGAAATTCATGAAAGATCAAAATATGAATTATTCATTTTCGGGACACTCCCACACGATCTTTGCAGGATTCGCCTATGAGGGGGCACTTAATGGTGCAGGCAGGTATATGAAGGCTGTACATTCAATACCATCCGATAACTTCAGCCTTGGAAACGATATTCTTATGGTATTGCTTCCTCCGTTATCCGGTGAAAAGGGAAGGACGGGCTTTGCGATATTTGATACTGATAACCTGAAACTGAATATTATTTCAATAAATTAAGCTTAAGATGGCACATCCGGCCGGGAAGAAATCAGGCAGGATCTTTTTCCTGAAAATTGATTTACCAGCACTTTTTGCTTTTGCCCTGTTTGCAGGACTGATCTTCTTCTATCTTATCCCGGGTTTTGAAAAGGCAATGATAGAAAGAAAGAGAAGCCTTATCCATGAAATAACCACATCAGCTTATAGTCTGCTTGAATACTACCATTCTCTCGAAGTGCTGGGTCAGCTCGAAAGCAGCAAAGCAAAGGAAGAGGCCAGATCAGTAATAAGCAGAATAAGATACGGGGAGCAACTGAAAGATTATTTCTGGATCACGGATAAGTATCCCCGTATGATAATGCATCCTTACAGACCTGAACTGAATGGTAAGGATCTTACCGGTTTCCGTGATTCCAGAGGAAAGACCATATTTGTAGAATTTGTCAAAGCTGTATCCTCCACGGGTGAAAGCTATGTGGAATATATGTGGCAATGGAACGATGATTCGACCCGCATTGTTCCCAAACTTTCTTATGTAAGATTATTTGAACCATGGGAGTGGATAATAGGGACAGGAATTTACATCGAGGACGTCCGGTCCGAGATCCGGAGAATGGAATTCGGAGCACTTGTTATTTCAGGCTTAATCGGGATCGTAATTATTGTTCTTCTCACCGCAATTTCAAAACAGAGCCACAATATTGAAAGAAAACGCAGCAGAGCAGAAGAAGAACTTCATAAATCAAGGGAACTATATAAAACACTTGCTGAAGCCGCATCGGAAGGAGTAATAATCGTTACGGCAGGCGGAATTCAGGCAAATAAAACAATGCTTTCCTGGCTGGGTTATAGTGACGAGGAGTTTGCAGGGATTAAAGTCCGGGATATTCTGATCTCTCCTGAATTCCCCGGGCTGGATGATATTGAAATGTTTTATGACGAGCTTACATCAAGGCGATATGTGGAATGTTCATTACGGCTGAAGAATGGAAGCCTGCTGATGTCACATGCCGATTTCTCAAGGATTCTTCTCGGAGGCTCAAGGGCAGTACTGGTAGTCATCCGGCCGGCAGGCAGTGTTGAACACCACCAGGACATTACCCCGGAAATATCACTACTCGACAGGATATCAACAGGTTTCTTCAAAATTTCCTATGGAAGAAAGAACAGGTTTCTTTTTGCCACTCAGCCTGTTCTTGATATGCTGGGTTTTGATACTATGCAGGATCTTGTTCCTCATACTCTCGGATCATTTTTTGTTAATACTGCTCAGATGAAAGCTTTCAGAAGAGCTTTGGAACTGAAAGAACGAATTACTGGCAGAGAAGTATTTTTAAAACGCAAAGACGGCATTGAATTCTGGGCTTTCCTGAATCTGGTTGTTGTGGAGTCCGGTTCACAGGAGATCTGGTGTGAAGGTACGATTGAAATTTTGCCAGGTGCTGAAATGAAAAATAATCAGCCGGTTGTTGACATTGCAGGCTTTAGTTCCTCATATATTATGGAGATTCCGGTCACATATATTATGCGTCCTCCGGTGAGTTGCCCGGAAAATATTTCTGCGGCCTCAGTTCTCGCTCTGATGAAAGAAAACAGTGTCAGTTGCATCCTTGTTACTGATGAAAGCGGAAGACCTGCAGGGGTTGCCGATGCCATAACTTTAGGTTACAAACTGGGAGAAGGAGGCTTGCCACAGACAGAGATCTTCAGATGGATGAGCTCACCTCCATATTATATCTCTTCCAGAGCATCAGTAAAAGAAGCCTTCAGACTGATAAACAACAACCCCGGGAGATCTCTTTTTGTGACTTCCGAAGACAAAAAGATTTCGGGCGTTATAACAAATAAAGAACTGTCAGGCGCTTTCTTTTCAGCCCCGGGGATCATTTTCAGTGAAATTGAACTGGCTGGGTCATCAGAGGTACTGCATAATATT
>Ga0315295_10002542_pt1 | contig 15444 bp, 15 predicted proteins | sample YL17G14_0_MG_FD_204453 | JGI IMG/M metagenome (GOLD analysis project Ga0315295, IMG submission 204453) | Sediment microbial communities from Yellowstone Lake, YNP, Wyoming, USA - YL17G14_0 | ecosystem: Environmental > Aquatic > Freshwater > Lake > Sediment | place: USA: Wyoming | collected...
CCGGAGCGGCGTTTGGAGGGGTCAGGGGCTGTCATGCCGGTATGGGCGTCTGTCCGTCCTATTAGATTAAGCTTCGTCCCGCACACTGCACAGGTGCCGCGTGTGGCCGGCACTCCGTTCTTAAAAAAAATTGGCTGTGGGTTTGCCATCTCTCGTTTTACTTTGCACTTAATGCAATATGCTCCCAAGAGCTTATCTCCTAATACTTTTATTGAAACCACAGATAAACACAGATGAACACGGATAGAGGATTAATATTTTTCGATCTGTATATATCTTGTCCATCTGTAGTTTTAAACAAATTCCTGTTTAGTCTGCTTCATCATATTCACAACTTGGCGAATTTGTTGGGCGCGTTCCCTGCGACATATCATCAGGACATCCTCAGTATCCACTACCACCAGGTTCTCTACGCCCATCATTACTACCAGGCGTTCTTTTTGTGTACCGAATACCAGGCTATCTTTCGTATCCAGGGTCAGACTCTGGCAATTACGCACAATATTACCATCGTTATCGGCTGGCAGAACGTCAAATAGCGATTCCCAACTGCCGATGTCCGTCCAACCCAACTCGCCGGCTGGGATGACGGCCACTTGGCGCGCCCTTTCCATGATGCCGTAATCGATGGTCTGCGGTTCTAGAGATAACCATACTGTGGAAACAACCTTATTTCTGTCCGCTGTGCTCCAACTTTTGACAATCTGCTGCAGGCCGGCATATAGGGCCGGCATTTGCTGTCCAAACTCAGCTAAGATTTGCTCCACTTTCCAAACGAACATGCCGGAATTCCAGGCGTGCTTGCCATCCGCCAGCATAGCTCGCGCCTGGGCTTCATCTGGCTTTTCCTTGAATTTAACTGCCAGGTAGGCTTGCATATCCGGGGTCGAGTCTGCGCGCACATCCTTTAGTGGTTCACCAACCTGGATATAGCCATAGCCGGATGAGGGGAAAGTCGGTTGGATGCCTAGCGTAACCAGGTAATTTCCCCCGGCGGTAGCGTAAGCCAGTTTGAGCAGCATGTGGAAACGTTCTACGTTCATAATCAGGTGGTCGGAGGTCAGGACGGCCATCACGGCTTGTGGGTCTTGCCTCTGCAGGGCGATGGCTGCCAGCCCAACTACTGAGGCGGTGCCGCGCGGCATCGGCTCCAGCAGATAATTCTGTTTCGGGATTTCAGGGCACTGCGCTTGTAGAGCAGCCACCTGCTCCTCCACCGTGACCACATAAACACGTTCCGGGGGAAAGAGGCCGTCCCTTTCACCTTTGACCAGGCGGTCCACAGAAAGCTGGAACATCGTGCGCTCATCAACTAGGCTGAGCATTTGCTTAGGCCGGTTCTGACGAGAGAGCGGCCAGAGACGGGTGCCTCCCCCACCGGCCATAATGACAGCATAGTAATGATCGAACATGATAAACCTCGCTATTGACTCCCCAAATTTATCCCACGTTGTATGCAGCCAATTCTTCACGCACGTAATTCATCCCGCCTGTCTGCTGCACCAGCCCCTTGAGCTCCATCAGAACCAATGTTGCTGACACCTGTTCAATGGGCAGCCCGGACCTGGCTTGGATTTCGTCCACGTGGGTTGGTTCATGGCTGAGCAATGCCAGGATTTGGGCCTCGGTTGAGTCGGCTGGTAAAACCGTCCTGGCGGCGCGCTGTTCTGCCATCTGCTCCATGTTCAGGACTTCCAGCACATCTTCCGGTTGCAGCAGAGGCGTGGCGCCATCGCGAATTAGACAGTTGGTGCCCTGGCAGGCAGGGGCGAAGATGCTACCTGGCACAGCAAAGACCTCGCGGCCTTGGTCGGCGGCAAACTGGGTCGTGATCAAGGCACCGCTGGTCAGCCCAGCCTCCACCACGACCACCGCCAGCGCCAGTCCCGAGATAATCCGGTTGCGTGGTGGAAAGTTATTGGCTTCCGGCGGGGTACCGGGCGGGTAATCGCTGATCAAAGCACCGTTCTGGAGAATTTGCTCCGCCAACCGGCGGTGTTCAGGGGGATAGACTTGCTCCACTCCACAACCGAAAACCGCGATAGTGCGACCTCCGGCCTCCAGTGCAGCCTGGTGAGCTATCGAGTCCACCCCGCGCGCTAGCCCGCTCACTACCGTGACGCCGTTTTGGGCCAGCACCCTGGCAACTCTTTCAGCCACCTGTCGTCCATAGGGAGTCACGCGCCTAGTGCCCACGATAGATACGGCGCATTCATCCTCGGGTGTTAGGCAGCCGCGCAGGTAAAGCACTGGTGGTGGTTGCTGGATTTCTTTCAAAAGCCGCGGGTATTCCGAGTCGTTCCAGGTCAGCACGCGGATGCCTTGAGAGGCGATTTGCTCCCACAATTTTTCCAGGGAAAGGCGCCTGCGTGTAGCTATCAGCTCTTCGATGATCCTGCTATTGAGACCGGTGTGGCGCAAGGCATCCACGGGGGCATGCCAGGCTGATTGGGCGTCCCCAAAGACGTCTATCAGCGCTTGAAAGCGTACCGGGCCAATTCCCTTAACATGGTTAAACCCCACCCAATACAGCCGTTGGTCGTCCGTCACAGCCCCTCTAATCCTCCATCAGGCCGGGCAGCAGGTGCACCCGCATTTCTCCCTGTTCCAGATCCACGCCCAGCATGGTCGAGTCAATCGCTGGGCAGAGGATTTCACGCCCGGTTTCCGCTTTTATTATATAGACATCATTTGCGCCAGTTCTAAGAATATCGACCAGCACACCGAGCGCCTTGCCATCTTCGTCCATCACCCGCAAGCCAAGCAGTTGGTGCTGGTAATAATCGCCTTCAGGTAGAGGCGGGCGTTCGTCGGTGCGCACATACACCATCTGGCTGCGCAGCGTCTCGACTTTTTCACGGTCATTATAACCTTCGAAAGTGACCAGCATGACCTCCTGGCCAGATGAATGTCCAAGCCCACGGCAATTGGTGATGCGCATAGGCTTATGCTGCTCGCCGATATACATTATCAAGCCACTCTGCAGCCGCTCAGGGAAATCAGTCAACAGCGACATGCGGATTTCGCCTTTAACGCCGTGGGCGCGACCCAATTGCCCGATCACCAGGAAATCCGTTGAGAAATTCCTGGGTGAACCCTGGGCAGGTGTCATCTCGGTTCTTCAATATCCAGGTTGGCTTGCGTACCTTGCTGGGCGGCAGCAACATTGAGCAGTGTACGCATGGCATTTGCCACACGACCCTGTTTGCCGATCACGCGCCCCATATCTTCTCTGGCGACCTGCAAGAGCAGTTGAAAGCCTGTACCGCGCTGGATTTGCTTGACCTGTACCTGGGTAGGATCATCCACCAGGGAGGTGGCGATGAATTCTATCAAGTCTTTCATAGCTTGTTATAAACCTGTTTAATCCCGGCGAGTCTTTGGATTGATGTTGCGCGTAGTAGTTGCCGCAGCAGCTTCTTCCAGCAGTTTTTCAACCGGTTCCCCAGCCTTCAAACGAGCGTAGCGATCCAGCAGACCTGCTGTCTGGAAAATTTGATTGACCGAATCGGTCGGTTGAGCGCCTTTTTTCAGCCAATCGTATATCTTATCTTCTTGCAACGTCAGCGTAACCGGTTCAGTGCGGGGGTTATAATGGCCTAAAACTTCCAAAAAGCGACCATCACGTGGGCTTTCTTTATCCGCGACAACAATGCGGTAACTGGGCTGTTTTTTCCCGCCAATGCGGCGTAAACGAATTCGAACCATGTAAATCAATCTCCTTGTTTAATATATTCTATGGTTTGTATCTGTGGTTTATTCCCTTATCTAAAGATGCGCGGCATGCTGCGAGGGCCAACTTTCTTAAACGTTTTGAAAAGCTTCTGCGTTTCCCTGTATTGTTTCAACAGCATGTTAATTTCCTGAACTTGGGTGCCCGACCCGCGGGCAATGCGACGCTTACGGCTGGCATTCAGGACGTCTGGTTTGCGCCGCTCCATCGGGGTCATAGAGCTCAAAATAGCTTCCGTGCGCGTGAGTTGCTGTTCGGCGTCTTGGGGGGAAACGGTGCGTGCCATCTGGCCCATGCCTCCCGGCAGCATATCCATTAACTGACCAATCGGCCCCAGTTTGCGCACTTGGCGCAGTTGGTCGGCAAAGTCTTGCAGGGTGAATTCACCCTTGAGCATCTTCTCGGCCTGCTTTTGAGCCGTTTTCTGGTCCAGGGCGGTTTCAGCCCGCTCAATTAACCCGATGACATCGCCCATGCCCAGGATACGGGACGCCAGGCGGGCAGGGTCGTAGGTCTCAATGGCGTCCAGGGCTTCGCCGGTGCCCAGGAACTTGATCGGCACGCCGGTCACGGAGCGGATGGAAATGGCTGCCCCGCCGCGGGCATCGCCGTCCATCTTGGCTAGAATCAGGCCGGTTAAAGGCACCGCCGCGCGGAAGCCCTTAGCAATATTGACCGCTTCCTGGCCGATCATGGCATCCACGACCAGCAGTGTTTCCACCGGGTGCACCCGGCTGGAGATGGTGCCCAACTCCTTCATCAGATCGTCATCCAACTGGGAACGTCCGGCTGTGTCCAGGATGACGACGCTGTAACCGCCCTTGGTGGCTTTATCTACGGCATCCGCTGCCAGCTTGGGGGGCGTTACACCGGTCTCTGCGTGGACGGGGATGTCTAGGCTGGCGCCCAGAGTCTGCAATTGCTGCACCGCTGCCGGACGGTAGGGGTCAGCCGCCACCAGCATTACGCGCTCACCACGCGCCCGCAGCCAGCGCCCCAGCTTTCCGGCCGCGGTGGTCTTACCCGAACCCTGCAACCCGGCCAGCATCACCACCCGCGGCTTGGGGCCGCTTAAATCCAACGCAGCAGGCTGGCCCAGCGTGTTGATCAATTCTTCATGTACGATCTTAATCACCTGCTGAGCAGGATTCAGGGCCTTGGATACCTCGTAGCCAATCGCCCGTTCCCGCACGCGCGCCACAAAGTCTTTGACCACGCCATAGTTTACGTCCGCCTCAAGCAAAGCCAGGCGCACCTCGCGCAAAGCCACATCTACGTCTTGCTCGGAGAGTTTTCCCCGCCGGCGTAGCTGTGTGAAGATATCTTCCAGGCGCTTGGTTAAGTTATCGAACACAAATCCATCCTATTATAATGAAATACCCACCCGCTTTTTGGCAAACGTAGATTGTAGCCTGTATATTATAAACGGTCAAGGGCGAAAGTCCCCATTTATAACCCGGTCTAAGTTGACTTTACTTTTATTTTTGGTACAATACTCATGAGGTTCAACGTAATAAAAGCCCACAACCTAAAGAGGTTATCGTTTTTAAAACTAATTTGATTCTCTCATCACAGGGGGATGTTCTTTGGCTCACCGAGAATCGTGTTTCGGACATGTCTCTGTAGTTTAGGGTGAAAGGAGATAGATAATGAACCCCCAGGTTTTTTACATGCCACGTAGGATGGTAATTGTTGTCCTCTTATCAATCGTTCTAACTCTTGGCTTGTTGCAAGCTGCTTGTGCTGCCACTCCGCAAGTCATCGTCGTTACAGCTACACCAGTAAACAGCCCAGTAATTCAGGTTGTGACAGTGATTATCACCCCTACGCCGGTCGTTGTATCAGGGGATACGCCACAGCCACCCCCGGTCACTATTGAACCGCCAGGTGGAATAAACGTGGAACAGACCTTAACTGCCCAGGCTGCACAGTTGCTGCTGACGTCTCAAGCAGGCCAGGCTCAGTCAGCTCTCACGGTCCAGGCTGCTCAGGCCATGTTGACCGCACAGGCTGCCCAGGCAGCTCTTACTGTCCAGGCTGCCCAAGCCCAGGCTGCGCTCACAGCCCAAGCCGCAGCGGCGTTGACGGCGCAAGCCCAGGCACAGCAGCAAGCCGTTCAACAACAGGATGGGGTATGGATTGAAGTACCTGGCGGGGGAGTAACCGATAGAGCCCTTGCAGCGGTCAGTTTTAAAAACAAGTTATATGTCTTTGCTAAGGGCATCCAGAACCAGCGTATCTACATCAATTCCACCGGAGATGGGGTAAATTGGAGTTCATGGTCGGAGATGGCAGGGGGAGGCACAACGGATGTAGGTTTAGCGACCGCAGTATTTAAAAATAAACTCTATCTCTTCGGCAAGGGGATTGATGACAAACGCATCTACGTCGACGTCTCCGCCGATGGAGCCAACTGGAGCGGATGGAGCGAAGTGCCAGGAGGAGGTACAACCGATGCTAAACCCTCAGCAGCGTTCTTGGGTGACCGGCTCTACCTCTTCGCCAAGGGCATTGATGACAAACGCATCTACGTCAATTCCACCAAGAACGGGACGAATTGGACCGGCTGGTCTGAGGTGCCTGGTGGCGGCACAACGGATGCTGCCTTGTCGCCAATAAATTTTAATGGAAAGTTGTACCTCTTTGCTAAAGGGATTGACGATAAACGGATCTATGTCAATGGCACATCCGATGGAACGAACTGGAGCGGCTGGGGCGAGGTTTTAGGTGGAGGCACGACCGATGTTGCCCTCTCAGCGGCTGTATTTGGTAATCGGCTCTATCTGTTTGCCAAAGGGATCGATGATAAGCGTATCTATGTTAATTCCTACGATGGAGGCAGCTGGAGCGGCTGGCATGAAGTGCCTGGTGGTGGCTCAACGGATGTACCCCTGTCTGCGGCCAGCCTTGGCGGTCGCCTCTATCTCTTTGCCAAGGGCATCCAGGACACACGTATTTACTTCAATACTACCGCAAGCGGATACTAACAACACATTCCGCTGGATGACAGGATAGACCGTTGTAGACAGGAATAGCCGTCAATATTTAGTGGCACTATAATGTTTATAATCAATGGATGCGTACTTAGCCAGAAAAACGGAAAGTCGTTAGAATACATAAGATACTAAAATTCGAAGGAGAAGAAAACCATGAAACGCTCAGCATTATTTTTGATCATTGGCTTTACGATTTTCAGCCTGCTGCTGTGGGCTTGCACCGCTGCACCATCTAATCCACCGTCTGCCTCGCAGACCAAAACCGTGACTATCGGCTTCACAGCCTCGCAGACCGGCAAACTTAACGTGGAATCCACCCGCCAGATCAACGGTTTCTCCCTTTGGATCGACCAGGTCAACGCGGCTGGCGGTATCAAGCTAGCGGACGGCACAGCAGTGACCTTTAAAGCCAAATTCTACGATGATGAAAGCAACAAAGACCGCGTCCAGGAGCTTTATACCAAGCTGATCAATGACGATAAGGCCGATTTTCTCATCAGCCCTTATAGCAGTGGGCTGGCTGATGCCGCTGCCGTGATCGCCGAGCAGTACAGCAAGATCATGATCACTACCGGCGCGGCTTCGGATAGCACCTACCAGAAAGGCTACACGCTGGTCTATCAGGCTTACACGCCGGCCAGCCGCTACCTGACTGGCGCGTTCGATATGCTGGCTACACTCGACCCGCAGGCCAAGAGAGTAGCAATCATCCACGAAAACGAGAAGTTCTCCACTGATGTATGCAACGCGGCTAAAACCTACAGCGAAAACAAGGATTATGAGATCGTCCTCTTCGAAGGGTATGATACCGGGGCTACCGACTTTGCTCCATATATCAATAAGATCCCAGCTGATGTGGACGCTGTTATGGGCGGTGGACATTTTGCCGATGGCAGTACCTTTGCCAAACAATTGTTTGAAAAGAACGTCAGAGCCAAATTCATCGCCCTGCTGGTGGCTCCGCCCGAACCCAAGTTTGCTGAGTTAGGCGATGCTGCCTTTGGCGTGATCGGCCCCAGCCAATGGGAGCCGCAGGCCAAGTACACAACCGAATCGGCCAAGGCTGCCGGCCTGGAGTGGTATGGGCTAAATGTGTCTGATTTTGTCGCTGCTTACAAGGCTAAATACAGCGAAGATCCTTCTTACCACAGCGCAGGCGGCTACGTAGCCGGCTTGATTTTGCAGAAAGCGATCGAGCAAGCCGGCTCGTTGGAGACTACTAAGGTCAAGGCTGCCCTGGATGGACTTGATATGATGACCTTCTACGGCCATGTAAGGTTCGATACAGCAATATCCCACGGTCTACAAATCGGCCATGAAATGGTTTACATCCAGTGGCAGAAAGATGCCCAGGGTGACCTGGTCAAGCAGGTAGTGTGGCCGGCAGAAGGGAAATCTGCTGAGGCTGTGTATCCGATGCATTGATCGATTTGCTCCTTTAATGTTTCATTTGGTTGATTTAGGAGACTAGCTTGCCTGGCCTGCTGGCTTCGGTAGCTGATGGGTTGCTCTTAGGCTTCGTGTATGGCGTCGCTGCCATGGGGCTGACCCTGATCTGGGGCGTCATGGAGGTGATTAACCTGAGTCATGGCGCCACTATGGCATTGGGGATGTTTACCACCTATCTCCTGTTTACAGGTTTGGGATTGAATCCTTACCTGGCTCTGCTGGTTGTGGCTGTGCTTGGGTTGGCCTTTGGTTTTTTGGTCTATGGCGTAGCGGTTCACCGTGTCATTGGCGCTCCCCATCTTTCATCCTTACTAGCTACTTTTGCTGTTGAAATGATCATAATCGGGGTTGGCACAGCCATCCTGACAACATCGCCGCGCAATATCGACTTCACGCTTGGTTCTGTGCAAATCGGTCCGCTCACCCTGCAGGGTACTCGCCTGGTAGCGGCTCTGGCTGCTATCTTGCTCGGCGGCGCCCTTTACTTATTCCTTTACCACACGCCGCCGGGCAAAGCCATCCGCGCGGTAGCCAATAACCGCCCGGCCGCCGAATTGATGGGCATCCCTTCGGCGCAGATATTAGCGCTTAGCTTTGGCCTGGGTACGATGCTAGCAGCCGTAGCTGGGGGACTGATCTCTACTTTCTTTCCATTTACCCTCCTCAGCGGCGGCACATACCAGACCAAATCATTCGTCATCTGTGTGTTGGGCGGACTGGGCAATCCCATGGGGGCATTGATAGGCGGACTTGTATTAGGATTACTCGAGGGTCTGGTTCCTGGATTCATGCCGGTCAGTTGGGTGCCAGTGGTGGAGTTTGTGCTATTTGTCCTGGTCTTGATTCTTCGTCCCAATGGCATCCTGGGTGTACGTCAATGAATGCCTGGCGACAACCTGGATTCTGGCTAACATTATCGCTGGTGCTAGTGGGAGGACTAGCTGTTTTGGTAACGCACCAGGATACACTACGCGAGATGGTGTTCACCCTGCTCATGTTTGTCTCCCTGGTTTCTAGTTTGAATATCCTGCTGGGCTATACCGGTTACATCAACTTCGGCCACATCGTGTTCTTTGGTCTGGGAGGTTATACGGGCTTTTACCTGCTTAGCCAACAAAACTGGTCGCTCTACAGTGCAGCCCTGGCTGGTGGGTTTGTCTCGGCGCTTCTTGCTGCTCTTCTGGGATTGTCTATTCTGCGCTTGCGCGGGGCTTACTTCGCCCTGGCAACAATAGGCATCAACGAAGCCGCGCGGGCGTTTGTGAACAACTTCGGTCCCTTCGGCGGCCCCACGGGTATGTTTGTGAACTTCTCAGTCTATTCGCAGTACGGCGGCGCAGCGCAGGCTTTGTGGACAACATATACTTTCCTGCTGGTGACCACCTTGCTGGTGCTGCTGGTCAGTTTCCTGGTCAAGTACTCACGCTTTGGTTTGGGGTTGATGGCTATCCGTGAAGACGAAGATGCTGCCATGGTGATGGGTGTCAATGCTCCCAGGCTTAAGACAATCGCTTATGTGATCTCGGCCTTCTTCCCCGGCATTATCGGTACCCTGTTCTTTTTCAAAAATGGTAACGTGGAGCCAGATGATGCCTTCCGCCTGCAGATGTCCATCGAAATCCTGGTGATGGTTATGCTGGGCGGTCTGGGCACGGTGCTTGGACCCGTGGTGGGAGCGGTCGCTTACGAGCGCCTGCGGGGATACCTGCTCACCAGCCCGATCTTCAAGAATCTGCACTTGGCTTTTGCCGGGCTGTCGCTACTCCTGATTGTGCTGTTTGTACCAGCCGGGCTCATTGGCTGGCTGCGGGCGCGCTTTCCTCGGTTGCGGGGGGTGCTAGAATGATTCTACAGGTTCAGCAGGTCAGTAAACGTTTTGGTGGTTTGCAGGCGCTCAGCGAGGTGAGTTTTGATCTGCCCGAGGGGCAAATCCTGGGGCTGATCGGTCCCAACGGCGCTGGCAAGACCACACTTTTCAATGTCGTCAGCGGGGTCTATCATCCTGAAACCGGGCGCGTGATCTTCCGCGGCAAAGACATCACTGGCCTGCCACCCTATGCAGTAGCGCAGCGCGGCTTGGCGCGCACCCACCAGGTTGTGCGCCCGCTGAACGAACTTACCGTGCGTGAAAATGTTATGGTCGGCGCCTGCTTTGGCCGCCGGGCGCTGACGCGTCCGGCAGCGCGGCGCGTTGCTGAGGAAGTGCTGGAACGTGTCGGCCTGGCTGAACGTGCTGCACAGCTGGCTAGCAGTTTGAACGTGGCTCAAAAGAAACGCCTAGAACTGGCGCGTGCATTATCTGCTCAGCCTTACCTGATTCTACTCGACGAGGTGTTGGCCGGCTTGAATCCGACGGAAATCGGGTTGATGCTGGACATTGTTCGCCGCATCCGTGATGAAGCCGTCACCATCCTGATCATCGAGCACGTCATGCAGGCCGTGATGAACATCTCCGACTATGTCTTAGTGTTAGATTACGGTGTTTTGATTGCCGAGGGCCTCCCAGAGGAAGTAGCCGGCAACCCAAAGGTGATTGAGGCTTACTTGGGCGACCCCAGTTTGGCGCAGAAGTTCTTGGCAGAAGGATAATGGTATGGCCTTGCTAGATGTGCGCGATATTACCTCCGGTTACGGAGAGGTGCAGATTCTCTGGGGAGTCAGTTTCTGCCTGGAGCAGGGCAAGCTAACCACGCTGGTAGGTTCCAATGGCGTGGGCAAGACGACGTTGCTGCGCACGGTGATCGGGTTGTTGCACCCCTGGCATGGTTCGGTGATTTTTCAGGGCCGGGATATCACCCGCTTTTCTCCGCATGCTCGCGCCAGTGAAGGCCTGGTTTTGGTGCCGGAAGGGCGGCAGCTCTTCACCACCCTGACGGTGTATGAAAACCTGGAGATGGGAGCTTTCATCCGGCGCGCCCGCCCCCATCTACTCCGCAATCTAGAAAAAGTGTTTGAGCTGTTTCCCCGCTTGAAGGAACGCAAGAATCAGAAAGCTGGCACCTTGAGCGGCGGTGAGCAGCAGATGCTGGCCGTGGCGCGCGGGCTAATGGCCGAGCCGGAAATCTTGATGTTTGATGAGCTCTCGCTGGGTCTCTCACCCATACTGGCGCTAAACCTCTTTGAGACGTTGCTGCGCCTGAAGGCCGAGGGGTTGACCATGCTCCTGGTCGAGCAGAACGTTCATATGGCGTTGGCGGTGAGCGACTACGCATATGTGCTTAATGAGGGGAAAATCTGGTTGCAGGGGGAAGCGCACCAGGTAGTAAAGCGTGAAGAAGTGCAAAAGGCATACCTGGGGATTTAACCAACAAATAGAACAGGAGGTCACTTAATAAGGGAAGTTTACCATGGAAGCTTTAAACATACCCTATCCTATACCTGAAGAAGGTTTCAAAATCCCGCTGAGAGCTGCGTTTACAGGGATTAAGAACGTTCCTCACCTTGCATTGACGCATTCCTCAATATGTCCCAAATTGACCCTCTACAATACCAAAATCGAGTATAGGGTAGTTAGAGGAGGCAAGAAGCCATACTCGGATGTCGAGCGGGTCGAAGTCTTCCAGACCATAGCGACGAACAATGTTATATTCATCTGGCAGGATAGCATATTTACCTTCACCGCCAACCTGCGCCATGAGGAGCATCTCCCAGAACTGCTGCGTTTCCTGCAAAGCAGAATGGTGCAGTTGTCTGACTCTGCGCATAAAGTGCTGGAGGAAGCGAAAAAGGGATATTAGGAAAAGGGATGTATCCAATCTATTAAGCTTCTTAGGTTGGCTAAAGAAAGAATGGTTAGATTAAAATGTCATGTTCCTGAAAATATGTTAAGCGAATTTCAGGAATTAGTGGAGACAAACACATCAGTCACTCTCTATTGACTTATGCACTTTATTTTCGTATAATACCATCTGTGACTTATTCCATAAAAATCATGACAGAATGCGTATTATGGAATACAACACAGATAATCGGGATAGATTTTTTACTGAACCTGTGAAGTGGTAATATGCAGGTTTTACAGTTTAATACAAGGCATTCTCTGTTGCCGTAAGGATCCCATGTTTACGGCGAAAACTAGCCTTTGACAGTGAATCCCGGTTTCTTGCGTAGAGATTGGGACAGAAAGGAGAGGTAGCCAGGAAAATTAAATCTATTACCAGTAATCCCATTGATGTAAGAAGAAATCGAATATACAAACCATTCAAACGGAGGAGTAAGTAATGAAAAAGCTGTTGCTTGTCTTTACACTATTTATGATCGTTTCTATGCTGTTGACCGCCTGTGGCGGCGGTGGTGCCAAAGTCATCAAGATCGCCACGCAGAGCCCGCTCTCCGGTAACCTCTCGGCAGTGGGCGTTGATATGAAGAACGGCGCCGAAATGGCGTTGGCACAGTTGGGCGGCCCGCTCAAGGATATGGGCTTCACCCTCGAACTAGCGCCCTACGATGATCAGGCCAACCCCGATACAGGCGTTGCCAACGCCAAGCAGATAGTCTCCGACCCGGCAATCCTGTGCGTGGTGGGTCACTACAACTCGGGCGTGCAGATTCCCTCGTCCGAGGAATACCACACCGCTGGGCTGGCGAATGTTTCGCCTGCCAATACCAACCCGAAGGTAACCACGCGCGGTTATCCCGAAGTCAGCCGTGTCTGCGGTCGCGATGACGTCCAAGGTGCGGTGGGTGCCCAGTTTGCTAACGCAGAAGGAAAAAAGACGGTTTATGTTCTGCATGACAAGACCACCTACGGCCAGGGTATTGCCGAATATTTCAAGCGGGAAGCCGAAACACTTGGTCTGACGGTTCAGGGTTTTGAAGGCACTGAAGAGAAGGCCAACTTCGACTCCGTCCTCACCCCCATCCTGAGCGCCAACCCCGATTTGATCTACTTCGGCGGTATGTACGACCAGGCCGCTGTGCTCTTTAAGCAGGCTCGCGATAAGGGCTACGAGGGCACGTTCCTGAGTGATGACGGCTTCGATGCAGCCGACTCTGCCGGCATTGGCGGCGAAGCCCTGCTAGCTGGCGGTGGCACCTACTTCTCGACCGTATCTGGTCCGGCCAGCGCATATCCAGGCACGGAAAAATTCATTGAGGACTTCAAAGCTAAATATGGCGCTGTCCCTCAGCCGTTTGCGGCCCAGTCATACGACTCGATGAACATCTGCCTGATGGCAATAGAGAATGCAGCCAAAGCAGCGGGCAATAAAATTCCCACCCGTCAGGCGGTGGCACAAGCTGTGCGTGCCATCAAGGACTGGAAAGGCCTGACCGGCACGGTCAACTTCAACCCAAATGGCGACCTGGTTACTGCAACCTACTTCATTATCCAGGTGCTCTCTGCCGATCCGGCTAAGTGGGCTGACAACAAGATTGTCCAGACGCTCTCACTTGCACCGCCGCAGTAAAAATATTGCCACACCCATTTTGTTCCCGGCCTCCTTATACCTGAGGGGGCCGGGAGTTCCTATTATATAGCGGTTAGCGATTCATCCTATTTAGACAAACCTCACCCTAACACTATATCTGGCGGTTTATGGCGGTTGTTACCCGCCAAATAAAGAACAAAAGGTTATATTGTCTAAATTCGAATTACCGCAGTAACAAAAAGAGAAACCCTTGGGGTGTTTATTAACATATAACAGCTAACAAGTGTTTGGCCGAAAGTTACTAAAATAAAACCCCAGTATTTTACGGCCAAATACCGAGCAACCTGGTTGCCGTAACCGGCTGTAATAACGCAATTTTTGTAATAAAACTTTCAGCCGATTACACGACAGCGATAAGGACTACCTGTATGCAACGAAACCGGACAATACTTGTAATCCGTGAATTACTGCGACCTATCGGTCAGATGATCATCTTCGTGCTGGGCACCAGCCTGATCCTTTCGGTCATTGTGGTTATACTGGCGTTGTTGCTGCGCGGCACGGCAGTTGACCAGGCGGCGATCGCTAAAACCCAGATTGATATTTTCTCCTATACCGTGACGAACCTGCCGCAGGTGTTGATCGATGGGATGACCATCGGGTTTGTTTATGCCACTATTGCGCTGGGTTACACCATGGTCTATGGCGTGCTGGAGTTCATTAACTTTGCACATTCGGAAATTTTCGCCATCGGCGCTTTTGTGGGGGTAGAAGTGTTGCTGGCGCTGGAAAAAGCGGGGAGGCTCACCAACATCTCCGGGGGGGTGGCCTATGCTTGGCTGGTTTTTGCCATCCTGTGCGCAATGTTAGCTTCGGGGCTGACGGCTGTATTGATGGAATTTATTGCCTACCGTCCTCTGCGCCGTGCGCCGCGGTTGGTGCCCCTCATTTCGGCCATTGGCGTTTCTTTCTTCCTGCAGGATGCCATCCGCCTGGTGGAAGGCCTGACCACCGGGAAGTTCCACCGCATCATCCCGACATTTGGAAATTTTGATGAGCGCTATTTATTTGGTAATATCACAATGGGTAGTGGCCATCTTGAGCTGGGTATCCAAGTAAAATCCGTGATTGTCATCGGGGCAGCCCTGATGATGTTGGTAGGATTGAACTACCTTGTGAATGTGACCAAGATTGGCAAGGGCATGCGCGCCGTGGCGCAGGACCGCACGACAGCTTCGCTGATGGGTATCGATATCAACATGATCATCTCGATTACCTTCCTGGTAGGCGGTTTGCTGGGTGGGGCTGCGGGCACGCTCTTCGCCCTCAAGTTCACCCGCATTGACCCGTTCGTGGGTTTCTTCCCCGGCCTCAAGGCTTTCACCGCTGCCGTGCTAGGGGGCATCGGTAATATCACCGGCGCGATGTTGGGTGGGATTGTCCTGGGTATGCTGGAAACCTTTGCCGGGGCGTATCTCTCAACCTTTACGATGGGGGCGGCAGGCGTCGAGTATAAGGATATATTGGCCTTCGCCATTCTCATTCTAGTGCTTATTTTCCGTCCCTCTGGCCTGCTTGGCGAGCAGGTTGGACAGAAAGCGTAGGAGTGCAAGATGAAAAGCATGATTTCAAACCGCCTATCCCGTTACGGTAAGCCGCTGTCGCGCTGGTTGAACAGGGGAAAAACCCCTTACATCGTCACTGTAGTTTACATTGTGGTTTGTGCCCTGCTGGTCTACTTCAACTCGCGCTCGCTGCCGGCTTTTCTGCTGCTGGTAGCTTCGTCCGGGTTCATTTATTATCTGAAAATGAAACCTGCTTTCAAGCTGGGCTTGGGGCTTTTCCTGGCTGTGCTGGTTATTCCGATCCTGGGCGTGCGTAATATTTCTTACCTGGA